>ENA-UERG01000089-UERG01000089.1-human-gut-metagenome-genome-assembly--contig:-NODE-89-length-79576-cov-14.086429_pt1 | contig 79576 bp, 73 predicted proteins | sample MGYA00242954_ERZ507954 | MGnify/ENA primary metagenome ERZ507954 (study PRJEB26167, sample SAMN06115478) | human gut metagenome | host: Homo sapiens | place: China:Sichuan | collected 2015-01-21...
ACACATCATGGCTGCTACTAATCTGGAATTAAAAACTTCTTTACACTTTACGCAATATTTTGTTCCGTCATTTGCCATTTGTCGTTTCGCTTTCCGTTTTTATGTTGTTTAGGAGTGATTATTTAAAAAAATAGTATTATCTTACTTTGGGGGATCGATTTATCTCTTTATTGAATTGTACGCATTGAATTTAGTAGCAGCCATGATGTGTTTTCCTCCTAGTTATGAGTTATATTCGACAATACATACGGCAACATATTGGAAAATACCGGGAAAACGATTGGGGTATTTGAGTGGTTCCCGTCAAAACTGGAAGTTTCTTTTTCAGCCGCCCCCGGCGACACGGCATGTTCCGGGCCGGAATAAATCTTCGGTTCCTCGGAGGAAGAGAAATATTCGATTTTCTGCCACTTATTCAAGATGACCGGTTGCTGTCGCAGCAGTTCCACTCCGCGAACGCGGGCCGGAAAACCTTTGGCTGTACATTCGACCTTGGTAAAAAACAGATAATCCGTGATTTTGTAGTCGAAAGTCGCACCGAGAATCTGATCGGCCTCATTGTTTTCGCAAGCGTTGTAAAGAGCGGTGCTCTTGGCATTGCGAACTGCTTTCTGAGCGGGAGACAGAAATTCCCACAACACGCTCAGGAACGAGAGATTCGGATTGGGATTGAGCTGGCAGTGTTTGCCGTCGGAGAACTGGAAGAACCAGAACAGTACCGAAGCCGATCCCCGTCCGGTAATTCGATGATTGTTGACGCTGTATTGCGTCGTATAGGGAATTCTTCCTGTCGGCTCTGGACGGGCAAGGTAATCGACTCCGGCATCCCGGTGATAACTGACGCAGCCGCCGCAAATCACGGTAATTCCGATTGCCGCCGCCAGTGCTCCGAATCTTTTGTTCCGCATTTTTCGTTCCTCCTGTTTGGGGTTTACTGTTTTGCGGAACTGCACACAAAAAAGGGCGCATTCCGCAATCCGTCTTACAAGAGGCACTAGCAAGCCCACGCAACGACAAACCACGAGAATGCGTCCACAATCAGGACACACTTCATGCAGTCGGCCATTGCGTTTGAAAATTGCTAGTTTCCTTGTAAGGCCGGTATTATACGATTTTTCAGTTCAGATTCAGTTCGTCTCTACGGTTTCACTTCCTTTCGGGTTGATGAACTTTCGCTTTAACATAGTTCTCCGAAAGTGAAAAGTCAAACCGGAAACGGCAATCGCGCATGAAGTTGTGTTGTCGTCGCGGGGCCTGCCGGTGCCGAATCAATCTTTGAGCCGCTTCTGAATTTCCAGAAGTTCCAGCAGCCTTCCCCGCAGTTCCTTACACTCTTTTCTGCGTTTGGCGTCCATCATCATCAGAGTCATGACGGAGTGTTTCCGTCGATAAATCGCGCGGGGCTCGAAGCGGCCTTCGATGAAGTAGGGCAAAATATCCGCCAGAGAATCGCTCTGAACTCTGACGCGGTGATTATGGATGATTTTGAAGAGACGCTGTCCATCCTTTTTCCATGCGGCGAACAGATACGGACTCTTCAGGCGGCGGTCCAGGGCGTTCTTGGTTCGGGATTGAACTTCCGCCCGGTCCTGCATGAAGTAGAGCGTGGCGTCTTGCTCCCCTCCATCCGGCTTGTGCCAGACTCCGCGAAGCGTTTCCAGCGGTACGGTGTTTCCATCGAATTTGGGCCGCCATACCAGACACAGGGCGTAACCCTCTTTCAGAAGCTCCGCCGGATCGTGAACCGGCGTGATTGCGTAAACATCCTCCTCCGAAAGAAACTGTGGATTTCGTGTGAAAGTGAAGTGAAGCTGCATCGTTTTTGCCCTCTGTCTGATGGTTGAATATGAAAGTCCCGATTTATGATAAAGATTTCCGGGCCTCCGTCAAGCCCCCGGAATTCGGACTTGACCTCATGTTCCGGGTATTTATCCTGCCCTTCGGACAAAAGACCGAAAAAAGGCGACGGCAAATGGACGATTTGAAAATCTTTTACGAGTGCTTGCCGCATTCACTGCGCCGCAACTGGTGTTGGCAGATGTGGAAACCTTCCATCATTTCCGGGGACTGGCCGCGACGCGCCAGACGCCAGGAACAGGAACGCCGCTATCTGGATTTGCTGAAATTCGGCTTGGAGAGTCGCTTTAAGGCGCTTTATAGGCCGCTGGCAGACAAAAGCTACCCCACGTTTCTGTGGAATCTGGCGCAGGCCGTTGAGTTTCGAGAGGTTGATCTGCGTTCACCGCTCCATTTCAATACGCATAACGCAGATCGTCAGCTTCGGGCATGGCTGGACCGGAGTTTTCTGGATTTTCCGTTGCCGGAATGGTGCTATGGACTTTGGAAACACCCGATGTCCCGTTTTGAAGTCAAGGCTCTGTGCCGGTTGGGGCAAGGAGTTTCGCCGCGCGACGTGTTGAAGTTGAGCAAACAGGAAAACTGTTGGTTTCATCAGCTTCCAGAGCGTTTTTCTTCCCTTGCGACAGGGTGTTGCTTCTGTATTCTCCGAAGTCACCGCCATTCAACCGCTGAGGCGATGGCAATTGCTGAAGTGCTCACCGGGGCCTGCCGTTATCTTGAATGGCCGGTTTTTCTTCATGTTGTCCGCACTGTTTCCGAATGGCTGGCTTGTCAGAAGTTCACGCTGAGGGAACTTCAAATTCCGGTGCACTACTGGCGGACACAGGGACTTTTCGACGAGCATTTTACCTTAAAAAACCGGTCTTTCCGTTCGGTATGTCAGGAGGCTGACGAGTGGCTGTACGGAATTCGCCGTCCGGAAGTCCTCCGCTCCTGGCCGTCGCACGGGTTCTCGTGGGTGCGGGAAAATCCCGACATCATCTTTGACGAACTTCTCGACTCGGATGCACTTTTCCGGGAAGGCCGCCAGTTACATCACTGTGTCGGCTCCTATCTGGATGCCTGTCGGCGCGGCTGTTGCGCCATCGTCTCGATGCGTTCGCTGGATGGGAAACTCTGCGCCACCCTCGAAATCGAACTGCCCGGCAGGATTCTCGTCCAGGTGAAGGAAAGTTGCAACCGGCAGCCTTCGGCAGTTGTCCGTCGCCACATCAAAGCCTATGTCGAAGCTGTGGGATTGATCTGGAAAAAGTCGGCATGAAATCCGGTTTTCAAGGCAGCTTTCGCACCTGCAAACTCTCTTCTTCCAGAGTGTCAGCTTTCGCCCTCTGAACCGGTTCGGACGTTCAGGAAGGACCTGCCGATAAATAAAAAAACGCCGGGAAAGGTTTTAAGCACCACTTTCCCGGCGGCAAAAGGTCAATCGTTTTGCGGTTCGTCAGTTTGCGGCTCGCTCCCCGGAGGGTTGTCGCCCTGTGCTCCGCCGTCTTGCCGTTCCTCATCCTGCGGCTCTTTGTCCTGCGGAGGTTCTTCCTTCCTGGTCCTCGGTTCTCCCCAGGCGAAAATATCGACCAGATCGTCGCACAGATGCCAGCGGCGAGCACGGACATAGCGCTTACGTTTTCCGGTATCCCATTTGATCACAACCTCTTTGGTGTGATCGTTCGGGTGAACTCTCACCTCGATACCGGGACCGCGTTCCAGAATACCGTTCCGAAAATCCCGGTCGGCTTCCTCCTTGCTTCTTCGGTAAAACTGCGGCTTTTCAGGTTCTTCGTCTGCCGGAAAGCTGCAAACAGATTTTCGATTTCTGACCATGATAAATTCCTTTGTGTTTAAGTTTTTTGGTTGTTGAATAAAAGTTCTGTCAATTCTACCTCAACCGTCCATCTTGCTTCCTCCTCTCTGGTTTGAACTCCTGTTGACGGCAACCGCTGCAACAGCTTGCCCGTCTTGGTATTTCGGAGCCACAGGAAGGGCCACAGAGACCGCAATCCCGGCATCGACCCCGGCAAAGGCTTCTGCGCAACGGAGACGGTTTTCTGGTGTCTTTTCGAGCTCAGGCTTCCTCATGAAGCGGTCCTCCGGTCGCCGGATTGAAGTTCAAAGCCTCCTCCCAGTTAAGCGGTTCGTAACCCCAGGCCGCCCAATCTTCATCGGAAATCGAAAGGTCAGCGGCGTCGAAAGCGGCCTCTTCCGCCAAAGTCAAGGCTGAAATCTGATGCTGCTGAAGAAAGCCTTTGGAAAAGCCGAAGGTCTTCTGGCCGAAAGGAGCCTCCTTGGTGTCGACCTTGGCGATGTAGGAGACCCACTCGATCGCGTCGGCGAGATTGTCGAGCTTGGCGGAAACCTTCTTGCCCCAGAAGAAACTGTCTCGTAATGGAGGATTGCACCTGACCCGCCTGACATCGTTCTTCAAACGCCTGGAGAGCAAGCAATTCAAATGGCTGGCGATCCCGGAAGCGGACTGGATGAACTTGCCGTGGACGATGACGAAGATGTGGAAATGAACGTGGCCGCCGCTGGCAAAATCGCCTTTCTCGCGGCCCCAGAGATATTCGGCTGGAACTCGGCGGTTCTGCATGGTTCGCCGCCAGCTTTGAAGGGTTCCGGTCAGAAAGTCGTTGGCTTGAAGTGTAAAAGTTGAGGGGAAGTTGACCGTGAAGTGGCAGACGTAAAGTCTTCCGTGGCTGACGCTCCACATGTAATCAAAAATCTGATGGATCGCGGCCAAGATTTCCGCCCGGCTCCCTGATGGACTTTGATAGATTCGGGTTTCGTTGTAAGTTTCTTCCCGATGGATTCTGGGTTTTCCCATAGTTGCTTGCTCCTGTAATGCTCTGTTTTCTTTTCAGTAAAATAACAACAACAGCCAGAGAAGTTTTTGTTTTGATTATGGTTTCTTCTGCTTTCGCTTTAAGTCTGTTTAAAGGTGCCTGCTGGTTTGTTTCTGGTATCGGCTTAGGGGGTTCTCCTTTGAGAGATCTGCTTTGCTTTTTGGTGTTTGTTTGTTGGTTCGTTAGGGTGTTCTCTCTTTTTTGCTTTGCTTAGGGTGTTCTCTCTTTTTTGCTTTGCTTAGGGTGTTCTCTCTTGTGAGATGCTTATTTTTTTGATAGATACAATAAAAACAAACTCTAAAACCCCCGCTTTCTCCGCCTGAGTTTGAGGGGAAAGCCTTTTCAACGGAAGTATCTGAATCAAGGAGGTCTGAAAATGGATGTCAGGATCAAGGGAACGACGGTCAATCTGATCGCAAAGCTGCTGCACCCGCTGGCCGAAGCCGGAGTGTTGAGCATCCCGGAGGAAAGGGAGGTGATCGCGCAGTTGCGAAACCTGGCGAAAAACGGCGAGACGATTCCAGCTGTGCTGCCGAAGCTGATCGACCAGCCGGAAGCCGCCGAAATGCTCGGAATCAGTCTGGCAAACTTCAAAAAGCTGGAACGAAACGGAGCCTTTCCGTTTCGACGGAAGAAGATCGGCACAGCGGTACGATACCGCAATTCCGACATCGTTAAATTCATCCTTGCGGAAGAAGACACTGATGGCTCAGAAGATGCAAACTGAAGAAATTTCATTACTTACCTCGTTGTCGTTAAAATCAGGGCACAAGCCCGCATTAAAAAAACAGACATGAGGTAGGAGGAGAACTTTCATTGTATGATAAAGAAAAAACACCCCTCCGTCAAGCCCCTGAAAAGGCAAAAAATATAAATTTTGTCAATAAAAAGTAGTTTCAGTCAATCCATTGGCTATAATGATACAGGGCCCCCCCTTGTGATGAAAGTTTTCAGGCTAGTTTCAGTATCTGTTCCAATTTCTCACGTTCGGGAGAGGGAGGAAGGGCGGCAAGAAAGGCGAGGGCCTGTCGAATTCGTTCCTGTGCGGAAGAAACTTCGGTTCCGGTAACGGCTTCGATGGCTTTCAACTGGGCTTCTTCTCCGATGTGCGTGTAGTATTTGTCGGCGATTTCGGAATCGGTGCCGAGAATTGAGAGCAACACCGCTTTCGGAACTCCGGCTTCGGCGCAATGGTTGGCGAAGGTGTGCCTGAGCGAGTGGAAGCCGTACTGCGTCACCTTGCGCTTGCGTCCGGGAACGGCAACCGAAGGCGCTACGCCGATCCAGCGAATCACCCGCAACACGTCGAGATTGACCAGATTGTTGCCGATGTTTTTGCCGGTTTTGTCGAGGTGGTTGTAGCGTTCTGCCGTTTGAGGACAGACATAATCGTTGCTTTGCCATTGGCGGGCCTCCAGCAGCACGGAAAGCAGCTTGGTCGCAATCGGAATCGTGACTTCCTTGCCGGTTTTGAACTGTTTGACCCAGATCCGCCGCCGTTCGAGGTCGATGCTTCGCCATTGCAGCAGGACACAGTCTTTGAGCCGCTGACCGGTGTACATGCCGAGATGGTAGATCACTCGAATTTCGGGTTTGTTCATCACGCGGTATTGCGGATCGTCAAGGACTTCGAGAAGCTGCCGCTCCTGCTCCCGGTTGAAGGCAAGGCGGCGGACCCCGAGACCCTGTTCTTCACGCTCCCGGCGAAAAAGAATCGTTCGGAACGGGTTTTCCGCGTCCCGAAATTCGCCCAGGGTGGAGAAGATTTTGCGGAGCCGTTTGATTTTGCGGTTGTGAGTACAGACGGCGATGCCGGTACTTTTCAGATATTGAGCGAATTTTTCGGTGTGCTGGCTGCTGATCTTGCGGACTTCCATCTGAGGATTGCCGATGAAGCGGATGAATTCGTCAAGGGTGGTGCGATACTGAATCTGTTCGTTGACGGTGGCGGGTGTGGCGCGTTCCGGATGCGTGGAATAGTAGTCCCAGACGCCGTCAAGCGACAGCTCGCGTATCGGAGAACTCAAACCTCTGGCCTGTTGTACATGGGCGGCGATGACTTCGGTTGAAGTCGCCTTGATGATCGGCAGCAGAGCTTCGGCTTTTTTGACCGCCTCGGCACAATTGGTGGTTTGCAGACTGACGGTCTTGCGGTGCCCGTCGAGTTGATAACGGTAGAAGTAGATTTTGCCGGGACCTTTGGTGAAAATCGACCCGACGCTCAAGCGTAACGATTTCTTAGCCACAGAAGAACCTCTTTGTTAAAAGTTTCTGTGGCAAAGAATAACTGCAGAAAATGTGCCGGTAATTGCCGGTATCGTCCGAAGCCGGAGAAAGCCGAAAACAGGGGGATGAGAAATTTTCGAGTGGTACTCAGTGGTACCTCAAAGGGCGTTTTCGGGCGTAAAAGTGGTACCCGGGACGGGACTCGAACCCGTAAAGGTTTCCCTAACTGATTTTAAGTCAGTTGCGTTTGCCATTTCGCCACCCGGGCTGAGGGGAGGCGTTCATAAAATAGCCTCCCATCGGTCAAAAATCCAGTCGGCTTCGGAAAAAAACACATCTTCTCCGGGCGGCCGGCGTTTCAGCGGGATTTTACGCCGCCCAGCGCGCGGAGGGCGTTCAGGATCGCCAGCAGCGTTACACCCACGTCCGCGAAAACCGCTCCCCACATCGAAACGAAGCCGAACGCCCCGGCCAGCAGCACCGCGCCTTTGATTCCAAGCGCGAGCGCAATGTTGCCGCGCACGATTCCAAGCGTCCGGCGCGCAATCCGGATCGCCGGTGCGATGCGCGACGGTTCGTCCGTCATCAGCACCACGTCGGCCGATTCGACCGCAGCATCCGAGCCGAGCCCTCCCATCGCAATGCCGACGTCGGCCCGGGACAGCACCGGCGCATCGTTGATTCCGTCCCCGACGAAAGCGAGCTTTTCATCCGGCTTCAGGTGTTTCATGATCTCTTCCAGACAGGCGACTTTTCCGGTCGGGAGCAGTTCGGCGCGGACTTCGTCGATTCCAAGTTGCCGGGCCACCCGTTCCGCCGTTTCGCGATTGTCGCCGGTCAGCAGAATCAACCGGTCGACGCCGCACCGGCGCAGCTCCTTCATGGCGGAAACCGCGTCCGGCTTCAGCGCGTCGGCGATCGCCACGCAGCCGAGGTAACGTGTGCCTTCAGCCAGGTAGATAAGCGTCCCCTCCGCACGGATTTCCGGAACCGCGATTCCGGCTTCCTCGAGCAGCAGACGGCTGCCGGCCCGGATTTCAGAACCGTCCACAGTCGCCCGGATTCCTCGCCCGGCGATCTCCTCGGCCGCACCGACGCGGCCGGGATCGACCGCTCCCGGCCAGGCTTTGCGCAGCGAGGGCGCGATCGGATGGCTCGAGCTGAGCTCCGCATGCGCAGCGAGCTCAAGCAGCCGGTCCGGATCGGCCCCTGCCGCCGGGAACACTTCGCGCACTTCGAACCGGCCCTGCGTCAGCGTGCCGGTTTTATCGAACGCAATCGCTTTGACGCCGGCCAGCGTCTCGAGGTAGTTGCCGCCTTTGAACAGGATGCCGCGGCGCGACGCCCCGCCGATTCCGGCGAAGAACGAAAGCGGCACCGAGATCACCAGCGCGCACGGGCAGGAGATCACGAGAAAGACCAGCGCGCGGTAAATCCAGACACCCCACGCCGCACCGGCGAGAAGCGGCGGAAGCACGGCGAGCAGAATCGCCGCGCCGAAAACCGCCGGTGTGTAGATTCTGGCGAAACGGGTGATGAAGTTTTCGCTCTTCGACTTGCGGTTTGCGGCATTTTCGACTTCGGCCAGAATCCGGCTGACCGTCGAATCGGCACTGCGGGCGGTCACTTCGATTTCCAGCACGCCGGAGAGATTGATCGTCCCGCTCAGGACCGCATCTCCGGCATTGATGCGGCGCGGCTTCGATTCGCCGGTCAGCGCCGCCGTGTCGAGCTGCGAGGAGCCGGAGCGGACCACGCCGTCAAGCGGCACGCGCTCCCCGGGGCGGACGAGAATCCGGTCGCCAGGCTCGACTGCTTCCGGCGCGACCACATTGACCGTGCCGTCTTTCAGCAGATTGGCGAAATCGGGACGGATATCCATCAGTTCCGCAATCGACCGCCGCGAGCGTTCGACCGCCAGCGCCTGAAAATATTCGCCGATGTGGAAGAAGAGCATGACGGCCGCCGCTTCGGCGGATTCGCCGACCGCCCACGCGCCGAACGTGGCCAGTGTCATCAGCAGATTCTCGTCGAAGAGATCGCGTGTGAACAGATGGCGGAACGCGGTCAGCAGCACCCGCCAGCCGGAGAGCAGGTAGACGGCGACGAACAATCCGGTCGACACCGGTTTCGGGAGGTCGTATGCCGAGCAGATCCAGCCTGCCGCGAACGCCGCCGCCGAGATGCCGATCACGATCAGGGGCAGTATCCCGGACGGATGCGCATGGTCGTGAGCATGAGCGTGCTCCTCCGCATCGTGCAGTTCGGCATCGGGCTCGATCTGCCGGACCAGCCGGGCCAGCCCGTCCCGCACCTTCCGTTCGGCAGAGCGGTCGTCGAGTTCAAGCGCAATCCGGCCGGAAGCGAAGTTCAGCCGGGCGCTGCGGACCCCCGGAAGCCGATGGGCTCCGGCCTCGATCTTGCCGGCGCACTCCGCACAGGCAAGGTTGCGAATGTAGAAAACCTGCTTCATTCTTCCCTCACATGAGTCTGGCACTGGTCGAAAAGCATGCCGACATGCCCGTCGCACAGCGAATAATAAACCACTTTTCCCACCTTGCGGCATTTCACCAGGCGGGTCTGCCGCAGAATTTTCAGATGATGCGCCACGGCAGGCTGGCTCATCCGCATGATCGCCGCGATGTCGCAGGCGCAGAGCTCCGAGAGCAAAAGCGCGTTGATGATTCCCAGCCGGGTCGCATCCCCCAGCACCTTGAACATTTCCGCCATGCGCGCGAGCATCAGCTCCGAATCGAGCTGTTTTTTTACCGCTTGAACTGCATCCTCATGAATTACGGTACAGCTGCATACGGGTGTTTCCTGCATTGCCATCGGCCTCTCCCTGATTCAACGATTAAACAATTGTTTATATGTTTAAATATAAAATAACCGGCTTTCCGGAAAAGTCAAGCCGGTTATGACGGAAAAATCGGGAGGAAAATCAGAATTCGGGTGCGAATCCCCAGTCCTGAACCGGAGTCAGTTCGCCGTCGCGGCGGGCGGAACGGTTGGCGGCCATGCCCATCGCCATATAGTGGCCGGCCTCCCATGCGTTCACGAGCGGCTGGCGGCGCTCGTAAACGCTTGTGACGAACTCATGGACGAGGTACGGGTGGGAGCCGCCGTGGCCCTGCGGCACGAAGTCGCGGTTCTGCAGATCGCCGGACGAACGGTTCTGGACGGTGAGAAACGCTTCGCGCACCTCCGGCGGGAGCAGGTCGAAAAGCTCCGCATCGGTGTAGCGGGTCCTCTGCTCCGGGCGGATTGCATCGGTCTCGTCCGTGCGTCCGTTGTAATACCAGACGTTTTCGGAGAACGATCCGCGCGTGCCGATGATCCGGAACGTCTCGTTTTCGAGCGGACTGATCTGCCCGGCAAGTTCGCGCATTTCGGCCACACGCATCGAAGCGCCGTTCGCAAGCTCGAAGAGCGCGGTCACATTGCTGAATTCGTCATGGCGGAAATACGAATCGCCGGTACGGTTCCGCCAGCCGAACGCCGCGACCTTCCGCGCCCGTGTTCCCATGCAGAAGACCGGCCCGCTGACGGAGTGGGTCGGGTAATTCATCGGCGTCGACAGCTTGCCGTTGCGCGCGTACTCCTCCTCCTTCGCCGGCCACTCGCTGCCGATCCGGCCGGCGGTGCGGCGGCGCATCACCTCGCGCAGGCTGCATGCGCTGTCGACGTCGTGCATATACTCGCCCTCGGCATAGACGAAGTCGCCGAACTCCCCGGCCAGCGCCTTCCGGCGGCAGAACATCGCCTGCGGGCGGAAGCAGGTGGTTTCGCCGAGCATATAGTGTCTGCCGGTCCGCTTCGATGTCTCGATGATCCGGCCGCACCAGTCGAGCACTTCGTCCGAGTCCGGCAGGCAGGTCAGCGGCACCGCGCTGTAAACCTCCTTCCCGGACTCCATCGCCTGAATGCACTGAGGCGCATGGAGCCACGGCTGCGTGATGACGACGAGCGCGTCGAGGTCGCTTGCGCAGATTTCGTCGAGCGACCCGTAAGCGTCGCGCGGATTGAATTTGTCGGCGAAGAACGGATCTTCGGCGAACTTCCTGACCCGTTCCGGCTCGCAGTCGCAGAACGCGACCCGGTCCACCAGCGGATGCGCCTTGAACAGCTGCGCGAACGCACTGCCGAAACTGCCGAGGCCGACAAGCCCGATACTGATACCCATAACCGTATTCCTTTCCTTTAACATGCCAGCAGCAGAATGCCGAGCACGGCAAGCAGAATTCCGGCAGTCCCCGTGACCCCGGTCTTCTCCCCGCGAATCCATTTTGCATAGAGAAAGAACAGCGCAATGCAGCCGCCGATCGCAACCGGATAAGCGACTCCCGCCGCACCGGCGTGGCTCAGCAGGTCGATCGCCCGGAACATCGTCCACTGACCGGCCGCCACCAGGACGCCGTACAGCAGCGCGAGCGGCAGGACGCTCCGGAAACCGAACTCTCGACGGCGGATTACGACGACGATCCAGATGAGTCCGCCGAGGCTCAACAGCGGAATCCGCCAGCTGAGCGCCGCGGGGCCGAGTCCGGGCAGCCGGTTCGGCACGAGCGTCAGCGTCTGCTGCGCGCCGAGCAGCAGAAAGGCGAGAAACGCGAACAGCAGAAAGATCCGGTGCGCCCGCCCGGCCGCGCGCTCTGTGCAGGAGGGCCAGCCGAGCGGCACGAGGCTGCCGAGCAGAATCGCCATGCCGGCGAGCCGCCAGGGCGTCGCGGCTTCCCCGAACAGCAGGATTCCGGCCGCAAACGGGCAGAGCATGGCCGACTGCGCAATCCCCCAGCTGACGCCGTGGCTGCCGCGGCGCATCGCTCCGCAGAGCGCGAGAAATCCGAACTGGCTCAGGAGCCCGGCAGGAATCATCAGTGCGGCAACCGTCAGAAGCTCCGGGAGCGGAGCCGCTCCGGGCCTTTCGGCCCCCCAGCTCGTCAGCAGGAAGCAGAGTGCGCTCAGAAGGAGAAACAGATGGAAGCCCTCTTTTTTCTCCGCCGCCCGGCTGTACGCCACACCGACGCCGCACCAGATCGCACCGGTGACCAGCGCAACAAGAATTCCCTGCCAGAACATATGAAACACCTTTCTTTTTCAGAAAGTATACTTGAAAAGTTATAAATCTGCAACTATCTTTTCAGCATCATTATTACAGATACGGCATCATTATTATAAAATTCGAATCATGCAGCTCGAAATTGTCCATCCGGGGCGGTACACCGCTCCGGAGACCTTTGTCCAGACGACGCTGTTCGTCCATGTCGGGCTTTGCCTCGGCGGGCTCGATTATATGAATATCGCGCCCCCCGGCGGCGGGGAGCAGCTGAAGCTGACCGGCGCGGCGGCGCCGTTCCTGACCATGATTCCGCCCGGCGCCCGCGTCGACTTCCGGTTCGGGCGCAAACGCGAAAACTGGGTGATTCAGTGCCGCATGCCGGAGTTGATTCCGGTCGCCGGAGCATGCCGGCAGCAGCTGGAGCAGGACGGCTCCCTGTTGTGCTTCCCGTACATGCGCCGGATCAAGGCCGGGCATGCCCTGCCGCTGCGGGAACGGTTCGCGCTGGTCGTCTCCCTCTGGCAGAGCGGCACACCGGCGAACCGGATCGCCGCCGAGTGGATGACCGTCGGAATCTGCGGAGAAATGTTTGCCGAAGAGGAACCGCCGGACCGGGAAGGCACGACTCCGGCCGCCCGCCTGCGCCTCGCCATTGATGCGGATCGCGGATTCCGCAAGACCCTCGCGGAATTGAGCCGCGAAGCCGGCGCAAGCGCCGGATTCCTGAGAAAATGTTTCCGCCGGGCCTATCAGCTCGAGCCCGCCGAATACCGTGCCCGGCGCCGTCTCGGCCGGATTATGGAGCTGATCGACCGGAACGAGCTGAGTCTGAAGGAGATCGCAGAGGAGGTCGGCATGCGGCACGTGACCCATTTGCACGCTTTCGTCCGTGAACGCTGCGGCGTCACTCCCGGCGAGCTCCAGAAACAGCGCGGCCGGATCTCCTGAGTGTATCGCGGGGGACAGGACCGGGGTCAGCCGAACTGAATCTCGTCCGTCCAGTCGATGCGGTAGCCGCCGTCGGAGAGAAAACGGATTTCCAGCCAGACGTAGGTGCTGCGGTCGAAGCTGGCCGGATTCCAGCGGTCGAACATTGCAATCCAGCGTTCTCCGGCCCGGAATACCGCGCTGCTCTGGCAGCCGAAAGTCGTTTCGGCGCCGGGGCCGCGGCACGGGTTGCCGCCGGGAGTCCAGGGGCCGAACACGCCCGGAGCGCTCGCCGACCGCGCCGCATTCGGCTCCCAGCTCGTGCAGCCGGACATCAGCAGGTGACAGGCGTCTCCCCGCCGGAACAGCGCCATCCCCTCGTTCCAGCCGCACGGCAGCACGCGGACGTAGCGGCCGCTCCAGCCGAGGCAGTCCGGCGTCAGTTCGGCGATGTGGATCGTGCTGTTGTGCTCCGAGGAATAGATGTGATAGGCCGTCCCGTCCTCATCGACGAAGAGGTTCATGTCTCGCGCCATCTGTCCGGCGGCAAGGTCGCGGCGGAAAATCGGGTAGCGTTTCACCTCGTCGTTCTCCCCGTTCGGCAGCTGCGGCTCCGGCGGAATCGTTCCGGCCGGGAACGCGGCCTCTTCCGCACTCATGTTAAGCGGTGCAAAACCGGCGTTGACGCGGGCGGCGCCGAGAAAGACGAACGGTCCTTCCGGAGAATCCGCCGCAGCCAGGCCGCGCTTTGCGATGGTGTGGTTCTCATCGGTCGAATGGAAATACATGACGAACTTTCCGGTCGTCCGGCAGTAAATCACTTTCGGACGCTCGATCCGGCAGCCGCGGACGATCGGGCTGGCCGGATCGTCCGAGACCGGCAGGACGATGCCGCAGTCGCGCCAATCCATCAGGTTTGCTGACTCGTAGCAGTGAACGCCGTGGAACGCGAGCCGCCCGGCCCACCCTTCCGTCTTGTGTTCGCCGTACCAGTAGAAGCGGCCGCCGTATTCGAGCATGCCTCCGCCGTGGGCGTTGATCGGCTTCCCCGCCGTATCGAACCAGAATTCACGGTTGTTCATGCTTCTCCCCGGGTCGTCAGAAAAAGAGGTAGACGGCGCAGAGCACGACGATCACCTGGATGATGTTCTCGAACAGCTTCTGCGGCATCTTTGACAGGATCAGGATGCCGAGCGCGCCGCCGATCAGCAGGAACGGTATCATGGCGAGGTCGACCTTCAGCGCCTCGAATGTGACCCGCCCGTCCGCGATGAAGAGCGGCATCTTCGTCCAGTTGATGATCAGGAAGAACCAGGCGTTGCATCCCATGTACTTGTCCTTCGGGAGCTTCATGGCCAGGAAATAGATCGCGGCGACCGGCCCGGCCGCATTGGCGAGATGGGTCGTGAAGCCGAGCAGAGTGCCGTAGAAGCCGGCCGCGACTTTGCCGGCCGGAATCCGGTCCGGCGCGATGCGCGAGCGGATGAAGTTAAGCAGTGCGAGACCGAGGACGATTCCGCCGATCAGCATCCGCATGAGCCGGTCGTTCCCCTCCGGCAGCAGCCAGAGCACAAGCGCTCCGACCGCCAGCCCGGTCCACGCCCACGGCAGCAGCCGCCAGATGATTTTCCAGTCCGCCTTCCTCCGGTACCAGGCGACCGCCATGAGGTCGGCCATGACCAGCATGATCAGCTGCAGCCCGGTCGAGAGCCTGCCTTCGAACGCCATCGTCAGCATGATGACCGGCAGCACGCCGATTCCCGGAATCGCCGTTTTGTTGATGCCGATCAGGATCGCGCTCACGATCAGCACCGCAAGCTGCGTCACATCCATGCCGGCGAAAATATCCGCAAACATCGTTCCTTCTCCCGTAAATGAAAAGAGGCGGCATCGAGCCGCCCCTTTTCTTCGCTCCGGCACTCTCGTTACAGGGATCTGCCGGTCAGCATCCGATAAGCTTCGAGATACTTCTCGGAGGTCTTCTTCACCACGTCGGCCGGGAGTTCCGGGCCGGGCGCGGTCTTGTTCCAGTCGAGCGTCTCGAGGTAATCGCGCACATACTGCTTGTCGAGACTGACCGGGCTTGTTCCGACCTTGTACTGGTCGGCAGGCCAGAACCGGCTCGAATCCGGGGTCAGGACCTCGTCAACCAGAATGATTTTGCCGTCGAGTTCGCCGAATTCGAATTTCGTGTCTGCGACGATGATGCCGCGCTTCTCGGCATAATCCCGGGCCGTCGTATAGATTTTGAGCGAAAGGTCACGCAGCGCGGCCGCCTTGCCGGCGCCGATCAGCTTCGAGACCTCCTCGAAAGAGATCGCTTCGTCATGGGCGCCGATTTCGGCTTTGGTGGACGGAGTGAACAGCGGCTCGTCGAGCTTCGACGCCTGCTGATAACCGTCGCGCAGCCTGAGGCCGGAGACGGTACCGCTTTTCTGATAGTCCTTCCAGCCGCTGCCGACCAGGTAGCCCCGCACGATGCATTCGACCGGCATGACCTTCGCTTTGCGGACGATCATCGACCGCCCCTGCAGGTCCTTCACGTACGCCGCCAGCTCCGGACGCGTCGTGACGTCGGCCGAAATCAGGTGGTTCGGAATGTCGCGCATCAGGTCGAACCAGAAGAGCGAAATCTGCGTCAGAACCTCGCCCTTGCGCGGCACGCCGCAGGGCATGACCACGTCGAAGGCGCTGATCCGGTCGGTCGCAACGAAGAGCAGCGCGTCGCCGAGGTCGTAGACATCGCGCACCTTGCCGCGGTTGACGAGCTTCACGCCCGGAATTTCGGTCGTGAGCAGCGCTCCGTTCGCATCGTACTGCATGGCGCCCTTCTTTCCGCTGTTACGCTTTGATCTCGCCGATTTCGACGCGGGTCAGGCTCTGCCGGTGACCCTGGGTGCGGCGATAGCCTTTGCGGCGCTTCATCTTGAAAACGACGATCTTCTTGGCGCGGAACTGGTCCTTGACTTCGGCCGCGACGGTCGCTCCCTCGAGCATCGGGGTGCCGACGTTCAGCTTGCCGCCCTCTTCGCCGACCGCGAGGACCTCGCTGAAGGTGACTTTGCCGCCGACTTCCACGTCGAGCTTCTCGACTTCCACAATGTCGCCGGTTTTGACTTTCAACTGCTTGCCGCCGGTCTTGATAATCGCGTACATTTTATTCTGCTCCTTATCGTTGTCAGTAAGTTCACTCATTCAATCACATACATCCGGTTAATATATCCGCGTTTCATCATTTTGCAAGCAGGATTCGCGGCAGATTCTTGATTAACTTCAGAAAATATTCGGTTTTCGCCTTGGCCGGGTTCTGTCCGTAACGGAGTTTTACCTTCAGTTCGTCGCGCAGACAGCCGGCGATGTGGCGGTCGGAACAGCCGCCCTCGCGGTAGAAGGCCACCGGCTCCGGAACGTAGATGACGTCGAGCTTGTGCACGTTGACCGCCCGGTACATGAAGTCGTAGTCGCCGAGGTAGCGCATCGAGGAGTCGTAGACGCCGATCCGCTCGTAGACCCGGCGCGGCACGAACATCGACGGGTGCGGGGCAAACGCGCCGCGGAACAGGTTGTGCGGACGGAAGCCGCGCACGAGTCCCTGCTTTTCGTAGATCACGTCGCCCCAGAAGATCGAATGGTCGAGCTCGCGTCCGCGAAAGCTTTTTTCTACCAGTGCCAGAGCGCCGGGGCGGTAGGAGTCCCCCGCGTTGATGAGGCCGATCACGTCGCCGGTTGCCCGGGCGATGCCTTTGTTCATCGCGTCGTAGATGCCGCCGTCCGGCTCGCTCACGAAGGCGGCGAGACGGTCGCCGCACGCTTCGATTTCCCGGACCGTGCCGTCGGTGGAGGCGCCGTCGATGACGATGTATTCAAGATCGGGGAATCCCTGATTCAGCACGGAATCCATGGTCTCCCGGATCTGGGACGCATTGTTGCGGACAATGGTGACGATCGATATTTTCACTGGCGCATCTCCTGAAACTGAACTTGCAAAGGCAGGAACATACACGCCGGAACCACGTTTTTCAAACCCGATGCGCGCTTTCCCGCCGGAAAATCGATGCGGGACGGGAAAACCGATTTGACTTTTTGCGGAAATGCGGTTAGCTTAATGTTACCTGAGAAACCAACAGAGGAGGGAATCAGTATGAAATTTTTCAGAAACGCAGTACTCGGCGCCATGCTGTTCGGCGCGTTCGCCGTCAGCGCGGACGACATCTACGACAACATGATCGACACCGAGGCCGCCCTCAAGCAGTGGAGCAACGCCGCCGCCATGACTTTCCTGCCGAACGGCGGGCCGGAGAGCGACGAGAGCGCGGTCAGAATCACTGCGACCGATGCGGCCAAGCCGGTCATGGCTTTCTTCAAGGTGGATATCGACAAAGTCCGGGGCAAGACCGTCAAGCTCTCCGCCAAAGTCAAGGGGGAAAACATCTCGAAGCCCGACAAGCCGTATCTCGGCATTAAGATGATGATGACCGTGACCATGGCCGACGGCAGGATCGACTATCCGGATACGACCCGTCTGACCGGGGATTTCGGCTGGCGCGAGCTCAAAACCGTCACGACCGTGCCGCCCGATGCGAAGTCCGTCACCATCCAGATCGGTTTGCAGGGCTCGACCGGAACCATCTACTTCTCGGACCTCGAGCTCGACGAAGAGGACTGACCTGCAGGGTGACGCTTCAACGGAAAGGGTGAACGCATGAAACGCAAGTTCCTGACATTTGCGGCCGCCGCGCTCGCTTTCGGAACGCTCTCCGCGGGCGAGGTGCTTTTCGAGGAGACCTTCGCCGATGCCGAAAGCACGGCGAAGAACTGGGGGCAGGCCGGCGCGGCCGCCTTCTCCGCCGACGGCTTTGAAAACGGCGGGCTCAGGATTGCAAATGACAATCCGAAAGGCGCCAGGCTGCTGCCGATCAGAATCGACGCCGCCAAAGTCCGCGGCAAAAAACTCAAGGTAACTTCGATGGTCCGGGGCGAGAACGTCTCGAAGCCGGAGAAGTCGTACCTCGGAGTCAAAGCGATGATCTACTACAAAGCCGCTTCCGGCGACCGGCAGTGGATCGAGCACAAGCCGAAAAAAGACGGTACGTTCGGCTGGGAGGAGGTCGTGACCCAGGCGGATATTCCCGCCGATGCGGAAGACGTGAGCTTCCAGGTCGGCCTTCAGGAATCCTCCGGAACCGTCTGGTTCGACGACATCAAAGCTGAAATCGTCGAATAGTCTTATCCCGTCTTCCCGCCGCCATCCGGCGGGAAGGCGGTTTTTCCCGAAAAATTATTTTTCAGATTACCGGTATAAGTTAACATATTAACTAAATGGAGATGGTATGTCAATGCCATCGAAATATCAACAATGCCTTTCTCTGAGGTGTGAGTACGGCGGAGCCGCACGGAACACCGAAGAGCGGGGCCCCCGAAAAGTATCATCCGTCGCGCAGGCGCTGTGGATGACAAGCCCGACTTGTCCTCCGCAGCCTCGGCGAAGGAGGAAGGGTGGCAACTTTTTGGAAAAATATCAACAATGCCTTTCTCGAAGGTGTGAGTACGGCGGAGCCGCACGGAACACCGAAGAGCGGGGCCCCCGAAAAGTACCCGAAGCTTTTGGGCATTCGGCCCAAAAGACCCGAGGCCCGTGGCCGAAGGGTGGCAACTTTTTGGGGAACATAGGAGATTTGCCATGAAACACCTGTCCCGTACCCTGACTGCGGCCGCTCTGGCCGCGGCGCCGGCGCTGTTTGCGGCCGGTCCGGCCGTCATCACCGTCGATGCCTCAAAGGTGGTGGCTCCGGTCAACGAGCTCGGCTTCGGCAACAATATCGAGGCGGCGGACGGCCGCGGCATCTTCAGCGAGCCGGCTGATGCCAAAACTTTCAATGTGAACGGCGTCAAATACGGGCAGGGCTTCTGGGACCCGGACAAAAACGCGCCGAATCCGGTCACGACCGGCCTGGCGAAGACGCTCAGAATGGGCATGATGCGTTATCCGGGCGGCTGTCTTGCGCACAACTACAACTGGACGCACGCCGTCGGGCCGCTCTCCGAACGCTCCGACTGGAAATTCGGCATCGACCAGTTCATGGAGCTCTGCAGAAAGATGAACTGGGAACCGCTCTTCACGCTGACCGACTACGCGCTCCCGGCCGAGGAGCTGCCGCAGCACCTCGCGAACCTCGTCGAATACCTGAACGCTCCGGCTACGCCCGAACATCCGTGGGCGATGAAGCGTGCCGAGTGGGGTCATAAGGAGCCGTACGGCGTCAAGTACTTCGAGCTCGGCAACGAGACCGATCACGGCAGCCATAAGACCAATCCGCGCCGCTCCTACACGCCGGAACAGTACATCAAGTATGCGACCGATTCCATCAAGGCGATCCGCAAGGTCGATCCGACCGTGAAGCTCGGGCTCGTCACCGTGCCCGGCAACGGCACCGACTGGAACTGCGACTGGAACCGCAAGGTCATCGCCGGCGCCGGCGCGCTGACCGACTTTCTCGTGATCCACTTTTACGGCCCGGGCATCGGCGGGCAGGATGCGGATACCGCGCTGCGCCGCGTGCTCGCCTATCCGGATCAGCTCACGCTGCGCATGAAACAGTACCGTGATCTCACGAAAGAACTCGCCGGAAAGGAGCTGCCGCTTGCGATCACCGAATACAACATCGGCGGCTCCGGCAACGATCCGTTCCCGGTCCGCTTCACCTATCTGGCCGGGCTTATGAACGCGGACCTCATGCGCCTCTGGCAGCAGCCGGAGAACAAGGTTGAGTTTGCGAACTACTGGCACATCCTGAACGGCTGGTGGGGAGCCTACCGCTCCAACGATGCGGACGGCAAGATCACCGAGCGGAAGGCGACGCTGCCGTTCTTCGAGGTCTGGGGCAAATACCGCGGCACTGAAATCGTCGCCTCGAGCGTAGCCGGAAATCCGCGCGTGACCGCGGCCGCCGGTCCCGGACTCATGCCGTCGATCGGGGACGTCTACTCCGCCGGCACGAAAATCGGCGAGCAGACCAGCTTCAAGTTCAACTTCACCGGCTTCAACCGCAGCGATATCGTTCCGCGCAGCACGGGCCGCAACAGCCTCGAATTCACGCTGAACAACGCGAAGGGCAACTGCTACACTATTTTCAGCAGGATCAACCGGCCGAAAAACCTGCCGAACGGGGAATCGCTTGCGATCACGCTGTCGTTCGAAATGCGTTTCGTGCCGGATAAGAAGGGCGAAGTTCCGCAAGCCACGATGGGCCTCGGCCTCTGCGACCCGCGCGGCTGGGACAAAACCATGTCCGCCGCCGCCTTCACCCACGCTTCGCTCTCCGATCAGTGGACAAAGGTAAGCAAGAGCTTCACGACGCTCTCCGACGCGGACGGCTCCGATATGCTGCTCCGCTTCGAGGAGGCGAAAGCCCCGGTCTCCGGCAAGCTTGAATTCCGCGACATCAAGGCGGAGCTCGGCGGCGGCGAGAAGTTCCCGGCTTATCCGGCCATCGCGACCTTCGCGACGAAGTCGGCCGACGGCAAGAGCCTCTATCTGCTCGTTTTCAACAAGGACCCCGACAACGCGGTCAATGCCGAAATCGAGCTGAAGAACTTCAAGACCGCTTCCGGCGAGTCGATCCAGCTCTATCAGGAGAAGGTCGAGGCGACCGATTACTTCAGCGGCCTGGCCGGAACGGTCACCGTGAAGGACGGCAAATTCAGCGCGACTTATCCGAAACACTCGCTGACCGCTTACGAGTTCAAGCTCCAGTAAGCCGGAGAAACGTTCCGAATTCCCGCCCCGGTGCGCCGCGGGCGGGAATTTTTGTGCCGTTTTCCCGGCTTGACTTCTCCCGAAACGGGGGTATTGTATGAAACAGGATTACAGAGGAGAGGCTTTCATGATCAATTGGGGAATCGTCGGTACCGGCCGGATTGCGGCAACCTTCATCCGGGCGCTTTATGCCGGGCAGAGCGGGCGGCCGCTGGTGGTCGCCGGACGCGATCCGGCCCGGACAGACCGGTTCGCCGCCGATAACCGCGTGCCGGAATCCGTGGTCAATCCCGGTGCGGTGTTCGCCGATCCGCGCATCGACGCGGTCTATATCGCCACGCCGCACATCACGCATGCGGAACTTTCGATCGCGGCGCTCGAGGCGGGCAAGCCGGTCCTCTGCGAAAAGCCGATGGCGATCGATCCGGAGTCGCTTGCGGCCGTCCTCGCTGCCGCGAAACGGTGCGGCAGCCTCTTTCTGGAAGGGTATATGTACCGCTGGCATCCGCAGACGGCGAAGCTGCTTGAACTCCTGCGCAGGAATGTCGTCGGCGAAATCAACCTTATCGAAAGCGCCATGGGCTTTGCGGCGAAATACAATCCGGCCGACCGGCTGTTCAATCCGGCGCTCGGCGGCGGCGCGGTCTGGGATATCGGCGGCTATCCGCTTTCGATGGCGATGCTGGTTGCCGGAGCGGCGCTCGGAACCGATCCGGCTCCGCCTGACTGCTTCACCTGCGGCGGCGTGACCGCCCCCGGGAACATCGACCTCTCCTCCTGCGCAATAGCGGTCTGGAAGGACCGGATCGTGGCGCAGCTTGCCTGTTCGTGCGGCGCGACCCTGGACCCCGCGCTTCGCATCCACGGTTCTGCCGGACGCATCGTCGTTCCGAATCCGTGGGTCTGCAACCGGACCGAACCCGAGAACGGGCTGATCCGCATTGAGCGCGAATCCGGCGTCGAGGAGATCCGCGTTCCGGCCGACCGGACCAGCTTCGGCTATGAGGCCGACGGGTTTGCGCGCCTGCTCGCTTCCGGCGCCCGCGAAGCGGCTGCCGCGCCGTTCACGAATGCCGAGAGCCTTTCGCTGAACCGGCTGCTCTGCCGCTGGCGCGAAACGGTGACTGCCGGCTGATTCATTGCTTTAATCACTTCTTTCGTTTGCATTCCGCCCGCTTTCCTGCTATATTGTACGGAACGATATTGCGTCAGAACAGTTACGGCGGAGGATGAATCATGACAGAGACGGCATTTCCCGGCGGCGGCTCCCCGGACCCGAATTCCTATCCCGGTACGGACAGCGAGCGGATCGAACAGGCGGCGCGGGCCGCTTTCGCCGCCGGGCGGCCGCTGCGGATTCCGGCCCGCCGCCCTGATGCGGTTTCGCCGCGCAGCTTCTGGCTGATCGACGCGGCCATCCTGCTGCCGGGAAACGCGACGCTGATTCTGGACAACTGCACCATCCGGCTGTCGGACCGCTGCCGCGACAACTTCATCCGCAGCGCGAATTGCGGGCCCGGCATCGACCCCGTTCCGCCGCTGGACAATATCCGCATCCTCGGCGTCGGCAGCGCCGTGCTGGAAGGGGCTGTACATCCGCGTTCGACCGGGGACTCCGCCAAAACGCTCGGGGAACGGACCTTCGGGACCGATGCCGGGAAGCCGGGCGAATCGCAGACCGGCGACTGGCGCAATATCGGCATCCTGCTGGCGAACGTGCACCGCTTTTCGATTGCGAATCTCACGATCCGCGATTCGCATGCCTGGGCGGTGTCGCTCGAATATTGCACGGAGGGCGATATCCGGCGCCTCGCATTCGATTCGTCCGGCTGCCGGGAGATCGACGGCGAACGGCGGATTGTCCTGAATCAGGATGGTTTGGACCTGCGGCGCGGCTGCCGGAACATCACGATCGACACGATCAACGGAACCACCGGCGACGACCTCATCGCGCTGACCGCGATCGGCGGCGCTCCCCGGCCGTGCGGAATTTTGGGACGCACCGAAGTCTGTTCGCCGCGGATGGGGGGATTGGACGAAGACGTGAACGGCATTGTGATCCGCAATGTCGTCGGCCATTCGGCGGGCGGCCATCACATCGTCCGCTTTCTGAACACCGGCGGCATCCGGATGCGGAACATTTTGCTTGACGGCGTTGTCGACACCTCGCCGGACGGTTTCCGCGACCATGCGGCGGTCCGTATCGGCGACTCGAATCCGGCCTGGGGCGGCGTGACGCCGCTCGGGGAGACTGCGGCTTTTCAGATCGTCAATATCCAGTCGCGCGCGAAGGCTGCCATCCTGATTGCGGGGTCGCTCGCCGATTCGATCATTGCGAATGTCCTGAACGGCAACCCCGGAACGGAACCGGTCGTCTGCACTTCCGGTCCCGGAAACACCGCCAATCTGGAGATCCGCTCCGCGCTGACGCTGCCGGAGTGCTGAACGGCGATCACCCGATCAGGGAGCGGACGCTGCACTTCCTGCGGACGGCCCTGGCTGCCGCCCGTCCGGCCGCTTCGCCCATCGCCAGGCAGTCCCCCGTGACCCGGTAGGCCGCGTGTGCCGCAAAGCTGCCCGAAATGCACCGTCCGGCTGTCAGCAGGTTTTCGACCTTGAGCGGAACCAGCGACCGGTACGGAATATCGAAGCCCGGGTGCTGCCAGCAGTTCTGCTCCGGCTTCTCCGGTTCGTGGATATCGACGCCGAATTGGACCCGGCAGACCGCGTCGGGCTGCTTCCGGCCGCTTTTCACGTCGTCGTCGGAGATGACGTACTCCCCGGTGATCCGCCGCGTCTCCCGGACGCCGATCATCGACGGGAGGTCCAGCAGATACACATCGCCGAGCTGCTCCTTTACGAGCTTGAAGCATTCGAGCGCCCGGCGCACCTGCCGGCGCCCCTCCAGCGTCGCCGCAGTCAGTTCGTCGGCGACCGTGCCGAGCGAGCGTTTGACGTGCGTCCACTGAATCAGCGCCTCTCCCTTGCGCGGCAGCGTGATGAGCGCCGGATTGTTGTACGGGATGTCGGCCAGGATTTCAGCCTCCGGCAGCTTCTGAATCAGTACGTCATACCAGCTGCGCAGGTCGTCCCGGCCGTAGTCGGGACGGAGGCCGCCGATTTTGAACATCATGGTCATAGGCTGGAACACCCCGTCGCTTTCGCGTCCGATTTCAAAGGGCGCGCCGGAGCGTGCCGCGATATCGCCGTCCCCCGTGCAGTCGATGACCACGTCGGCCAGAACCGCCTGCGTGCCCGATTTATTCTGGATGTAAATCCCTTTCAGCACGCTGTCCTCGACGATCGGCTCGCTCCCCATGGTATAGAGCAGCAGGTCGATGCCGCATTTCGAAACATATTCGTCGAGCAGCAGCGCCATTTCGCACTGATCGAACGAGATGTCCCAGAGTCCGCCCCATGCGTCGCGCGCCCTGAGCGCTTCGCGCAGCTCGCGGTTCAGGCCATCCTTGTTCTGATTGTCGAAAAACGGACTCAGCAGCCCGAGCGTCCACATGCCGCCCAGCAATCCGCCCTGTTCGACCAGGGTCACCTTCGCCCCGGCCCGCGCGGCCGAAACCGCCGCGCCGAAACCGGCCGGCCCGGCTCCGACCACCAGCACCTCCGTCCGGTTCCGCACCGGAATCTCACACGCCTTGCGCACAATATTCATACCGCCTCCTTTGTATTTTCCATAGTATACCGCGGAACCGGCAGTTTGACAATGGAGCGTTCTGCTGTATATTTACATTATCATGCTGAAAACGGTATTTCTGGATAAATTTGACCCGGGCAGCCCCGGAAGTTATCTGGCGGAGGCGATCTATGCGGCGGAACGGCTGTTCGGCGTCACGATCACCATTCACGACCACCGTGCGCTGCTGTTCGATGCGGACGGCAAGCCGCTCCTCCCTGGACGCGACCATCACACGCATCCGTATTGCCGGGCCGGACGCTACGCCGTTCCCGAGTGGAATCGCTCCTGCCTGGCGGAGTGCGCGTTTCAGGCCGAATCGGCCGCCCTCTGCGAACTGCGTCCGTTTCTGCATCATTGCTGGAAGGGGGTGACGGAGCTTGTCGTGCCGGTCGAACGCGGCCGCACGCCGGTGCTGATCTTCTACGCCGGTGCATTTCGCGGACCCGGCGCACCGCCTGCCGGCTTCGAGGCTGCCCATGCCGCTCTGCCGCCGGCGGATGAAAAGAGTGTCTCCGACCTTGCCCGGTTGCTGACGCTGGTCGGGCAGGGGATTCTCAGGGCTCTTGAGAGTTCGCGGGAGTCCGAACGGCGGCAGCCGCCGTCCCGCAAGCAGCAGATCCGGAAGTTTCTCGACGAGCACGCCCATGAACCGGCCGCGTTGTCCGACCTTGCCCGGGCGCTGCATGTTTCGCCCTCCCGGGCAGGCCATCTGGTGACCGCGGCCTTCGGCTGCCCGTTTCAGGAGCTGCTGCTTGCCGAGCGCATGACCCGGGCGCGGAACCTCCTGCTTTCGACCGATTACCCGCAGAAGGAGATCGCGCGCTGCTGCGGCTTCGGAACCGTCCACTATTTCAGCCGGATGTTCCGCCGTTTCTACGGCATGCCCCCCGGCCGCTGCCGGGACGCGAAAAAAAACGGGGTCCCCGGCCGGGATCCCCGCAAGAGAACGGAATTTATTTGATGATGTAGACCGGCAGCGGCGGAAAGCCGTTGAACTCCACCGAGCAGTAACTCGAGGTGTATGCCCCCGTGCTGAGCCAGTAGACCCGGTCGCCCGGCTTGATGTAGGCCGGCAGCGGATTCCGGAAATATTCGTACATGACGTCCTGACTGTCGCAGGTCGGCCCGGCGATGATGAAATCCTCGCACGGTTCACCGCGCGCTTCGCAGTAGAGCGGATACTTGATCGATTCATCCCAGGTCTCGATCAGCCCGTTGAATTTACCGGTGTCGAGATAGAGCCATTTGTCGACGCCCATCGAGGACTTCTGGCTGATCAGCACGACCTCGCTGACCAGGATGCCGGATTCGGCGGCGAGCGAACGGCCGGGCTCGAGAATGATTTCCGGAGCGTCTTCGCCGAAGTCCTCTTCCAGATACCGCGTGATCTCTTCGGAGTAGACCGTCATCTCGTTCGTCTTGGAGATGTAATTGGCCGGAAAGCCGCCGCCCATGTTGATCAGATTGAGCTTGAGCCCTTCGCCTTCGAGATAGTCGAAAATATAGCGGACTTTGGCAATCGCCGAGTCCCAGGTGCCGATATCGCGCTGCTGGGAGCCGACGTGGAAACTGATTCCGCACGGCTTGAGCCCGATCTCGCGGGCCAGCAGCACCAGATCGATCGCCATGTCCGGGTGGCAGCCGAACTTGCGCGACAGCGGCCAGTCGGCCGTCTCGCTGCCTTCGGTCAGAATCCGGCAGAAGACCCGGGCGCCCGGCGCCTCCTTCGCAATGTTGCGCAGGTCCGCTTCGCTGTCGGTTGCGAAAAGGGAGACGCCCTTTTCATGGAAGTAACGGATATCCGCGGCCTTCTTGATCGTATTTCCGTAGCTGATGCGGTCCGGGGAAATTCCGAGAGACAGCACCCGGTCCAGCTCGTAGCGCGACGCGATATCGAAATGGGAACCCAGGTCGCGCAGCAGCTCGAGCACCTCAATTGCCGGATTCGCTTTCACCGCATAATAGATTTTGGCGAACGGAAAATGCGCCAGCAGCTCTTCGTAATTCCGCTTGATAATATTGAGGTTCACCACCAGAAACGGAGTGGGATGGCGGTCGGCCTCCTGTTTCATGAGGAGCCAGTCTTCTTTGGTGTAATAGTCCAGAACGTCAATCCGCATTGTTTCTTCGACCTTTCATAATCACAAACGTTCTTGTTCTCCGGAGCCGCCGCTTTTATGCGGGGGCGGCCCTGCTCGCCCGGGGCCAACCGGGACCCGGGTCAAACGAAAACCGGGGAGGCCGTCAGCGCTCCCCGATTTTTGACAATCATAAAAAGTAGCCCCATTCTCGGGTATTTCAACGCTGAAACCAAAAAAACAACCGATTTTTATATTCGTTGGAGATGAAAATTTTAAAAAATGCGAAATTGATTTTTCTGAGCGGATTTCCTGCTGTTTCCTGACGACCGGTGCGAACACCGGACAGGAAAAACAACCGGGAAGTCCCGGGAATCGCGTTCCGGCAGGTTTCTGCCGGAACGCATGGCGTAAAAAACAGCTTCAGCGTAAAAGGGCTGAAGCTGCCGGAGAGTCAATTGCGCACCGGGCCGTAGGGCTGGAGTTCCCACGACGGCGGTGTGTTATGCGGAATCGAACTGAATCCCAGCCGCTCCTGCTCGGTGCAGCCGGAAAGCAGACAGAAAAAGGCCGCCGCAGCAAGTACGGCGGCGGCGGTCAGAAGAGTTCTCATTTTCCGGAGAACATCGTGCTGAACAGGTTGTACTCGTTCATCTCGAGCACCTGGAAGGCCACGGTGGCGGCCATCGCCAGGAAGCTCACAATGATGACGCCGGTGAAAAACTTGGAATTGAACACTTTCGCGTCCTCCTTCACTCTCAGTTGATGTCGAACCAGACCTTGTCGCCGACCTGAACCGTATCCTTCTGCTCGCCGATCGGTTCCGCGATCGAGCAGTTCTTGTCAACCTTGGTCAGCTTGACCTTCGTGACGAAATCCGAAGTCGGGACGGCGAGATCTCCGCGGGAGACGACCATTTCGAGGCCCGGAGTCAGGTTCACGTTGATTTCGCCGACCTTATTGCCGAGTTCCTGCTGAACAGTGGATTCGGTGCCGAGGTCGATCGCGATGTAGCCGTACTTCGAGCTGACGTCGGCGACATGGCCGACGATGCGCTTGCGGGCCTCGGGCGAACCCGGCTTCCACGGCATCGGCAGCACGTCATTCTTGTCGAGGCCGAGCGCTCCCCGGAGGCCGTCAAGCTGGTAGATCTTGTCGTCGAGCGATTTCTTCAGGGTCGCGATCTCGTTGTTTTTGCCGTTGAGCTCGTTCTTCTGGCGCTGGATCTCCTGGTTGCGGGCGCCGATGGTGCGGTTGGCTTCGTCGAGCTTGCCCTTCAGGCCGTTCACCGCCTGGCGGGCCTGATCAAGCGCGCCCTTGAAGTTGTTGCCGGAGAAGTTGAGGCTGCTGCCGCCCGCCTGGCGGACGATTTCATTGAGGGTGTTCTCGAAATCGCGGCGTTCATTGCCGAACTGGGTCAGGCGCTGCGAGAACTGGTTCAGCGCGGCCTGGTCGGCGGCGCGGAGCTTGTTGGCGTCGATTGTGAGCTGGAGATTCCGGCGGACCGCTTCGACCACGCTCTGCACGATCTTGTTGCGGCGGTCGATCAGGGCGCCGACGCCCTGCACGACGTCGTCCTTGCTGGTCGAGTAGGTCGCCATATTCTTGAATGCGTCGGAGGAGCCGACGTTGTTCATCTCGGCCACGGTGCCGATGCTGCGCAGCGTTTCGGCCAGTTCGTCGCGCTGCTTGATCAGCTGCCGGCTCTGCGTCGTCAGCTTCGCCAGCTTCGCGTCGAGATCCGCGTAGTTTTCGTGGGAGAGCGCGGCAACGGTCAGCTCGCCGCCGACTTTGGTGCCGCTCCCCTTGTCCATCTCGGTCGCGCTCTGGTTGATCGTAGTTGCCATCTTCTTCCAGCCTTCGACCAGTTGACTGCGTTTGTCAAACAGGAAATAAGAGAAGACTGCGCTTGCGATTGCAAGCAGAAGAATCAGGATACTCAATACGACGTTGACTACTTTCATCGGGGCTCTCCCACTCTGATTGGTTGATAATTTGTCGTTATATATTGCTAAACCCAAATTGACACACTTACGTCCGGCATGACGTTATTGAACATTAGCACCACAAAAATATATTGTCAAATGCCGAAAAGCGGAGAACCGGCAAATAAATCAATTTTTTTTGAAAAATTCCGCCTCTCCCCCGCAGCCCCCGCTTTTTCAGAGCAGGAACTTCACCCCGTCCACCGCCGCCAGGGCCGCGCTCAAGGCATTCATCATCTCGCGGCCGGTCAGGACGACCGGCGCCTTGAGCGTACGGTAGCGGCCGCCCTCCGAGCGCAGACCCTCGTGGACCGCGGCGGAGACCCCGTGTTCGCGCAGGCACTGCCCGATCGCGGCGCGTGCCGCCTCGAGCTTGTCGGCTTCGACGATGATCCGATACTCCCAGTCAACCGGAAACTTCAGCTCCTGCCCGTTGATTTTTTTGTTTGCACTGCTCATTTTCCGCAAGAGGTCCTTCCGCCTTTGGAGTGATGGTGCGCCTGGCAGGCGGCGCAGTCGCCGTGACGCGCGCACCCCGCATTCGAGCACGGGCAGCTCCCGTTCTTTTCGCCGTTCATTTGTTCCGTTCCTCCCAGTAGGGAGAAATTTCCCGCAGCCGCTCGATGATCGGCGGCAGGGACTCCGCCACGAAATCGATCTCATCTTCCGTGTTGTATTTCGACAGACTGAAGCGGATCGTTCCGTGGGCGGCTGTGTAGGGCAGGTTCATCGCCCGGAGCACATGCGACGGTTCGAGGCTCCCCGTCGTGCAGGCGGAGCCGCTCGAGGCGCAGATGTTCAGCATGTCGAGGAGCATCAGGATCGATTCCCCTTCGATGTATTCGAAGCTGACCGACGAGGTGTTCGGCAGCCGGTTCGCCAGGTCGCCGTTGATGCGGATGTGACTGATCCTCTCGCGGATTCCGGCCTCGAGCCGGTCGCGCAGGCGCGTCAGCTGCACGCTTTCGACCGCGAGGTTGCGGGCAGCCAGCTCGCACGCTTTGCCGAGGCCGATGATCGAGGCGACGTTTTCGGTGCCGCCCCGTCGGCCCTTCTCCTGATGGCCGCCGAAGATCAGCGGCTTGAACCGGGTCCCGCGGCGGACGAACAGAGCCCCGACGCCCTTCGGCGCGTGGAGCTTATGGCCGGAAATGGTCAGGAAATCGATTTCGCTCGAATCGAGGCGGATCGGCACTTTGCCGGCGGCCTGCACCGCGTCGGAATGAAACAGCGCGCCTTTCGCATGCGCCATTCCGGCGACGGTTTCGACCGGAAAAATCGTGCCGGTTTCGTTGTTCGCCCACATGACGGAGACTACGGCCGTCGCTTCGTCGATCGCCCGTTCGGCATAAGCGAGGTCGAGCCGGCCGCGCTCGTCGACCGGGATGTATTCGATCTCGAAGCCGCGGCGCGAAAGCTCCTTGCAGTAGGCCAGCACGCCGGGGTGTTCGACGATGGTGGTCACGATCTTGTTCCGGCCGGGGCGGGCGTAAACCGCCGCGTTGATCGCGGCGTTGTCGCCCTCGCTGCCGCAGCTCGTGAAGATGATTTCGGAGGCGTTTCCGTCGCTGTCGCGGAAACTCGAGCCGAGCAGATCGGCCACCCGGCGCCGCGCCTCCTCGATCTCGGCGGCGACGCTGCCGCCGAAACGGTGGATGCTCGAAGGATTGCCGTAACGTTCGCAGAAAAACGGACGCATCGCCTCGAACACCTCCGGGTCGACGGCGGTCGTGGCGTTGTTGTCCAGGTAAATGACTTTATTTTTATTCATGGAAACCGGAGCCCTCCCGTACTGAAAAACATGATTTGCCTTTATAAAATAAACCATATTTTTCCGAAAAGTCAATCCGCTCCGGTTGAATAATGGCCGGAAGTTGCGTAGATTAGGATGCCGGACGGGTGAAACCGGCGAAAGGATGCAAATACGGCGATGATCTATCTGGACCATGCGGCGGCGGCGCGGCCGCCGCGCGAAATACTCGATTTTTACCGGGCGTGTCTCGAGGAATCCTATGCGAACCAGGAGGCGGCGCACCGGCTCGGTTACGACGCGCGGCGGCGGCTCGATGCGGCCGCGGAACAGCTTTCGACCGCCCTCGCCGGCGGCCGCCGGTACGACGTCGTCTGGGGGATGAGCGGGACCGAACTTTTCAATCTGATCGCCGACTCCCCGTTCGCCGCGGGGAAGCGGGTGGTCTCCTCCCGGCTCGAGCACCCGGCGCTCACGGCGAACCTGCGCCGGACCGCCGGAGCCCTGACGCTGCTGCCGGCCGGGCGGGACGGCGGCATTTCCGCCGGGAGCGTTCCGGCCGACTTCACGGCTTTCCATCTCGTGCAGAGCGAGCTCGGCCGGATTCAGGACGCCGCAGCCCTCGCCGGAATCGCTCCGGGGGCAGTCCGCATGCTCGATGCGATCCAGGCGGCGGGGCGGTTCCCGATTCCGGCCGGAACGGCGGAGCTTATCGTCGTTTCGGGGCATAAATTCGGTTCGCCGGGAGGTGCGGCGATTCTTGTCGACCCGGCGGCGAAGTGCGCCCGGCCGTTTCAGGAATTCGCGCGCCGCTACCGGCATGAGGACTACCGCATCGGCCGGCCCGAGGCGCCGGTTCTTCTCGCCATGGCTTATGCGGCGGAGCTGCGCTGCCGGGAGCTCGAACGGAATGCCGCAAAGGCGCGCGGACTGAACCGGCTGCTCCGCTCCGGTCTTTCGGGGCTGCTTCTGCCGGGCGGGAAGCGGAGTTTCTGCACGATCCCCGAAGAGGTCGCTTCGCCGTGGATTCTGCATGTGACGCTGCCCGGAGTCGAAACCGGCGTTCTCGTCCGCATGCTGTCGGAGGCCGGAATCATGGCGGCCGCCGGGAGCGCCTGTTCCTCCGAAAGCCGGGAGCCGTCGCCGGCGCTGCTCGCCATCGGCTTCCGCCGCGCCGACGCCTGGTCCGGGCTCCGCGTCAGCCTCGGGCCGGACTCCTCCGGCGGCGATGCGGAAAAGTTGATCAAAGCAGTTCGGAACGTGTTGAAAAACTGGTAAATACGGGGTATGTTACCTTATCACGGTTGTTTATTCATTTTTTACGGATAAGGAGTCTTTTTTCATGTACAAAACTCTCTCACTTGCCGCCGCCGCGCTGTTTGCGTTTGCTCCGGCCGCCATGCTCACCGCCGCTCCGGAGCCGATCGTGGTCACCAAGACCGTCCGCACGAATCCGACGCTTTACTTTCAAGGGGTTCCCGGCGACGGGGAACTGACCCGGCAGATGCGTTCGTTCCTCGGCGCCTGCGGCTGGTTCGACCTCTCCGGCGACCCGAAGGCCGAATATGTGCTCTCCGGCCGCCGGGAGAGCGGCCGCGCCGTATTCACGCTGACGACCGGCGGCGCTCCGGCCGGTTCCTGGGGGATCCCGCTTACCGGCAACAGCCGCCGGATGGCCCAGCAGATGGTCGACGCGATCATCCAGAATACCTTCAAGGAGCTGAAAGTCAAAGGTTTCTGTTCGACGAAGATCGCGTTCTGCGCCGAGACCGCCTCCGGTGTCAAGAACATTTACGCCTGCGACATCGACGGCGGCAACGTCGAACAGATCACGAATTACAACGCGCTCTGCGTCGAACCCTGCTGGTTCCCGGACGGGAAGGCGATCGGCTACTCCAAGTACAACCGGACCGGCATTGACGTGATCGAAACCCGGCTGAATCCGAAGCGCAGCCGCGTGCTGACCGCCTTCCGCGGCATCAACACCGGTGCGGCGATCAGCCCGGACGGGCGGAATCTGGCCGTCATCCTGAGCCCGGACCACAAGGTCGACCTCTATGTCATGCCGATCGGCGGCCGGACGCCGCGGCGGCTGACCAACAGCATCGCGGTCGAAGCGTCGCCGTGCTGGAGCCCCGACGGCCGCGAGATCGCTTTCGTGAGCGATGAGACCGGAGTTCCCAAGATCAATATCATCTCGGCTGACGGCCGGAACCGCCGCGTTCTGAAGTCGGTCGGCTCCGACGCCGTGACGCCGGACTGGTCCGGCGACGGCAAGATCGTCTATGCGACCCGGGTTGAAGGGGTCTACACCATCGCGGTCTACGACCTCAAAACCGGCGAGAATACCCGGATCACGCAGGAGCCCGGCGTCTGGGAGTCTCCGGCCTGGGCGGCGGACAACCGGCAGGTCGTCTGCAAACGTTCCGACGGCCGCCGTTCGGCGCTCTACGTCATCGACAGCTGGACCGGCAAGACCCGGCTGCTCGTGTCGACCCCCTACAACCTCTCCATGCCGGCCTGGTCGCGTGCCGGGAGCCGCTGACATGACCGGCGGAAAGGCCGGGGGCGGCTACCTCGATTCGCTGTCGATGTTCGGAATCAAGCCGGGGCTCGAAGCGACCGCCGAACTCATGCGGCGGGTCGGGAATCCGGAGAAGGAGCTCTCCTTTCTCCATATTGCCGGAACCAACGGGAAAGGCTCCACCGGCGCCATGCTCGAATGCATGCTGCGCGGCGCGGGGTTCACGACCGGATTCTACACTTCCCCGCATCTGGTCGACATCCGGGAGCGTTTCCGGGTCAACGGCATCGCGGTTTCGGAAGAGGATTACGCGGCGTTTTCCGCCGAGCTTGCGGCGGCGGCGCGGGCCGAAACCGGACGCGACTTCACTTTCACCTATTTCGAGTTCACGACCGTGCTGGCGGCGATGATTTTCGCCCGCGCCGGAGTCGACGTCGTCGTCTGGGAGACCGGCATGGGCGGCCGGCTCGATTCCACGAACGTGGTCCGTCCGCTCGCGTCGGTCATCACGAACATCGCGCTCGACCATCAGGCTTACCTCGGCGACACCATCGAAAAGATCGCGGCGGAAAAGGCCGGGATCGTGAAGCCGGGCGTCCCGGTCTTCACCGGCGTCATGCCGGAGGAGGCGCGCAGGGTCATCGCCGAAAAGGCGAGGGCGGAAAAAAGCCCGTGCTTCGGGCCTCCCCCGGAAATCGCCGGGCCGGTTCATTACCGTCTTGACGGCGGCCGGACCGTGCAGGAGTTCGAATACGGCGGGAGGCTGATCCGTCTGCCGCTGCCCGGCGCCATGCAGCGGCGGAACTTCCGTCTCGCGGCGCAGGTCCTGACCGAACTTGCTCCGAAACTCGGGCTCGATTCCGGCCGGGCGTTCCGCGCCGTCGCCGGCTGCCGCTGGCCGGGGCGCTGTCAGCAGGTCAATTCGCGTTTGATCGTCGACGGCGGACACAATCCGGACGGGCTTGCGGCGCTTGCCGAATCGCTGGAAGAGGCGTTTCCGGGAGAGACGTTCTCGGTGGTCTTCGCCGGTTTCAAGGATAAGAACGTGGCCGGCAGTCTGCACATGCTCGACAAGCTCGCCGCGCGTTTTATCTTCGCTCCGCTTTCGGAGTCGGACCGGCCGAGCTACACCGGCGCCGAGCTTTGCGGCCTTGCCCGGCGCGAAGGTCTCTCCGCTGAAACGGCTGCGGCCGGAAGCGCGCGGGAGGCGCTCGAACTCGCTTCGCAGGATCAGGCGCACAAAACGCTGGTCGCCGGTTCGCTCTATCTGGCCGGGGAGGTCCTGTCGCTCACCATGGACAAACCGGCGATCCTGAACCTCGATTAATCACATGCATAGGATAACACATGGCTGAATCTTCGAATATTTCCGTCACCGGCATCGGGCCGGTCAAGCCCGAACAGGCCGCGCCGCTCTTCCTGATGCGCGACCCGGTGATCTTTCCGTACAGTCTGACGCCGCTCCTGGTCGACGAGGAGAATCTGGCGGCCCTGCGGCAGACGATGGAGCGCGACCGGCTCCTCGCCATCTTCCCGGAGCTTCCGGGTGACGAGGAGCTTGGCGTCCTGCCGCTCCAGGTCACGCTGAAGCTGTTCAATTACCGTGAGAAGCGGCGCAGCGGCGTCGGCATTCTGGTCCGGGTGGTCAAGGAGCTGAATTTTCCGGACGGCTCGGTGCGGATTCTGGTCCGCGGGCTCAAACGCATTTTCTGCCATGCGATCGAAACCGCCGGCGGCGTGCCGTCCGCCCGGTATGTGATCTGCAATGAGTCTGTGTCCGAAAACGAGGATACCGAAAACAAGGCGCGCCAGAAATCGGCGGTGGCCGCGTTCCAGGAGCTGGCCGGGGCGATGCCCGGCATCCCTGAAGAGCTGCAGGTCGCGGTGCTGAATGCGGAGTCTCCGGGCCGCCTGGCGGACCTGATCTCCGATGCGCTCAATTTGAATTACGCCGAAAAAATTCTCCTGCTCTCCATGACCGACGTGCGCAGGCGGTTCGAGGTGCTGGCCATCCTCATGAACCGCGAGCTCGAAGTGCTGAAGCTCGGCATGAAGATTCAGAGCGAGGTGCATCAGGCGATGAGCCAGCAGCAGCGGGAGTTCTTCCTGCGCGAACAGCTCCGCACGATCCAGCAGGAGCTCGGCGAGGACAGCCGCAATCCGGACATCATCGAAATCGAAGAGCGGCTCGAAAGCACCGAGCTGCCGCCGCATGTGCTCGAGGTCGTGCGCAAGGAGCTCTCCCGGCTCGAGGTGATTCCGCAGGCCGCCCCCGAATACCATATCGCCTACACCTACATCAACTGGCTGCTGGACCTGCCGTGGTGCATCTTCACCGAGGACCGGCTCGACTGCGCCGAGGCCGAAAAGGTGCTTGATGCCGATCATTACGGGCTCGAGGACGTCAAGCAGCGGATTCTTGAATTTCTTGCGGTGCTGCAGCTGAAGCCGGACGACGAGCGGCGGGCGCCGATCCTCTGTCTCGTCGGGCCTCCGGGCGTCGGCAAAACCTCGCTCGGGCAGTCCATCGCGCGGGCGATGAACCGGAATTTTATCCGGGTTTCGCTCGGCGGCGTGCGGGACGAGGCCGAAATCCGCGGGCACCGCCGCACCTATGTCGGGGCGCTGCCCGGCCGCATCATCCAGAATTTGAAAAAGGCCGGCAGCGGAAACCCGGTCTTCATGCTTGACGAGATCGACAAGCTCGCCAGCGATTTCCGTGGAGATCCCGCTTCGGCGCTGCTCGAGGTGCTTGATCCGGCCCAGAACAATTCGTTCAACGACCACTATCTCGAGGTCGATTACGATCTGTCGAAGGTCTTCTTCATCGCGACGGCGAATCTGCTCGAAACGATTCCGGGGCCGCTGCAGGACCGCATGGAGATCATCCGGCTGCCCGGCTACACATCGTTCGAAAAACGCGAGATCGCACGCCGTTATCTGGTCGGCCGGCAGGTAAAAGCCAACGGCCTCAAGGTGAAGCAGGTGCGTTTTCAGCTCGGCGCAGTCGACGAACTCATCGACCATTATACGCGCGAGGCCGGCGTCCGCGAGCTCGAACGCTGCATCGGGCAGGTCTGCCGCCGGATTGCGCGGCGCATCGTCGAAGGAAAAATCGCGCCGGACGAAACCGTCTCCGTCACGCCGGCGCTCGTGCAGGAGCTCCTCGGCGCGCGCAAATTCCTGATGGACGAAGCCGACGCCAAACTCGGTCCCGGCTGCGCCACCGGCATGGCCTGGACCAGCTGCGGCGGCGTGATCCTGCCCGTCGAAGTCATTTCGCTGCCCGGCAAGGGCGGCCTCAAGCTGACCGGCTCGCTCGGCAAGGTCATGCAGGAGTCGGCGGAGGCCGCCTTCAGCCTGGTCCGCGCCCACGCCGCCGGCTGGGGGATCAGACCGGAGTTTTTTGCCGAACACGATTTCCACATCCATGTGCCGGACGGGGCGACGCCGAAAGACGGCCCGTCAGCGGGCGTCACCATCACGATGGCGCTTGTTTCGCACCTGAAAAACGAAGCGCTGCGTCCGCGTCTCGCCATGACCGGGGAGATCACGCTGCGCGGCCGGGTCACGGCCGTCGGCGGCATCCGGGAGAAGGTCATCGCCGCGCTGCGGGCCGGTATTGACACCGTCATGCTGCCGGAAGAGAACCGCAAGGATGCGCTCGAATTGCCGGAGGAGGTGAAGTCGAAGCTCGAATTCCACTTCGTCTCCGACTTTGCCGAAGCCGCGAAGGTCGCCTTCTCCCCGGCCCGGAAACGCGCGAAAGCCAAAGCTCCGGCTCCCGGAGCGAACCGGAAGGAGAAAAAAAGATGAAGCGGATTCTGATTTTGTTCGCGCTGCTCTCGGCGGTTCTGCTGCCGGCGGCGGAAAAGCTCCCGCTCGACGAATTCATGCAGCGGGTGCGCCACCCGAATCCGATGGCGACCTACGCCGCCCTCGACGGCCGCATCCAGCACCGCCGCAGCGGGGAAGCCGCGAAGTCGGAGACGCTCTATTTCGCCGTGATTCTTCAGCCGGAGCGCATGACCGGGCAGATCATCATCGGCGGCCGCGAGGGCTACCTGATCGGCCAGACCCGGAAGACCGGCGATTCCGAAACCAGCGTCATTCCGATGCGCGGGACGGCGGAGGAGAACAAGCTGCTCGGCTATATGGGTGTCCGCCCCTCGGATCTCACCATGAGCTTTCTGTTCTATCCGGTTCTGAAGGAGCTCGACTCCGCCACGGTCAAGGGGGCCGGCTGCCGCGTCGTTCTGCTCGAAGCTCCCGACAAGAGCGAGCAGGCGAAGGTCTACATCGCAAGCCGGTACTGCTTTCCGCTCAAGGCCGAGTTCTTCAAAGCGGGGGAAAAAGAACCGTACCGGACGCTCGAGGTCAACAGCTTCCGCCAGTCCAATGATCTGTACTACACCGACGAGATCAGTCTTTACGGTCCCGGCTGGCGCACCCGCATCAATTTCGACAAATCGGCCGACGTCGGGCCATACGACGCTGCGAAACCGCCGGCGATCATCCGCAAGCTCTGACCGCCGGCGCGCTTTACGGCTGCGGCTGCAGCGCGTTCCGGGCGTTGTCGTAAATCTGCCGGATGAGCGGCGTATCCGGCAGGAAGCTCCGGATCGATTCGAGGTAGCCGCGTTTGCGGAACTCGTCGCGGCTCCAGTTGAAATTCAGGTCGTGCGCCCAGAGCAGCTTGCAGCTGACGAAGTCGCAGACGGTCCGCATGTCGCGGTGGCGCGGGCATTCGCCGCGCAGCATCGTGTCGCGGACGACCGGAGAAAGCTCCGGCGTGGAATCAAGTCCGAAGACGATCGATTTGTTTTCGGGGTCCTTCAGGTAGCCGATCAGGATCGGCAGGATGTCGAGCTTGTCGGCGTCGCGGACCGCCCGGGCCAGCTTCCCGGCGCGCAGCGTCAGCCCCGGCGGCACCGCGACCTTGTTGTGGACGCGGATTGCCGCAAGCACATCGTCCTGCTCCGGCTGCGTCAGGTCGTCGAGGCAGCGGCGGGAGACGGCCAGCTCGGCCGAGCGGTCGCCGTGGTCGAAGCTCTCGGCGTCGTTGAAGCTGCGGAAGCGGCTGAATTGTTCGAACCGGCTCAGGTCGTGCAGCAGCGCCGCGCGGACGGCGAGCCGGGCCTGCTCCGGCGGAAACGCCTCGGCCGCCGCGAGGGCCGTCGTTTCGTTGCGTACCCGGAAGGTGTGGGCGAGCTTCAGCCGCAGATTCCGGTTCAGTTGTTCGTCGTCGGTATAAAAGCTCTCCGCGTAGGCGACGAGCTCTTTTTCGAGTGTGGATAACATTGTTCCCTCATCGGTTTCCGGTCAATTTGATTAATATAATCCAAGAAAGTAAGAGCGCCAGCTTGAAGGAACGGCAAAACGGCATTAATTTATAGGCTGTAACCGTTTTCTGGAGTTTACATGCATTCTCGATTCAAATTCAAGGGGGAGGACTTCGAACAGTACTTCCTCGAGCTCATGGACGGGCGCCGCAAGGAGTGGTACGACCGGATTCTGATCGATATTCTGTTCGTCGCCTCGCGCTTCTACCGCATGGCGATACAGTTCCGGATCTGGATGTACGACAAGCGGGTGATCCGGAACCATGCGCTCGGCTGCCTGGTGGTCAGCATCGGCAACCTCTCCTGCGGCGGCACCGGCAAGACGCCGGTCGTCGAAGTGTTTGCGCGGACCCTCAGCGAAAAGGGGCGCAAGGTCGCGATCCTGTCGCGCGGTTACCGCAGCAAGAAGCGTTCGTTCCTCTTCCGGCTCATGCAGCGTTTCCGTTCGCAGAAGATCGAGCTGCCGCCGAAGGTTGTTTCGGACGGGCACAACCTCCTGCTCGAATCCGACTACGCCGGCGACGAGCCGTATATGCTGGCTTCGAATCTGCGCAAGGTTGCGGTGCTGGTCGACAAGGACCGGGTCAAATCCGGTCTCTACGCGGTCGAACAGTATCAGAGCGACGTCATCATCCTCGACGACGGCTTCCAGTACCTGATGCTCAAGCCGCATATCAATATCGTTCTGGTCGATTCGACCGATCCGTTCGGCAACGGCAACACGCTGCCGCGCGGCATCCTGCGCGAGCCGATCAAGAACATCCGGCGCGCCGACTACATCTTTCTGACCAAGTCGGACGGCAGCCATAAGCTCCGGCACCTGAAGAACTTCCTGCGCCGCCATACGCGCCGCGCCGAGATCATCGAGTGCTGCCACAAGCCGAAGCACCTCGTCAAGATGTTCTCGAGCGGCGAAGTGGAGCCGCTTGAAAAGCTGAAGGGGGCGAAGGTCGCCGCGCTTTCAGCCATCGCGAAACCGGAGAGTTTCGAGCGCTTCCTCGTGCAGCTCGGCGCCGAGCTTGTGCTGAAGGACCACTATGCCGACCATCACCGCTACACGCAGCAGGAGATCATCGACTTCATCAACCAGGCGAAGGCGGCGGGCGCGGAGTTCATCGTCACCACCGAGAAGGACGGCGTTCGCATCCCGAAGGTGGACCGCTGCGACGTTCCGCTCTATTATCTGCGGATTGAGATCGACATCCTGAGCGGCCGGGAGAGTTTCGACCAGTGTATTTCAAGAATCTGTTTTTTATAACATAAGGGAGTTGAGACATGCAGAAGCTGATTGAGAAGTTCGAAAAGTTCTACGGGAAGAAACCGACGGTAGCGGCGCAGGCGCCGGGGCGGCTCGAAATCCTCGGCAACCACACCGACTACAACCAGGGTTTCGTGCTTTCGTGCGCGGTCGAGCAGAACACGAAGTTCGCGCTGGCCCCCGTGGACGGCAAACACTGCCGGATCAAGGATTTCCGGGACAACAGCGTGCGCGAGTTCGATCTCGGCAACATCGCGACCGCGATTCCGCGGGACTGGAGCAACTACATCAAGGGCGTGATCGTCGAACTTGAAAAGCGCGGCATCCGGGTCGGCGCCTTCGATGCCGGGATGGAGAGCACGGTTCCGCTGTCGGCCGGCATGTCGAGCTCGGCGGCGCTCGAAACCGCGGCCGGTTTCGCGTTCGCCGAAGCGTTCGGCATCGAACTGCCGAAGGCCGACTGGGCGCGGGTCGGGCAGGGAGTCGAAAACAACTATATGGGGCTCAAGAGCGGGCTTCTCGACCAGTTCAGCTCGATTTTCGGCAAGAAAGATTCGATGATTCTGTCGGACTTCCGTTCGGTCGAAGTGCTCCGCACGGTGGCGCTGCCGGCCGGATATTCGATCGTGGTGGTCAATTCGATGGCGAAGCACAACCTCGTCGACTCGGAGTACAATGTCCGCCGCCAGGATTGCGAATCGGCCGCGCACAAGCTGGCCGGGATGTATCCGGACGTCAGAACCCTGCGCGACGTGTCGCTTGAACAGCTCGAAGTCGCCAGGCCGGTCCTGACCGAACGCGAGTACCGCCGCGCGCTGCATGTGGTCGGCGAGTGCACCCGGGTCATGGAGGCGGTCCGGCTGCTCGAAGCGAACGACGTGGCCGGGTTCGGCCGCCTCTGGTTCGAGTCTCACGAGTCGAGCCGGGTCAACTTTGAAAACAGCACCGAGGAGCTGGACTACCTCGTCGAGCTTGCGAAGTCGGTTCCGGGCGGCCTCGGCGCGCGCCTCTCCGGCGGCGGCTTCGGCGGGATCACGATCCATCTCGTGAAGAGCGAGGGTGCCGAAGAGTACGCGAAGCGCGTGCTCGCCGGCTACAAGGCCCGCACCGGCGTCGATGCCGAATACATCATCTGCGCGATCGGCGACGGAGCGAGCGCTCAGAAACTGTAACGTGGAAAGACAAAAACGCGGAAACACGAAAGGAGCAGGAGATGAAAGAAGTTGATTTCAACGCTGTTGTATTCAAAGTCGCGATTCTCCTGCTCTTCCTCCTGCTTCCCGACAGCCTGATGTGGCTGAGGAATGAGGAGTGGGGGGGCATAGGCTGGATCTCGTTCGCGCTGGTGGTGCTGATGTTTCCGGTCTGCTGCTTCTTCGCGGTGCGGAAGACGCCGGAGACAGAGGAGACCCGGAGATTTTCGGAGTTTCTTTTCCGGCTGTTCGGCCTCTATCGGACGATCATCGCGCTGGGGACCCTCCCGTGGACCATCAAGTTCCTGACCTGTCCCCCTGAGGAATTTGTGTGGCAGCATATGTTTCCGCCGGAGTTGGGATGGTACGTTCTCCATCTGCTGTTCGCTGTGACACTGCTGGTACTTCCGAACTTGTGGAATCGTTTGATCGTGCTGGTCGGCCGGCTGTTGCGGAGGTATTGAACAGGAGTGATGGAATTTTGAATTGATTGCTATGGAAAAGTGAGTGAAACAATGAGAATCTTAACGGGAATCCAGCCTTCGGGCACGCCGCATATCGGCAACTATTTCGGCGCGATGCGCCAGATCATCAATATCCAGGAGAAGGGCGAAACCTTCGTGTTTCTCGCCGATTACCACTCGCTGACCACTTCGCCGGAGCCGGAGCAGTTGCGGAAGAACGTGTTCGAGCTCGCGCTGAACTTCCTCTCGTGCGGCGTGAACACCGAAAAAAACACCGTGCTTTTCCGGCAGTCCGATGTTCCGGAAGTCTGCGAGCTGACCTGGATATTGAACAATGTGACGCCGGTCGGCCTCCTCGAACGCGCCCACAGCTACAAGGATAAGATCGCGAAAGGGTTTGCGCCGAACAACGGGCTGTTTTCATACCCGGTGCTGATGGCTTCGGACATTCTGCTTTATCAGAGCAACCTCGTTCCGGTCGGCAAGGATCAGAAGCAGCATCTTGAGATCACCCGCGATATTGCGATCAAGTTCAACAACCAGTACGGCGACGTGTTCACGATTCCGGAGGAGCTGATTCCGGAGGAGGTTGCGATCGTGCCCGGAACCGACGGGCAGAAGATGTCGAAGAGCTACAACAATACGATCCCGATCTTCGGCAAGGAGAAGGAGATCAGGAAGGCGATCATGAATGTGGTCACCGACTGCAAACAGCTCGAGGAGCCCAAGGACCCCGAAAACTGCAACGTGGTGGCGCTCTATAAACTTGTGGCGACGCCGGAGGAGCTTGAGGAGATGAAAGCGAAGTACCGCGCCGGCGGCTACGGTTACGGACACGCGAAACTCGCGCTTTTCGACAAGCTCTGGGCCTACTTCGAGCCGATGCGGAAGCGCCGGGCGGAACTTGAGCGGAATCCCGACTTTGTCTGGGAAGTGCTGCGCAACGGCGCGGAAAAGGCGCGGATCGAAGCGCGGAAAACCATGGCGAAGGTCCGCGAAGCGGTCGGTCTCCGCTGAAAAAAACACCGGGCCGGATGCGATATCCGGAGGAATATGCCGCAGGAGCCGCAGGAAGGCGAAGTGCCCTCACCTCCGGCTCCCGCGATACTGCTTCCGGGCTGTGCGCCGGGATTATTCCCAGAACAGCCGCGCCGCGAATTTCCTGAGCTGGACGATCCCGGCGAGCCGTCCGGCCGAATCGACGACGATGAGCTGGCCGATCTGATTGACCAGAAACAATTTGGCGATCTGGACCGCCGGTACCGATTCGCTGACGCTGGTGAATTCGGTGCGCATGACATCCGCGACCTTCGTGTCATTGGCGCCTTTGAGCACCTCCGAAAACGGCTGGAAACGGTACATCGGCGTCAGATCCTCAAGCCAGAGCACATGCTCCGGCATGCTGAATTTCAACAGATCAAGCAGCGATACGACGCCGCGCAGGTCGCCGTCGTCGTCGAGAACCGGCATTTCGCTCTCTCCGGTCACCGCGAAGAGTTCGATCGCGCGCTGCAGCGTATCCTGCTCGAGCACGGTCGTCACCTTGCGCGTCATGACGTCGCGCACGCGCAGATAGTCCGGGATGGTGAGGTCCGACCCGTTGAAGTGGGCCATGACGGCGCCGGCGTCCGGCAGATCCGCTACTTTGTCGATCTCGCCGGGTGTGCTGAAGTCTTTGGCCAATGCCGACAGGAGCTGCAGGTGAAGCCCGGGGTCGTCGCCCGGCGTCAGCAGCATGAGGACGACTTTGACCGGACCCGTCTCCGGCGCCTGGAAATCGATTCCGTCCCGGCTGGAGGCCAGCGCGACGAGCGGCTTGTCGAGCTCGGCCAGCCGTGCGTGCGGCACGGCGAGGCCCGGCGCGATGACGGTCGGAAAGACCGCTTCGCGGGCCAGTACCTCGCTGACGATGCTTTCGGCGGAGAGCCCCGCGTTGTTGCGCGCCAGCAGCCGGGCCAGTTCGCTGACGACCTCCGCTCCGGTTCGCGCCTTGCATCGGCAGATGATGTTTCCCTCGGCGAGATAGCTGTAGAAATGGGTCGCGTTGTCGGTCATGGGGCTCCTCCCGTATGGTTAGGTTTCGAGATTCGATGCCGTGTTTTCCGCCGTCGCTTCGACGGGGACGATCCGGTTCAGCGGGACCGTTCCTGCCGGAACGCGCAGCTCCAGGTAGTTGTCGCTCCAGCCCCGTGCGAAGCCGCCGGAGTCGACGCGTTCGAAGATCACCGGCAGGAACGCGCCGCACTGGCTCTCGACGAAGCGCCGCTTCGATTCCGCCGCGGTCGCGGCCAGACGGCGGTAACGGCTTTTCGCTTCGGCGGCCGGGACCCGGCCCGGGAACGAAGCTGCCGGCGTCCCGCTCCGCGGAGAATAGGTGAAAATGTGCAGATTGGCGAAAGCCATCGCTTCGACGAACCGGCGGCTCTCTTCGAAGTCCGCTTCGGTTTCGCCGGGAAAGCCGACGATGAGATCGCTGCCGAGATGGATTCCCGGGATTTTTTCGCGGGCGGCTTCGACGAAGGCGGCGTATTCGTCCGTCGTATAGTGACGGTTCATCAGCTTCAGAATCCGGTTGCTGCCGTGCTGCAGCGCGAGGTGCAGAAAGCGGCAGACCTTCGGCTCGGAGGCCATTACGTCGAGCAGCCCCCGGTTGTCGGGCGCCGGTTCGGTCGAGCTGAGCCGGATGCGGAAATCTCCGTCGATTCCGGCCACGGCATGGACCAGCTCACCGAGGCCCCGCCCGGCGTCGGAGTAGGCGCAGGTGTTGACGCCGGTCAGCACGAGTTCGGGGAATCCGTCCGCGACCGCCCTGCGGCAGTCGGCCAGGACTTCGTCGAACGCGCGCGACCGCTCCGGCCCGCGCGCATACGGGACGATGCAGTAACTGCAGAAATTGTTGCACCCCTCCTGAATTTTCAGAAACGCCCGGCTGCGGAACGGAAAACTGCCGAACGCCCTTTCCCGGAAAGGCGTTATCGGCTCCTCGCTGCTGCGGACCGCGCCGCCGGGATCGGTCCGGCCGGCCAGGTATTCGAGCACGAGCTCCGGCAGGGACCGTTTTTCGGGGTTCGACAGCACGACATCGGCCGCGCCGTCGGCCAGGAACGCATCGCGGTCGAGCTCCGCGCTGCAGCCGGTGACGACGATGACCGCCTCGGGATGGGTCGCGCGGAGCTTCCGCACCGCCTGTCGGCTCTTGCGGGCGGCTTCGGCGGTCACAGTACAGCTGTTGACCACTGCCAGCGCGGCTTTTTCGGCCGATTCGGCCACCTCGTACCCGGCTTCGGCCAGGCGGGAGACCAGCAATGCGCTGTCGGCGGTGTTGAGCCGGCAGCCGAGCGTGAGAACGATCGCTTTACGATTCAAGATTACCCTTCCTTTCCTGCGGGTAACATAGAGCTGTTTTGCGTTTTTTGCAACTCGAAGCGGGTGAATTTCTTGCACAATCCGGAGTTGGGGGGTATATTACCGGACTGGATACGGCGAACGCAATACAGACGCGGGGAGGGCGCAGCATGCCGAAAAACGATTTTATCAGCGACAATCTGGTCCATATGCGCGACCGGCTCAAGGAGAATGCGGCGAAGGCGGCGGTTTCCGGAGCCGTTCCGCCCGCCGTCCGCGAACCGGAGCCGGAGAAGCCGAGGCTCTCCGCCCGGCAGCCGATGCGTTCCGCCTCCGGCGGCGATGACGATTTCCTGCGGCAGAAGCGCGAATTCGAGGGGTATCTCGAACGCGACCGCGCCGCCGCCGCCGCCTCGCTGGAAGTCGAAACGCGCCGGCTCGAAGAGCTTCAGCGGTTCGCCGCCGCGCTGGAGGAGCTCGACCGGGCGTTCCGGCAGCTCGGCCCGGCCGAGTCCGCCGAGACCCGGCGCGAGCTCGAAAAGCTTCGCTTTGCGCACTATCGCGCCGCCGGAAGGGCTTCGGCGTTTCTGCGGGAAAAATCCGGCGGCCCGCTGCCGGGGGCGGCCGCGGCGGAGAAGCCGTTCCGCCGCAGCGTGTCGGAGTCGCTCCCGCTCGCGGCGGCGGTCGTCGTGTCGGCGCTGATCGTCGCGTCGGCGTTGTTCATTCTGTTTCACTGAGTTGGAGGGACACCGATGAAAATCCTCCATTTTTCCGATCCGCACGCCGGAGGTCCCGCCGAGGACTGGATGGCCTATATCGACAAACGCTGGGTCGGCGTGTTCAACTACCGCTTCCGGCGGCAGTTCCGGCACGATCTGACCAAGCTCGCCCGTGCGGTCGAATATATCCTTGACGCGAAGCCGGATCTGGCCGTCTGTACCGGCGACCTGACCAGCTCCGGCCAGCCCGGCGAATTCGAAAAGGTCCGTCCGATTCTCGCGCCGCTGCGCGATTCGGAGATTCCGCTGCTGTATCTGCCCGGCAACCACGACTGTTATGTGAAGCGCCCGAAGTGCGTGGCGGCGGTGCGGGAGATGACCGAATACCTGTCGCGCGGCGACTACCGCTTCACGGATCTGCCGCTGACGCGGGTTTACGGCGGGCTTGAATTCCTGCTGCTCAACACGAGCCGTCCGTCGAACCTGCTCTGTTCGTGGGGATTCGTCTCCCGGCAGGATTCGGCGTGGGTTGAGAAGGTCTGCTCGGAACCGAAAACGATGCCGCGCATTCTGGTATCGCACTATCCGATGATCGAGGAGCATCCGCTCCTGCGGACGCGTCATCGGCTGTTCGGGCAGAAGAAGATCCTCGAACTCATGAAGTCGCGCGAGATCGACCTGTCGCTCTGCGGGCACGTCCACAAGCCGTATCTGAAGGTCGATCCGACCGGCCGCGGCGAGTGCTGCGCCGGCTCGGTCACCCGGAACGGCAGCATGGTCGAGATCGATTATTCTCCCGAAAGCCGGAATTTCACATTTCACACCATCAATCTTTAAAAAGGTACAGGGGCATGGCGAGCGACATCAATCAGCTTGCGAAGAAGTGCGGGGTCTCCAAAGCGACGATTTCGCGCGTGTTCACCGGGCGCGCCCGGGTCAGCGAGGCGATCCGGACGAAGGTGCTGGCCGCCGCGCGTGAGCTGAATTACCGGCCGCAGCAGGTCATGGCGCGCGACTGCGTGGCGATCATCGTGGCCGATGCGCCGAGCCCGCAGCGGCGCACGAGCTTTTCGGAGCGGCTGCTGACCTCCGCGGTCTTCGAGATCACGCGGCGCAATCTCCTGACCGAGGTGATTCCGGTGAAGGAGCTGCCGAAGCTTTATGACAGTTACACGAAGGCGGTCCTGCTGCTGCTTTCGGAGCCGGAGATCGAGGAGCACCGCGGGGAGTTCGAACGCCTCTCGATGCCGATCGTCACGGTCAACAAGCAGTATGCTTTCAGCAGCTCGGTCAACACCGACCACGGGCAGGGGGTCACGCTGGCGCTCGAGCATCTTTATTCGTACGGGCACCGCCGGATCGGGCTGACGGTCGACCGGGTCGAAAATCAGGCCGGGCGCGAGCGCATCGGCGCTTACCGGGCCTTTGCGGCGGCGCGTGTTCTGCCCGAGCTGCCGATCGGGCATTTCCGCGACCTCGACGTCGAGGACTCCTGCCGGGAGCTCGACCGGGTCCTGGCGGAGAAGCCGACCGCGCTGGTCGTCTGCGGCGAGAGCGTGGCGCTCCAGGCCGCCTATGAGCTGAAGAAGCGCAACTACCGGATTCCGGAGGATATTTCGCTGATCACTTCGGAATTGACCGACATCTGCTGCTGGATGACGCCGGAGCTGACCACGATCAATCAGAATCTCGATGCGCTGGCGGCGGAGACGGTCGCCCAGCTTCTGGCCCGGATCCGGGCGCCGCACTCCCCGCGGGCCAACAGCTGGCTGCCGACTGCGCTGATCGTCCGGAACAGCGTCGGCAGGTGGAATGGATAACGCCGGACGATTGCGGAACCGGCCGTATTGAGGAACACAGGAACAGGAGGTCGCCGTGGAACCGGAAGGAAAACGGGCGTCGTTGTCCGATATTGCAAAGGAGGCCGGGGTCGATGCCTCGACCGTGTCGCTGGTGCTGAACCGGAAGCCGCTGGCCGAACGCCTGCGGCCGGAGACCCGGCGGCGGATCATCGAAATCGCCGAAAAGCTGCGTTACCGCCCGTCTGCGGCGGCACGGAGTCTGCGCACGGGGCGCAGCGGCATGATCGGCATGGTTGTCGGCGACATCGCTTCGCTTTTTTACTCCGAACTGACCGCGACGGCCCTGGCGAACGCCGAAAGGAACGGCAGGCGGCTCATCGTCTCCGCGACCGAGTGGTCGAAGGAGAAGGAGCTCAAGGCGCTCGAGAACCTGCTCGCGGCCGGAGTTGACGGCATCATCTTCCTGCCGGGCAGCCTTTCGGAAGAGCATCCGCTGTTCCGGACGATCCGGAGCGAACGGATTCCGCTCGTCACCTTCGACCGCAAACTGCCCGGAACTCCCGCCGTGCATTGCGATTACCGCCGCGGCTTCGCGGAGGCCGTGGCGCGGCTGGCCGCCCGCCATCGCCGCATCGGCTACCTCGGCGCGCGGGGCGAGGTTTCGAACAAAATCCCGTCCTTCCGCGAGGCGTGTTCCGCCTGCGGCTGCGAGGGGATCGTCTGTGAGTTCGAGGGAGATGATTTTTCGAATTTCAAGCTGGAGCCGGCGCTTTTCCTGGGGGACGGCGCGCCGAAGGCGTGGCTGGTCGGCGCAGGGGAGGCGTCGATTTATCTGCTGAACCATCTGCTGCGGCAGGGGATCGGAATCCCCGGGGAGATCGAGCTGGTCGGGACGAGCGTTCCGCGGATCGGGGAGCTCTGCACTCCCTCCGTCAGCCATGTCGAGCTGGACTGTTCCGCCCTCATGCGCGCGGCGTTCGAATTGCTCGGCGGCGGCGAAGAGCGCGAAATTTTCGTGCCGACCGGTTTCCGGCCGCTCGGAAGCTGCCGGTAGCCGGCCGGACCGCCGCCGCTCCTTATTTACTGGCGGTAACCGGAGGGCGGGCAGCCCATATGGCGTTTGAACTGGGCGGAGAATTCATACTGCGACGCGTAGCCGAGCCGTTCGGCGATCTCGCCGATCGACAGCTCCGGCCGGATCAGAAGCGCGCAGGCCGCATCGAGCCTGCGCCGGATCCGGTAACGGTGCGGCGAGATGCCGAGTTCCGCTTTGAACCGTTTGCGGAAGTTCTCGTAGCCGCAGCCGTTTCGGCGGCAGAACTCCCCGAGGTCGACCGGTCGGCGGAAGTCGCGGCCGAGCAGCGCGCAGGCCGCCGCGATCAGTTCGCGCGGAATGCCGCGCGGCGCCGGCTCCTCCTTTCCCCCGAGGCAGAGCATGGCCAGCTCCACGATCGACGGCAGCTGCCGCAGCAGCTCCGCGTCGGAGGCGGTCCGGAACGACTCTCCGAGCCCGGTGAAGCGGTCGACGAGCGAGGATACCGGTGAAATGCGCCGCACCGGTTCGGCCGGATCGGCCAGGGCGTAATTGGCCAGCAGCGCCGCCACCGACTCCCCGAGTTCGATGAAGCACTCGAGCCAGTTGCTCGACGGATCGACCTCGGTCGTGTGCGGCACGCCCCGGAAGCGCTGGAATACCGAGCCGGGTTCCAGCGCGAATGCGTCTCCCTCCGCCGTGCGGTAGACGCCGCGCCCGCGGAGCAGCAGCACGAGCACGTAGCCGGGATGGGCCCGGTTGGTGTAGTCGCTGCTCAGCCCGGACTTGTCCATGACGCCGACGCCGAACCGTTCGCCGGCCGGGGCGCCGATGGTACGGAAGACGATGAACGGCTCCGGGAAATTACCGGAAAACATATCCAACTTCCCCAAAGATCATATTTCATTCCTCAGAAAGCGTGTTATCTTAATAGATAAACGCACACAAATCAAATATGGGGAAATATACCATGAAATTGTTCGATTGCAAATCGGTCCGGCTCTGGGAGAAGCCGCTCGCCACGAGCATCAACCGTCTGCGCAGCCGCTCCACGCTGTTTCCGTTCCCGGACGAGCAGCAGGCGAAAAAGGTGTCGTTCGAGCCGTTCGACTGTCCGCAGATCATGAATCTGAACGGCGAATGGAAGTTCCGCTGTCTGGCCTGTCCCGAGCAGGTCGAGGAGGCGTTCACCGGCGAGCGTTTCGACGACTCCGGCTGGGACGGGATCACCGTTCCCGGCAACTGGACCATGCAGGGGTATGACAAGCCGCATTATACGAACGTTCAGATGCCGTGGCCGCACCAGCCTCCCTTCGTCCCGAAGGAGAATCCGACCGGTGTCTACCGGCGCACGTTCGAGGTTGACGCATCGCTCGCCGGACGCCGTTTCGTGCTGCATTTCAGCGGTGTCGAAAGCTGCTTCTTCGTCTATGTGAACGGCGTCGAGGTCGGCATGTCGAAGGATTCGCGCACCTGCGCCGAATTCGACGTTACCCCGTTCGTCCGCACCGGCGAAAACTCGCTCGCCGTCATCGTGATCCGCTGGTCCGACGGCAGCGTCCTCGAGGATCAGGACCACTGGTGGATGGCCGGCATCTACCGGGACGTCTATCTGTATCACACCGCGCCGCAGTACATCGCCGACGTGTTCGCCAGGACGAAGCTCGTGAACGATTACACCGACGGCGTTCTCGAGCTTCAGGTCGATGCCGGTTTTTCCTGCGAGATCCACCCCGAGGGCTACACCGCGGTTGTCCGCCTCTACGATTCGGCCGGGAACATGGTGCTCGACGAGCCCGAGACCGTCGAATTCGTCGTGAACAAGGGGATTCCGGTCGGGTTCCGGAAAATCGCCGTTCCGGCCCCGGCCCTCTGGTCCGCCGAAACGCCGAATCTGTACCGGCTGACCGTGACGCTGCTTGATCCGGAAAAGAGAGTCGTCGAAGCGACCGGGTGCGACATCGGCTTCAAGTCGGTCGAGCTCAAGGGCGGCAACATCCTCGTGAACGGGCAGCCGGTCAAATTCTTCGGCGTGAACCGGCACGACTTCGACCCGGTTCACGGCAAAACCGTTCCGTTCGAACTGATGCGCCGCGACGTCGAGCTGATGAAATCCTTCAATTTCAACGCCGTGCGCACCTGCCACTACCCGAACGACCCGCGTTTCTGCTCGCTCTGCGACCACTACGGACTCTATGTCATCGACGAGACGAACATCGAGTGCCACGCCTTCTACGACTTCATCACCGACGACCCCGAATGGCTGCCGGCCATGATGGAGCGGGTGACGCGCATGGTCGTCCGCGACAAGAACCATCCGTGCGTTTTCGAGTGGTCGCTCGGCAACGAATCCGGCATGGGGGCTAACTTCGGCGCGATGGCCGGCTGGATTCGCCGCTACGACCCGACCCGCCTCGTTCACTATGAAGGCGCCATGCGCAGGCATATCTGGGAGCGCGAAGGAGAAGAGTGGGGCGCGTGGGCGACGCTCGAAGGGCTCAACGCCGAAATCAGCGACTCGATCTGCCCGATGTATGCGTCGTTCGATTCGATCGACCAGTATCTGGCCCACAACGATCCGCGCCCGTTCATCATGTGCGAATACACGCATGCGATGGGCAACAGCAACGGGTCGCTCGTCCACTATTTCGAGTTGTTCCGCCGCGAGCGCCGCATGCAGGGGGGCTTCATCTGGGACTGGGTCGACCAGGGCATCGAAAAGAGCGATGCGAAGGGGCGGAAATTCTACGCCTACGGCGGCGATTTCGGCGATTTTCCGAACGACTTCGATTTCTGCTGCAACGGCATGATCTGGCCGGACCGCGTGCCGCACCCGTCGATGTTCGAATTCAAATATCTCGCCAAGCCGTTCACGATCCGCGCCGCGGAGCTGTCGGCCGGAGTGTTCGAGCTGGTGAACTATCACTATTTCAAGACGCTGGACGAACTCGCCTTCTCGTACCGCATCGAGGTGGACGGCGAGGTCGTCGACCGGGGGACGCTCGAACTGCCGTCCGTTATGCCGCAGTCGCAGGCCCGCTTCACGGTGCCGTGGCATCTGCCGGAGCTCGGCCGCAATCAGGAGGCGTTCATCATCTTCACTGCCGCGCAGAAATCGGCTGCGCCCTGGGCGGAGGCCGGTTTCGAGGTCGGGCATGAGCAGTTCAAGCTCGAGCTGCCGCCTCCGGCAGGAGCGGCTTCGGCTCTGCCGGCTGCGAAGCTCGAACGCTCCGGCGATACGGTCGCCGTCGGCGATTCGGTTCTCGTTTTCGGCGCCGCCGGCGTTCCCGAGTCATGGAAGTTCCGCGGCGTTGAACTGCTGGCGGCCGCGCCGGCCGAGCAGTTCCTGCGCGGCGCGACCGACAACGACGCGATCCGCTGCTTCATCCATACCGATGAGCGCAAGGTCGGCTTCCGCTGGCTTGAGGTCTACGGGCTTGACGGACTCGAAGCGGAGTCCTCCCCTGCGGAATTCCGGATGGAGAACGGCGTCTTTACGGCCGAATCCGCCGCCGTCTATACCGCGAAGAACAAGGCGAAACTGATCGTGAAGCGTTCGCTCGCGCTGCTCGAGACCGGAGCGCTCGCCGTCAATCTCGAATTCGATGTGCCGCCCGAACTCGACGACCTGCCGCGCCTCGGCTGGAGCATCGCCCTGCCGGCCGGTTTCGAGAACTTCACGTTTTTCGGCAACGGTCCGCACGAAAACTACTGCGACCGCCGTGCCGGAAGCCTCGTGTCGCTCTACAGACAGACCGTGACGGAACAATATGTGCCGTATATTCTGCCGCAGGAGTGCGGCAATCACACCGCCGTTCGCTTTGCGGCCGTCGACAACGGCGTCGCCGGACTGCTCGCCGTCGCGCCGCAGGGGATGGAGTGCTCGGCACTTCATTTCACTCCGGCGGACTTCCTGGCGGCGAACCATACGAACGAGCTCGAAGCGCGGCCCGAAACCTGCTTCAACCTCGATCTCGGTCAGCGCGGACTCGGCACTCACAGCTGCGGTGAAGACACCCGGCCCCGTTACCGGATTCACTCCGGCACGCACCGGTTCGGCTTCTGCCTGATGCCCTTTGCCGTTCAGGAACGGGTGGAGAAGCTGGCCCGCCAGCTCTGACCCGCATCGCCTCCCGGCCGGATGGCCGGGAGGCCCGTTTCCGGCCGTGCCGGAAGACGATAAAAAACCGGAGGAAGCATTTCGCCCCCTCCGGTTATTTTTATCGGGTTTGTCTGGCGCGGCGCGGATCAGTTCAGCAGTTCGCGCCGGGCCAGGACTTCGGCGGTCTCCGCCGGGGTCTTGCCGATATAGACCTGGCGCGGCCGCACGATTTTCGTTGTTCCGCCGATCATCTCCTTCCAGTGCGCGACCCAGCCCGGCAGGCGGGCGAGGGCGAACATCACCGTGAACATGTTCTCGGGGATGCCGAGAGCCCGATAGAGGATTCCGGTGTAGAAATCGACGTTCGGGTAGAGGTTCCGCTCGATGAAATACGGATCGGTCAGAGCGACCTCTTCGACCTGGCGCGCCACATCGAGCAGCGGATCGCTGTAATTCGTCTTTTCGAGGTAGGCATGGCACTCCTTCTTGATGATCGCGGCGCGCGGATCGTAGGTTTTGTAGACCCGGTGCCCGAAGCCCATCAGCCGGAACGGGTTGTTGCGGTCTTTCGCCATGTCGATGAATTTGCGGACGTTGCCGTCGGCCTGGATCAGCTTCAGCATTTCGATGACTTCCTGGTTCGCGCCGCCGTGCAGCGGACCGGAAAGCGCCGAAATACCGGCCGAGATCGTTGCGTACAAGTTCACCTGCGCGCTGCCGACCGTGCGGACGGTCGTCGTCGAACAGTTCTGTTCGTGATCGGCGTGCAGGATGAAGAGAATGTTCAGAATCCGCACCGCTTCGGGGTGGATCTGGTACGGCTTCACCGGCGAGTCGAACATCATGTTCAGGAAGTTCGCGCAGTACGAAAGGTCGTGCCGCGGGTAGACCACCGGGTCGCCGATCGACTTCTTGTAGGCGAACGCCGCCATGGTGCGGACGATCGAGATCAGCCGCGCGGTCGACACGTCGATGTCGTCGGCCATCGATTTGAGGTCCACGTTCGGATAGAAGGCCGCCAGGGCGTTGATCATCGTCGAGAGGATGTGCATCGGGTGCGCTCCGGCCGGAAAGTGGTCGAAGAAATGGCGCATATCCTCGTGCAGCATCGAATTCACGTTCAGGAGTTCGGAGAATTTCTGGCGTTCATCCTCGGTCGGCAGTTCCCCGTGAACGAGCAGGTACGCGACCTCGACGAACATGGTTTTCTTGACCAGATCCTCGATCGGAATGCCGCGATAGCGCAGAATGCCTTTTTCCCCGTCGATATACGTGATCTGGCTGTAGCAGGCCGCTGTGTTCATAAAACTCGGGTCGAGTGTGACATAACCGGTTTCCCGGCGCAGATTCGCGATGTCGATCGCCTTTTCGCCCTCGGAGCCGACCACGACCGGCAGCCGCACCATTTTGTCTTCGATCTGAAGCGTCACAAATTCGGGACTCTCGTTCATGTGGGAATCCTCCTTCTCAATAATCGATTACCGTTGCAAACCTCCCGCGGGAACGCACCGTCCCTGCCTCCGGTTTTTTCTTTTATGTAAACTTAAACTTTATAATATGCCACAAAAACGGCCGTATTTCAAGCGGGGAATGCGGGAAAACGTTCTGAATCGGACCGGCAAAGAGCATTCCGGCGCTTTTTATGAAATTTTCCGGAGAAAAATTCCGGGAACGGATTGGATTTTGAAATGGACCTGTGTTATACTTTCCCAATGCACTTGTAAAAACAGTAAACAGGAAGAAGGTTCGACATGCGCATTTTTACACTCGTTCTCTTCGCCGCCCTGCTGGCCGGAAGGCTCCCCGCGGCGGACATCCGGCCGCTCGATCTCTCGTCGGGCGCCAATTCCGCATTTGCCGATGAGACGGCCGACGACCGCAGAGGCGGCTGGACCGACCAGGGGGCCAATGACCTGCGGCTGCTGAAATCCGGCGTGCAGACGCTGGGCGGCGTTCCGTTCTCCATTCTCGACGACGGCAGGAGCGGCGGAAAATCCTGCATCGTGCTTGCCGCCGCCGAAAACCGGAACTACCTGCCGAAGCAGGCGCGGGTCGAACTTTCCGAGCCGCTCTCCGGCAGGAAGCTTTATCTGCTGCATGCCGGGGCCTGGCTGAACCCGAAGAAGAATCTGGTCGGCCGGCTGACCGTCGAGTATGCGGACGGCAGGACGAAAGAGTTCCGCATCCGCGCCGGCCGCGACGTCGCCGACTGGTGGAGCAACGCCGGCGAAAAAAACGCGGTCCGGATCTGGAGCGTCTACAACAACAACTCCCAGGTTTCGCTGTACGGCTCGCGGTTCGACCTCGATGAAAAGCCGGTGAAAGCGGTCCGGTTCGATGCCGGGGAAGACGCGGTCTGGATGGTCGCGGCCGCCTCGATCGGCGATGCGGTCTCCCTGAAGCCGATCTACGTGAAGAAAGAGCTGCGCGGCACCTATCCGGCGCCGGAGCCGGTCGATGCGGCCGAACTTGCGGAATATCCGCGCACCGGCACGCCGAAGAACATCATCTTCATCATCGGCGACGGCATGGGGCAGGGGGCGGTCAAGTTCGCCGGGCTCCACGCCCACGCCAGACCGCAGTCGCTGGTCATGGAGCAGCTGCCGGTGAACGGCATGGCGCTGACTTATTCCGCCAACAGCCCGGTGACCGACTCGGCCGCGAGCGGAACCGCGCTTTCGAGCGGATACAAAACCAACAACGGCTTTGTCGGCATGACGCCGGAGAAGGAGGCGCTCCGTTCCATCGCGGAAGAGGCGCGCGACTCCGGCCGTTCGGTCGGCATCATCACGACCGATTCGCTGACCGGTGCGACTCCGGCTGCTTTTTCCGCCCACGTCCCGAGCCGCGGCATGGCGTCCGAAATCGCTGCCGACCAGCTCGGCACGAACTATCAGCTTCTGATCGGGAACGGCATCAGGGCGTATCTGCCCGAGGCTGAAAAGGGCAGCCGCAAGGACGGGCGCAGCATCGTCGACGAGTTCATCGGGAAGGGATATATCCGGATCGACAGCCTCGACAGCTTCCGCAATGCGGAGAAGCTTCCGGTTTTCGGCTTCATCGACGGCTGGCAGCAGGATACGAAGCTGCTTTCGCAGATTGCCGCCGAGGCGTTCGAACGGCTTTCGGCCAACCCGAAGGGATTCTTCATCATGATCGAGGGGCATTTTCCGGACTACGGCGGCCACGGCAACAACCCCGAGCTCAGTGCGAACGGTCCGCTCATGGTCGATTTCACGGTCAGGGCCGCGCTCGATTTCGCAAAGCGGAACAGCGACACGCTGATTGTGGTGACGGCCGACCATGAGACCGGCGGCCTTTACTGCGCCCCGAATTACCGCGACCCGCAGCGGCCGTTCATTCACTACACGACGCAGAGCCACACCGGGGCCCCGGTGCCGGTTTTCGCCTTCGGTCCCGGTTCCGACCGGTTCTCGGGCGTCATCGAGAACATCGCGATCCCGAGCACGATGGCCGAACTCTGGAAGCTGCCGCTGCATCGTCCCGTCGTGAAGTAAGGGACCGGCGGCATGGCGACACGAAAACGCGCGGCGGCCGGGAAATCCGGCGCCGCGCCGCGAAAGAAGGCCGCTTCGGCCGGAAAAAAGGCGCCGAAGCGGAAGCATCCGCTGCTGAAGCTGTTCAGCTTTCTGGCCTTCCTGACGGCCGCGACCGGTGCCGGTCTCTGGCAGATCGGGGAGAAGTACGCCGACAGCCTGCCGTACTACCAGCAGCTCCGGGCGCAGGCGTATTTCCTGAAGGACCGGCTCCTGATGGTGCCGGACCCGACCATTTCGATCAGAACGCCGGAGGACGCGCTCAACTCCCCGTACGATAATCTGTCGCTCGGCGTGCCGGGTATGACCGACGCCGTCATCGACCGGCGAGGCTATGCGCTCGGCTACTCCGAGCAGTATGAGCAGCCGCTCTGGGTCGCCTACACGCTGACTGCGGAGGAAGTGCTCGAGAAAACCGTTTCCCGGACCGACGACTTTCGGGTCGATCCCTACATTTCGACCGGCTCGGCCCGGGCCGAGGATTATGCGAAGAGCGGCTTCGACCGCGGCCATCTCGCCCCCGCCGCCGATATGGGCTGGGCGCGGAAGGCGATGTCGGAGAGCTTTTACTACTCGAATATGTCCCCGCAGCAGCCCGAATTCAACCGCGGCATCTGGAAGAAGCTCGAAGAGAAGGTGCGCGACTGGGCGGTCGATCACGGTGAAATCCATGTCGTCACCGGGCCGGTGTTCGCCCGTTCAAACAAGGTGATCGGGCGCAATAACGTCGCGGTGCCGCAGGCCTGCTACAAGGTCGTCTACGCGCCGAAGGCGAAGCCGCCGGCCATGATCGGCTTCATTCTCCCGAACGCCGGAAGCGACCGGAAGCTGTACGAGTTCGCGGTTTCGGTCGATACGGTGGAATCGGTCACCGGGCTCAGCTTCTTCACCGCCGTCGACGGCAATCTGCGCAGGCGGCTCGCCTCCGGTTACGATATCGATGCGTGGAAATGGACGCCGAACCGGCAGTGACGGTTTGCAACGGCCCCTTTCTTGTGGTATATTGTCCCAAACGATCATTGTCCAGCGAGGAGGTTTGCCATGTCCGTTGAAATTATTCCCGTCAAAGTTCCCGGCCTCTGGCCGATCACGCGCGAAGCCGGTTCGATCAAGGTGGCCGGGAAGCTGGTGCGCGACCTGATTCTGGAGCGTTTCCCCGAGCTCCCGGCTGACCGGAAGCTGACCTGCCGGGCCGATTTTCTGCCGTCCCCGGCGTTTGCGGCGCTCGTCGCGCTCGGCTCCGGCAACTGCGCGGTCGTCGACCCCTCCGACGGCGCGACGGTCATGGAGCTCTGCATCCCCGGCGTATCGGGAGCGCCGGGGCAGATCCCGATCGACGCCGATTCGTTCCGGATTCGCCACCCGTGGGACCTGCTCGCACTGAATGAGCAGCTGGTCGGGGCGCTGACCGGGAACCGAATCGAGGGAACCGTCCGCGCCGGTGCGACGCTCGACGGCTTTGTGCATCTCGGCCGCGGCAGCGTGATTCTGCCGGGCGTCTACATCGAGGGCAACGTCGTCATCGGCGAGGACTGCAAGATCGGGCCGAACTGCTACATCCGCGGCAACACCTCGGTCGGCGACCGCTGCCATATCGGCCAGGCGGTCGAGATCAAGAATTCGCTGCTCGGCGACAAGGTCAGCGTCGGGCATTTGAGCTATGCGGGCGATTCGGTCATCTGCGACCGGGTCAACTTCGGGGCCGGGACGATCATCTCGAACCTGCGCCACGACGGCCGCAACCACCGCTGGCTGGAGAACCAGGCGTTCGTGGACACCGGCCGCCGGAAGTTCGGCGCGATCATCGGTGAAAACGTCCACACCGGAATTCACACCGCGATCTATCCGGGCCGCAGCCTCTCCGAGAACAGCATGACCGTTCCGGGCGAGGTCGTCTCGCATTCGAAATAGGCTGCTGCCTTCAGAGCAGGCGTTTCGCCGACAGCGCCCGCCTCCGGTATTCGGCCGGGGTGCAGGCGTACTGTTTCCGGAACAGGTGGTAGAACCGGCTCAGGCTCTGGAAGTTGAGCCGGTACGAGATCGAAGCGATCGGTTCGTCCGTGTCGGCCAGCAGCCGGGCGGCGTGGTTGATCCGCAGTTCGTTCACATATTCGGTCGGCGATTTGTCGAGATACTTCCGGAACACCTTGCAGAGATGCTCCGGCGTGTAGCCGGAGAGCTGCTGCATGCGGTGCAGTCCCGGAATGAAGTTTTCCGGCTTCCGCATAAGTTCGCAGAGCGTGTCGAGCCACTCCGGCGCCCGCGACGCATGTTCCGCATTGTCCGGCGCGAGAAAGAAGCGCGTGAACAGCTCGACCAGAATCACCTTGAAGCGGATCTTCCGCACCGCCGGGGTCGAGTTCCGGCTGTTCAGGTTCAGCAGCTGAAGCGACAGCTCGTTCATCCGGCTCTCCGGCAGCCGGAACACGGCGGGCAGGACCCCTTCGGTATAGCGGTGCAGAAAGCCGTCGTCCTCGAGGTAGCGGCTGATCGTTACGAAAAATTCGAGGTGAAACGAGAGCAAAAGAAGCTCGCAGTTCGGGGCGTCCGGCGCCGGCAGGAAGCCGTGGCGGTCGTCCGGCCGCACGAAGGCGATCGAGTTCGCTTCGAGCAGCTGCCGTTCGCCGTTGACCCGGTGGACGATCGATCCGGAGAGGATCAGGATCAGCTCGCCGAACTCGTGGGAGTGTTCCACCGTCCCTCCCGACGGCAGCGAGTGATAGTGCAGATTGCCGCCGCTCGGGATCGAAGACTGTTTCCGCCCCGCATTCCACGAAATCGAGTGGAACGAAACTTCGGCCCCCACCGCCGGATTGATGAAATTGTCGAGTTCGAGTGTGATTGGTCTCATGATAGATTAATATAGAGCAAAAGTTTTCAAAAGAAAAGAAGAATAAGCCATTATTTCAGGGTAAAATATAAGAAAGCGTTTTTCAGGCGCCGTAAACAACCGGGAACAGGAAAGCCATGGAACCATTGACCGGAAAGGAACGGGTGTGCCGCCAGCTGCGGCATTTGCCCGTGGACCGCATTGCGGTGATGGAGCAGTTCTGGAACTTCACGATTCGCAACTGGGTCGAAGCCGGGAAAATGCCGGCGGGAGTTTCCGCATCCGAACACTTCAATCTCGACATCGACCTCTCCTGGAGCTTCAACCTCAAGGTGGAGCCGCATAAACGGGACGAGCTCGTCGCGGAGGACGAAGACACCTGCACGTATCTCGACGGCAACGGCGCGACCCTGCGGCGGTACAAGACGCACGACAGCACACCCGAACACATCGGCTACCGCGTCGCGGATCGCGCTGGCTGGGAGGAGTTCGCCAAACCGTTTCTGATCCCGTCGCCGGACCGCATCGATTTCGAGGGCTACCGGCGCACCCGCCGGATCTGCGAGGAGCAGGGGCGCTTCTTCTGCTGGGCCGGCGTCAACATCTTCGAATCGATCCACCCGCTTTGCGGGCACGAAAACTACCTGATGGGCATGGCGCTCGATCCGGAGTGGGTGCTCGATATGGGCAGAACCTATGCCGACATGTGCATCGGCATGTGGGAGATATTGTTCGAACGCGAGGGGCTGCCGGACGGAGTCTGGTTTTTCGAGGACATGGGGTTCAAGAACCGTCCGTTCATGTCGCCTGAGATGTACCGCGAACTGGTCATGCCGTTCCACAGGAGGACCATCGATTTCGCGCACGCGCACGGCCTGCCGGTCATCATGCACTCATGCGGTTTTGTCGAGCCGCTGCTGCCGGGCATGGTCGAAGCCGGCATCGACTGCCTGCAGGCGATGGAGGTCAAGGCCGGCATGGACCTGCTGCGGATCAGCCGCGACTACGGCGAAAAGATCGCCCTGATGGGCGGGCTCGACGTGCGCCCGGTGGCTGCCAACGACCGTGACGGCATCCGGCGCGAGCTCGAAAGCAAGATACCGGCCGTCATGCGGAACAACGGCTTTATTCTTCATTCGGACCACTCCATCCCGGAATCGGCCGAATACGATACCTACCGCTATTTCCAGGATGTCGGATTGAAACTCGGAACATACCGATAACAACATACAGGAGAATTCACCATGACTGACTTCGAAGCATTGAAGGCGGCGGTCATCAAGGGCGACCGCAACAAGGTCTCCGCGATGGTCCAGGCCGCGATCGACGGGAAAGAGGACATCAACGCGATCCTCGACCGGGGGATGATTCCGGCCATGCGCGAAATCGGCGACAAGTTCTCGCGCAACGAGGCGTATGTGCCGGAGCTGCTGATCGCCGCCCGCGCCATGCAGGCCGGGCTCGCGCTCCTCGAGCCGCTCATCGCCGCCAGCGGCCGCAAGTCGCTCGGCAAGGTCGCGATCGGCACGGTCAAGGGCGACTTGCACGATATCGGCAAGAACCTCGTCGGCATCATGCTGAAGGGGGCCGGTTACGAGGTGATGGATCTCGGCGTCAACTGCGATATCGCGAAGTACGAGGACGCGGTCGGCAAGGGCGCCCAGATCATCGGCTGCAGCTCGCTGCTGACCACGACCATGCCTTATATGAAGGATGTCGTCGAGCACTTCAAAGGCAAGGGCGTGAAGGTCATCATCGGCGGTGCGCCGGTGACGCAGGCCTACGCCGACGAAATCGGCGCCGACGGTTACAGCGACGACGCGAACGGCGCCGTGAAGCTGGTCGACTCCCTGATGGCCTGCTGATGAAGGTGACGGTCCGCCGCGGCGGGGAGGGCCGCTTGACCTCCCTTCTCGCCGCCGCCGGTTTCCCGCTCGACCTGCGCTGCGGCGGCAAAGGGACCTGCGGCCGATGCCGGGTGCTGCTGACCGCCGGTTCCTGGCTGGTCAACGGAAAGGCGGTCGATATCGCCGGTGAGCCGATGGCGGTCAACGCATGCCGGACAACGCTGGCGGGAGAGACGGGCGAGGTCGAAGTCCCGGAACTCTCGCTCGCGCGCGGCGACGCGAAGAGCGCGGTCGAATGGAGCGCATCTCCGCTGCCGGTCCGCGCCGAAACCGTGATCGGCATCGATCTCGGCACCACGACGGTCGCGGCGGTGAAAATCCGGAACGGCGAAGTCGTCGCGCGCTCCGGCTGCTTCAACAGCCAGAACCGGTTCGGCGACAATGTCGTGACCCGGATCAACCATGCGGGCACCGCGGAGGGAGTGCGGGAGCTGCAGGCCGCCGCCGTCGCCGACATCAACGTCCTGCTCGGCGAACTCGGCTGCGACGGCGTGAGCCGCATCGCCGTATCGGGCAATACGGTTATGAGTCTGCTGCTGCACGGAATCGACCCGACGCCGATCGGCATCATGCCGTTCACGCCGCCGCAGCGCATTTTTCCGGTCTGCGATGCGCGGAAGCTCGGCATTGAATGCGATGCCGGTCTGCTGACCGTTCCGGCCATTGCCGGTTATGTCGGCGGCGACCTGACATCCGGTATCGCCGAAGTCGGGCTCAAGCCCGGCGAGATGCTCGTCGATATCGGCACGAACTGCGAAATCATCTTTCGCACGCGGGAGAAATTGTACTCCACGGCCGCCGCGGCCGGTCCGGCTTTTGAAGGGGCCGGCATCGAGTGCGGCTGCCGCGCCGCGCCCGGTGCAATCGACCACTGGTTTGCGGACGGGAGCTGGTCCGTGCTCGGCGGAGTCGATCCGGTCGGGCTCTGCGGCTCTGCGCTCATCGATTTTCTGGCGGTCATGCGCGAAGGCGGCAGGCTCAATGAGTTCGGCAGGCTCGAACCGGCCGCGAAATCGTTCCCGGTTGCGCCGGGGCTGGCGATCCACGAGTGGGAAATCGCCCAGCTGCTGAAGGCCAAGGCCGCCGTATTCGCCGGAATCCAGACGCTGGCGGAGCATTGCGGGGAACCGGTCGGCCGGATCTGGCTGGCCGGCGGCTTTGCGCGGTACATCGATCTCGGGCACGCCGTCCGCATCGGCATGCTGCCGGAGTGCGAATACACGGTAGTCGGCAATACGAGCCTGGCCGGGGCCGCGCGGCTGGCGGCTGCGCCGGAGCGGCTGGCGCAGCTCGAGCTCCTGATCGACGAGCCGGAGGACATTCCGCTTAATCTGCTGCCGGAATTCGAGGACAATTTTATCGGGGCTTTGTTATTGCCATGAAATTCAAGCTGATCTCCTGCAATGTGTTCAAGCGCGAAATCGAGTACGCCGCCGCTCGGACGAAACACGAATGCGAAATCGAGTTTCTCGAGCTCGGCGAGCACGCCCGCCCGTCGAAGCTGCGCGAAATGCTTCAGCAGCGGATCGATGCGGCGGAGGGATGCGATGCGGTCCTGCTCGGCTACGGGCTCTGCGGCCGCGCAACCGACGGGCTGGCGGCCCGGAACCGCCCGGTTGTCCTGCCGCGCAGCCACGACTGCTGCGGCATCCTGCTCGGCAGCCGGAAACGGTTCGAGGAGCTGTTCCGCGACATGCCGAGCACGCCGTTCAGCTCGGTCGGCTATATCGAACACGGGGAATACTACTTTGCGGACGGCGAAATGATGTTCGGCGACAGCTATGCCGCTTTGGTCGAGCAGTACGGCGAGGACAACGCCCGCTATATCTACGAGGCGATGCACCCGAAGCTCGACGGGGAGTACCAGCCGGTCTGCTTTATTTCGATGCCGGAAATTCCCTGCGCCGAAGCGCTCGGGAAGTGCCGTGCCAGGGCGGAGGAGGAGGGGCGGCCGTTCCGCCGGCTCGACGGCGATATCCGGCTGATCCGCATGCTGCTCGACGGCGACTGGCCCGCCGGCGAATTCCTCGTGCTGCGGCCCGGGGAAACCATCCGCCAGACCGGCGACTGGGATGAGATCCTGAAGGCTGTGCCCGGAGGGCAGTCATGATCGAACCCTTTCTCGAAGAGCTGGAGAACCGGCTTGACCCGCAGACGGAAGAGGCGCTCGAAGCGGAGTGGAATCGCTTTCTCGACCGCCGGTTCGACGGAGGAATTTTTCGTCCGCGGCGGCGTGCGGCCGCGCCCGCCCGCCTGGAGTGGCCCTCCATCCTCATCAACCATGCGCTGAGAGACCCGGAACTGCTTCTGCTGCGCGAACTCAGGTCCGTATCGGATACGCTCGCCGCCGGCAGCGGCAATCTCCTGAACATCCGCTGCAATTACGGCACGAGCATTCTGCCGTCGCTCTTCGGCGTCGAACCGTTTTATCTCGACGACGACTGCGATACGCTGCCGACCTCCATGCCGCTCGCCGACGGGAGAGACGGAATCCGCCGGCTTGTCGATGCCGGTGTTCCGCCGCTCGACCGCGGGCTGGCGCCGAAGGTGTTCGACACGGCCGCCTTTTTCCGGGCGCGGCTCGAGCCGTATCCGAAACTGCGGGAGTATGTCCGGCTCTACCACCCCGATCTGCAGGGGACGGCGGATGTCGCGGAGGTGGTCTGGGGCAGCGGTATTTTTATGGAATTCTATGACGATCCCGCCCTGATCCGGGCGTTTTTCGAGCTGATTACCGCAGCTTACCGCGAGTTCATGGATCGCTGGGAGCGTGAATTCCCGCCGCTGTCGGACCGCTTCCGCTGCCACTGGGGCTGGGGGCACTGCGGCAAAATCGTGTTGCGCGACGATTCGGCGATGAATCTCTCTCCCGACATGTATGCGGAATTCGTTCTTCCCTTCGACCGCGCGCTGCTGGAGCGGTACGGCGGCGGCGTGGTCCACTTCTGCGGCCGGGGGGACCACTACATCGACCTTCTCGCCGGGGTGCCGGAGCTGACCGGCATTCAGCTTTCGCAGCCTGAGTGCAACGATATGGAGAAGATCTATCGGCATACGGTCGACCGCGGCATTCCGCTCTTCGGGCTGCCGCTTGAAGCGGCTGAACAGGCGCTCGCCTGCGGCCGGCCGCTTCACGGGCTCGTCCACTGCTGCTGAGCCCAGGTCAGAGACCGATGATTTTCCGCACTCCCGGCACGCGGCTGATGCCGAACGCCGCCGCCAGCGACAGGAGCAGGACCGGTCCGGCATACCAGAGCGGAGCGGTTTTCCAGCACTGTTTCAGGAGCCAGATCAGGAACGGGTGTATCAGGTAAACCCCGAAGCTGAGCTGGCCGAGCAGGCGAAAACCGCGCGTCAGTCCGAGCCGTCGCGCCGCGGGAAGCAGGAGCACCGCACTGAAAAACGCGGTCGACTCGAGCAGGACCAGCGGGCTGGCCGGAGTCTGCCAGAGCGCATAACTGCCGAATCCGGTTGTGCTCCGGCATGCCGCGGCCAGCGGCGGGTATGCCGCGACGCATATCGCGCCGGCCAGCCAGAACGGCGCGGAACTGCGGGTGCGCGGCAGGGCGTCGTACAACACTTTGCCGATCAGCGCATAGCCGATGAACGGAATGGTTTTGAGCGGGAAGAACAGCACCGGGAAACGGTGGAACACCAGGAGATTGTACGCGTAACTCAGGAATGTCGAGCCGATCAGTCCCAGAGACAGCAGGACGAGCCATCCCCGGTTCATCGAACGGTACGCTGCTGAAACTGCCGGCAGCACGAAATAGAGGCAGAGCAGCATATAGAGATACCAGAGGTGCGGGTAGGGCGTTCCGCCGTAAATGGTTGCGACGATGCGGCCGGAGAGCCCCCTGGTCGAAATGAGCTGATAGAACAGCATCCAGAATATGAGCGGGACCAGAATGCGGGAGGCCCGGCGGCGGTAAAACGCCGCGAGGTTCTCCGTCTCCGGCCCGATCAGGAGCGCCCCCGAAATCATGACGAAGAGCGGCACCGCCGAACGCGTGAATGCCTGCAGCAGCGCGGTTCCCCACCACTCCGGCCCGAATTCGGCAAGCGGCCGGAGCGAGCCGGAACAGTGCAGCAGCACGACGAGGACGGCGGCCCCGGTCCGCAGGACGTCGAGCGAACCGTCCCACGGCCGCTTCACCCGGCGACGCCCCCGTCCCGGAATGCGGCCAGCGCTTCAGGAAACGGGGAGAGCACCCGTTCGAGCACGCCGTGACAGGCCGAAATCGCCATGCCGTAATTGGTGATCGGAACTCCGGCCCGGCGGGCGAGTTCGATGCGGCGCAGCGTTTCGCGCCGGTTCAGCATGCAGCTGCCGCAGTGGACCACCAGTTTGTAGCTCGACAGGTCCTGCGGGTAATCGCGTCCGGCGCCGACCGTGACGTCGAGCGCGCCTCCGGCCGTATTCGCGAGCCAGCGCGGAATCTTGACCCGCCCGATGTCATCCTCGCTTGAATGGTGCGTGCAGGCTTCGGCGATAAAGACCCGGTCGCCCGGCTTCAGGAAGCGGATCGCTCCGGCGCCGCCGGCCAGCAGCGGCATATCGCCCTTCAGCCGCGCGAAGAGGATCGAGAACGTCGTGCAGACGATATCCGGCGGCGTTTCGCGCACCATGAGATCGACGACCTGCGAGTCGCAGACGACGAGCGCCGGTTTTTCGCGCAGGTTGCCGAGCGCGCGCTTGTAGTCGCTCTCCTTGACGACGTAACAGAGCGCGTCGGAGTCGAGTGCGTCGCGGACCGCCTGCACCTGCGGCAGGATCAGCCGCCCCTTCGGAGCCTGGATATCGACCGGAACGATCAGGATGACCGTGTTCCCGGGCTTCACGAGGTCGCCGAGCAGCGGCGGCGGTTCGAGGAAGTCGTCGGGGCACCCTGCCAGCAGCGCGTCCTTGAGCTGCGGCAGGATGCGTTCGCGCTCGGCGTCGCCGCCGGCAGCCGATACGCGGAGCGGTTCGAAGCCGGTCGCCTCCCGGAGCTTTGCGATGAATTCCGGAGAGGGTTCGGCGAGATCGGTTTTGTTGATGACCGGAATCAGGCTGACTTTGCGGTCGCGGGCGGCTTCGAGCAACCGTTCTTCGGGCTCGCCCCATACGCCGGCTTCGGTCACGAGCAGGATCACGTCGGCACGGTCGAAGGCGCGCCCGGAACGCTCGACCCGGCGGTCTCCGAGGACGGTCCGGTCGTCGATTCCCGCCGTGTCGAGAAAGAGGACCGGCCCGAGCGGGCGCAGCTCCATCGCCTTTTCGACGACGTCGGTGGTGGTTCCGGGGACCGGGGACGTGATCGCCACATCCTGCCCGGAGATCAGGTTCAGGAAACTGGATTTGCCGGAATTCGTGCGTCCGGCCACAACAATCTGAAGCCGCAGGGAGCGGGGTGCTGTTTCCATCGTGAATTTCCTCCTCTGCCGCGCAAACGGCGGTAACGGTTTTGCATAAAATACCACAAGAAAGCTGAAAAGTAAAGCCGTGGAACGGTTGCATTTTTCCGAATTCGCCGTTATAGTGTACAGGTTTGGTTATTTTGAATCCCGGGAATAGTGACAGTGACGGAGACACAGCGGAAATCCGGCTGGCTGAATCGAAGCCGCCGGATCGTGAAATACTACTATCTGAAGGTGATGCGCAACAGCGGGTCGCCGGAATATATTGCGCGCGGAGCCGCGCTCGGCATTTTTATCGGATTCGCCATCCCGATCGGTTTCCAGATCGCGGCGGCGGTGCCGCTTGCGTTCCTGCTGAAGGGGGCGAAAATTCCGGCGGTCGTGCTGACTTTCATCAGCAACTATGCGACGGTGCTGGTGATCTATCCGCTGCAGTGCTACATCGGCGGTTTTCTGATCTTCCGGCCGTTCCGCTGGGCGGTGCTGGTCGAGAAGCTCCACGGGCTGCTTGAAGAGAGGACGCTTGCGTCGCTGATGGAGCTTGGGACGCCGATCATCCTGTCGTTTTTCGCCGGCGGGCTCCTGTTCGGCATCCTGACGGCGGTTCCGGGTTATTATCTGACCCTTCGCCTTGTGGCCGGTTTCCGCCGCCGCCGGGCCGAAAGACACGCAAAAGAGGCGCCCGGAAAGTTGTAAATCGCTTTCGGGCCGACTATATTATAGAATGTGGAAAACGTAACATTATTTGGGAAACGGAGCCGGTGACGATATGATGACATTGACGAAATACGGAATCAGGGAGTGGGGCGTCGGCCTAGTTGCGGCGGTCGTGCTGCTGGCCGGCTGCTGCTGGCTCGGCGCGGCGGGGCATCCGGGCTGGGGCGCGGGTGTCGGCGTGGTGGTCGTTGTCCTTTTTCTGGCGCTCGCCGCCTTCTTCCGCAATCCGTCCCGCCGGCTTCCGGAGGACCCGCGGCAGCTCGCCAGCCCTGCGGACGGCGTTGTGCGCGACATCGGCGAGGTGGAGGATTTCAACTTCCCGCCGTTCAACGGCAGGGCGGTCCGCATCGGCATCTTCCTGTCGGTGCTGAACGTCCATGTGAACCGGACGCCGGCCGAGCTTGAGGTCGAGAGCAAATATTACCGGGAAGGCGAATTCCTCGACGCGCGCCATCCGGAGTGCGCCGTCCGCAACGAGGCGATGACCATCGCCGGAACCGCGAAGGCCGGGGACGTGCGTTTCCCGCTGGCGATCCGGCAGATCTCCGGCAAGATCGCCCGCAAGATCGTCTGCCCGGTCGATCCGGGCCGCACGCTCAGGCGCGGCGAAGTCTACGGCATGATCAAATTCGGTTCGCGGACCGAGCTCTATCTCCCGGTCGACCGGTTCGATATCAAGGTCGGCATCGGCGACAAGGTCCGCGGCGGCGAAACGGTCGTCGCCGCAATCCGGCAGGAGAGTGCGAAATGAAAAGGCGTTTCCGGGATATGCTCCAGGCCAACAAGTGGCTCAAGTACGTGCCGAACTCACTGACGCTGTGCAACTCCCTCTGCGGTTTCCTCGCGATCCTCATCACGCTGCGCGCCTATGAAGCGCGCACGGTGGAGGATTCGCTGACCGTGTTCTTTTCGTGCGCGGTCATCATCTGCTGTGCGATGATCTTCGACTCGCTCGACGGCCTCGCCGCCCGGATTTTCAATGCGGCGAGCATGCACGGAGTTCAGATGGATTCGCTGGCCGACATGGTCACCTTCGGCGTTGCTCCGGCAACGCTCGTCGCGATCATGACCCACTCGCTGCGGGCGCCGAGCAACATCGGGCGCACCGAGGAGGTGCTGATCTACCTGCTCTGCTCGGTCTACCTCGGCTGCGCCGCGCTGCGGCTCGCCACCTACAACGTCCATGCGATCCTCGAGAAGAAGTCCAGCGAGAAGTTCAGCGGACTGCCCTCTCCCGGCGCCGCGGCCGGCATCTGCGTCGTGGTCGCCTACGCCTGGAAGTGCGACTTCGACCTGACGAAATACGCATTTTTCCTGCCCGCCTATGCGGCCGTGCTCGGGCTGCTGATGGTCAGCCCGATTCCCTACACGCACGCCGGAAAGTGGCTTCTCTCGGTGCGGCGCAACCGGAAGCGGATGGCGGTTTTTGCGGCAATGCTGTTTATCGTCGGCTTTTTCCGGATTCCCGGCATTGCCGCGCTCGTCACGCTTTATATTCTCGCCGGTCCGGCGCTCGCAGTCTGGCGCGGGGTGCGCAAGCTCTTTGCCGCTCCGGCCGGCCCGAAACCGGCGGAAAGGTAGGTTATCATGCATTATCTCATCACCGGCGGCGCCGGTTTCATCGGCGGTCACCTGACGGAGGCGCTGCTCGCCTCCGGCCATCGGGTTACGGTCATCGACAACTATTCGACCGGTTCGCCGGAGAATCTCGCCCGGGTGGCGGATCATCCGGGACTGACTCTGATCGAGGCGGATATTCTCGACTGTGCGGAGACGCTCGAAAACTGCATCGCCGCCTGCGACGTGGTCTTTCACCTCGCCGCCGCGGTCGGCGTCGAGCTGGTGGTCAGGGACCCGGTCCGCACGATCACCACGAACGTCCACGGCACCGAGAACGTCCTGAAGCTGACGGCGAAATACAACCGGCGGGTCATCGTCGCCTCGACCAGCGAGGTGTACGGCAAGTCGACCAATCCGCTGTTTTCGGAGACGGACGATCTCCTGATCGGTTCGCCGTTCCATTCGCGCTGGTCCTATGCCTGCAGCAAGCTGCTTGACGAGTTTTACGTCATGGCGTTCCACCGGTCGACCGGCATGCCCGGAACCGTGGTTCGCTTCTTCAACACGGTCGGGCCGCGCCAGACCGGCATGTACGGCATGGTCATCCCGCGCTTTGTCGGGCGGGCGTTGCGCGGGGAGCCGCTTCAGGTCTACGGCGACGGGACGCAGTCCCGCTGCTTCTGCCATGTGGCGGATGTGGTGCGGGCGCTGCAGCTGCTGGTCGGCCGCACCGAGTCCTGCGGGCAGATCTACAACATCGGCAGCCAGCGGCTGATCACGATCGAGGAGCTCGCACACCTTGTCATTGAACGCACCGGCAGCAGATCGGCCATTGAGTTCGTTCCGTATGAAAAAGCCTATGCGAAAGGCTTCGAGGATATGCAGCGCCGCATGCCGGATACCGCGGCGATTCACGCCTTGACCGGCTGGAAGCCGGAGCGGTCGCTCGAAGAGGTCATCGACGATGTGCGGGACAGCCTGAAAGGGCGTTGATGGATACGCTTGCGCATGCGGCGATCGGCGGGCTTTTCTTCAGCAGGTCCGGGGTACGTGCGGTAAAGCACCCGACCGGAAAACCGTTCTGGAGGGACTGGACATTCTGGGCCGCCGCCGGTTTCGGCAGCATGCCGGATCTGGCCAGTTTCGGGGTGCACTTCTGCGGCATGCTGTTTTCGGGGGAGCTCCGGGAGATGCTGCGGCGCTTTCTGGCGGGCGACGTCATGGCGGCGGCGCCGCCGGTGGAGATGCTGCCGCACTACGTCATCCTGAATTATCAGCTGACCCACAGTCTGGTGATTGCGCTGGCGGCGGGAGTGCTGGTCCGGCTTTTCTGGAAACCGGGTTTCCTGCCGTATCTGGCATGGCCGGTTCATATTCTCTGCGACATTCCGGTGCACGGCAGGAGCTATTTTGCGACGCCGGTTTTCTGGCCGTTGTCGGACTGGAGCTTCGACGGCTGGAGTTTCGGGAAGAACCTCTGGATCGTGGCAGGGTACTGGGGCGTGATCCTCGCAGTGCTCGCCTGGCGTATAAAAAAGAGAAAAAGCGGCGTAGCCAGGACATGAAAGCAAAGGCGGCGTAAGCCGCCGTCGGCACCGGCACCCTGCCGGTCGGGTTCCAAGGGCGAAGCGCCTTGGCCGCCGGAGGCCTCTGTACGCGGAGCGGGAGAGCTACACCAGCAAAATGAAATTTTGCCGCGTAGCGTACACGGTCTGTTGCGCCGGAGGCGCATAAAGACCACGTCTGCCCCAAAGGGGCGGACATCTCCGGAATATATCACAAAGACAGCTCGCATTTTAACATCGTTTGCGGCTCCGGTCTACCATTGTTTGCCGGAGTCACCGTGGCGATAGGCCTTTTTGGTCGCTTCGCAGCCTTTGGCCGCTTTCGCTCACACCGGTCGAAGCGCCGCAACTTCGTTGCGGTCTTCTGAGCTGGAGCTTCGCCCGGGTCAGCTTGAGGCTTTGCCTCAAACTCCACCAAAGGCCTTCGCAGCCTTTGGAATCCCGCCAGGGCCGAATGGCCCTGAACCCGGTCGCGCAGGCGCTCCCTGCCGGCGTGTTGTGGCATCAGGGGTTCGCATTCAAACAATGTCTGCGATTCCGGTCAATCGTTGTTGACCGGAACTGCAAGGCGGCAGAGCCGCCGTCGGCACCGGCACCCTGCCGGTCTGGGGTTCGGGGGCGAAGCGCCCCGGCCGCCGGAGGCAACCTGCGTGCGTACCGACCAGCTCACAAACCGAATCGAAGATTCGGACGGGGAGCCCGCACGGTCTGTTGCGCGGATGCGCAAAAAGACCGCGCCCCGGAAGGGGCGCGCATCCCCCTGTATACAACCTTGATAGCTCGCATTTTAACAATGTTTGCGGCTCCGATCAACCCTTGTTTGTCGGAATTGCAAGGCGGCAGACCCTTTGACCGCTCCGCGGCGTTCGCCGCTTTCGCTCACACCGGTCGAAGCGCCGCAACTTTGTTGCGGTCTTCTGAGCTGGAGCTTCGCCCAGGTCAGCTTGAGGCTTTGCCTCAAACTCCACCAAAGGCCTTCGCGGCCTTTGGAATCCCGCCAGGGCCGAATGGCCCTGAATCCGGTCGTTTCGCTTCCCCTTACGGCTGGCGGCGTTCCGCTTTCTCGGCTTTGATATCGCGGCTCGTCTTGCGGTAGAAGTGCGGCCCCACCACCTTCGAATAATAAGGATACCGCTTTTTGAGCTCTTCCGGGCAGGTCGGCTCGATGTTCTGAAAACGGCGGTAGAACCACAGATACTGATCCGGGTAGCGCCGGATGTACTCCTCGGAGATGTTCATCAGGTCCTGAAGCACTTCCGTCTCGTCGCCGTACTCGGAGAACGGCTTCGGCAGATAGGCGGAGTGGGCATGGACCCGGCCGTCCTCGTGCCGCACGCTCGTGCCGTAGATGATGACGGCCGGAATTTCGTGGGCGATGCAGTATTTCATCAGGTGGGCCGGGGCGGTGCTGCTCGATACCGGCAGCCCGAAAAAGTTCACGAAGCTGCCGCCGTCCCGGACCCGGGTGTTCTGGTCGATCAGGGTGCCGACGCCGCGGCCTTCGCGCAGCGCTTTCGTCGCCGCCCGGATCGCTCCGCTCGAAAAAATGATTTCAAGCCCCCGGACCTTTTCCCGGTTGCCGCTGTTGATCATTTTGTTCAGATACGGGTTGCGGACCGGCTTCGCGATGGCGACCATATCGACTCCCGCATAATACGGGGCCATGACGCCGGACGCCTCCCAGCTGCCGAGGTGCGGATTCACGAAGATGATGCGCTCCTTCCGGGCGACGTGTCCCTTCAGCCGCTCCGTCACGTCGGGGGGCAGGAAATAACAGCGCTCGATCCGGTCCGGCCGGCCGTTGAGCCAGATGAATTCGGCCATGTTCAGCGCGAGGTTGTAGAGCGAGCGGCTGCCGACCCGTGCAACCTCCGTTTCGGAATATTCCGGGAAGGCGGTCCGGATGTTGGCCCGCACCAGGTTGCGGATCGACGGAATCAGGTTCATGGTTCCGCCGCAGAGCCGCGCCATGCCTTTGACGACCGGATACGGCATAAGCCGGATCGCCTGATAGGGGATCAGCACCGCCAGATAAACCAGAAAATCACGCGATCTGCCGAATGAACTCATGCCATGCTCCTTGTGTACATGTCCTCTTTCTTGTGTGGGGAATATACACGCAAAACGCATTTTTTCCAGTTTCCCGGACAAAAAAACGGCGCGGAATCAACTCCGCGCCGTCCATGTTCCGATTCGGAACAATTACTTCCAGCTGACGATATCGTCATCGGCTCCCGAACCGGTGCCGTCCGCGGCATTCTTTCCGTCGTTGCCTTCGCCGTTCGGTCCCCAGGAGTATACTACCGCATTGGCGGCAAGGCCGTCGCCGGTCGCCGGGTTTTTAATGACGCCGGTAAAATTCGTATTGATCAGGATCACATAACGGTTCCCCCACGGATCGCGCCACAGAGACTTATTAGCGATATTCGTAGCAATACTGGCTGTTGGATCATAATTGCTTTTCGGATCAAGGAATTTGATTCTGCGCTTATTGATATTGAGGTCGTTGCTGCTGCTGATCGCCTGAGGATCGGTCAGTTCAAGGATATAATAATCATAAGCTTTATTGGCACTGTTCGAATCGCTGTCGCTGGTGCTGTCGCCCAGCTGGATATATTTGTGATCGCTCTTGAAGGTTGTTTCCGAAATCGTTTCCCCGCCGAACTTATACGGGCTTTTCACCATCTGCTGATAGGTGCTTTCAACCCCCTTCATCGCGGTCAGGATCGAACTCATGTCGGCTTTCGCCTGCGTGATCCGCCCTTTCTGCTGGCCCAGCATGACTGCCGGAATCAGAAGCCCGGCCAGAATTGCGATAATGGCGATGACTACCAGAAGTTCTGTCAGGGTAAACGAATTTTGCTGTCTCATGATGATGGTTCCCGTATTTTTAATAAATCAGCAGTCAATGGCACATATAAGCTCCACTATATGATATAGTAAGTTCTTTTTGCCGATTTTTCAAATCGCAATTGTTTTTTTTTGCGAAAAATAGCCCGAAATGCCTGAAAAAGCTTGACAAACTTTGGTTGACCTATTAGGTTATTTACAGGGTAGCCATGTGAATCAAAGGCGAAATACGATTATTTGTCATACGGAAGGGACCATCATGAAACAGCAGCGTTCAAATTTTACGCTTACCGAACTTTTGGCGGTAATCGCGATTATCGCCATCCTCGCCGGCTTACTGATTCCTGCCATCAACGGCGCCCGCGTTCGCGCCAAGACCGCTGCGTGCCTGAGCAACCAGAAGCAGGTGACGGCTTTCATCAACGCATATATGAATGAGGAAAACCAGTATTTCATGTCGGCCGGGGCCGGCAGCATCTGGCACACCTGGGGATATCCTCTCCATCGCCGCAATCTCGTTCAGGATGTCAAGGTCCTGCGCTGCCCGGCGATCGTCAATTACTCTTCGACCAGCTATCAGCCGGATGATTTCGATACGGAGGTTGCCGAAACCTACGGTGCGGTGTACAACGATGCCGGGTTTGACTTCCGCGGGACCAAATATCTTTACGACAGCAACAACAAGCAGATTTCCCCGACCCAGCTTGTGCTGGGCGCCTGTGCCGTGGACAGCGACAAAAAACCGGTCCATCTCCTGAATCTGTCCAACACCGCTGCCAATGGAAAGCCGTTCCAGATTCACGGCAATTTCTGTAATATCTTTTTCCTCGACGGTCATTCCGAAAGCCTGCAGGAAGCGGACTTGCAGAAGAAGTTTTATCCGAACCAGACCGGAACCGGAGCCACCCGGATTGCGGCGGAGTTCCTTACCGAGTAGTGCGTATTTGAAAGAGGAGGAAGAGAAAATGGCGGGTGTGAAACTTTACAACAAGACCGGCGATGCGAAAGCGGTCAAGATTCAGGAAGGCATCGAGAAGAAGTTCGGGTTCGTCCCCGAAGTGTTTCAGGCGATGGGGCGGAACGGCGACTTTCTCGATCTGGCCATGCGGATCGCCGAGGCGGCCGGCAAGGGGCTCGATCCGAAAACCAAGGAGCTCATCATCATCGCGGTCAGCGCGGTCAACGGCTGTGAATACTGCCTCGACGCGCACCGTTCCGCCGCTCTTGCGGCCGGCGTGACCGACGAGGAGATTTCCGCTGCGATCGAAGTCGCCGCGTCGATCAGTCTCTACAACAACTTCAACAAGGCCATCAGCCTGAACTCCGACCTGAAGTCGAAGTAAGCGCCGGTTTTGAGAACGACGCATCCGGAAGAAACTCCGGATGCGTTTTTTCTTTTCGATTTCTGCGGTTCCGCGCTTGAAAAATGGGGCGCGGCGGGATATTTTAACAGAATCATCAACGGTTCAGGTGGTCTTTCGCTCTTTGTCCGGGCGGAACGGCTGCCGGACGCGCAACAGCGAAAGGGGATTCTTATGGACAAGGCGAAAAGAAGCGAAATCATCAGCAAGTACGGCCGCAAGGAAGGCGACACCGGTTCGCCGGAAGTTCAGATCGCGCTGCTCTCGGCTCGCATCCTCGAGCTCACCGAGCACCTGAAGGCCAATAAGAAGGATCACAGCACCCGCCGCGGCCTGCTGGCCATGGTCAGCCTGCGCAAGAAGCTGCTGGCGTTCCTGATGCGCGAAAATCTCGCGAAGTACATCGAGCTTACCGACGCGCTCGGCATCCGCCGCGCCAAATAACGGTTCGATTTCAGAAAGCTCCCGGACGTTGAAGCGCCGGGAGCTTTTTTTTATATTGCTTAAGCGTAAAAAAAACTACCGGCTGCGCCGGTATGCAGCCGAAGAGCTTCAGCTTAAAGGCGAGAGAAGAAACTCCGTGCTATCGTATTGCAATTCGCCAATCGCAACCAATAGAACGGAGCTTCAAATGACAATTGACAAATTATCACACACAACCTGGAAATGCAAGTACCACATTGTATTTGCGCCCAAATATCGTCGTCAAGTAATTTATCGAAAAATTAAGCAAGACATAGGAAAAATCCTGCGTCAACTGTGCGATTAAAAAAAGGTAGAAATATTAGAGGCTGAGGCTTGTCCAGATCATATTCACATATTAGTAAGTATTCCCCCAAATTTGAGCGTATCGCAATTTATGGGATATTTGAAAGGGAAAAGTTCCTTGATGATCTTTGATCGTCATGCAAACTTGAAGTACAAATATGGGAATCGTCATTTCTGGTGTCGCGGTTACAATGTCAATACGGCAGGAGCGGATACACGGGCAATCACAGCGTATATTCAAAATCAACTGGCGGAAGATCAGGCGCTGGAACAATTAACGTTCAAAGAATATATAGACCCGTTTACGGGTAGTAAGAGTGAATAGGCCAAAATAACCAGAGGACCAAATAACTCAGCTGGTATTTAGACAAAACGTTATTAAACAATAAACGATGAGGCCGCTTTAGCGGCGGCCTGTGAAAAAGTTGCAATTGGCGAATTTTTTCAGAACCCGTGTCGGGTTGCCGGTAATATCGCCTTGAAGGCGTGGTGCATACCACCGGCTTAGCCGGTGGTTTTGATTATATTGCTTAAGCGTAAAAAACGCCGATTTTTCAGTCCTGAAAAATCGGCGTAACTCATTGATAATAAAATGGTCGGGATAGAGAGATTTGAACTCTCGACCTTTTGACCCCCAGTCAAATGTTCTTAAGCTCAAAAATTCCGTATTCCTATTGAAATGTGGCAGAAATGCGACATTCAGTCATTGACACCCTGACGGAGATATGCTACATTAGGCATTAAAGGGAAGCAATCCGAAAGGTGTCTTTATGAGTGTGGCAAAACGCAAAACCAGCAGCGGTGAGACCGGTGAATATCATTACGATTTTTCGCAGAACGGCAAACGTTATCGCGGTGTCTGCGAGGGCTGTACCACCAAACCTGCCGCTCTTCTCTATGAAAGGAGACTCAAGGAAAAAGTCAAAGTTCTTTCTGAGCAAAAGAGCGTCGGGGCACTCGTCGAAAACTTCAAGCGGGAATTGACCGGCGGTGATAAAATCACACTGGATGCCGCATTTGAACTGTATCTTGCCAAGCCTCGCCGTAAACAACCGAGCGTTCAACAGCAGCAGATCAACCAGAGTCAGTGGAATGATTTCGTCGCTTTCATGCATGAAACCTATCCTGCAGTCGAACAGCTTGATGGCGTCAGCCGAACCCATGCGGAAGCTTACATTCGCCAGTTACGGGAAAACGGCCGCTATCTGCGCAAAATCACTTATCAACGGGCTTATCAGGGAAAAACCGTAGTTCACAGCTACGATGCACAAAGCCGGCTTTCTGGACGTACCGTTAATGCTTTTCACAAAACCTTGAAATCTGTCTTTGCCAAGTTGCAGGAAGAAGCAGGGATTCTTTATAATCCTTTTGAATTCGACATGATGGATAATGATTCGGAGAGTCGCGATGCGTTCACCCCGGCTGAGCTGAAATTGATCGGAGACAACTTTGATTCGTTTGTTCGGCCATTGTTTCTTATCGGCATCTGTACCGGACTTTCTGAGGGAGATATTTGTACCTTGCGTTGGGATGATATCCGGGATGAACGCTGGATCGTCCGGAAACGGCGCAAAACCGGAGCGGCTTTGGAAATCCCGATTCTGCCGCCTCTGGCAAGTTTTCTCAATGAACAGAAATCCGTTTCTGCGGACAGTGAATACGTTCTTCCCGAGCATGCGGCGATGTATCAAACCAATCCGAGTGGAATTTCCTATCGGGTAAAAAGTTTTCTGGAAGGATTGGGAATTCAGACCACTCGCACTGGCCGTAACCGCGGCCGGGCAACCAGTGTCAAAGATGTGCATTCCCTGCGACACACTTTCGCCTATCTTGCCGGCTGCTACCAGATTCCACTTCCGGTGGTACAGTCAATTCTCGGTCACATGAGTCCGGAGATGACCAAGCACTACCAGGCTCATGCCGATAGCGAAGCCAAAGAAAAGTATCTCGCTAAAATGCCCGATTTCATCGGCCACTCTGAAGTCAAAAACATTGATGCAACCGGGAATCAAATTCGTACCGAATTGATCCAAAAGATTCAGCATATGTCCCATGCGCAACTGATAAAAGTAGTTGATTTTGTGGAAAGGCTTAATGAATGATGTCAGCCGTGTCCACAAAGTTCAGCAGTTGTATATTGCCGATTTTCTGCACATTATCCCCGGAATAAATGACACTGCCGCCTGCGGTCTTGTCATTGAGCCTCTCAAACTTCTTGATGTTGACCGCAAAATCGGAATTATAGGTTCGAGCGGCTTTAATTTCCATCGGATAGAGTTTGCGGTTCGCCGATTGCAGCAGATCGATCTCCAGCCCGTTGGAATCCCGGAAGAAATAGAGTCCGGCATCCTTACCTGCATTGTATCTGGCTTTCAAGGCTTCGACGATGACCATGTTCTCAAAGAGATTCCCCATCAGAGGATCGCGGGTGACCATGCCGGGATTTTCCAGATCCAATAAATAGGCGGCTAGGCCAACCTCTGTGAAGTAAAGTTTCGGAGTCTTGATCAAACGCTTGCCGAAGTTCTCAAAATAGGGCGGCAAACGGAATACAATATAGCTTGCCTCCAAGATGGACAGCCATTCTCCCAGCGTGGACGAAGACACTCCGACATCGCCGGCCAGACTGTTCAAGTTGACCAATTGCCCGACACGCCCGGCCAGCAATTTGATAAAAACTTCAAATGAGGAAAAATTACGGATGTTGACCAGTTGCCGGGCATCGCGCTCTACGTAAGTCATATAGTAGTTGCGGTAAAAACGCGTAATGTCTATATTCTCTTCGTAAAGCTGCGGCATAAAACCTTTGAACAAATATTCATCCCGATCCAGCTGAATTCCGGCTTCCGTCAATTCCTTAATGGAAAGCGGCAGCAATTGCAAGATCGCGGTACGCCCAGCCAAAGATTGGGAAATTTCCGCTTTCAGCGCAGGTTGATGACTGCCCGTAAGGATGTATTGTCCCTTGATGTTGCTTTTATCACATTCGACTTGAATATAGCTCAAAAGCATCGGAAGCCGTTGGATTTCGTCAATGATGATCGGAACGGAATAACGCTTCAGAAATTCTTTGGCATCGCGTTCCGCCAACTGCCGGGTTTCCGGTTCCTCTAAATTGACATAGGTGTAATCAGGAAACTGCATGCGGGCAAGCGTGGTTTTTCCGGATTGACGAGGTCCTGTAATTGTGACAACCTTGTATTCCTGAGCCAGTTTTGCCAATTCTTGCTGTATTTTTCGTTTTATCATTATGCGGTCTCCTTTCCGACATCACTCAATATATCACTATTTATGCAGATTTCAAGTAGAATCAAAAAACTGCATAAATAGAATTTCGCTCCAGTTTATCCCAGTATCTGAATGGGCTGCTTCCGCTTCCGGTGGTGCAATCGATTCTCGGAACATAAGTCAGGAAATGACCCGGCACTATCAAGCACACGCCGACCGCGAGGCAAAGGAGAAATATCCCGCCGAATTGCCGACTCTGATCGGAGGAACATCAGAAAACGTTGTCTTGGAACTCTTCCGACGGGAGGTGATCCGGCAGCTTAAAAGGCTCTCCCGGGAACAGCTGAACGCGGTCGCCGAATTCATCCGCTCCCTGAAGCGAGTCAGGCGGACGGATGCTCCTGCGCGGCGTCGTGCAGAATCACGTTCGCCGTCTCTTTAAAGTTGACCGCAGCGGGGGAGCCGGATCGTTTCAAATCTCCGGCATAGATCACCGTTCCTTTTCGAATTTTCGTCTCCCTTTCGCAGAAACGCCTCAAGTTGGCGGCATATCCGGCCGACCAGGTGCGTCCTGCTTTGATCTCATACGGGAAGATGCTCCGATTGTCAGCCAGCAGGAGATCAATTTCAAACCCGCGTTGATCGCGGAAGAAATAGAGGTCGGGCTGATTTCCGGAGTTCAATCGTGCCTTCATCGCTTCGACAATGACCATGTTCTCGAAGAGATTGCCGAGCAGCGGATCGCGACCGACCATATCGGCAGATTTGATGCCGAGCAGCCATGACGCCAGCCCCACCTCAGTAAAGTAAATTTTGGGACTTTTGATCAAACGTTTCCCAAAGTTCTCGAAATAGGGCTGCAGCCGGAAGATGATGAAGCTTGCCTCCAGCACATTCAGCCACTCATTCAGTGTCGTTGCGCTGATACCCACATCGTCGGAAAGACTGCTTAAGTTCAACAGCTGGCCGGTTCGTCCGGCCAGCAACCGTACAAAGACCTCGAATTCATGCTGATGCTGCAGATGAATGAGCTGACGGACATCCCGTTCCACGTAGGTGGAGAAATAGTTGCTGTATTCCAGCTCCGGATTTGCATCGGGATGGGCATGCAGCTTGGGCAGAAAGCCGCGATGGATATACGCATCGCGATCCATGGAAATCCCGGCCTCGGAGAGTTCCGCAATCGAGAGCGGCAGCAGTTGAAGAATGGCGGTGCGCCCAGCCAGAGACTGACTGACTTCAGCTTTCAGTTTCGGCTGATGACTGCCGGTAAGGACGTACTGCCCCATTCGGCCTGCTTCGTCGGAACGCACCTGAATGTAACTCAACAACTCCGGCACCCGCTGTACCTCGTCAATGATGAGCGGTGCCGGATGATCCCCCAGAAATCCCTTGGGATCCTCCTGTGCGTAAGCCCGGGTTTCCGGTTCCTCCAGATTCACGTATTCGAACTCCTTAAAGTAGTTCCGTGCCAGCGTCGTCTTGCCGGACTGCCGCGGTCCTGTGATCGTAATAACCGGAAACTGCGCAGTTAGCCGTCGCAACTGAGGTTCGATCGCTCTGGGTATCATGTCTGCTTCTCCTTTATTCTAGCCATCAATAGTAATATATCTGATTTTTGTGACAAAATCAAATGCAAACTTGTAAAAATACACACAATAATTCATAAATACATATATTAAAATAAGATGTCTTGATTTTGTATTCATGAAATCGAGCCACAGAGCGAAGTGTCGGATCTGCGCTTTGCCCAGCACAGCTTCAAGCTATGGTTCAGTTGTAGTTTTTGAGAAGCGAAAACTTCCGGGTGATGGATCGGTGCATCGTTTTAATCGACCTTTAACTGATAGGAGAAGGGGCGGATACTCTCTTTCATATG
>ENA-UERG01000090-UERG01000090.1-human-gut-metagenome-genome-assembly--contig:-NODE-90-length-79526-cov-13.710531_pt1 | contig 79526 bp, 69 predicted proteins | sample MGYA00242954_ERZ507954 | MGnify/ENA primary metagenome ERZ507954 (study PRJEB26167, sample SAMN06115478) | human gut metagenome | host: Homo sapiens | place: China:Sichuan | collected 2015-01-21...
CATTTACAAAAAACAAGACAGACTCAACTACTGAGTCTGCCTCTACATCTGAACATGTACTATAAAATTATTACTTACTTCCTCTACTCTTTTGATATGCAGGATTATTTGGATTCATTTGATTTGCTCTGTTATTTGCCGCAGCTCTAGAAGCCGAGTTATTCGGATTCTTTTGATTAGCATAATTATCCATCTGCTTCTGAGTGTGATTATTACTTGATACCTTGCTCATTTTCTGTCCTCCTTTTTCAGTATAAACAGTATTTACTGCTTCAAGGTAAATATGAAAAGAATCTGTTTCCGGATGCTTATTCTTATTCTTTAAGTATAGTGATGCTAATTGATCCTTACCATTATGGCTAAAAATATAATCTTCCTTCTTAGATGCATCATATAACAAAGCAATTTCATTAAGTTGATATTCTCTAGATTTCCTATCAACAACCAATCTACAGTACTGACCGTTATTATTTCTTATCAATATACCTAAATCCAAATTATAGCTTTCTTCCGAATGTTCAAACCTTATAACAGATTTTCTTTCTCTCCCATAGAAAAACAAATCACCTGCAATATCATCAAATGCTTTTCTAACACGCCCTCTTAATCCTTGGAGATTATTTCGAACATCTTGCGGTACTTTTGAAAAACAAATATTATAATCGAGATCAAAATGACCGTCCTCATCAGCAGTTACCAGATTACTCCTTACACTACCCACAGGCATAATAGAGGCTTTCATACCATATTTTTCTTCCATTACATCCACTAATTCCTCAAGAATATCCTCTACCTCGGCTTTGGGACCGGAGAGTCTTTTCTTACCTACGTATGTGTACATACTGTCTCCTTTCTTTCCCAAGCCTCCCATCTAGCTATGCACCGCTAAATCATTACAGAGTACTCCCATATACGCAGTTTTGTCAATATCATATTTTAAAAATTCATCTGTGCAGCTAATTTTATTTGGTTAAGTAGCAATTCTTTCACTTTTTCATCTTTTATAGAACTCAATACAGCAATTACACTTCAATAATTCTTCTGTGTGTTCCAAATGACATCCTCTGAGCATCTTCACTATAAAAAATTTTCCCTGCCTATATAAAAATCAGCAGATTATGTGTCCGTAAAAACGGACTCTAAAGATGATTTTTCAGACTTTTTCAGTCCAAAATCTCCTCCATTTTTAACATATTACCACCAGATTTTTATTTTGCGGTCGCCCTAAAAGCGACTTCAATAAATGCAAAAATCGGCATCAAACCCATTCCTAGATTCAACACCGATTCTTCTTGCTATGCTTTCTTGATTTCTTTGTCGCCTATGGCATTAGTGGTTGTTAATAAGACTTATACTTCCAACAATCTTCTTTTTGTCATAAATAAAATAGCCCTCACGTCTCTGCCATTTTTGATTTATATCTCCCATAAAGTACTGTTTTTCACCAATTACCGTCCAAAAAGCTTGTGCTCCTGTCTTCGTAATATATTCATCGAAGACATCCCTACGAATCACGATTTCAGTATGCTCATTTCCCACAAGAGCCAAATCCAAAGCTACTATTTCTTCATCTCTGTAGAAAACTCCATCGACATTTTTCTCATATAGATGCATCTCTTGTATTATTTGCCCCGCCGGAATTGCAAAAGAAGAGGCTTCCTCCTGAGACGCATCATACTCTTCTTCCCACATGAAATTAACTGCAGCCGAAAAGGCTTTCAATCCTGCCTCATCTTCCTCTTCATCGCTTCTTACAAATTCTGAAGCATATCCAGGACTCCAAGCATACTCCCGTGAATACAATGAATAGCAGCTTTGCATTCCGTTAGAACTACTAGCAAAGCCCGCCTCTGCTAAATCCTTCTCTATACATTTTGATTTTTTGTTTGGCAATATATACATTGTAGCAATTGTCCATATATGTTGCTCACCCCTAGGGAAACCCGAAACTGAATATTCATCATTTTCCGGTCGCAATTTATTTTCCTGATAAATGTATAATGATATCCATTCGCTTCCATCTATATCCTTATGAATAAATCGTCCAGGAAAATCTGTGAACATTTTATCTTCTCCACGTACCCATAATTGAGCCTCCTCATCTGATGAATTAATATCACAGAAGCTTTCCTCTCCATACATAGGTAACGACATTTTCGGATTGGTTTCTTTTAAATGTATTTTAATATTCAATGTAGGATCAAAATCTCTTACATATGGGTTCCACGAGCCTTCATAGGCAACTCCTATTTCATCATTCCAATCCCAGCTCTTTACATTGTTCGTATCTGATACTCTCGCCAGAATATTATACATAGCAATCCATTGATATTTTTTTCCAATACGCTCAACACGTTTCACATGATGCCTATCGTATCCACTTCTTTGTTGATCATATTCTGCAAACCACTCTGCATTATATCCCAAATCATTCAATATAAATTGCATAGCGTAATAATAAATGTTTGATATGTCTACATTGACAAAATCCTCCAAAGCTGACTGGAAAACATATCTTCCAAAATCGCCATACAGCCCCACGCCTTTTACCATTAAATCAAACTTCATCGAAAACAGCAGCGGCCAAAGTCCACTGTCACGATATTTATCATCACCATAATCAATTTCCTCAACCACCGGAATCGGTTCTGATTTATATGGAGGTTTCACTTTTTGTAATTGTATAGTTTCCAATTCTTCAGGATATTCTGCCGCATACCTTTCAACTATAAGACGTGCATAATCCCTCAACAAAATATCTGGATAAATCATCTCTTTATCAAAGACTTCTTTATATACCCACTGTGCTAAATTTTTAAATACTATAAAATCCTCATTCTTTCGCTTCATCACAGCACCAAACACAATACCATATAGACGCTGTAAAATGTACGGATCATTAACATCCTTAAACAATTCCAACAATTTTACACAAACCGAAAAATGATCCTTCAGAACTTCAATAACAGCTTTAGAGACTCTATCTCTAAGATTCCTGTTCGAGGAAGAAAGCATCCATGTATATGTAATCGTTAATAAAAATGCTTTATTATCAGACATTCCATCCAATGTGTTTCCAGCCTCAATGTAATGAGCAAGGCTAATCATTCGATTATTCTCGTCAAAATCATTGATAACCATAGTCCACAAAAGATCTCTTTTGTTCATTGGATATTGATTTAATAATTTGGTTAGACCAAGTGCATTAAGATCACTTTTTTCTTTTACAGAATTTTCTATAAAAACATCCCATACTCGCCTACGGTCAGCTGGATACTTATTTATCATCTCAAAAAAATTATCATACGTTATATGTGAGCTTCTCCATATAAAAGAAGAATAATAATCATCTATAAGACAATTCTTGTCCCAATTATCTTCCACCTTATCTATTAACTCAACAAGCTCGTCTCCGTATTTCATTGCATATAGCGACGCAACCATGACAAATATAGATTCATTACCATAATTATTTATGTTCCCGGCATCATCAATATCAAGTAACTCTTTTTCACAGAATTTTGTGATTTTTTCCTTACTCTGTTCTCTATCAACTATTCTTGCTGCTTTTAAATAATCTTCCAAAAGATTATATCCGATATAATAATGCTCCTCCTGTTCTCGAACAAAAGATGTTAGGACACCTGCTCTTTCTATAGCATTCAAGTAACTGATCTTATTAACAACACCATATAAACTCCAGGAATTTAGACCAAATAATTCCCGCTTTGTAATGGTTCCATTTCCTGCTACATCGAGCATTTCATAAATTAACGGTTTTAACAAACCTACAGTTTCTGATAATCCTGCTCCTTTAGAGCCTTCTTGATCTGCCTGTTTTAAGACCTTATCAATAAGAGTCAACAAGCCTTGTTCTTCTCCGTCATATGTAGAACAAAACCATGTCAAAAACAGCGGATTCGTCATCTCCGAATGCAAATAATACTCAGGCGAAAAAGGTATTCCAAAACTTGATAAAAACTCATAGATTCTAGCTGGAGATTCATCTGCCAAGCCTGTATGTCTAATCATGGCAATTTGACCAGAATCTTTTTTATCAAGTATATCTTGGCTTAATGTCAACTCCTCAAAACCTGTTCTTAAAGAAATAATCAATTTGACATGAACATACTGCTCTAATGTTGCAATAATACGGTTAAGACCATTTTTCCAAGCATCCTGCTTTTACTTTCATTAATTGCATCTATTAAAATGATAGCATCTTCACCAAGCAGCTCACCCTTTTCATCCATCACCGACACAAGAGATTCAAAATTTTGATCAAAACTTACCCCTTCCAGATTGTTCATTATCTGAGCTTCAATACTTTCATCCGAAATAAAGGTCTGTCCTAAAAGCAATAAGACCGGACGCCCACTGTCTACCATTCTTTTTGCAGCTGTAGCAAGTAACTGAGATTTTCCAGTTCCCATATCACCAGTAATAATTGCACTTTTACACCTAAGCATGGTTTTCTCAGTTTTTGAAAAATCAAGGCATGACACTACTCCCAGTATTCTCTCGATAGAAAACTCTTCATCTCTAAGTTTTTTATATTCCGGGGCTTCGTATGAATGTTTTGACATTTCATCACGAATCTCTATTAATCTGTTTTTTAAATCATCCCAGACTTCACTGCATTCATTTTCAAAACGATCCTTCCAGTCAAGCGCACTCAAAAAAGATCTTACATCAATATCCGCTATAGATTTTGCCCATTTTGTAAGTTGCGTTATTTCATTTTTATATTTACCATTACATCTCCATCTTAAGTCCTTTAATTCGCATATAAGATTCTCTTTCTTAGCATTAACCTCTGCAATACCGGCACTTTCTCTCAAAAAAAGGGAAATATTCCTTTGCGCTTCTGTAGCAACATTGAATAACGAATTGTATCTCCTACCCAAATTTGCAAGACTCAAATCAACATTTTTTTGAAACCACTCATCATCCAGACTATCAAGGCCAAAATAACAAGAAAGAACCGGCGGAAAATTCATAGCTTGATCTAAAATAGTCTGACCGGTAACCAATTCCATCTTGATTCCTTCTAAAGATAATAATTTCGTAATTTCTTTGTATGAGTCACATGTTTCCGTTATATCTTTATTGCAATAGAGATAAATAATATCTAGTTTGCCTGCATAATGTGCAATAGCTTCGTTTACCGATTTTTTAATCTGTGCATACCCAATTGCATTATCAAAATGCTTTGCCTGAAAGCTAATTTTAGTTCTTCCATCTTTGGCTAATACCGGTGCGACCTCTACCCCTGGATGATTATGATCAGAGTGAAGTATCGTTCCCTCCTTGCATAATTCTCTGAGAAAAAGGGAGCGCGACAAATTTTCAAACGCTATTTTTTTATCAGAATGAAGCTGTTCAAAATGACTCCACGTCAATTCATACTGGTTAGTTCCGATCACTACCATCCACCTCCGTATCTCTTCTAACATAGCTAATTTCTATGTCATATCCCAATGCTTCCATAATCTATACAAATGTAGGGTTTATAACGCCGCTTGTTTTCTTTATAACCCTATTCACATAAGATTTTGTAGTTCCAATCCGCTCCGCAACCTATGCCTGCGTCGTTGAATTCTTTATACATTTAACTTTTACATCAATTTCAATGTTGTTTTTTACCATAATAATAACCCTCATAAGATTTCACAAATCAGATAACTAATTATACCTTATGTCTCATGATAGAACAACTACTCCCCTTGCCTTTTATTCCTGAGCATATGCTCGCGCGGACCTGCCACGATACACTTCGAGCCGTCCATGACCGCCAGTTCATCCATTGTCATCAAATCTTTGCCACAATGTCAAGTGATGAATTGGTGTCAAATTATCTATCTTGAAGCTATAAGGGCAATTCAATATAATAAATAGGGATAAGCAATCTATCTGGAAAAAATTTTTATAAAAAATGAAGCCACACTATCTTTTTACAGTGTTCATTCGTTATACATGGCAGAAAGAGAAATGCGCATTGACTTTCAATAACGGGAAAGGAGGATTTCGTGGATATAGATTTTTTGTTGCTACAAAGAATGAAGCGTGGAGACGAAAATGCTTTTGATGTATTTGTTCGCAAATACTATAAGGAAATATTGAACTATTGTAACTATCATTGCCCTGATACATCAACCGCAGAAGATTTAACACAGGAAACTTTTTTGCGCTTCTTCGAGAAATTGTCTGACTACCGTTATATGGGAAAAACCAAAAATTATTTGTATACGATTGCTGGAAATCTTTGCAGGGATTCCTATAAAAAAATCCGAGAAAGTTTGTTAGAGGAACAGTCTTTAGAAATTCAAGATTGTTTACATCCCCCTGAAACAGACGAGCTTCTTAACAGGCTGACGATTAAGGCAGCTCTGGATAGATTACCCGCTGAATTAAGGGAAGTTATTATCTTGTATTACTTTCAGGAACTGAAACTTACAGAAATATCCAGCACCTTACAAATAGGTTTGCCATTAGTAAAATACCGGGTAAAACAGGCAAAAACACATTTAGAAAGACTGCTAAGGGAGGAGTGATTTTGTGAATATTGAAGAACAACTCAAAAGGTATCGGGAAAATCAGAATATTATTCCTGATGAACAGCACATAAAAGAAACCGTAAGAAAATCAATAGAAAGTTATTGCTCCGTTGAGCAGGAAAAGCAACTAACGTATTGGGAATTTTTATGGACAGAGTTACATCTTATACGCAAGCGGTGGTGGCTGCTGCAAATGCTTTTGTTATGGACTGCTGCAACCCTTTTGCCAGATCTTTTAGACAATAGGTATGTGATAAGAATGTTAGGTATGATAGGGGTACTCTTTATTGTTCTGATGATACCGGAATTTTGGAAAAACAAATCTTGTGACTGTATGCAGATAGAAGCGACCTGCCTTTATTCATTGCGACAGATATATGCAGCCAGAATCTTTCTATTTGGAATTGTCGATTTATTTATGATAAGCCTGTTTTGTATCACACTTAGAGGAAGTGTCAATCTCGCGCTATCAGAAATTGTCATCCAGTTTTTGTTTCCAGCCGTGGTGACTGCTTGCATTTGCTTTGGTACGTTGTGCAGCAATAGTCGTGTAAATGAGGGAACTTCTATTATTCTCTGCCTGTTATGGAGCGGAATATGGTGGTTCATTATCAATAACGAAACCATTTACGTTCTCATTACACTTCCGGTTTGGTATGCTTTGTTTGGAACTGCTGTTGTTTTTCTGATTGGTGCAATTTATAAAACCATATTTGATTGTAATAAATTCTGGGAGGTGGATTTAAGTGGAACTACAATTAGTTAATCTGACAAAAGAGTTTGGAAATTTTCGAGCAGTAAACAACCTGAATCTTACGATTTCAAATGGTGTGTATGGTCTTTTAGGTGTCAATGGTGCTGGAAAAACCACTTTAATGAAAATGATATGCTCACTGCTGACCCCTACAAGTGGAAAGATATTATGTGACGGGCAGGATATTGGGGGAATGGGCGGCGAGTACCGGAATCTTTTAGGATATTTGCCGCAGGAATTTGGATTTTATCCGGAATTTACGGTAAAGGATTATCTTTTATACATTGCAGCCTTAAAAGGGATTCGCCCGATTGTGGCAAAGAAAAAAGTAAACAAACTACTTGCACAGGTAGGACTTTCCAAAGCTGCTAATAAAAAAATGCGGAAATTATCCGGAGGCATGAAACGTCGGGCTGGCATTGCACAAGCGATACTGAATGACCCTAAAATTTTGATTTTGGATGAACCAACTGCCGGACTTGACCCCGCAGAAAGAATACGTTTTCGCAATCTAATCAGTGAACTGTCAGAAAACCGTATTGTTATATTATCTACTCACATTGTTTCGGATGTGGAGTATATTGCAAAGGATATTTGGCTTATGAAAGACGGTAAGATTTTGCAGCAAGGGAATTTAGATGAAATCGTATCTTCCATGCTGCAAAAAGTATGGGCTTGTCAGACTTCCCATGAAAAAGCAGCAAAGTTGATGAAACAATATAAAGTATCTAATATGAAATCAGAAAATGGTACTGTTGAATTACGAATTATTTCTGCCAGGCAGCCGCTTGAACATGCAAGACTTGTGCGCCCTAATTTAGAAGACGTCTTTTTGGATTATTTTGGAGAAAAGGGTGGTGACATGGAATGATTCGATTTGAAATAAAAAAGATATTTTCAAAAACTGCAAATAAAATCGGTCTGATCGTATTGCTGGCAGCCATCGCTGTTACTTGCTATTTTGCAATATCTTCCATGGACTATGTGGATGAGGAGGGGGATACACACACAGGAATTGCGGCAGCAAGGTACTTGCGTGATACAAAAGCGGAATGGGAAGGCCTGATCACAGAAGATGTGCTTCGAGAGGTCATTCGGCAAAATCGGCTAATCAACGAAACCTATCCTGACAGCCCGACAGATATTAAAACCAGCAACATTGGCTATTCCAAAAAACAGGGATTTTCTGATATTAGGGATTTAATTAACTCTGGATTTTCCGAGTTCCGAGAACATAATTACTATCGGGCAGACAGCTTATCAGAGGATGAGGTTGGAAAGCTTTATGATAACCGCATCTTAAATCTGGAGAAATGGCTTAATTCTGATGAAGCAAAAGACCAATTCAGTGAAAAGGAAAAAGCATTTCTGGTTAGTCAATATCAAAAACTGGAGACTCCTTTTTATTATGAATATGCAGGCGGTTTTACTGCTGCTTTGGCCTATGCACCCACAATCATTATGCTGACCGTTTTGATTATGAGTTTCTTTGTAGCAGGTATCTTTTCAAACGAATTTGGGTGGAAAGCGGATTCTGTTTTCTTTTCCGCAAGGTATGGCAGAAATAGGGGGACTTTTTCTAAAATAGCGGCTGGGTTGATTGTTATTACCGGAGTTTACTGGTTGGTAATTCTGATATATTCCGCAGTAGTATTTAGTGTTGCAGGTATTGGCGGTGCAAATTGTGTTATTCAGACAAGCTGGGCTTTCTGGAAAAGTTTTTACAATATTACCTATTTGCAGGCATACCTCTTAACCGTGATTGGTGGATATGTGGGAGCATTATTCATTTTAGCTGTTTCCATGCTGGTATCTGCCAAGACACATACAACTGTTTTAGCTGTTACAATTCCATTTGTACTGTTATTCATTCAATCCTTTTTGGGTGGATTTTCAGTATTATCAGATGTATTAGGACTTTTGCCAGACCAGCTCTTGCAGATAAATATGGCAATTAAAACCTTTACTCTTTATGAAATTGGTGGGAAAGTGATAGGATCAGTTCCGATTATTTTAACAATTTATTCCGTTCTATTCCTTATTATTTTACCTGTTCTGTATCAGGTATATCGAAAAACAGAAATAAAGTAAAAAGCGAGTGAAAAGCTAACTTGAAACTCTAAGCAATTTATGAGGTATTGATAAGGAAAAGAAAATCAAACAAATATAATAAGCCCGTCTGAAAGATAATCTTATACCTTTCAGACGGGCTGCTTTGTTATGGTTTTGCGGTGCTTATTCCGGTATCTCACCCACAAAGTTGTAGATGATTTTCACTTCCTGCTGTTTCTGTCCATCCACTTTCTTCATTTCGCCGACTACAATCCGGCTGATCAGACGGTGCAGCATGGCTCCGTCCAGTTCCTGAATGGCAGCATACTGGCGGCTTTCATCTGCTCGGTGATTACCTCCAGCCGGTTCTGTGCCTGTTCGTTTAAGTCTGCAAGGTACGTCCAGAACCTGCCGGACAAAAGCAGGTCATTGTACAAGACCGGACGCCATTCTTTCAGATAATCCCGGTGCATCCGTCCCCAGCGTCCGATAGGACAGGATTCCTCCGGCAGCCGCAGGTCAGGGATATAGTAGTCACCGACCAGTATATAGTCAATGCCGTTCTCGGTGATTCGTTTCGGTAAATGTTCCATAATCGACCTCCTGTATTCATTTTTCAGAATCCAGTTGATCGTGTCCCTGTTCGTGATAGATTCAAGGCAACTGAACTCTTCACGAAGTATTATGGCATATCCTTGCTCTATAAAAATATTCCTGTCCATTTAGTTAAAATTGACCATCATAATTCTGCATCCTCAAATTCTCCTTTATTATTAAAATCTTTGTTCTATATGTAATTAAGCCCCATCAGACAGATTTCTCTATCCAATGGGGCTTCTATGTCATATTTTTGCAATTTTACAAATTTCCACCAATAAGGTACATCACGTTTTTAGTACAGCTTCGCGCCTGCCGGAATATGGTTGTCCACCATGAGCAGGTTCAGCTTCTCTTCGCCGTTCTCCTCGCATACTGCGGACAGCAGCATACCACAGGACTCAATGCCCATCATGGCTCTGGGGGGCAGGTTGGTGATGGCGATCAGTGTCTTTCCAACCAGTTCTTCTGGCTCATAGTAAGCGTGGATACCGGAGAGGATGGTGCGGTCGGTGCCGGTGCCGTCATCCAGAGTGAACTGTAACAGCTTCTTGGACTTGGGTACTGCCACGCACTCTTTTACCTTAACAGCTCTGAAATCGGACTTGCTGAAAGTCTCGAAGTCTACGGCTTCCTCGAACAGGGGCTCAATCTTCACGTTGGAGAAATCGATCTTGCTATTCGGAGTGAAGAATCCGTTGTTATCACCGACGGTCTGAGCACCTTCTGCCTTGCCGTCAGCTTTCTTCGAAGTGCTACTGTCTAAGCTCTTCATCGTCGGGAAGAGCAGAACATCACGGATCGCAGGAGAGTTGGTCAGCAGCATTACCAGACGGTCGATACCGTAACCGATACCGCCGGTAGGAGGCATACCGATCTCCAGTGCGTTCATGAAATCTTCATCGGTCGTATTGGCTTCCTCATCGCCTGCTGCCAGTGCAGCTTCCTGCGCCTTGAAACGCTCTCTCTGGTCGATGGGGTCATTTAACTCGGAATAAGCATTACACATTTCGCGTCCGTAGATGAACAGCTCGAAACGCTCTACGTAATCGGGCTTGTCCGGCTTTCTCTTGGTCAGAGGAGAGATCTCTACCGGATGATCCATGATGAATACGGGCTGGATCAGATGCTCTTCTACGAACTCCTCGAAGAACAGGTTCAGAATATCGCCCTTGGCATGACGCTCTTCGTAGTGTACACCCTTCTCGTCTGCCAGCTTCTTCGCAGCAGCGGTATCGGGAATCTGGTCAAAGTCAACGCCTGCGTATTTCTTGACAGCATCTACCATAGTCAGTCTCTCGAAAGGCTTGCCCAGGTCGATGGTCTCTTCTGCATAAGGGATCACGGTAGTACCGCATACTTCCTGTGCCACATAGCGGAACATGTTCTCAGTCAGATCCATCATTCCGTAATAGTCGGTGTATGCCTGGTACAGCTCCATCAGTGTGAATTCCGGATTGTGTCTGGTGTCCAGACCTTCGTTACGGAATACACGGCCGATCTCGAAGACACGCTCCATGCCGCCGACGATCAGTCTCTTCAGGTACAGCTCCAGGGAGATACGCAGCTTCACGTCCTCATCCAGCGCATTGTAATGGGTCTCGAAAGGTCTTGCTGCCGCACCGCCGGCATTGGATACCAGCATGGGGGTCTCTACTTCCAGGAAGCCCTGTCCGTCCAGATAACGGCGGATGGCGCTGATGATCTTAGAACGCTTTACGAAAGTATCCTTAACATCCTGATTCATGATCAGGTCGGTATAACGCTGACGATAACGGATATCGGTATTGGTCAGGCCATGGAACTTCTCAGGCAGGATCTGTAAGCTCTTGGACAGCAGTATTACCTGGGACGCATGTACGGAGATCTCGCCCGTCTTGGTCTTGAAGACTTCGCCCTCGATACCTACGATATCGCCCACATCATACTTTTTGAAATCCGCATAGGACTCTTCTCCGATGCTGTCTCTTGCTACATATACCTGAATGTTGCCGGGCAGATCCTGTACATTACAGAAGGATGCCTTACCCATGACCCGTTTGGACATTACACGTCCGGCGATACGGACGGTCTTGCCTTCCAGTTCTTCGAAACTATTCTTGATATCGGTGCTGTGATGGGTCACATCATATTTGGTGATCTGAAAAGGATCCTTGCCTGCCTGCTGCAGGTTAGCCAGCTTCTCGCGCTTTACCTTAAGCAGCTGATGAATATCCTGCTCCTGTACATTTGTGTTCTGTGTATCTGCCACTTTTTTCCACTCCTTACTCTGTCTTACTTATTCAACGTTACTTCTCTGGATCTCCAGAATCTTATATGAGAATACACCTGCGGGTGTCTCTACTTCAACGGTATCGCCGACCTTATGGCCGATCAGTGCCTTACCTACGGGGCTCTCGTTGGAGATCTTGCCCTTTAAGCTGTTGGCCTCGGTGGAACCTACGATCTTGTAATCCAGCTCTTCGCTGTATTCAATATCCAGGATCTTGACCTGGCAGCCGATGTTGATCTTATCCAGATCTACTTCATCCTCGACTACGACTTCTGCGTTCTTCAGGATCTTCTCCAACTCTTCGATACGGGCTTCAATGTCTCTCTGCTCATCCTTTGCTGCATCGTACTCAGCGTTCTCGGACAGGTCTCCCTGCTCTCTTGCTTCCTTAATCTTCTGAGCCACTTCCTGACGTTTTACCACTTTCAGATCATGTAACTCATCCTCATATTTTCTGAGGCCTTCGTAGGTCAAAATGTTTTTCTTTTCCTGCATGATACCGCACCTTCCTGTTTTCTATATTTTGCGCTACCGACACTCCCGGCAACTATACTAGCCTAATCAACCGAGTTATTATACCCATTTTTACTGATGGTGTCAAGGTATTCCAAGGCTTTTCGCGGGTCTTTCCACTCTTTTTTCATGGAAAAATAACGGATCTGCGGACATCCGGACGTGACACGGCGTTCCTTTTCCTCCGATGCCGGAAAATCCAGCCAGACGCTGCCCGCTGCCAGCCCGCCACCGTAGACTTTATCGCTGTCGCTAAAATCCAGCACCACGCAGGGCGCCGTCGCCTCCAGCCGCACCCTGTCGTAATCTGCTGCTTCCGGTAACAGACGGATCTCAGGGATCAGCCCGTATTCGTCTTCCAGTTCCCAGGTCAGTTCGTCTTCCTCCTCCCGATATTCTCTGTCCGTGAGGTACCATTTCACGCTGCGCAGTGCCGCCACATACCGCAGCAGCACGTAGGGCAGAAAGGGATTCTTCCCCAGCACGATCACATCCGGCCACAGCGGATGTCCCACCACATCTTCTCCGTACCGCAGCAAATGTTCCACCCAGTTCTGCTGCCGGTATTCCCGGAATTCCCTTCCGTAATAAAAAGACAGGGGTTCTCGGCACACAATGTATGTGTGGTCCGGATCCTCTGTCAGTTCCCGCAATTGTTCCCGGAGTATTTGCTCCGTCTGTTTCTGTTCCGTGCCATCCGCTCCCGTCACTGCCGCCCTGACCAGACGGTAATCCCGGAATAGATATTCCGTCCGGCAAACAGTCACAGCCTCCGTAGCTTCCTGCGTTTTTGCAGTTTTCCACAGTGCATGGAATATTTTAAAAAGTTTTCCCCGGGGAGCGTTTCCCTTTTGCACAGGCTGTGACTTACATACCGCTGCCTGTGCCCTCTGTTCCACGGTTTGTCTCACCGGATAGAGATACAAAATAGTGTCCATGCTACAGTGTATGCAGCCGGCCCGATTATATGCACAGTGCTGCATCCGGCCTTCCGCAGACACTGCTGTACACCGGGCTCCCGGCACTACTCTTCATCCGGGAATATATCATGCACGCCCCGGATGAGCTCGTCCATTTTCTCCATGGTGTTGATGGTCTGGCGGAAATGAGCGGAATGGGGCATTCCTACGGTATACCAGGACAGATGCTTGCGCATCTCCCGGACGCCGGTATATTCGCCCTTGTATTCCAACTGCAATGCCGCATGACGCAGGATCAGTTCCCTCTTCTCCCTGTTCGTGGGTCTCGCTGGGATCGTGCCGTCTGTAAGGTAGGATACCACTTCCCGGAAGATCCAGGGATTGCCCTCTGCCGCCCGGCCGATCATGACACCGTCACAGCCGGTCTGCTCCAGAATGGCTTTCGCTTTCTCGGGGCTGTCCACATCACCATTACCAATGACAGGGATCTTCACCGCATCCTTCACCTGTGCGATGATGTCCCAGTCTGCCTGTCCGCTGTAATACTGGGCTCTGGTCCGTCCATGCACCGCTACCGCTGCCACACCGCAGGCTTCCGCGATCTTAGCAATCTCCACGGCATTGACATGGTCATCGTCAAACCCCTTCCGGATCTTCACGGTCACCGGCTTGTCGATGGCTCTGACTAACGCCGTCAGGATCTGCTCCACCAGCTTCGGATCCTTCATCAGTGCGGAGCCTTCGCCGTTATTCACTACCTTTGGTACCGGGCATCCCATGTTCAGATCCAGAATGGAAAAAGGACGCTCCTCGATACGTTTTGCCATTTCCGCAAGGATCTGCGGATCAGAACCGAACAGCTGCAAGGAAGCCGGCACCTCGTCGGGATGGATCTCCATAAGGCTGTCAGTATTTTTATTGTTATAATAGATTGCCTTGGCACTCACCATCTCCATGCACACCAATGCTGCTCCCATTTCTCGGCAGAGCAGACGAAATGGCAGGTCGGATACGCCTGCCATAGGTGCCAGGATGATGGGATTATCCAGGGTCACATTGCCAATCTGTAATTTCTTCATAATCTCTCCGTGGTCCGGTATCCTAATTTATTTCCCGGATACTACTTTCGGTTCTTGTCGTAAATGATCCGCAGTCCATCCAGCGTCAGAGAGCTGTCATAGATATCAATGCTGTCGGTCTCGTCTGCGATGGCACGTCCCAATCCCCCGGTGGCTACCACCTTCAGATTGGCAAGACCGCTCTCTTCCTTTACCTTGCGGATGATGTATTCCGTCTGTCCGATCTGACCATACATCAGACCGGCCTGCATACTGGTAATGGTCTCCTGTGCCAGAATAGTCTTCGGCTTACGGATCTCGATATTCGGCAGCTTCGCCGTCTCTTTCCATAAGGCCTCGGAACTGATGCGGATGCCGGGAGCTGTGATACCTGCGGTAAATCTTCCGTCCGCCGTGATCAGGTCATACGTGGTGGCAGTACCGAAATCCAGTACCAGCACAGGTCCGCCGTATTTCACATAGGCTGCCACCGCATCGACAATACGGTCCGCACCGATACCTCTGGGATCTTCCGTAGCTACCTTAATACCGCTTTTGACTCCGGGCCCTACGATGAGAGGCTTCGTATGCAGGTAGCGGATGATAGAACTGGTCAGGGAATGCATCACATCCGGCACGACGCTGGCGATGATGGCTCCTTCGATATCCGAGGTCTTAATTCCGTTACTTTTCAACAGCTGTGTGATCATGATCCCGTATTCATCGGAAGTTCTGGGAGTCTTTGTCATGATCCGGAAAGTAGCTGCCAGTTTTTCCCCACAAAAGACACCCATGGTCATATTGGTATTACCTACGTCTATGACAAATATCATTCGCCGTCCTCCTCATCCAACAGTTCCGAAACATCTTCTTTTTTGATAAATACACGGTAATACAGACTTAAGGATTCGAAAAGCTCCTGTCTGCTCCGACGGATCTCAGCGATCAGCAGTCCGGATGAGACCTCATCGTAATAGATGTCATCGTCATCCGCGTTAGTCTCCATGACCACGTTGCCGTCCTCTTCAAAGGCGATGGTAAACACGCCTCCCACTTCCTCAGTGAACAGCACGCAGATGATGTGCAGTTCTTCCTTGATGGATTCGGGAATCATTTTGAATTGTTCTTCGTTAAAGTAATATTTTTTCTCATAGGCATTGGCGCCGCAGAGTACAATTTTGTTCTCGTCCATAATTTTCTATCCTGTTATTTTTATTCTAAATCTGCTTCTGGTTCATGGTGCATCACGCTCCGCTGCCTCAGATGCTACACGTAGCCGTATACCCCACGCACAGACACCTCACCGGCATAGACTTTCTCTATGCTGCCGTCCTGTCTCTCTACGAGAAGCTCGCCCTGATCGTTGATCCCACGGGCGGTACCGCGGAATTCTCCCTTGGGATCCAGCACGCAGACTTCTCTGTCCCGGTTCACCAGGAGCTTCGCATAGGAGTCTCTGAGCCCTTTCAGATCATGGGTCTGTAAGAAGATCTCATAATCCTCCTCAAAAGCTTCCATGATGTCCGCGATCAGCTGGCTGCGGGAAATCCGGAATCCGCACTGTTCCTCGATGGCTGCTGCCCGGTCCCGGATCTCCTCCGGGAATTCCTGTCTGCGCACATTGATGCCCACGCCGATGACGATGTGCTGGATGTACCCCTGCTCCATACTCATCTCCGTGAGAATGCCGCAAACCTTTTTACCGTCCACTACAATATCGTTGGGCCACTTGATGCCTACCTTTGCCGCACCTTCTTCACTGCCGCGTCCGAGAGTCTGCCGAATACCCTTAGCCACCGCCAGTGCCATGACTAACGTTAACATCGGTGCGCAGTCCGCATTGAAATCCGGTTTGAGCATTAACGTATAGTAAATGTTGCTTCCCGAAGGGCTCTCCCAGCCGCGGCCTCTGCGGCCCCGTCCGGCAGTCTGCTGATCCGCTACGACCAACAATCCGCTCTCTGCTCCCTGTTCCGCTTCCAGCTTGGCGCGGATATTGGTGGAATCAATGCTGTCGAAAAACAGTAAGGGATGTCCCACCCACTTTGTCTTCAATCTGCTTTGGATATCGGCCTGGTTATAGACCTCCTCCGCCTGATCCACCAGGTGGTACCCCTTGTTCTGTACCGCCTCGATGACATAGCCTTCTTTCTTCAGTTGTCCGATTGCTTTCCATACGGCAGTCCGGGATACTCCGAACTGCTCACAGAGTTCCTGTCCGGAGACGTAAGTCTCCTTTTCCCGCAGGAGCTCCAATATCTTTGCTTTCATACTCATAAAGTTGCCGCCATCACTGCCTTGATTGTATGCATACGATTTTCTGCCTCTTCAAATACCAGAGACTGTCCGGATTCAAATACTTCGTCGGTGACTTCCATCTCGGTGATGCCGAAACGCTCACCCATCTGGGCACCGATCTTGGTCTTCAGATCATGGAATGCGGGGAGACAATGCATAAAGATCGCCTGCTCACCGGCATTATCCATCACCGCTTTATTCACCTGATAAGGGGACAATTCCTTGATACGCTCGGTCCATACTTCGTCCGGCTCACCCATGGATACCCAGACATCCGTATAAATGACATCCACATCCCTGGTACCTGCCTTCACATCTTCGGTCAGGGTGATGCTGCCGCCGGTCTGTGCCGCGATTGCTTCACACTCTGCCACCAGCTCTTTTGCCGGGAAATATTTTGCCGTAGTGCATGCGGTAAAGTGCATACCCATCTTCGCACAGGCTACCATCAGAGAGTTTCCCATGTTGTAACGGGCATCTCCCATATAAGTCATGCGGATCCCCTTCAGGTGTCCGAAATGCTCACGGATGGTCAGAAGATCTGCCAGCATCTGGGTGGGATGGAATTCATTGGTCAGTCCGTTCCATACGGGAACCTTGGAGTATTTCGCCAGTTCCTCTACGATATCCTGTCCAAAGCCACGGTATTCGATACCCTCGAACATACCGGCCAGTACTCTGGCGGTATCGGCGATGCTTTCTTTTTTACCGATCTGGGATCCGGTAGGATCCAGATAAGTGGTACCCATTCCCAGGTCATGCGCTGCCACTTCAAAAGCACATCTGGTACGGGTACTGGTCTTCTCGAAGATCAGAGCCACATTCTTGCCTCGGAGGGTATCTACGGGGATTCCTTTTTTCTTTTTATCTTTCAGGTCTGCCGCCAGGTCCAGCAGATATTCGATCTCTTCCGGTGTAAAATCCAGTAATTTCAAAAAATCGCGTCCCTTTAAATCCATAATACTCCTCTTTTCCGAGGCTTCAGCCTCTGTATTATTTTTAGCTATATGTAATCAATATACTTCATTATCCGGTGTTTTTCAACCCCTCGCAGCATGCACTTTATGCCACGTTTCCTGATCCTTGGAGCAAAAAAGGATCCCTACCGGCATTCCGGAAGAGATCCTCTTTGATCTGTCTGATTCTATTCGGTATGACTTTTATTCTGCTTTTTTGCCGGCTGCTGCCTTGAAGGTCTCTGCTATGCTGGCAATGCCCTGCAGCTCTGCGGGGAGCAGGATGGTGGTGGCCTGACCATCCGCTACTTTCTCGAATGCTTCCAGGCTCTTTAACTTCAGGACTGCGGCATCTGCACCCGCTTCCTTCAACATCTTGATACCGTCGGCATTCGCCTGTTGCACCTTGAGGATGGCTTCGGCTTCACCTTCTGCCTCGCGGATCATCTTCTCCTTCTCTGCCTCTGCACGGAGGATGGCTGCCTGCTTATCTGCCTCTGCGCGAAGGATGGCGGATTCCTTGGCACCTTCTGCCTCCAGGATCTTAGCCTTTTTCTCACCTTCGGCACGGGTTACGGCTTCACGTCTCTCACGCTCTGCCTTCATCTGCTTCTCCATGGCGTTCTGGATCTCTGCGGGAGGGATAATGTTCTTCAGCTCTACACGGTTCACCTTGATACCCCAGGGATCGGTAGCAATATCCAGTGCTGCACGCATCTTGGTATTAATGGTCTCACGGGAGGTCAGGGTCTGATCCAGTTCCAGGTCACCGATGATGTTACGCAGGGTGGTGGCAGTCAGATTCTCGATCGCCATCATAGGGTTCTCTACGCCATAGGTGAACAGCTTAGGATCGGTGATCTGATAGAAGACTACGGTATCGATCCGCATGGTTACATTATCCTTGGTGATTACAGGCTGGGGCGGGAAATCCGCTACCTGCTCCTTTAAGTTGACTTTTCTGGCAACCTTGTCGACGAACGGGATCTTCAAATTAAATCCTACATTCCAGGTAGCCTGATAAGCACCCAGACGCTCGATGACATAGGCCTGTGCCTGAGGAACGATCTTGATACAGGATACAAAGATCCATAATACTAAAACGACAATAATGATCAATGCTAACATTTTTCCTCCTTCTGCGTACGTTTATGTACGCTGCGTATCCCTTGTACGCGCTTTTCCCTCATGTATTGGTTCTACACGATTCTTACGACTGCGGTCCCGATAGGTTTTCCGTCACTTTTGCCATCTGGGGATCCACTTTGACGATCAGCTTGACTCCGCTGACTGCCACAATGTCCACCACGGTCCCGGGCTGTAAATTCATCCCGTCCGCTTCGGTTCTGGCACTCCACTCCTGACCGCCTACCGTTACCTGTCCTATGCCCTGCAGATTGTCGATCTCACTGGTCACGATCGCCTGTCTGCCGATCATGCTTTCCACATTCGTCCTTACGCGGTCTCTGTTAAAATATCTGACTGCGATGGGTCTGGTGAAAAATAACAGCAGCAGAGATACTGCAAAAAATAACAGGATCTGTAACCAGACCGGTCCATGAAATGCGGCAACGATCACTGCCACAGCCGCGCCTCCGGCGAACCATATGCTCGTCAGTCCCAGAGTAGCGACCTCCACCCCGATCGATACGATCAATACCACAAGCCACAAGGTTACCATTTCGCTCATATAATCACTCCTTTGGTTTTGTAGTTGTATCCAGTGTACTACAAATGTATGTGTATGGCAACTGCAACCTTCGCACGATACTTATGGTTATTGTGCTGTCTGTAGATGTCTTTGTAGTCAAAAGGACGGCATCCCCTTTGGGACACCGCCTCTTTTGTAATTTTGTGATTCTAATTTTGTGATTTTAATAGAATACATGATTACCGATCACGATTCCGTCACGGCCGTTGTTACGTCTGAAGTGTGTCAGATCTCCCACATTGGATACGCCGGAGATGGCTTCTTCCGCTGCCTTGATACAGCTTGCGTTGATCTTGCCGGATTCGTATACGGTATTTACCTTACCGTTCAATGCCGGAGTGAACTGTCCGGACGCATAGATCACACCATGAATGCTACTCGGGTAAGCGCCGCTTCGTACACGGTTCATAACAACAGCACCTACTGCCAGCTGTCCTTCGTAGCTCTCGCATCCTGCCTCGCACTGGATCAATGCTGCCAACAGCTGCGTGGTATCCGCATCGGTGGTGTATTCGCCGTAGTTCACATGACGTTTTGCTTCACGCTCTGCGGCTTCTCTTGCTTTGATCTCCTCCAAAGTCTCACCGGAGTCGATCTGGAAATCCACTGTTACATACTCCGCAGACACATATCCGTCTGCTCCTTCGTAGTCGATGCAGACCCATTCGGGATTACTGTTATCTACTACATCCACTATATCGCCCTTGGGAAGAAGTCCCAGAACTCCGGCCTCCTGATCCGCCTCGGTTCTCACACGAAGAGTCTCCGTGTTGATCTGTGCGATCATTCTGCCCACATCATTGGCCAGTGCCTTCGCATCATCCCCGAACAGGAGATATTCGTCTTTGGCCCAGCCGATCAGCGTACCGGACTGGATCTTGGTCCAACCGTCCCTGCGCTCTAAAATCGTACCTCCGCAGTCTTTATACAGCTTGCCGACCTTGGAAGCATCCTCACTGGCATCGCTTCGTACGTTCACGGCATCTCTTACGTTTGCCATGACCAGCCCGGAACTGATCTCTTCCTCAGAGGGGAATGTCAGATTCAATTCCTGCACCGTTGCATTGATGACCTCGGTACTGTTTTTGGAACCGGGGTCTAAGATCGATGCGACACCACCATTCAGATCATTGACATAGTTTTTAGTATTACTTGCCTGTGCGGTCATGCTCATTTGCATGCTCAGGAAGATAGAACAGAGCAGTCCTGCACATACAACCAGCATTCTTCTGCTTTTTGTCATCTTGATACACGCCTTTCCCACAGGAAAATTCCCCGGACGGGGTGGTATACCTGCGGATCTCCCAGTGAATAGTATATGATGTATTTCTTAATATTTTCACCAGTTTGTTACAAAAATGTTAAATTTGTTACGCGGAATATCATAGCAGATGACAAAATTTTTGTCAAGTTATGGGGGGTTGGGCGCTATTTAGCCATGACAGCTCGGCTTGCGCCATTCGCAAAGTCGCGTTATCACGCTTTTCGTCACTGCGTGACTACCTTTGCTCATGAACCAGCGCTCAACTCATGAACATATTCGTTCACAAAATCATGTTAACATGATTTTTGCTCTCGACTCTGTTCATGGTCGAGCTGTCACTACATACATTTCGACTTCTCGATGCAGGCGTCCATGGCATCCATCACAGCGGCACGCATGCCCTTCTCTTCGAGTACTTTGACTGCCTGGATGGTGGTACCTCCGGGAGAACATACCATATCTTTCAGCTCCCCGGGATGTTTTCCGGTCTCCAGCACCATTTTGGCACTGCCGAGTACGGACTGTGCTGCGAATTCATAGGCCTGTTTTCTAGGCATTCCGGCTGCCACAGCTTCATCCGCCATGGCCTCAATAAACATAAATACATATGCGGGAGAGCTTCCGCTGACTCCCACGACCACGTCCATCAGACGCTCCGGTACGATACTTGCGATGCCGAAGGAACGGAGCAGGGAAAGCACCTGCTCTGTCTCATCATCCGTGACATTTTCTCCGATGCATACACCGGTACAGCCCTCCAGTACCAGGGCCGGCGTATTGGGCATGCAACGGATCAACTTAAGCTCCGGTCTGCCAAATGCATCCTTCAGATACTGTAGATTCCTGCCTGCTGCGATACTGACGATCAGGGTATCGGCCTTAACAGCATCCTTGATCTCGGCGATCACTTCCGGGAAAAAGATAGGCTTTACGGCTAAGAACAGGATATCTGCCTGCTCAGCCACGGCAGCATTGTCTGTTGTTGTGTTAATATTAAATTTTGTTTTAACTTTTCCTGCAGTTGCTTCTGTCTTAGAGGAACCGATGATGTCCTCCGGCTTTGCCATGCCCTTCTGCAGCATGCCGCCGATCATTGCCGTTGCCATATTTCCCAATCCGATAAATCCAATCTTCATAATATCTGTCCTCCTGCTCTGTTTTCTACCTAAATATCATATAGCCCCAAACCGCTACTATGCCTACAGGTTTCGCTGTCTGTGCGCCTCATACATCAGAAGTGCCGCTGCGATCGAGGCATTCAGGGATTCCACCTTACCCTCCATTGGGATTTTGAGGTATTGCCCGGCCTGATCGGAGATCTCTTTGGTCAGTCCGTTTCCTTCATTGCCGATGAGAAATGCAGTGGGCTCCCGGAAGGAAAAGCTATCGTAATATTTCTGTCCCTTCAGGTGTGCCGCGTAGGTATGGATTCCTTTTTCATGCATCTGCGTCAGCACCGGGGATAGCTCCGGCACATAGACAAACGGTACCCGGAATATGGATCCCATGGTGGCACGGATGGTCTTGGGATTGAAGATGTCCACAGTCTGTTGGTTCATAATAACGCCCGTTATTCCTGCTCCTTCCCCAGTACGTATCATGGTTCCCAGGTTCCCGGGATCCTGTAAATTCTCCAGGATCAAAAATAACGGCTCCGGCTGTTCCAGAAGCTGTGTCAGATCATAGGAAGGCTGCTCCAACACGGTGAGGATCCCCTGGGGAGTCTGGGTATCTGCCATTTTTGCAAATACCTCCGGGGATACGGTCTCATAGCCGGTCTGCTGAAGCTTATCCCAGAATGCAGTATCGCCGTTCTGTGCGTTCCGGCGGAGCTTCTGCTCCAGTTCTTCTGTGAGATAGACCTCTCTTACGCTTTTTACCGGCGCTTCCTCACACATCCTGACGCCCTCCGCCAGGAATACGTGATCCTTACGCCGTTCCTTCGCCTTCGTCTGCCACTGCACGACCTGTTTTACTTTTGCATTGTTGCTGCTTGTGATCATATCTGTCTGCTCCCTGCTATCCTGCCATAATAACACGATTTTTCGTGCTGCTTTCTATGGATGAGTTTATTATAGTCAAAAAGGCGCTTCCACGCAATGGGAAACGCCTTTGTCTTCGTATGTCTAGATAGAAAGTAAATGAGATACCTCAAACTGATAATCGTTGATACCCTTCTCCATCTGCAGTGCATCCTCAATATCGAAATCGATGAATTCGCCGTGCTGATAACCAACGACACGATTGGTCTTGCCTTCCAGCATGATGTCTACTGCGTAAGCACCCATGATAGATGCATAGTAACGATCCTTCGCAGTAGGGCTTCCTCCACGCTGCATGTAACCTAAGATCGTAGCACGGGTCTCAATACCGGTAGCTGCCTCGATACGGCGTGCCATGGAAGTGGAATGTCCGATTCCCTCGGCATTGATGATGATGTGATGGGTCTTGCCATGCTTACGGTTGGTAATGATATTATTGATAATATTCTGTTCGTTGTAATCGTACTTCTCGGGAAGCAGGATATCCTCGGCGCCGTTGGCAATACCGCACCACAGAGCAATGTATCCGGCATTTCTGCCCATTACCTCGATGATACTGCATCTCTCGTGAGAGGAAGAGGTATCCTTAACTTTATCAATAGCCTGCATTGCAGTGTTCACTGCGGTATCGAAGCCGATGGTGTACTCAGTACATGCGATATCCAGGTCGATGGTTCCGGGAAGGCCGATGGTGTTGATGCCCAGTCTGGACAGAGCCTGTGCTCCACGATAGGAACCGTCACCACCGATGACAACGATACCGTCGATACCGTGCTTTTTACAGATCTCAGCGCCCTTCTTCTGTCCTTCCGCTTCCTTGAACTCCAGACAACGTGCGGTTCCTAAGATGGTACCACCGCGCTGGATGATATCGGACACATCCTTGGCTTCCATATCTACGATCTCTTCATTCAAAAGACCCTGATAACCTTTTTTAATTCCCTTAACCTTCAGTCCTCTTGCAATGGCTGTACGAACAACTGCACGGATAGCAGCGTTCATTCCCGGTGCATCACCGCCGCTGGTCAGTACGCCGATCGTCTTAATCTCTTTTGCCATGACTGTTACCTCCTAAGTAAACGAACGAATAATTTTCTCTTCTCGATTCTTTATTTTAATCTATTTTTGAGCGGTTTTCAATAGGTTTCGTTATAAATTTAACATTTTCTTTTCCAAACTGCGATGCAAGCTTTTCCATTAATGTCTCATCGGCTTTTACCCTGAGATTTGCAGGCAGGATCTTGATGTTTTTAATATCCCTCAGGTAGATTACTACATCGTCATTGCCGTCGGAGTCAGCGATGGCCTGTAGCAATTCCTGTTCTCTGGCCTTATAGGCTTCCATATTGGAAAACTGGATCCAGGCCCCCGCGGGCATGCCTTTTTTCTGCCCGGTTCCGGCGTTCTGCGGCCGCTGACCCGGTTGTGTCTGTTCCACTGTTCGGCCTGTCTGTCCGCCTGGCATGGCACCGACCGGTTGCTGCCCACTGCCGTTCCCATTTCCATAGGATCCGCCGCGGCTGCCTCCCCGGCCTCCGTAATTTCTGGGAAACAGAGGCTGGTTCGCCGCTCTGGCTGCCTGTGCATCCTCGAAGCTGATGATCTGGTCGCAGATCAGCTTGCCGTCCTTGTCCTCTTCCAGGGACACTCTGCCCCGGATGAACACTTTGGCATCCTCTGTAAGCAAAGTGTTGTAGCGCTCGTATACCTGGGGAAATACCACGACTTCCACGTTGCCGATCAGATCCTCCACATTTAAAAATGCCATGATCTTGTCGTTCTTGGTGTATTTTACGTTTTTGTCCGCGATCAGTCCACCGATGACTGCATTCGCCTGATCCTTGACCAGTTCCACCTCTCCGGACTCTTCATCCAGTGCAAAGTCTCCGGCGGTATTGCTGATGCAGTTCTGCCACAGCTCCTGGTATTCCTCCAAAGGATGACCGCTGACATAGACACCCAGGACCTCTTTTTCAAAGCCAAGCAGCATTTCCTTGCTGTATTCACCTACATTCGGCATCCGGATATCGAATTCTTCCTTATCTTCTTCGCCGGCGATATCAAACAGGGAAATCTGTCCTGCCAGGTTGTTTTTCTTGTCATGGGCGATGTGATCCGCGATCTGCACATAGACGCTCATGAACTGTTTTCTGGTGCCGCCCAGTCCGTCCATGGCTCCTGCTTTGATCAGGTTCTCAATGGCCCGCTTATTCATCTCTTTTTTGTCGGACATGCGGGTGATGAAGTCCTTCAGGTTTGTGAAGGGGCCTCTCTCCTTACGCTCCTGCACCAGACTGTCGATGACCGGACGTCCCACGCCTTTGATGGCCGTCAGGGCATAGCGGATCTTGCCGTCTGTTACAGAGAATCCGGCCTCTCCCGCATTTACATCCGGCGGCAGAATAGCGATATTCATGTTCCGGCAGTTCAAAATATACTCCGATACTTTTTTCGGGTTATCGATGACGGAGGTCATCAGTGCCGCCATGAATTCTACGGGATAATAGTATTTTAAATACGCCGTCTGATAAGCCACCACCGCATAACAAGCCGCATGGGACTTGTTAAACGCATACTTGGCGAAATCCATCATGGTATCGTAGATCTGTCCTGCGGTCTGTTCATCAATGCCGTTGGCGATACAGCCGGGGACATTCTCCTCCGGATTGCCGTAGATGAAGTTCGCCCGCTCTTTTTCCATGACGGCCTGCTTCTTTTTACTCATGGCACGGCGCACCAGGTCGCTTCGGCCCAGAGTATATCCCGCCAGGTCACGGACGATCTGCATTACCTGCTCCTGGTATACGATACAGCCGTAGGTGGGTTTCAGGATCGGCTCCAGCTGAGGACAGGCATAGGTCACATCCTCCGGATGGTTTTTCCCCTGGATGTACTTCGGGATAAAATCCATGGGACCCGGACGATACAGAGAAATACCGGCCACTACATCCTCCAGATTCTGAGGGCGCAGTTCCTTCATGAAGTTCTTCATCCCGGCACTTTCCAGCTGGAACACACCTTCCGTTCTGCCGGTGCCGATGGAAGCCAGTACTTTCGGGTCATTATAGTCTATGGCATCCACATCAATGTGTCTGCCGGTGGTATTCTCTATGAATTTTACAGCATCATGGATCACGGTCAGGGTACGCAGTCCCAGAAAGTCCATTTTCAACAGACCCAGTTCTTCCAGCGTCGTCATGGTAAACTGGGTAACGATGGAACCATCAGAGCCTCTGGACAGCGGCACGAATTCATCTGCGGATTTCTGACAGATCACGACACCGGCCGCATGCATAGAGGTATGTCTGGGCAGTCCCTCCAGTCGCTTACACATATCGATCAGGTGGTGGACCTGTTCGTCCTCCTGATAGAGCTTGCGGAATTCCGGATTCATCTCCAGTGCTCTGCTCAGTGTAATGTTCAGTTCGTTCGGCACCATTTTGGCAATAGAATCCACGAACGCATAGGGCAGGTCCATGACACGGCCCACATCGCGGATGACACCTTTCGCCGCCAGAGTACCGAAGGTGACGATCTGTACCACCTTGTCATTGCCGTATTTTCTGCCCACATAATCGATGACCTCCTGTCTCCGTTCAAAGCAGAAATCCACGTCAATATCAGGCATAGAGACACGTTCCGGATTCAGGAATCGTTCAAACAGCAGATTGTAATGAATCGGATCGATGTTGGTGATCTTCAGGCAATATGCCACGATACTTCCCGCCGCGGAGCCTCGCCCCGGTCCCACGGGGATCCCATGCTCCTTCGCATAATTGATGAAATCCCACACGATCAGGAAGTAGTCCACATATCCCATTCTCTGAATAACGCCAAGTTCATAATCCAGGCGCTCCCTGAGCGTCTGTCCGGTCTCTCCGGCGGGCTGATCACCGTCGCCGTAGCGTTCTGCCAGTCCGTCATCGCAGAGCTTATTTAAGTAGCTCCAGGAATCGTACCCCTCCGGCACATCGTATTTCGGCAGCTTCGTCACGCCGAATTCAATCTCCACATTACATCGGTCTGCGATCCTCTGGGTATTCTCCACTGCCTCCCAGGCATAGGGGAACAGTCCCTTCATTTCCTCTTCGCTCTTGACATAATACTGTCCGCCCTCGTAGCGCATACGATCCTCGTCCGCCAGCTTTTTGCCCGTCTGCAGGCACAGCAGAATGTCATGAGGGATCGCATCCTCCGCATAGGTATAGTGCACATCGTTGGTAGTCACCAAGGGAATGTCCAACTCCCTGCTCATCTGGATCAGTTCCATATTGACCGTGCGCTGTTCCGGAATGCCGTGATCCTGTAATTCCAGAAAATAGTTGCCCTTACCGAAGCATGCCTCGTATTTGCGGGCCGCCATTCTCGCCTCTTCCTTCATGCCCTTTAAAATCAATCGGGGCACTTCACCTGCCAGACACGCAGATAGCGCAATGATACCCTCGTGAAACTGCTGCAGTACTCCCATATCCACACGGGGTTTATAATAGTAGCCTTCCGTGAATCCACGGCTGACGATCTTCATCAGGTTCGCATAACCGGTATTGTTCTCCGCTAACAGCACCAGATGGTGATAACGGTCCTCTCCGCCTGTCAGTTCCTTGTCAAACCGGGAATTGGGAGCCACGTACACCTCACAGCCCAGGATCGGCTTAATTCCTGCTTCCCTTGCCGCACGATAAAAATCGATCACACCGTACATAACACCATGATCAGTGATCGCTGCGCTGTTCATGCCCAGTTCCTTGACTCTGGCTACATATTCTTTAATCTTATTGGATCCGTCCAGCAGAGAATATTCTGTATGGACATGAAGATGGGTAAACGCCATTTTGCTGTTCCCTTTCTAGTGCAGTTCTTTTGCTTTTTTCACGCATTCCTCATAGGTCGGTCCTACCTGTTCTCTGTGATAGCCCGGAGCAAGCATCGCCGCAAAATACAGGTTCTCCAGTGTCTCTTCCTGCGCCGCTGTGGGATGGGAAGGCACCACTACACGGGTGCTCCATACCAGCATACAGCCGGTATACTCCACCATGAAAAATATGGGCTCCATATTTTTCTCCATACGGCTGTTCAGTGTCAGTTTATCTTCGCCGGAGATCTCTTCCAGTTTCTTGATATGGGAAGGCTGCGGTTCCTCTACACTGCCGTCCGGCAGGATCACGCACTCGCAGGGCTCCATATCTTCCCTATGTGCATTCATATATTCCATGACAGTCATTCCCACACCTCCTTTGTTCTATCTGTCAGTCTGTTATTCTTCCGCCCGGATCGCCCAGCGCATTTTCGTGGAACGGGCTCTGCCGTTCTGCGCGCATTCTTCTGCCGAGGGCCGCACTACATCTTTGGAATAGTCTGCATAAATTCCGTCCCGGCAGCCTTCTTTCAGTGCTCGTTTTACCAGTTTGTCTTCACCGGAATGGAACGTGAGAATCGCGACTCTTCCTCCGGGTTTCAATGCTCCCGGCAGCTTTTCCATGAACTCATACAATACTTCAAATTCACGGTTCACATCAATACGCAGAGCCTGGAACGTTCTCTGACAGGTCTTCTTGATCGTATCTTTTTTCTCCTTTTCCGGGAGAAAATCCAGGGTCTTCCCGATCACTTCTCTTAATTTCGTCGTGGTATCGATCCGGTGTCCCTTGCGGATCTCATCGGTGATGGCCTTCGCCAGTTCCTCGCAGTAGGGCTCGTCGGAATTCTCATAGAGCATTCCTGCCAGTTCTTCCCTGCTGATCGTATCTAAGCGCTCGGCCGCACTGATTCCCTGTGTCTGATTCAGTCGCAGGTCTAGGGGTCCGTCCACCTTAAAAGAAAATCCTCTCTCCGGATTGTCGATCTGCATAGAAGATACTCCCAGATCCGCCAGGATAAAATCAAATCCACCGGCCTCTTTTGCGATCTCATCTATGGTACAGAAATTTTGCAATTTAATTGTCAGGATATCCTCTCCATACCCGGCATCCGCCAGACGTTTCCTCGTCTTGGCAGACTCTTCCGGATCTACATCTGTGGCATAGATATGACCACGGCCCTGTAACTGTTCCAGCATAGCTTTTGTATGTCCACCGTACCCCAGCGTCGCGTCAAATCCGATCTCTCCCGGCTGGATCTTCAGAAAATCCAGAATCTCCTGTACCATAATGGATCTATGCATACCTGCGGGCGTATTGCCCTTGCTAATGACATGGGCAATGGTATCTCCGTATTTTTCCGGCTGTAATTCTTTATATTTTTCCTCGTATTTTTTCGGATATTTTCCCTTATACCGCACACGGCGCTTATGGGGTGTCTGTTCCTGCTCCATTCCCATGATTACCTCATTCCAAATTAGTATAATGTGGGCGTCAAAAGCGCAGGCATCCTGCTCGATACCCACGCTTCCTTTTTTTGCTTCCTTTTCTCTTAATTCAAAGATGTCTTTTATTTTAAATGATGTCTTTTATTATAGTGCGCTCCTGATCGCTGCCATCAATTCATCATAAGTCTCATATGCCGGCAGCTCCGGATGATCCTTTTTGATCTGCTCAGTACTCTTGAACAGGAAGCCTGCCTTGCTGGCCTGGATCATACCCAGATCGTTATGGCTGTCGCCGCTGGCGATGGTCTGGAAGCCGATGGACTGCAGTGCCTTGACCGTAGTATATTTGGAATTCTCCACACGCATCTTAAATCCGGTAATCTCTCCGTTCTCAGCTACTTCCAGAGAATTACAGAAAATGGTCGGATAACCTAATTTTTTCATCAGAGGACCTGCAAACTGTGAAAAGGTATCGCTGATAATGATGACCTGGGTAATAGAGCGCAGCTCGTCTAAGAATTCCTTCGCGCCCGGGATCGGGTCGATCTTCGCGATCGTATCCTGAATTTCCTTCAGTCCCAGACCATGCTCCTTCAGTATCCCAATTCTCCATTTCATTAATTTATCGTAATCAGGCTCGTCTCTGGTGGTTCTCTTCAGCTCCGGGATCCCGCTGGCCTCCGCAAATGCGATCCAGATCTCCGGTACCAGTACTCCTTCCAGATCCAGGCATACAATATTCATATCCATCCTTGTGTCCTCCCAGTAAATTCAAATGTATTTGCGAAAAGTATACCCTATTTTACTGCTTCGTGCAACCATTTACTTTCTTGTTGTAACGTGTTGTATATGTTGTAGTATGTTCTTATGATGCAATGGTGAAGATGACATTCTCTGAGCATTTTTTGAAATTTGCTTGTAATTTTTACTTTTTTTTCCTTATTTTTGTGACATTTTTACTGTTTACTTTGTTCTATATGTGCTATAATAACCATAGTGTGAAAAGAACTTCCGACAAGCTCTCATCTACACCAAACCAACGTAGAGATAGAGGAGGCAATTGTTATGTTGACATTAAAAGCTGAGAAAAGAAATCCTGAGGAAAAGGCAAAGAAATTAAGAAGAGACGGTTTTATCACCGGTGTCCTGTACGGCAAAGAAATGAAGGAAAACGTATCCTTGAAATTCACAGAGAAGGATGCAGCTGCTTTCATTAAAAACGCGAAAGAAGGCACGCAGGCTTATCTGGAACTGGACGGAAAAAATGTAGATGTTCTGGTGAAGAATATTGATTTTGATCCTCTGACGAAGAAATATATGGCTCTGGACTTCCAGGCTCTGGTAGCCGGTGAAGTCGTATCTGCTACCGTTCCTATTGTATATCTGAATGAGGACAAGGTACAGGGTATCTTTGAAGCAGAGTTGTCCGAAGTACATTACAAGGCTGATCCCGCACATCTGTTGGAGCCCATTGAGATCGATCTTGCAACACTGCCCCAGACGACCAAGACCATGTATGTAAAAGACCTGAAGCTGGAGGAGAAGGGCGTCCATGTCACTACCTCCGGAGAACAGCAGCTGTTCCATATCGGTGCATACGGACAGGAAGAGACTGACGAAACCGAAACCGAAGCCGCTGACGAGACGAAATAACCCACTGTAGTAATCATTGATCGTTCCTTAAATACCGCCCGGAGAGTTTTGTGATATACTCCTTTCCGGGTGGTATTTTTGACTTTGCTAACTTGAGAGTTACGCGGGCAATGAGCCGCGCATAGTGAGGACAGCGATGGGCGCTTGCGCACAAATCGCTGTCTTTACTTTTGCCTATGCGGCGAACGCCCTCCTGTGCCTCTCTTCCGCCTCAGTGTGGGCACAGGTGACATGGGCAAGCTGGTCTGTACCCTTCTTCCGCCTCAGTGTGGGCACAGGTGACATGGGCAAGCCGGTCTGTACCCTTCTTCCGCCTCAGTGTGGGCACAGGTGACATGAGCAAGCTGGTCTGTACCCTTCTTCTGCCTCAGCGTGGGCACAGGTGACATGGGCAAGCCGGTCTGTACCCTCCTTCCGCCTCAGCGTGGGCACAGATGACAGAATCAAGCTTCTCTGTACCCTCCTTCCGCCTCAGCGTGGGCATAGATGACAGGATCAAGCTCCTCTGTACCCTCCTTCCGCCTCAGCGTGGGCACAGATGACAGGATCAAGCTTCTCTGTACCCTTCTTCCGCCTCAGCGTGGGCACAGGTGACAGGGGCAAGCTAGTCTGTACCCTTAAACCAAGATGCGGGGCACTACACACAAGATTTGATAATTACATCCCGCATAACGAATAAAACCGGGGCTTGATTGACTATTATTGATGATTATGCCCCGCGTATCGAATATGGCTGGGATTTGTGCGCAAATGCCCACGCTAGGTCTTTCTTGTTCTCTAGAGTGGCTATGCTTTCGTAGCTCTCCAGTTTGGTGTAAAAACCCTAAAAACAATGAATTCCGTACAAAAAAGTTCCCAAATCAGGAATTTTTGTACGGAATTTCTTCATTTTGCACGCTCAGCGAAAATAACAGCTTTTTACATGGCAAAATCTCATGTTTTTGTATTTTTTTAGCAAAAAATGGCGTTTATAATACAAACAGAACTCCCCGAGTGGTTTACGGAAGCCCTACGTTACGAGCCATGCACCCAATTCATAAATGTGTCGCAAAGGGCACTCCACTTACAAATATTTTTTTAACAGATCTACCTTGTCCAGTTTCTCCCAGGGCAGATCCACATCGGTGCGTCCGAAGTGACCATAGGAAGAGGTCTGCTTATAGATAGGTCTGCGCAGATCCAGCATCTTGATGATGCCGGCGGGTCTTAAGTCAAAATTCTCACGGATGATCTCTACCAGCTTGTCATCGTGCAGTTTGCCGGTGCCGAAGGTATCTACCATGATGGAGGTAGGCTGTGCTACACCGATAGCGTAAGACAGCTGAATTTCACACTTCTCAGCCAGTCCGGCCGCTACGATGTTCTTTGCAACATAACGAGCGGCGTAAGCGGCACTTCTGTCCACCTTGGTGCAGTCCTTGCCGGAAAAAGCTCCACCGCCGTGACGTGCATATCCGCCATAGGTGTCTACGATGATCTTACGACCGGTCAGTCCGCTGTCGCCGTTAGGTCCGCCGATCACGAAACGTCCGGTAGGATTAATGAAAAATTTGGTATCTGCGTCGATCATGTCTGTGGGCAGGATCGGATCGAATACGTATTTTTTAATGTCCTCATGAATCTGCTCCTGAGATACATGCTCGTCATGCTGGGTAGACAGAACGACAGCTTCCAGACGGACAGGCTTGCCATTCTCATCATACTCTACAGATACCTGGCTCTTACCATCGGGTCTTAAATAAGATAATGTTCCGTCCTTACGTACCTTGGTCAGCTGTCTGGTCAGCTTGTGTGCCAGGGAGATAGGATACGGCATATATTCCGGAGTCTCATCGGTAGCGAAACCGAACATCATACCCTGGTCTCCTGCGCCGATCGCATCCAGCTGCTCGTCGGTCATATGGCTCTCTCTTGCTTCCAGTGCCTTGTCTACGCCCATAGCGATATCGGCAGACTGCTTGTCCAGAGACACCATAACGGCACAGGTATTGCCATCGAAGCCCTTCTCAGAAGAGTCATAACCGATCTCGGTCACGGTCTTACGAACGATAGCGGGAATATCAATGTTAGCCTTGGTGGTGATCTCACCCATTACCAGTACGAAACCGGTGTTGGTGCAGGTCTCACATGCTACACGGCTGAACGGATCCTGCTCCATCAGCGCATCCAGTACCGCATCGGATACTGCATCACAGATTTTATCGGGATGTCCTTCAGTTACGGATTCCGATGTAAATAAACGTTTTTCCATTTGTCCTCCATTCTGCTTCCTCTTGGGAAGAGTGTCGATTGTGTATCTGTTACTGTTACTTAAAGTTCCTATCACTCAGAATCACGTCAATCATATCGCATTCAAATGTGCTCCGATCGGTCTACGTCAAATTGCAAGCCGAATACGTTCCGCTCAGTTTACATTCAAACCGCAAGCCGAATGCTTTCCGGTTATCTTATGTCAACGTTTTCAATGGTGACTCTGAATGGTACAAAAAAGTCCGCTTACATAAGCGGACTGATTTATCGATTGATCAAATCCTCTTATTGTTCGACAATTGCTCGCTCAGGTGGGCACCTTCCGCATCTTGTCATGCGGGGTTGCCGTGGCTTCTTCGATCCTATGTATCTCCACCACTCTGAATAAGGGAAAGTCTATATGAACTTTTCTACGGTAATTAACTTACTATGAGTTCCCTGTTTTGTCAACAGACATTTTTTCTCATTTGTTGTCTTGTGGAAATCCCAGCTTAAATGTGCAAAAAAAATTCACATTATCAAAAGATATTGTTTACAGAATTTTACACTCAGCCAATCTTCAGCTTAAACTTCTGCAGATCCCGCTCGGTCTCGACCAGTTCGATCTGCGCTCCCAGTCCCTGCAATTTCAGATGGAAGTCTTCATAACCTCTCTCAATATAGCGGATGTCATCCACGGTGGAAAAGCCTTCCGCAGACATTGCTGCCAGTACCAGTGCGGCACCTGCCCGCAGATCCGGTGCGGAAATATTCGCTCCGGTATATCTGGATACACCGTCAATGATGGCGGTATTGCCCTCTACTTTGATATTGGCTCCCATACGGGTTAGTTCATCTACATATTTGAACCGGTTCTCGAAAATACTCTCGGTCACGATGCTGGTCCCTTTGGACAGTCCCAGTGCCACGGTGATCTGCGGCTGCATATCGGTAGGGAATCCGGGATAAGGCAGAGTCTTCACCTGCGTATGCTGCAGAGGCTTGGATGCCACCACGCGGATACAGTCATCCGCTTCCTCTACTTCACAGCCGATCTCCAGCAGCTTCGCCGTAATAGACTCCAGATGCTTGGGGATCACATTTTTCACCGTTACATCGCCCTTGGTCACCGCTGCCGCGAACATAAATGTGCCCGCCTCGATCTGGTCGGGGATCACGGCATACTCGGTACCATGCAGATGGGATACGCCCTTGATACGGATCACATCCGTACCGGCGCCCTTGATGTTGGCTCCCATACTGTTCAAAAAGTTCGCCAGGTCTACCACATGGGGCTCCTTGGCTGAATTCTCGATAATGGTGGTGCCTTCTGCCATTACAGCGGCCATCATGATATTGATGGTAGCACCAACGCTGACCACATCCATATAGATATGACTGCCGCGAAGATGCTCCGCATGGGTCTTGATCAGTCCATGCTCGATCTTCACCTCCGCACCCAGGGCACGGAATCCCTTGATGTGCTGGTCAATGGCACGACAGCCGATATCACAGCCGCCGGGAAGTGCCACCTCCGCATGCTTATATTTTCCCAAAAGAGCACCGATCAGATAATAGGAAGCTCTGATCTTCTTGATATTTTCATCTTCTACTACCAGTTCACTGATATTGGATGCGTTGAGAGTCACCTTATGACGATCGGTACGCTTTACGATCACACCAATGTTCTCCATAGCGCACAAAAGTACGTTCGTGTCTCTTACATCCGGCATATTTTCTATATAAACAGTCTCATCCGTCATTACGGAAGCAGCAAGAATAGGAAGTGCCGCATTCTTAGCACCTCCTATTTCTACTTCTCCGACTAATGGATTACCGCCTTTGATTGCGTATTGTTCCATTGTTTCTTACCTCTGTTATTCTCAGATCAGAAAAACCTTCTTAAGCACTTATACCACATTTTGGGGAATTTGTAAATACAACACCCTAATTCAGGTACTTGAGCGGGTTCACCTGGCTGCCGTTAATCAGAATCTCAAAATGAAGATGAGGTCCCGTACTGATACCGGTATTTCCGCTGAGTGCGATACGTTCTCCCTGTTTTACCGTCTGCCCTGCCTTGACCAGTACCTTGCTTAAATGACCGTATCTGGTCTGTCTGCCGTCCTCATGGTTAATGTAGACACAATAACCGTATCCGCTTCCCCATCCGGCTTTCGCAACGGTTCCGCCGCAGGATGCAAATACCGCAGTTCCGGTAGGAACCGACCAGTCTACTCCCTTATGATAGCTGCTGGCACCCTTGGTCGGTGACTTTCTCCGTCCAAATCCGGACGACTGACGTCCGCCGGAGATCGGTTTGATATAGGTGGGAGGAATCTTGGTTCCCCGTTCTACGATCTTGGGAACTGCCTCCATGACTACTTCTTCTTTCAGGATATCCCTGGTCACCTCTCTGTCATTCAGATAGGATACGTCTGCCACCACGCGGCGGAAGCCCGCGGAAGGCTGCTGTAAGATCTTGGTCTGTGTCGTATACCAGGAATCGTTATCCACATAGATTACATCTGCATCGTAGATTTCTTCGTAGTAATTCTGTTCCATGCGCTCCACGGACAGCTCGGGCTCCGGCACGGTAATGATCAGCTTGTCTCCCACACGGATCGTGGAATTCTCATCCGTCAGCGTCTCACTGTTCATGGCAATGATCTGGTCAATGGGAATATTGACTTTGATAGAAATCTCAGACAGGGTATCTCCGCTGACAACTTCGTATTCTCCGGGAGTCTCCTGATCCTTGATCACATCCTCGATCGCCTGATCCAACGGCGTCAGCATATTCTCCGGAAGATAGGTCTCCACGATCTCTACCTTCTCCGCAAAATCCATAGTCATCAGACCCAGCTCGTAGTCCTCGAAATCCTTTTCTTCCTGTTGATCTGCCTGAGCGCCGGCCTGATCCAGGGCTGTCTGTACACCACCTGCATAGATGGCTTCTTCCTTCTGCTCTTCCTGTGCGGTCAGTTCCTGATGATTCACCACTTCTGTGGTAAGCACATTGAATTCCTTCTGTGCATCATGCGTCAGTTCCACACTGAATTTTTCTTCCGAATCATATTTGTCCACTGCTGCCTGCAGCAGAGATTTCACCTCATCCACACTGGACAGGTTAACCATGTATTCATTTACCTTCATAGTATAAGATCTGTGGGATGTCTCACGGATACTGCTCTCCAGCTCACGCTCCATGGCTGCCAGCATGGTATCTTCCCCTGTCAGTGTGCCCCACAAAGCTTCTTCGCCCACAAGCTTCAGATCTGCGTCTATAAAAATCATATCCTCGCTCTGGGAAGCGATATTTCTTCTGGCTTCCTGTAAAAGCTGTTCGGCTCTGTCCGCTTCGCTTACGGTTCCGATCTCCGTTCCGTTCAAAAATACATGAAAGTAATTTTCTCCGGTCTTCTCAAACGCTGTATATCCTTTTAGGAAAAAAAGACTCACAAAAATAGTTACCAGCGTGGTTTTCACATATGTATATTTTACTCTCTTTGAGTAAGATGTCAGTTTCTTCATGGATTCCTTCTCAATCTATTGTATCTATATCAGTATGTCCACATAGAACTTTTTTATGCCGATCTGTTGTAATAACTTTGTAACATATAGATTCTATCAGCATTTATATGCCTTGTAAAGCAAGAATATCTGTTCGATTTATATGTTTTCCGCCGACGTATTCTATGCTATACTAACTATATTGGAAAAAGTTTTGCAGAGAGGAGCTGCCTATGCCGGACCGCAATCGTCTTATTTTTCATATTGATGTTAATTCCGCCTTTTTAAGCTGGACGGCACTGGAGCGTCTGGCGCAGGGAGATTCCGTGGATCTGCGCACCATTCCCGCCATTGTGGGGGGCGATACTTCCACCAGACATGGCGTCGTACTGGCCAAATCCATCCCCGCCAAGGCCTTCGGTATCACTACGGGGGAGCCTGTGGTCAACGCCCTGCGGAAATGTCCTCATCTGGTCATGGCCTCTCCGGATCATTCCATGTACCGCGAAAAAAGCCGGCTGCTCATGGAACATCTGTCGGGTATCTGCCCGGACATTGAACAGGTCAGCATTGATGAATGTTATATGGATTATTCCCCGATCGCGGCGCAGTATTCTTCTCCGGAAGCTGCCGCTGCTTACATTCGTGATTCTGTGCGGGAAAAATTTCATTTTACTGTAAATGTTGGGATTTCGGACCGAAAGGTCCTGGCCAAGATGGCTTCGGATTTTCAAAAACCGGATAAGACACATACCTTATATCAGGAAGAGATCCCGGAAAAGATGTGGCCGCTTCCCGTCTCTACCCTGTTCACCTGCGGACATTCCAGTGCGGAAACTCTTCGGAAACTGGGGATCCTCACCATAGGTGACCTGGCGAAGACAGACCCTGTCATTTTGGAATCGCACCTCAAAAGCCACGGTCGTAGTCTGTGGAAATATGCCAATGGCATAGACGATTCCGTTGTAGCACTCGTTCCTTCCAAAGCAAAAGGGATCGGCAATTCCACCACGTTAAGCAGTGATGCTCTGACGGAAGAGGACGCACGTAAGGTATTACTGTCCCTCTGTGAATCCGTGGGGCAGCGCCTGCGCTCCTCCCATCAGCTGGCAGGCCAGGTATGCACCGAGATCCGCTACAGCGATTTTCGCAATGTTTCTCACCAGATGCCCCTAACCGTCCCTACCGCCTCTCCGGATCTGTTGTTGGAAAGCGCCGTTTCCCTATTCGGCGAACTGTGGGACGGAACTCCCATCCGGCTGTTGGGCGTACGCACCTCCAAGCTGGTACCCGAGGATGAACCGGTCCAGCTCAGTCTGTTTGATTACACCGCACCACGCTCTGAGAAACAGCAGAAGCTGGATGCTGCTCTGGATGATATCCGTGCAAAATACGGAAAGGATGCTGTAAAACGTGGAAGTTTTGTTTAATGCTGTGTGGTGATGATCATATTGCATACCGCTTTCTCTTCACCGGCATTGCGGTATACATGTTTTCTGTCACATGCAAAATAAAGTGAGCTTCCCCTTTTCACATGAAAACTCTGATCGTCCAGTATAAGTTCGATCTCACCGGATACTACCGTCAGATACTCCCATGTCTGTTCTCCGTAGGATTCACTTTCCATCTGTGCTTTTCCGTCCAGTTCTCCCTGATAGATTTCAAAATTCCTGCTGGCATCAAACGGAAGCATCACATAGATCCGGTACTGGCCTTCCTTTTCCTTGAAGACCGGTGCCTCCTCCGGAGAGGGCATGACCATGATCTCTTTTCTGTCATAGATCAGCTGTTCGAAAGGCACCTTCAAACCCTCCACGATTTTTCCTATAGTGGACACCGTGGGATTGGATTCTCCCCGTTCGATCTGTCCCAGCGTGCTTTTACTCACTCCGGTGCGTTCTGCCAACATATCCAGACTCATATTTTTGGACTTACGAATTCTTTTGAGATTCAATGCTATGTTTTTATCCAACTGTGTCATACACTCACCCAGACTTTCCGCATAAAAAAAGCACCAGACGCCTGTCTGATGCTACTTCTTCGTAGTAAATAAATATTTATGTTTATGATATCCGACTTGGTGCCAAACGTCAAGTTCTTTTTTTCCGGACACTGTACCCGAAGGTGCCCAATAATTCTCCACAGCCAAAGTAGGATCCATGGGAATACATGATCGGTTCCGCCTGTTCCAGATGGAACTTGTGGTTCTCGTCCATATATTTTTCGTCAGCATGAACAGCTACCACATCCGCCAGAAACATATCGTGAGATCCCAACGGCATGATCTGGCGTACCTTGCATTCGATGTTCACGGGACTCTCGCCGATCATCGGCGCTTTCACCACGGATGCAGGGACTGCCGTAAGCTTCATCTCTTTAAATTTATCCACATCCCGTCCACTTCTGACACCGCAGTAGTCCGTGGCGTAGACCAGTTCCCTCGTAGTCAGATTGATCACAAACTCTCCGGTCTCCTTCAGAATCGGATAGGAATATCGCTCCGGACGCACGGAGATCGATACCATTGGCGGATTGGTACATACTGTTCCCACCCAGGCCAGGGTGATAATGTTGGGATGCCCCTCCTGATCCGCCAGACTTACCATGACCGCCGGCAGCGGATATAACATATTGCCCGGCTTCCAAAGTTCTTTACCCATAGTTAACCTCGTTTTCCGTATTTCCTAGAAGATATGAAGAATATTCAATACATGCAGTACAATATCTGCCGCAGCTACCAACAGTGCAGCAATCGATACTCCCAACACACCGTTTAATTTACCGTTCAGGCTTTCTTTGATCTTGCCTGCGATCGCTTCGGTCTGCTTCTCATTTTCCTCCACCACAGCCGCCTGCACATTGCGGTATACCTTTACACACTCCTTATGGACGTTCTCATCACTTCCGTCCAGTTTCTCATCCAGATGTTTGCGCAATTCCTCCAGTTCTTCCGTGTTCTGTCGGATCTCCTCCAGCTTTGTGGTATATTCCTGCTGCAGCTCCTGCAGCTTTTCCGTATTCTCCTGCTGCATCTTGCGAATGGCAGTTACGCTTTCCTCAGAAAACTTTGTCACCTCCGGAGCTATCGTCTCGGACATCAGTGTCTCCATCGCATGATTGACTGCCCGCAGTTCCTTATTGACCTGCTGCATCTGCGCCAGGCATTCGTCATATTCCCGCAGCTGATTCTTCAACTGATCCATTTCCTCTGCATCCGCTGCGGAGTTGGCCTTGATCATCTCCTGGGCATTCAGCTTTTGCGCAAGTTTATCCATAAAAGTATCCATCCATTTTCCTCCAAACATATTCGTCCCTCATGTGAACCTTTTTCCGTTTCAACTGCTCCTATTTTACCATGTTTCTCCCACGGTTACAACCAGAACCCCAGGAATACTGCGTTTTCAAAGCATGTTCGTTTTTTATGCAATTTGTATAATTTGTTTTTCTGTTTCTATGCTTTTTCGTAAAATTCACCAAGTTTTCATATCATGTTCATAATTTGTTCATAATCGATTGGTATACTTTAATTACAGTCAAGGAAGAGATAAGACTTCCGGATAACAAAGCATATAAGATAAATTTTTTCATAATAGCCCAGGCGCCGAAAGGTGTCTGGGCACTCCTCATTTTCAGGATTTTTTCTCTTCTTCGCGCTTTTTGCTGATCGCCAGGATCTCTTCGTTCAGGGACAGCATCCTTGCATCCAGATCCGATACCATGCGCGCACATTCTACCAGTTCGTTTTTGATATTCTCCGGTGCATCTCCTTCGAATTTGTAATGAATCTTATGCTCCAGGCTGGCCCAAAAATCCATGGCTACCGTACGGATCTGTACTTCTACCTTCGTATCCACCGTACGATCCGACAAATATACAGGTATACTTACGATCATGTGATAGCTTTTGTAACCGCTGGCCTTGGGATAGGTAATGTAATCCTTCACAGCGATCACCTTAATATCTCTCTGGTCCCGGATCATGTCCGCGATCCGGTAGATATCGGACGTAAAAGAACAAATAATGCGGATTCCCGCAATGTCATTTATGTACTTTACCATATTATCTATCGTAGATTCCTGTCCGTAACGCTTCAGCTTCTTGACAATGCTTTCGGGTGTCTTGATCCGTGCCTTAATATGTTCGATCGGATTGTACTGATGTACATGCTGGAATTCATCATTCAGGATCTGCATCTTCGTCTCCATCTGACGCAGCGCCGCACTGTATACCAGCGTAACCTCCTTCCAACTATCGATTCCGTCCCCATTTTCAACCTTAAACTCCATATTCCCTCTCAATCTCTTCTGTCACAGAAAGCTCTGCGACCATTTTGTCATATTTCTTACTTCCATAGACGCTTTTTCGTCACGAAAATTCCGTATTCGTACGTTGCACTTATGATAATTATAGCATACCTCCTTTTAAAAATGTATAATTTTAACAAAACCTTTATCATTTTTTAAGATCGATTGGGCAGTTTTATCCATAAGACCGTTTTTAGTGCCGCATTTACTTGCAGTGAATACTTCTTCCTATTATAATCAAAGAATAATCTGATCTTTTTTACACAAGGAGATTTTCTATGTTTCGTATGTGGGCTAAAATATTTCAAAATAATCATATGCTGAAGGATATTTGTATCGAGGACGGCAGTGACGATACCCGTACCCATAAAGTTTTTCACTCTCTGGACGAAGTCTGCCATCAGTTTGATCTCGGTACGCCCATCTGGCTGGATATGAATATTGCAGACTTTAAACGTCACAACAAGACCCGTTTTACCCAGGACAGTTTTGTAGAGTCCATCGATTTTGACTATCTGGAGATCCAGATCATTGAGGAGGATTAAGATGAACAGCAATTATTCCGCACAAGAGAAAAATTTTGCAACCGCATTGCTGCATAATCTGTGGAAATATCTGTTGCTTGCCGTATCTATAGTTGCTACCGTCAAGATTATTTTCTTCGGATTCGACATTGACGAGCAGTATGCCGTATCTATGGCTTACCGTCTGGTACAGGGAGACAGAATGTTTCTGGAAATGTGGGAGCCTCATCAGACTTCCGCGTTCTTTTCTGCTGCCTTTTTATGGCTGTATATACAGTTGTTTCATACGTTAACATATTCCGTACTCTTTCTGCGAATCGTGGGGGTCGTTACACAGTTGATCATCAGCATTCTGACCTATCGGACTTTCCGTAAGTTTGTAACGGCGAATAATGCTTTTGTCATTGCAGTTTTTTACTACAACATCATTCCAAAGAACAGTACCGTTCCCGATTTTTCCAATATGCTTCTGTGGTTCAGCACTCTGGTCTTCTTAAGCTTTCTGGAATTTAGTCTGCATAACAGTGCTTCTTCACGCCATTCTGCCTTTTTCCTGATTGCCGCCGGAGTAAGCACTTCCCTTCTGGTGCTTTCCTACCCCACCTGTATCTTCGTGGTACTTCCCGGATGTATCGGTATCTGGCTGTTATCTGCTACCGGTGCCCGCCTGAAAAATCTTCTGATTTATCTCGGGACCTGTGGTGTCTGCGGTCTGGGTTGGTTGGCCTACTTTTTGTGTCATATGTCTTTCCGGCAGTTTCTGGATGGCTTGTCAGAAATGCTGACCGACGGCTCCCACGATGTCGGACTGCTTGGGAAATTAAAAGATAACCTTTCCTGCCTCGGCGAAACCTTTCCTTATCTGCTGGTCGCTCTGGTGATTGCTTTGGTATTCTGGTGTTTTTTTCGATTCATATGCCGGAAAAACTACCGTTTCTTCCTGTTGTTGATTATTTCCCTGATTCTGGAACAGCTTTTTGTATGGTATCGGTTGCAAAAGCATATCGAGTATCCCGGGTTCGTCTATCTTCTGTTCCCGCTGTGGGGCATTTATTGTTATTTCCGCCGTAAAAAGTCTTCTGGCGAATTGGCCCCTGTTTATAAGGCATTGTTCTGGTTTGGAAGTATTACTTCTCTGTTTTTGCTCCTTGCCGCTTTTACAGCCAGCAATACAATGCTCTACGAGTCTGCCGATTATATGGCTATCGGTATGTTGGTTTCTTTATGCTATGCAGAGCGGGAAACATCGGAATCTCCCGTTTTCTGGAAATCTTTTGTCCTGCTGTTTGTGGGACTTGCCGTCATTCACAAAGGATTTCTGTTGTATAATATTTACGGTCACGACACCATTTTCGTCACACGGCAGAAAGCGGAAGAGGGCCCCATGGCAGGAATCTACGGCCGGTATTCCGATGGCTACGAGTATAATATCCGAGGACGTCTGTTAGACGAATTCATTCCCCGGGGCAGCAAAGTACTGATTGCCAGCCATAAGAGCATTATGTATCTTCAGGAGGATTACGTGATCTGCAACTATTCCACCATCAGCACTCCGACCATCGATGAGCGCTTATTCCAATACTGGACGCTCTATCCGGACAAAGTGCCTGAATATATTGTATGGGATAAAGGTTCTGAAGGCTACATTGCAACAAATCCGGAAGTAAATGCCCGTCTGGTAGAGAATGCGGAGTTACTGGTTGATGATGAAGGGCTGTTGATCTACAGACTTCCTGCCAATCCTTATTGATACTTTTCTCCCAAATATCTGAATAACTATTGACTTTTCCTTTTCTGTGCAGTATTATTTGCGTTGTCAGATGTAGTTTTGAATACTATGTCTTGAAGTGATTTGCAATACATGTTGTAGTTTTGGAATAGCAAATACTATTGTCGGACAAAATAATCCTAAATAGATTCGATTTGCAGACGACAGTTGCTGTCGGGAAAAGGAGGAGTTATTATGCAGATTACCATAAGAGAGCCCGGAAGTGCCATTACACATTTTATTGCCATGATGATGGCTGTTTTTGCAACTGTTCCGCTGTTAGTCAAGGCCGGAATCCAATCCGGATGGGAGAATTTCCTGGCAATGGCGATCTTTATGGGAAGTATGATCCTGTTGTACGGCGCCAGTGCCACCTATCATTCCGTAGACCTCACCGGAAGAAGTCTGCGTGTCTTTCGTAAGCTGGACCACATGATGATCTTCGTACTGATCGCCGGATCCTATACTCCGGTATGTCTGATCGTGCTTGGTGGAAAATTAGGTTATACCCTGCTTGCCCTAGTGTGGGGTATCGCCGCTGTTGGCATGCTGGTAAAAGCCTGCTGGATCACCTGTCCCAAATGGTTTTCTTCCGTGATCTATATTGCCATGGGCTGGGTATGTGTTCTGGTATTCGGACCTTTACTTAAGACCCTGTCAGCGCCTGCGTTCCTGTGGCTGCTGGCGGGCGGCATCATCTACACCGTTGGCGGTGTCATCTATGCCCTGAAGCTGCCGATCTTCAATGCAAAGCATAAGTTCTTCGGTTCCCACGAAGTATTCCATTTATTTGTCATGGGCGGAAGTATCTGCCACTTTATCTTCATGTATCTGTATGTCGCATGATCTCAGTAATGTGACCGCTATACAAAAAGAAGACCGTGTGGTATTTTACCATACGGTCTTCTAAGTTTTATTTATTCTTCGTATCCGTTGGGATTGTTCTTCTGCCATCTCCAGGAATCTTCACACATTTCCTTGATGCCGTTCTCCGCTTTCCAACCAAGCTCCTTCTCTGCCAGAGAAGCATCGGAATAGCAGGTAGCGATATCGCCTGCACGACGGGGCTTGATCACATAGGGAATCTTCACACCGGTAGCTGCTTCAAAGTTCTTCACAATATCCAGAACGCTGTAGCCTACGCCGGTTCCCAGGTTGTAGATCTTCAGTCCTGCATTCTCCTCGATCTTCTTCAGAGCCTTCACATGACCCTTTGCCAGGTCTACTACGTGAATGTAATCACGCACGCCGGTTCCGTCGGGGGTATCATAATCATCACCGAAGACACCCAGCTCTTTCAGCTTGCCAACTGCCACCTGTGTGATGTAAGGCATCAGGTTGTTGGGGATACCATTGGGGTTCTCACCGATGGTGCCGCTCTTGTGTGCTCCGATCGGGTTGAAGTAACGAAGCAGGATCACGTTCCATTCGGGATCTGCCTTCTGGATATCGGTCAGGATCTGCTCCAGCATGGATTTGGTCCAGCCGTAAGGGTTGGTGCACTGTCCCTTGGGGCATTCCTCTGTGATGGGAACAAATGCGGGATTACCATATACGGTAGCGCTGGAAGAGAAGATGATGCTCTTCACACCGTGTTTTCTCATAACATCTACCAGAGTCAATGTACCTGCAATATTGTTCTCGTAATATTCCCAGGGCTTCTGTACGGACTCGCCGACTGCCTTCAGTCCTGCAAAATGGATGACTGCATCGATCTGCTCCTTGCTAAAGATCTCCTCCAGCGCTTCACGATCCAGAATGTCTGCCTTATAAAAAGGAACCTTTTTGCCGGTGATGGCTTCTACTCTGGGGATCACTTTCTCACTTGCATTGCAGAGATTATCCAATACAACAACATCATAGCCTGCCTGCTGTAATTCCACCACGGTATGACTGCCGATGAATCCGGCACCACCTGTTACCAAAATTCTCATACTCTCTCCTATCCGCCGCATACCGGACAATACCATTTGTTCACTGCTGCGACCGCACGATCTCTCATCTATCAGATCCGGATGAGATTATTTCTTCGTTTCTTACAGTATCAGATTACTGTAATTCTGTTGTTTCCTCAATAACCTTATGTTGTGAAAAGCTGTCGAAATGTTTACAGCACAACGCCATTCTCAACGAGCAGTTCTCTTGCACTCTCCACCGAATCCACACCGGTCTTATTCTTGATGGGGGCGAATTCTTTTCTTCTGACTACCTCGAAGGGCAGGCAGCTGTCCATCTGGTGGATCATATCCAGTACCAGGCTCTCGAATTTGTAGCCGTTGGGAGTCTCCGGCTTCACCGGTTCTCCGTTCTCATCCAGATACGGGATCTTTTTCTCTACGATGTGCAGGGGCATTTTTTCTTCCATGATCTTCTCCAGGTCCTGTACTTTGAAGAGGTAATTCAGGATAACTCCATAGTTATACGCGGGTTCGCCCTTCTCATCCTTCGCAGTCATCAGTTCATCGGTCAGCTCATAGTACTCCACGATGGAAGGTCTGCCGTCCTCTAAGCACATAACGCCTACTTTTTCATCCGGCGCATTCTTGCGGACCACCTTGGAGCCTACGACACAGCCTCTCTGGATCGTAGCACCGATAAAGCAGGGATCCGCGATACGCTGCAGGACGTTGTCCACGGCAAATACATTCAGCCATTCAATTCCCTCGTTATGTACGATATCCAGCATGCCGTTATTTTTCATGGAAATGAACCAGCCGCCGTTGCCGTTGGGAGAGGTGGACAACTTGCCCTTCTCCTCCAGATAAATCTTACCCTCGTAATCGGTAGCCGCCGCCATCTCCTGCTTGAAAAAGTGCACATACTCCGCCTTGTATCCGAAATAGTCATGTTCCTGTAAAAAGGCGATGGTGGCATCGTTATTTTTATCACTGGTCATTACGAACAGATGGATCCATGCATCTGCCTGATGTACGACTTCCAGCAGATTATTGATCAGACACTCAAAAATATACAGCTCATGGGTCAGTCCCACATTGTACATTCCCTTGGGATTGTCAGAGCCTAATCTGGTACCCATGCCGCCTGCTAACAGAACCGCTGCTACCTTGCCCTGACGGATCGCTTCGATACCGGTCGCCGTAAAATTCTCTCTGTTTGCCTCGATCTCGTCTAACTGCATTGCAGCAAGTGGGGTGATCACTCCCTTTTTTGCCAGATCCTCCTTGTGCTTACAAGCTTCCAAAATGCTCATATCTGTAGCCTCGATCTGATCCAGAATCCCCCGCTTCTCTTCTTCGGTAAGTTCCCCGTAATACTTCAGAACATGTTCCTGACCATACTTTGCAAGCTTCTCCTTAGCCTGTTCCAGCGTCATACTCATATTCTACCTCCCATTTTCTTAAACTGTCATTTGTCAGCAACAGTCAATTTTTTTCTATTATACTTGATATTCCCTACTATTGCAAACCTAACTCCCGGGATCGTTTCCACCCGTTAAGATTCTGTAAATGTGTTGCAAAGATTCTGTAAATAACCCGACAAAATAGTGTTAAGGGTCTGGCAAAACTATTCACCCGGGGAGATCTGTTTACTATAATACGGTATGTAAAGTTTTCGAAGGAATCAGCAAGCACTTTACAAACTGACAAAAAAGCGAGGAATCCATCATGAACATCGGAATTTTAATTATTGCAATCGTAGGCGGTGCTACCGGACTTTTATCCACAGCATATCTGGCAATCAGTTTCCCTGCTGTGCTCCTGTGGAAGCTCTATCGCAGGGTGGTCCACAGAATTCCTCTCACCCAATAAGCTAACTACAAACACTTTCCCTCTAAAAAGGACCCGGAAGCTTTCGCCCGGGTCCCTTGTCGTATTCACGTATTCTGTTTTACTCCTGCACCGGGTCCCAATTTTCATCCACCAAGGTCGCAGTTACTGTAATTCCCTCCGGTGCATTTTCTGCACAGATCACCAGATAGAACATCTCCTCTTCTTCATCCACGGTATATTCTGAAGGATCCTCGATCTTATATACAGCAAATCCTTCCGGATACTGCTGTAGCTCGATAAATCCACTCTCTAAAAGGGCTTCGTGATAAGCTTCTTTTACTGCCTCGCTGTCTCCGCAGGCATAGGTCTTCGCGGAAGCAAATCTGCCTTCCTCACTGTCCGTCTCCGTGAGGCCTTCCAACACGTCATCCGGATATACAATATCCTGTTTCACGGCTTCCAGATATTCCGATGACCTGCCGATGCTCTGCCAGATCTCCAGGGTTTCTTTTCCGTCCTCGGAACAGATCATGAGCACCAGGCTGAAAGCCAGGATAATTCCGTAGATGCCCAGGGCTGCTGCCAGTATTTTGGTATAGGGGTTCTCCGGCCGTCCCAGATTCGTATAGGATGTGATGATCCAGCCGAAATTCCGGTAATCCACTGCTGCATTACAATAGTCACATACTCCGCCGCCCAAGATATCCACACTGCCACCGCAGTTCGGGCATTTATATTCCCGAAGTGCCTTGCCATGCTGTGTCACGATCTCCTGTCTGCCTTCCAGTTCCAGCCGCAGTTTCTCATAGCGGTTGCGAATTTTACTACCCGTATCCTGCGTCAGGCGCATTTTCACTTCCACGCTCAGCCTGTACCGGTCCTCCACCGCTTCCGCTTTCAAAAAACGTACACCGCAGATACAGCAATCCACCACATTCTGATACCGCTCCACAGTACCTGTCAGATCACAGACCGCGAAAAAGCGCACCTGCTCTGCGGTATCTGCCATGTGGATCATTCGTAGCTGGTACTCCAGATTCTGTAGGAAATTACCTGTGGAAAATTGGGGGATCAGAGCCTTTACTTTTGACTCGTCCTGAATTTTCGGTTTTCTATGTTTCTCCATTACAACAATCATTACTACGAATATGATCGCCATGAAAAACAGAGATCGGAAAAACACCGGGGCAAATCCGATACCAAGCATCATTGCCGCTGCCGCTTTGACCGCGTTATAACCATTTCTCCCCAAAGCCAGCAGTAAAAACATAATGCCGCCCGCACAGATTGCCAGCAGTGCAAGGGCAACCGCTACGATTCCTACCGTCACTCCGGCTTTGATAAAGTTGGAAATGCTTTTCTGCCTTGCGTCCTCTTCCAACGAGAAGCCGGATACCTTCGTCTCGAAATCACTGACCAGAAACTTTGCTCCGCAGGCATCACAGCCGTCGATATAGCTGGATAATTTTCCTTCATGACCACAGTTTGGGCAGATCGCCATATCCCCCTGCACATCCGCTTTCAAAAAGTTGGCTTCCACGATCTCCGGTGTCTTCAGGGTCGCGATTTTTTTCCCTTTACGGTAATAGGTACGTCTCATCTTCACAGCTTTGGTCCGATGGCAGGTGTAATCATAGCCGTCCTTTTTCGGGCCATCGTAATCCGCCGGCCGCTCCGGTTCCTGCATCTCCATATCCACCGTCAGGTCCCGCTGCTGTAATCTTTTCCCACTTAAGCAAAGGCTCTGCCAGAAGGGCTGTGTCGTCTGTTCCATCAGGTGCTGCTCTGCTTTTGCATTTCCCTGATAGAAGGCTTTCAGTGCCCCATAAAAGTCTTCTGTCCGTCCTTCGATCTCTCTCCGTGCATCATTCAAAAAATCTGTTGCCATCGTATTCTCCCCTCACAAATGTAATACGTGATATGCATTCATTATATAAGGTGTCATCAGCCATTTCAAGATATTTTCCCGTACAGAAGCTATTGCCTGCCCGAACAGCTAGTGCTGATGGAGATATTTTTCTCTGGTAGCCAGTCCGCCCCGGATATGTCGTTCAGACTTGTTGATATCCAGAACCTTTCTTGCCTGCTTCGCCAACGACGGATTCACCTGCACCAGCCGCTCCGTCACGTCCTTATGTTTCGTCGTGATGAATTAGAACGGTTTCGTCCAAGCCCAAATCTCCAAGCAAACGCAGGTAAATATCCACATTCCCATCCTTATCCACTTCGATTTTCTGGATAATGCGCTTTAGCTGGGCATTGGTCATCTGGTGTACATCTGTTATATCCTCAATCTCTTTGAATGTCCGTCCGAGGACGCTTTCCAACTGTTCCCCCTTGGTAAGATGATACGCTACCATCTTCAGTTCGTTTTCCAGCCGTTCAATTTCTTTTCTCATGCCGCCGATTTTATCATTCAGTTCCTCTCTGGAAATCAAATCGTCTGCGTACATATCCATATATTTTTGCCGGGTTTTTTGCAGCTTTGCAAGCTGGGCATTTAGCTCTTTTTCATAATTCAGGTTTTCGTCCTTTGCCTTATAAACCCGCTGAAATTCTCCGACCACATAACGGATCACATTCTTCTTTGCTTTCAGAAGTTCAGCAAAATATTCCTGCAAAACTTCAATCAATTCTTCTTCGTCTACCGTCACAGCATTGGGGCAGTTGTCTGCACCACGCCCGTTATGCCCGGAACACACCCAGCGGACATAAGTGTTTTTATATGTGCGGACTGTGCGCCGGAAGGACCAGCCGCATTCCTTGCATTTGATAAGAGTAGAGAACAGATATTTATTGCTTTGGCGTTCCTTATCCACCTTAAATGCTTTGCCTCTGGACTGCATAATCTGCTGTGCCTGTTTAAAAACCTCCGGCTCAATAATACGCAAATCTGGACGCTCCACAACCATCCACTCGGTTTCATCTTTGTCCGCCCTCTGCCCGGTCAGAAAGTCGGTTACTTCCTGTTTGCCGTTAATAATTTTACCCGTATAAAGTTCATTCGTAAGAATACGGCAAACCCCATTCTGGCTCCACTGGCAATTCCGTTTTGTCCGCAATCCTCGTTCATTTAAGAAAATGGAAATTTTCGCAGCACCATACCCGTCTTTGATATACCACTCATAAATCTGGCGGACAACCGCAGCTTCTTCTTCATTGATTGCAAGGTTAAAATAATCTCCAATCGTCTTATCATATCCGTAAACGATATTCGGGACACGACCTTTTTCAGCATTCATCTTTTTTCCAAATTTCACACGCTTTGAGGTATTTGCACTTTCTTCTTGTGCCAATGCCCCAAAAATCGTCAGCACAAATTCACTGTTGCCCATGCTGGTCATGTTGGCAGTCAAAAACTGCGTTTCAATTCCCAAAGATTTCAGCTTGCGGACATTCTGCAAAAGGTCAACGGTATTTCTGGCAAAGCGGGAAATGTCCTTAACTACGACCATATCAAACAGCCCATGCTCGGCATCTGCCATCATGCGTAAAAATTCTTTTCGATTTTTTATTTTGGTTCCAGAAATACCCTCGTCTGCATACAATCTTACTAAGGTGTCCCCTGTGCGTTTTGTGTATTCAGAAAAAAACTCTTTCTGTGCTTCCAGGCTGTTGAGCTGGTCAGCCTTATCGGTGGAAACACGGCAGTAAGCAGCTATATTCATGGCAAAACCTCTCTGTTAAAATTAAATCGTTCTGTTACATCTTAATATTATCACATGAAGTCAGCGTTTTCAACCATGAAAAAAGGGACACTCCGCTCACGCAGAGTGTCCCTCGTCTAATTTTTCTTCGGTATCATCTGATGCGGCTGCGGCTTCTTGAATAGCCGACTGTACTTTTTCCGTATTGGCTTCAATTAGGATTTTCAGTAAGTAGTCGGCGGTCTCTGCCGCTGGATTAGGGTTATGAAACCGATAATTTAGTTTTCGCTTTTTCACAGCAGAGTTCCACCTCCTCCTTGTGTGCTACTCTTTGTCCATGTCTATGAAAACAAGGCGGAAAATAGTACCATATAACTTTTGTCAAAGTTCACGCCCACGCTTGTTGGGCTGTCGTTTCAATTCTGCCAGCACCTCCGGCGGGATACGGTCTACCAGCCGCTGAATGTCTTTCAGCTCGCTTTCCAGCTTTGCCCGTTCCATCGTATCTTTCATCTTGCCTTTTTCACTGGCTTTGGCTCTGGCTTCCAACTGTTCATTTTCTGCTAAAAGGTCGTTTATTGTGACCTTATATTTTTTGAGCTGACCGGAGAAGTTCTCCATCTGCGGAAACCACTTTTTCAGCAGGGAGAGGGCTTCCTCTTTCTTCTTTCCGGCATTGAACGGGGTAATACCGTCCAGCGTGGCTTCAATGGCTCTTGCCTGTTTGGAGAGATTGACCGCCTGCTTGAACAGACGGGTGGGGATATGCTTCCTGCCTGTCTTACTGGCACTTTCCCCACGCTCCAAGTCGGGATATTTCTCCACCATATAAGCGTGAAAATCGTCCTGCCATTTTGTGAGGTTGGCTCTATTCCCTATAATCTCCTTTGCACACAGGCGGTTGTCCTCTGTCAGCGGGACAAAGACCAAATGCAGGTGGGGCGTTTTCTCGTCCATGTGTACCACCGCCGACACGATATTTTCTTTCCCTACCCGCCCGATTAAGAAATCAGCCGCCCTCTGGAAAAATTCCTGTATCTCCTTTGGGGACTTCTTCTTAAAAAATTCCGGGCTGGCGGTAATCAGCGTATCCACAAACCGGGTGCTGTCCCTGCGGGTGCGGCAGCCAGCTTGTTCAATGCGGCTTTTAATGAAGTGGTAGTACCTGCCCTCTGGCTTAACGATATGGAAGTTGTACTTGCTCCGGCTGGTGTCAATGTCGGGATTGCTGGCGTACTGTTCCTTTTGCCGTTCGTGATGGGCTTCCAGCGGTCTTGCCGGATTGCCCTTGTGTTTTTCAAATCGCAAAATTGCGTGTTGTGCCATGAAACTCCTTTCCCCATTCCGTTCCTTTCCGGGACTTTTCCACAGGAAAATCCCGCAGAAAATATCTCGGATCGGATAGGAATGGATAAGATATAAATAAAATCGTTTTAATCTCTGTATTTCTATATACCGTCCGGTTTTCGTACTTCAAGAGGATTGATTATCGTACTTGTGGAGTGCGGTTTTCAGTCCTCCGGCGTTCCATAACCGGATTTCTTGAAGTCGGTGTTTGGAACCGCTTCGTAGGATTTTGGGTAAATGCGGTTGGGTTTTCCACAGCCCTGCTTCTGGATTTCCACCAGTCCGGCATATTGCAGTTCCCGCAGGGTGTTGACCGCCTTCTGCCGCCCGCAGTGGAGCAGCTCCACTACCTCGTTGATGGGATAGTAGAGGTAAATCCGCCCATATTCATCTGCCCAGCCGTTTTTCCGGGACAGGTCTGTCCGGCGCAGGATAAAGGCATACAGTACCTTTGCTTCGTTGGACAGGGGTGTGAATGTGGGGGCTTCAAAAAGGAAATTCGGAAGCCGGGTAAAGCTGACCGCCTTTTCCGGCTGATGGATATAAATGGTGTTTGTCATATCGTGTTTTGTGGACGGTTAGAAGCCTGTTTCTGGGGGCAGACGGTAGTTTCTATTGCCTACCCCTGTTCTGTGCTTGTAAAGCCTTGTAAATCAAGGACTTTTCAGCCCCTAACTGTCCACACAAGACCTCCTTTTCCGTTCACTTTCTGTTTTCTGCCGCCTGTGAACTCTGGCGGCACAGTCGGGACAGTATTTCGCCCGGTTGGACTTTGGGACGAACACTCTGCCACAGACCGCACAGCGTTTTAGCTCCTTATCCCGGAAAATCTCCGCTTCCAGCGTCCCGATTTGCGGTAAGACCGACCAGCGGAACCACTTACAGCAGACCGAGAAAGAAATGGTCTGGTGGCAGGTGTGGGTGTCCCCATCGTCAAGGAGCATACAGTTCCCGTCCTCATAACAGCAGCACTCCCGGCGGATCAGGGCGTTTGCCTGTTTCCTCTGTGCCGGTGTCATGCGGTAAAGGGAACCGTCCGGCTTGCGCTCTATGGGCGGCAGTCGTTTATATGGGTTCTCTTTCATGTGTTCCCTCCATTTTTCCTTTGCCGTTCTTCCCGAAAAGGCTTCCTACCCCATTCCTGCGGCGTGTTCCGGCTTTGGCACGCTCCCCGGACTTCGGGACATTTTGTCCCGAAGTGGCTCGTTGCGGTGCTTCCCCTGCCGGGGTATTCCTTTTCGGACGGTCATTCATTTTTCAAGGTGCAGCTCATCGATGAACTACCCTAAGTCTACACCTAAAAGACCGCCCGCCCCGTATATCCATAAGGTCGGAAATCAGCCCGGAAAATTCTCTATTTCCACGCTCTCGGAATTGTGGTAAAATGGAAGAAACAAAATAGTAAATCGAAATTGTACTACGGTGACAACATAAAAAAATTGGAAATAGCTTTTACGGATACAAGCGAAAAAGTTGTGATTGATGAAACTTCATTGATTATAGCTCTTAGTAACAAAACCACACCCGATGGCTTAACCGAGAGTTTCATATTAAATTTTGATGAGGACTTGCCAGATAAATTATTGAAACATCCTTTGATGTTTTACATCTATGATGATTTGCCTATCTTAAAATTATATAGGAGCGTATATATTTCCTCTTATCAATGGATAACTTAGAGCAATGTAACTACCAAGCAGACAAGGAGGGAGAGCATGGAACTGTCCATACAAGAACGATTGAAAGACCTGCGTGTGGAGCGTGGGCTGACACTGGAACAGCTTGCGGAGCAGACCAAGATTTCCAAGTCTGCATTGGGCAGCTATGAAGCGGACGACTTCAAGGACATCAGCCACTATGCCATTATCAAGCTGGCGAAGTTTTACGGCGTGACCGCTGACTATCTGCTGGGATTGACCGAAACAAAAAATCACCCAAACGCCGATCTTACAGACCTGCGTTTGAGTGACGAGATGATTGACCTGCTGAAAAGCGGGCGAATTGATACCGCCCTGCTTTGTGAACTGGCGGCGCACCCGGATTTTGTGAAGCTGCTGGCCGATATACAGATTTATGTGGAGGGTATCGCCGCCACACAGATACAGAACTTGAACGCATGGGTAGATGTGGCAAGGGCTGAAATTATGGAGAAATACCAGCCGGGGGAGCATGACAAGACCGCTGGTGTCCTGCAAGCCGCCCATGTGCGGGAGGGCGACTATTTCAGCAGCCGGGTACATCACGACATAGACGCTATTATGGAGGACATACGGGAAGCCCACAGGGGCAGGAGCGACAGCGCCCCGGAGAATACCATTGTGGACGAACTCAAGCGGGATTTGGAGGAAGTGGCGAACTTCAAGGGCAGCCGGGCGGAACAACTGCTGATGGTGTTCTGCAAGCAAACGAAGCTGCGTTATACCAAGCTGACAGAGGAAGAAAAACAATGGCTGACCCGGATTGTCCAAAAATCCGAACTGGCGAAAAACTATGTGCCGCAGAGGGGAAAAAGAAAATAGAGAGTGATAAATTGTATTTTGCGGAGGTGGTTCTATGAAGAAAATTCTTACACTATTCATAACAAGCTTGTTTATAATCGTAATATATTCAGGTTGTTCAGTAAAGGAGGAACAAACTACTGTGTCTGAAGATAAAACTACAAATTCTATGTCTGGTGAAAGCACTATATCAGTTCCCGCTTCCGACAATGATTTATATAATGAAAACTGTCTGACAGGAATTATGGTGGGCCGAAGTAGTACACATAAGTGTATATGGGTCACTTTAGAGGAAGATATTGAGGGAATAGAAAAAGGTCAGGATGTTATTATTCATATAACTGATAAATTGGAAAAACAGGTCATGGATTATGAACTTGGTGCCAGACTTTCTGTTTATTATGATAACATTTCTATTACTGATGAACCTCAAATAACTGCCCCTCATAAGATTGTACTGTCAGAGTAAAATAAGAATTGATATGCTTTCGCTTCAGCTATTTGTAATTATTTTAGCTATATGGGGAATCGCATAGCGTCCAGTTTGTCGGGGAGATAGCAAAGGCAGGCGAGCCAGTCAACGGTCAAGATGAACGGCACATAAATGTGCCGCCGTTGACAGTCTCGCCTGTCTTTGCTAAAGGGTAATCAAGGCGGGAAAGCCCTAAAATGGCTTCCCGCCCATTTCAATTTTTACGGGAGTGTATCCATAAGTTCGGCGTAGGACGAGGGACGGGGCTTTCATATACGCCCTGTCTGCTGATGAAACCAACCCTGTGTTTGCGGCTCCACGCCACACAATCACAGCCTTGTTTTCCTGCTGCTTCAAATGCCCTTGCCCTCCCGGTTGGCAACCTCATTTTCGCAGCTACGCCGACAGAGCGTATAACACACTACACTTTGCAAGCAAAGTCGTGTGCCAAAGGGATACCCTTTGGAAACCCTTTTTTGTCGGAGTGTGTAGCCACACTTCCTCCAAAATGCAAAATAAGCGGCATAGGTCAGCCCGTTCCCGGTGCTGATCTATACCGCTTATTTGCCTACATGGGCTTCTTACTGTATCGCCCATATAAACCGTTCCAATTTATCACTTCCGTATGTACTGTGCTTTTCGAGATGCCGAACGCCTTCGCTGTCTGTCTGACTGTGGCGTTGTGGTCGATGATATAGCCTGCTATCCCAATAGCTCGTTCTTCAATATAGTCTTTCAAAGGAAAACCCCTCAGGATACTTTTTTACAGTGTATGAAAGTATCTGAGGGGTTATGATAGGGATTGGCACTACTTCAGAAGTTTTTGCATCCCCATATCATCCGCTTATTCACAATTATTTTTTCATCGTTCTTGACAGATAAACAGCTTCTTGCTGCTATCCCGGATGAGAAATGGATTTTCAGCATGATTAACATGATTAATATGCGGCTTCCGCAAGTCTCTCATATGCTCTTGTCTGAACCTCCATATAGTACGCAAATTCTGCATCATTCAGATCCTCGCCGCCCCACTGGTCAAATTTCTTAATGAAATCATCATACTTTAACATGTAGCTCATATAGTCTGCCATGAGACTGGCATCTGTAGGATTTTTACTGTTATTCCAATGCCTTTTTTATTTCAGTATCAGGAGCATCAATAATCATTGTAATTTCTTTGATTGAAAATCCCAATTGCTGATAAAATTTGATTTGTGCAATTCTCATTTCAGCATCCTTGTCATACAGTAAATGTCCATACTTATTTCGACCTGACGCTGTTACAAGTCCTGCCTTTTCGTACCCTTGCAGTGCCCTTCTGGATACCCCAAGGGTTTCACAGATTTCCCGTAATGTCATGCCATTTTTTACCTTCCCTTTCTAGCCTAAAGCTGCACATAATGTGCAGTCAAAGGCTTTATTTGGAAGAACCGGATATATTTCCTTTCTTCCCTTTAAGGGAATGTTTTTTTCGCGAATTTTACGCTCCTGCCTGGCTGACACGCATGCCAAAGAATCTCTTGCATTCTCTGTTTAAAATACGTATAATATTAGCAAAATAGTACGCTTGTCGGTCAAATGACTGTATAAGAAAAGGAGGAACATTTCATGAAATTGACAAAAATCGAACAGGTAAATGAGTTTCTTTCTATTGTCGACAGTTGTAAGGGGGACGTAACTTTAAGATCCTTAGACGGTGATATTTTTAATCTAAAGAGTAAGCTTTCCCAGTACATTGCCATTGCTGCATTGCTCGGACAGCATGGGGATGAGCTTGAATTGTTCTGTTCTGACAGGGAAGATGAAGGCAAGTTCATGCAATTTTTAATGGAAAATCCCAGTATATAATAAATCTTTATAGCAAAAACTGCCCGGATACTTCGTTCTCAGAAATATCCGGGCAGTTTTTAGTTGATAGCATGGAATTTTTATTTTCTATCACAGGTCAATTTTACAGCAGCTGCAGCAGTCTCCGGTTCCTGCGATAGCAGAATACTCTGTCCGACAACATCTCTTCTTCTCCATAAATGGCATTGATGTGTTGCACAGATGTTCTGATTTCCTCTGCATCGACGCAGGCTACCGGATGAATCATTGCCTCATGCAGACTTGGGAATACTACATAATAATCGCCACGCATTTTTTCCGCAAGAATATCTTTAACCCCAGGATAAAAAAAAGCTGCTGCTCCGTTGATCCGTCCTGTTGTGGTCAGGAGGTATCCAGTCCTTCCCTCCATAGGATTCCATGGAGCAATCTTTGTCGGCCGCCCCTTCTCATCCGGGAGGAACACACCCTCATAATAAGGGAACTCGGGGCGTCTGTCACTACCCAGGTACAGTCTCGGCGGCATTTTACGGCTACTATTCATAAAAGCTTCCATGATCAGTTGATCCTCTGTCCGTTCCCACGTCATTATCCTGTTGCGGGATAATTGCATTGTCAGATTGTCTGGGTTCCCTTCGCAGATAATCAGCTGAAGTACCAGTGCAATATCTCCAATCTTACGATGGATTGCATTTTCAAGCGTGTGCCTGTGTCTTTCAAAATTTACTGGTTGTATCCTCATATGACCTCTGCAGACAGCATAACTCAGACTTTCCTCTGTAAACGACACATCTTTTTTCTTATCTGATTCTTCAAGACCTGCTGAGATCTCCGGCAGAATACTTTGCCACCCTTCCTGTCTGTATCTTTCGTATAACGGTCGTACCGGCCAGTACTGTATCTGCTCTTCCCTTTTTAAACTCCACATGGCACATAACATATCTTCCCGGATGAGAATATTCTCTCTTCCATACATATGGCGATTCATAACACTCATGATATGCACTGCCATGGGATCCGAGCAAATCATTTGCCGCTCCAAAAGGCGTATTGTTTTATTCTGCGCCGTCTCCATATTCTGCACGTTCCGGCACAATGCTTTTTTAAATTCTTCGTATGTCATTTATCCCCCATATTCAAAATTAGTCTGTTCTGCAAATTCTCCTGAATTTGCGTACAAAAATAAAAAGAATCGTTCAAAAAATTGGAAATTCCGACCGAATGGTCTGTTAAGAATGCTTATTTTTCTGAAATAAAAAAATATGGTTCTGAATAACTACAGACTATCATAGCGTTCCCGCTTTGTCTATATGCGTTTTTACCAATGATATCTTTTGTTTATTTTCACTAACGGGTGGGCTCAGAAACGTGCGTCGCAAGGCGCACATAGAAAAAAGCCTTGCTTTCCATGAAAACAAGGCTTTTTAATGTCAAATATTCAAATATATCCGACTGTCTGCTACACAACCCGTCTCACTGCAAGAATGGGACGATAATTTGCATTGCTGACCTTAATGCCGGTACGCTGGGTGCTGGCATGTACGATCAATCCTCCGCCGATATACATTGCCACATGTCCATCATAACAGATCAGATCTCCCGGCTGTGCACTGCTATAATCCACACCGGTACCGCAGCTTCTCTGCTCATAGGAAGTACGGGGAATACTGTAACCGAAGTCACTGTATATCCGGAAGGTAAATCCGGAGCAGTCTGCACCATTGGTCAGGCTGGTGCCTCCCGCCACGTAAGGATTGCCTATGTACTGACAGGCATATTTTGCCAGCCGCTTACCCATATCGCTGCCGGATGCATTGTCGATCACAGAAGTATAATTCGTGGTCGTGTAGCTTCCGGTAGCCGCTGCGGTGTTGCCTCGCTGTGCCTGTGCCTGCAGCTGTTTTAACTGTTTCTGTTCCTGCTGCAGCAGTGCCTTTGCCACGGAAGCCTCCTGCTTTGCCTTTTTAATCTCCGCATCGAAGTTAGCAGATTCCTTCTTCTTCTTCGCCAGCATGACATCCAACTCAGACTTCTGGCTTTCCAGATCTGCCTTATCAGCCTCCAGCTGGTCTTTATCCGCCTGGAGCTGCGTCTTCTCTTCCTCGAGCTGATTCCACAGTGCCAGCACCTGTTCCTTGGTCTCCTCATATTCCTGCAGCTTCTGGCGGTCATATTCGTAGACACTCTCCACGAAATCCATGCGGTTCAGCATGCCGCTTAAGCCGCCGCCCTGCAACAGAAGATTCACGTAATTCTCCGAAGAATCGTTCTCATACATCATCCGCATCCGGGTGATCATATCATTGTGCTGCTTTTCTTCCTTTTCTTTGGCAATATTGTATTCTTCCTGAGTCTGATCGATCTGTACCTGCTTGTCGGCAAGTTCCGTCTCCTTTTCGGCAATCTCATCTTCCTTCATACCGATACTGGTCATGGTGTTGATGATCTCTGCATTCAGGTCATCGATCTTCTCCTGCACCAGATCCTGCTCATCCTGCAAGGAATGGATCTGGCTGTTGATGTTATTCAGCTGGTTCTGATGATTGTTGATGTTGTTCTGCAGTTCACTCATGGAAGGTGCCGCCTGTACCGTCTCCGCAGGAGATTCCCAGACGGAGCCGGTGGCAGTCAGCGTTACCGCTGCCAGAAGAAGAGCACTCACAAGTCTTCTCTTCACGTTATTCACTTTTCTGCCAGCGGTTATTTTTTTCATACGTCACTCCATCTATTGATGCCTACGAATTGTTCCGTGCTACGCACTCCCACAATTCTCCCCAATATTCGCATATCGTGGGATTACCATCCCACTTTTATGCTCATATCGGGGCGGGTCCCAAGGTCTTTCACCCGCTTATGAGCAAGCTCATGCGGGCTTAGACCTTTTTCCCCTGGCATCATATATTACAGGTCACAATTATTTACAGTACGAGGGAAGGGAATAACGTCTCTGATGTTACCCATTCCGGTGATATACATTACGCAACGCTCGAAGCCCAGTCCAAAGCCTGCATGGCGTGCAGAGCCGTAACGGCGCAGATCCAGATAGAACTGATAATCTTCCTTGTTCAGTCCCAGCTCTTCCATACGTTTCTCTAGGATCTCCAGGTTGTCCTCACGCTGGCTGCCACCGATGATCTCACCGATACCGGGCACGAGGCAGTCCATAGCGGCTACAGTCTTGCCATCTTCGTTCAGCTTCATATAGAACGCCTTGATCTCCTTCGGATAATCGGTTACGAATACCGGTCTCTTGAATTCTTTCTCCGTCAGGTATCTCTCATGCTCGGTCTGCAGATCACATCCCCAGAATACCTTGTAATCGAATTCATCGTTGTGCTTCTCCAGGATCTTGATCGCCTCAGTGTAGGTTACATGACCGAAATCAGAATTTACCACATGCTGTAATCTCTCGATCAGTCCCTTATCTACAAACTGGTTGAAAAATGCCATCTCTTCGGGAGCATTTTCCAATACGTAACGAATGACATACTTTAACATGCTCTCTGCCAGAATCATATCATCCTTCAGATCTGCAAAACAGATCTCCGGCTCGATCATCCAGAACTCAGCCGCATGACGGGTGGTGTTGGAATTCTCCGCACGGAAGGTGGGACCGAAAGTATATACGTTCTTGAATGCAAAAGCATAAGTCTCTACATCCAGCTGTCCGCTTACGGTAAGATTTACCGGTTTGCCGAAGAAATCCTGTGTGTAATCTACTTTTCCGTCCTCGGTCTTAGGCACATTGTTCATGTCCAGAGTCGTTACCTGGAACATCTCACCGGCACCCTCACAGTCACTGCTGGTGATCAGAGGGGTATGCACATAGACAAAGCCTCTCTCCATGAAGAAGGTATGGATCGCATAAGCGATCAAGGATCTGACACGGAACACTGCCTGGAAAGTATTGGTACGTGCTCTTAAGTGAGAAATGGTACGCAGATACTCGAAGGAGTGTCTCTTTTTCTGTAAAGGATAATCTGCAGTAGAAGGTCCTTCCACGATCACTTCTGCTGCCTGCATCTCAAATGCCTGCTTTGCCTCGGGGGTAGCCACGATGGTACCGCGGATCACAACAGCTGCACCGACATTGATCTTGCAGATCTCCTGGAAATTTTCCAGTCCGTCGCCGTATACTACCTGTAACGGCTCAAAAAAAGTTCCGTCGTTGATCACCAGGAAACCGAAGTTCTTGGAGTCACGATTGTTCCTTACCCAGCCGCCTACGGTGATCTCCTTGCCAATATAGACGTCCTTTTCCCGATGAAGTTCTCTGATGTCTGTTAATTCCATATTCTTTCCTATCCGCACGCTGCGACGTGCTCTATCTGAACCGGCCCGCATCCTATTCGCCGGTCGCATACTGTTCGTATCAATAAAATTTAGTTATTGGTGATCTGTGCATTTTCTACCAGATAATCCAACACCTTGTCGTAGAGGAAGTACTCTCTGTAATCTTCCCTGGAGGTCTCTCCGATATACTCTTCGATAGTGTCATAACCGGCTGCTGTTGCGCGGTCCTGAAGCATCTGATCCAGTTCTTCGTCACTGATGTTCAGATTCTCTTTGTTCGCCACTGCCTGCAGGGCAATATCCTGCTTTGCGGTCTGCTCAGCATAGGTAGACAGGAAGGTTGCCAGATCCTGTCCATAATAATACTGGGTAAATGTGTCTGCGTCCACGCCGTAAGAAGATGCCATGGAGGTGATGCTGCTCTCTGCGGCATCGGAATATTTCTGTACCAGTGCTTCCGGTACGGAGGTAATAGTGTTGTTTGCCATAAACGCATCCATCACTGCCTGCTGTACATTGGTCTCATAATTCTGCTGTGCATTCTCATTCAGATAATCATAAGCGTACTGACGGAGTTCTTCCTCGTTCGTCACACCATCGATACCGAAGTTACTGATGACTTCATCACTGTATTCCCCATCCTGTGCGGGCTGAATATAATTTACCGTCACCGTAAATACCACAGCCTGTCCTGCCAGATCAGAATTTCCATAGTTCTCCGGGAATGTAAGATCCAGATCCACTGTCTCGCCGGGCATCACGCCGATCAGTCCATCTTCGAATCCGGCAATAAAGCTTCCGGAACCGATGGTCAGATCGTATCCCTGTGCGGTACCGCCGTCAAATGCCACACCATCCTTTTTGCCTTCGTAATCGATGTTTACGGTGTCTCCGGTCTCCACGGCACGATCCATGATACCGCCGTTCTCCGCGGTAATATTTCCATAATATACATTATTGACCAGAGTGTCCCACTCGTCCTCATCTACTTCCACAGTGTCTACGGATACTGCCAGTCCCTTGTACTCGCCCAAGGTCACATATTTGTCCACATCCATATCCTTCAATGCGGTACTTTCCGTTCCGGCGTCGGTCGCTGCACCAGTGCCATCTCCTGTATCCTTTGCTCCGCAGCCTGCAAGCACTGCTACGCTTAACACTGCTGCCAGAAGTCCTAATGTCTTTTTCTTCATTCTGTTACTTCCTATACCTTTCTTTTTTGTACTACTATGAGAGTGTAACACAAACGTTTCCATTTTCCTAGCATTTTCTTAATTCCCCAAAGTATTTAAAAAGCAAAATCAACTCATTTTTTTAGCTTATACCTTCTGTTAGTATTAGACCCCAACACTTCGATATCCTCCATCTCTGAAAGAATCGCACGCGTCCTTGCCGGGCTCAAATTAATATATATGGCAATATCATTTGTCTTGGCTTCTCCATGATGAGTAAGGTATTCATATATTTTTGCAATATTTTCGCTTGTTTTCTTCGCTTGTTTTCTTCGCTTGTTTTCTTCGCTTGTTTTCTTCGCTTGTTTTCTTCGCTTGCTTTCTTCGCTTGCTTTCTTCGCAAATTCAAGTATTAAGCTTGTCCTATCCGGATCAAACCGTTCCTCAATTACAGGTTCCTTCCAGCCTTCATCTTCCCATGTATTAAATATATTAGGAACACCACTACCAGAGCGCTCACCAATATTAATAAGATTAAACATTTTCATCAGTGACTTATTTCTTGGATCTGACTCTCCTCCCTTACGCATTTGAATTTTACCAGTTCTAATGTATCCTGGATTTTCTAACGTAAGTTTCTTTGGTTCCTTCTTAATCACTACTCCACGTGTACCATAGTAATCAGCATTAATCAAACAATTTGCCAATGCTTCCCTAAGTGCCTTATGAACAGGTGTATCTTCAATTCTGTTTCCTCCTTCCATTGCAAAAGGAGTTTTAACATCCACAATTATTTTGTTATACACCCGAAAATAAAAATCGCAAAGATTACCAGACCATTCCCCCGAACTTGACTGCAAACGGTCTGTCCATCGGATTGTTGGATCAAGCATTTCACGATAATCCAGAAAATATTCTGGAAAATGTCTTACAATGTTATATTCATCTCCAAACATCAGCATACCTGCTGCAGTTGGATGAAGTTGTCTGTCCTCCCTCGAAATAGCTGCCGCTCCAATACTTCTTAAATATTCATTATCATTTAATCGTTCAAATGGATGTCCCGGTTTCAACGTTCTGTGGCGATTTCTATAGCCCTGTATCGTCTCGTAATTCAAATCTTCCATCGGGACATCATCTAACACTTCCATATCCATTGTGTTTTCTGCCTGATCACGAAGCAATGTTTTTACCTGTAATCTTGTACAACGATAATCTCCCTCATGGTTTCTCCTGAAAGTGGCACCAAATAAATCATCATTAATATATACCGGCTTTTGCTCACGCTTAGCCATCGGAACATATATAACAATAATTAAATCACCATTTACATCATATGTCTCTACATCATCATCCTTCAAAATGTTAATGTTAACTTTTTTATGATTATTTATAGCATCCCAGAACTGCTTTATAATTTTCCCCTTATCTGCGGCATCCAATCCGGTAGTACGCCAGGAACCATCCTTATTTTCTACTACTCCAAGAATTATTACCCCTCCGTAGCAATTTGCAAATGCAGAATATGTTTCCCACAATGACACAGGCAAACCTCCACTTGCTTTCTTTACTTCTCGTCGATTGTCTTCTTTGTATGAATCAAATTTCGATATATCAAATATATCTTTCAAGCAGTATCATCCCCTTTCTCTATTAATAATCTGCCAGTCCTCATATAACCATGCAATTTTAGCGACTTGATATGCAGAATATCGCATTCCTCCCAAATTATCTTCCCTATCTTCTTGGATTTGAGCCATATATTTTTTATTAATTTCGTCATCACTATGATCACAAAAATGTTCTGAAATATAAGCATCAAATTTTATTTTTTCACTCTCACTTTTAAATATTAAAATTTGATGATAATTTGTTTCTCTACTTGATATGTCGCAACTCCCATGCGTAAATATTTTAAGTAACTTCCCTTCAATAGAATCTAATAGATAATAACTATACCAAAAATCCCCTTTATCTTTTACTGCGCAGTTTTGAGCCTCTGGCAAATACTTTCTAAATTCATCAAAACACCATAATACTGATTCATAAATCGTCGTGTTATGATACATAATATTCAATTTTGCAAGATACATATTAGGATGTGTGTAAAAAGCTGCCGCTGGAACCCACCCACGGTTCATATCCTCCACTTGCACAATTTGAAATTCTGGGAAATCACAATGATAACAGGATTTCTTATTTCCCCAATCAAACACCCATTTGTCTATATCTTCAAGTAATATATTTAGTCTCTCCATAATTGATAAATCAATGCCAAATCTTTTTCGCCATAAAAACTCAACATCATTAATATCGGCTTGTTTATCAATATCAGTATTACTGTCTACAACTCTAGTGTAAATATGATATGGACGTACAGTTTTACCATACATTATTCCTTCATCATTTTTTATATCTTTGTCCTTATACTCTTTTTCCAAATAATACGGAACATCTGCACTATCTTTTACGACAAGGACATCTAATTCATGATTTTCCAAAATAATAGTATGTATCTCTACGCGAGGTCTGATTCCTCCTGCAAAGCTAGCACTTTTTAATATATCTTTTATTACCTGCTGATTTCGTCTATGTGCATCTTCTTCTACTCCTAATATCTTAAAAGTATTATCTTCGATCCCTATTATAATATATGAATCTTTTCGCGGACGATTATTTGCCATGCAAATGATATCATGAACCAGTTTGGCTTTATCATCATGGTGCTCTTGTTTAAAATCCCACCAATCATCCTCTCTTTTTGTTTCTAACAATTCTATCACTTTGTTGGTTAAAGCTTTATTATCCAAACAACACCTCCAAAACATAAACCACTTTCCCTATGCTACTTCTTTATATCTCATAAATACATACTCATAAATTTTCTGTCTATATGTATATACCTCACTATAAGAATAGCTTTCCGGCAATTCTTCCCAAAGAATGTTTCCTATAAAAGTCTCTACATCATCTCTTGTTTCTTGTTTTTCTGTCCAATGATTGATTCCAGATATTTTTGTCTTTATCTTTTCCAACAAGTCCACAGCAACTTCCTTTATCTTCTCAATATCTTCCTTGGAAAGATTTTCATTAAAAAGCATATCATACAATGACAGTTCTTCATCACTTGTAAAACCTTCTCTGACATAGCGCTGTTCTTCCTGATTCATTGAATTAGCCAAATTCATCAAATCTATAAATGTCTTTTCGATATTTGCTCTGTCCTGCTCATTATTATATTCATCAATAATTGTCTGATATCTTTCATAATAATCCACACGACTTGGATTTTCTTTGAGCATGCTGTCTAATCTTGTTTGAATCAGTTCGTCCAAATCTGTAATAAGCAGATTCTTTTTCTTGGTCTTTGCAAATTCTCTTCGTAGCAGATCAAAATCGATTCTGCTGATATCAAAACGCTTTGCATAATCAACATTGCCCGACGGCCGTTCAATCATTATGTAATCACCGAGAATTTCATTCACCTGCACCATCAAATCAACATTATCAATGTGCTTTCTCTTTTTCCTTAGTTCATCGGATATTGCTATCAATGCATCTTTTCTGTCTCTGTTCGCATCCGATATATCATCTCTATCCAAATACTTCATCATTCGATTGATTTCATTTGCATATGTCATAAACTGTTTGCGTGATTCTCGGTTATCAGAGACTGCATTTGCAGCACTCTGTAACAAAGTTAATTTTGAAAAATCTCTTGCCTGAATCAGATCTTTCAACTCAAAATTTCTACTATGCAGGAATTCTGTAGCTGCTGCTATCATTTCCAACACATGTTCTATAAGTTCACCCTTGTCTATTGTTGGATCAGTTTCCCTGCCTCCAACATTTGCTGTATAATCCGCAAGTGCTTTACGAAGCGCCTTTACTATGCCTATATAATCAATGATAAGTCCGTTACTCTTACCCTCTGCAACACGATTTGCTCTTGCTATTGTCTGCATGAGAGTATGCGCTTTCAAAGGCTTATCAAGATATAAGCATGACAAACACTTTACATCAAAACCAGTAAGCCACATTGCACAGACAAACACTACTCGTAGAGGATTGTCCTCATCCTTAAACTCTTTATCGAGTTCTCTTTTCTCCATCTTTTCACGATGAGGCTTTATATCAAGATTCCATTTCTTAAATGTCTGAATCTCATTCTGCTCCTGAGAAATAACGACAGCCATTTCGGTTTCTTTCATCCATTTAATCTTGCGTTCCAGTTCCTGTGCTTCCTGCTGGGATGCATTGGATTTTATGTCTTCTAATCGTTTAATTTCTTCTTTCCAATAATCCTGCACATAGTTATACATCCGAACACAAGTTACTTTATTCAGACACACGAACATAGCCTTACCACTTGTCCACAAATCTGAATAATGTGCAACAAAATCTTTTGCTACCGACTGAAGTCTTTGTGGTGCTGTCATAATATGGATTTCTTTCTTGAATTCGTGTTCAAGCTTTTCCGTCTGGTCCGGATCTAAATCTGCCGCCTCAATCGCATCCAATATCTTATCCGTAATATCCGGATTGTCCAAATCCAAAATCTTCTCTCCACGATTTTCATAATATAACGGAACTGTTGCCTTATCCTCCACTGCACGTTTAAAATCATAGATGGATATATATCCGCCGAATGTTCGCTCTGTAATATTATCGTTAGACAATAATGGAGTTCCGGTAAAGCCTATACGCGATGCCGTTGGCAATAACCTCATCATATTTTCTGCAAATATTCCATACTGACTTCTGTGTGCCTCATCAGACATTATAATAATATCATGATCCGGAACAATCGGTGATTCATCTTTCTTGTTAAATTTTTGAATCAGTGTAAAGATAAAGCTTGGATTATGCTGTAATCTAAGTACAAGATCATCTCCACTGGTTGCAATATATGTTGCTGCCTTTGTCTTCCCAAGCAATCCACAATTTTCAAACGTATCACTAATCTGCGTATTAAGTTCATCTCTATCTGTTAAAATCACAATCGTTGGAGACCCCACAAACTTTCGACGAATTTTCTGTGATAAAAATACCATAGAATAGCTTTTACCAGAACCTTGTGTATGCCAAAACACACCCAGCTTTCCGTTATTCAATTTACGAGCTTCATATGCTTTAACCGCTTCATTCACCCCTAAATACTGATGATTGCGTGCCAGAATCTTTACTGTTTTTCCGTCTGAATGATCGAATAGTATGAAATTCTCTAACAAATCAAGAAAGTTGTCCTTTTTACATATGCCTCGCAACATAGTTTCAAGCGCAACACTGCCTTCTTCCTGCTCAGACAATCTTTTCCACTCATGAAAGAATTCATATTTGCTGCCCAAGGTTCCCACTTTAGCCTCTGTTCCGTTAGATAACATAAGAAATGCATTGTAATAAAACAGATGTGGTATTGTATCAAGATAGTCTGTATAGTTATCTGTGTATGCATTCTGCACATCTACAGAATTCTTCTTCAATTCTATAAAAAGAAGTGGTATTCCATTTACAAAGCCTACAATATCTGTGCGTCTCCGATAAAGATCTCCATGTATTTTCATTTCCTTCACAGCAAGGAAATCGTTATTATCCGGATTGGTAAAATCAATGACAAGTGCTTTCTTCTCTTCCATCTGTCCATTTGACTTTTTTACCTTTACCGGAATACCATCTCTTATATATCCATACTTTTCTTCGTTAATCTGCATAAGCGAAGATGTCGACATATGCTTTTCAAATAATTTTACGGTCTCTTCAAGTAATGCCGGAGTAAGCCATGGGTTTAGTTTTGAAAGTGCCTGCTTGAAATATTTCACAAGAAGGATTTCCTTATATGATTTCCTGCCAAATGTGCCAGCTTCCCCCAGAACTTCTGTGTTATATGCAAGTTCTACACGCCAACCAAGTTCATCTTCAAGAAGGTGACCTGCACTTTCCTGTACTAATATGTTTTCAGAATAATCATAGCTCATGGCAGTATCTCCTTTTTAAATTTTATACCATTCTACAGTGTCGTCACTATCATCTCGTCCCGGATAATAGCCAATCAATTTATCGACTCTCAATAGTTCAACCAAAAGATCAAATGCATAATCCTTGTTCATCCCCAGTCCGTTTGCTATGTCAATTGTAGATTGTTTTCCCTGACAACATAGATATTTATAAAGCCTATACTTATGTGCTTCTTCCAACGTTGAATTATGTACAACAACATGTTTCAAGTTTCTTTCCGCGTCTATTCTTTTAGATACTTTCTTATAAAATTTGTCATCATTTTCTTTTATTTTTTTCAAATGCTGTGCAATATCCTCTATCGGAGAATCATACACCAGTAGCATTGCATACTGCTCTAAATCAATAGTTGTGTGTTCCGTATAGCTGTCATATGAAATATCAACTTCTGCAACATTCCTTGCCAATTCAGTAAACTCAGGTTGTCCACCCAATAAAATATATATTTTCTGACTACTTGCCAAATACAATTTAGCTTCACCAAATCTCTTGACTCGCTCCCTATCCTCACTATCCACTATTCCGTCAATAAATGCCTGATTAATATTTATGTTTACATTATGTGCCGGAAGAGTTCCTTCATTTTCTACTACAAAACATAACAAACCCGATCGTATTATATCAAAATGAATGGTTATATTAGGTCTATTCATTGACTGATATTGTCGAATCATTTCATCTGTTTGTATTTTTGCTGCCTTAGCAGATTTTCCATTAAAATAGCAAATCAAAATGGTCGCAATAACGTATATTGTTGTAATTATAACCATTATCCAATCCGTCACGAAATAGCATCTCCCTTCTATCACATTTCTATATCATTTGTTTGTCAACTATAAAATTAAATTCTCCGCCCATAAGCTTTGGCAATAAGCGATTACGCATTTCTTCCAATTTAATGCACATCTACTGTTTTTTCTTTATTTCATCTAATATAGGCATAACAATATTTGAAAACTCTTTAATAATTTTTTCCGTTGGCATAACAAATGGCATCGACTTAATTATTTTAGAATTTACTGCTTTGGAAATAGATGAAGTATTTCCCAATGTATCATATTCAAAATTGCACAAATAGCAATATGCATATGCTCGCTGCTCATTATTGTTAATATCGAAATGTGCAATTGCTTCATTTGTACACATTTCATTTGCTGCAATAGCTACTCGACCAACCGTAAGCTTAAAGCTAACAAGAATTGTTCCAATAGGAACAACTTTCATATTATGTTTTTTTACAGCCTCTGCAGTTATTCCTTCATTAGTTTTAAATATAAAAATCCTCGAATTCCCCATATCTGATATGGATACCCAAGGAACTCCATCATTTGCACCTGCAAACCATTGTTTTTCTGCACGTGGAGGTGTTTTTCCTATTGTTATATTGAAGAATGAATCTGCTCTATCTTTTCTCCATCCTTCTGGCACACCATCAACAATCTTTACATTCTCATATCCTGGAAAATGTAAATCCACAAACCATTCTTTATATAATCGTTGTGTTGCCTCTTCCAAGAGTTTAATTTGCCTTTTATTATTTTCAATTAAATCATCATATACAGATAGATATCGCACGATTCTATCTTGTACTTCTATATCAGGTGCCGGAAATCTTATAGCTGATAATTTCTGCCATGATAAATTATCCTGAGCTGTCCCTTGAGATATCTGTTTGCAATCTCTTTGAAGCATATCAAATGCATACTTCACAAACCTTACATTAGCAATTCCATCATATGGTATAAATCCCATTATACTATCCGGGAAACAAGCATCCATTCCTAAAATTGCTGTATCTGCTATATTAGCTGCAATCGTAATACAGAGTGTTCCCGCTTTCCATAATTTACTTTGCTCTAATCCCTTATCATTATACGTATTTTCATATTCTGTTAGATATAAATTTGCATTCTTAACATCAGCAGTTTGAACAAACGGATACTTTCCACCAAACATTGTATCATCATTTCTAGGTCTATGTTTTGATCTGCCACGAGAAATAGTTCCTAATTCATCTAATGTTTTGTATTCCCAATTCATAATCCCATTTCCTTCATATTCTTTGAGATAATATCCATCAAATCATTTGATTCTGCCTGCAATGTCAAAAGTTCACGATGTATTTCTGTCATTCGCTCTTCAAAATCCACGCCATCATCTTCCACAGGCGCGACTCCTACGTATGCCCCTGGAGTGAGCGACCACCTTTTTTCTTCAATGCTTATTCCATCTTTGCCATCACATTTTGCATCATCTGTTATATACGCAATCTTGCATAGTCCTAGAATGTCACGATATTCTCCATCACCAAACTTCTCATATAACCAGTTAGCCTCCTTGGCTATCGTAAGCTTTTCAGTCAATTTAGCAAGTTTATTATCATATTTCATCTGCATTTTTTTCTTTTCTCGTTTGTCTGCTGCCTCAACTGCTGTTTTGGCTTCTACACGAAGTTTCTTTAGTCTTTCAGTCAAATCATGGACCTGCTCATCAAATGATTTTTCGCTTCCAAGTTTATCTCTATATTCCCGAAGTAATGCATTGTATTTTTCGATTTCTCCACGATATAGCCAGACAATGACATTCAGATTTTTAAGTTGCCATTCTGACCATTCATTCAGTGTACGATCAACCTCTGTATAATAGTTTCTCGCATCAATAAAGAGAACTTTGTTTTTCAGCCCTTCCTTTTTGCCTTTGTCAAAGAACCATAATGAACATGGAAGGCTCTTTGTATAGAAAAAGTTGTTTCCGACACTTATTATTACATCAACATTACCTGTTTGTATAAGCTGCTTTCTAATATCTTTATCGTTTCCTATGTTACTGTCTGTCGCAGAAGAAGCCATTACAAATCCGGCTCTTCCTTTTTCATTGAGATATGCATAAAAATAAGAAATCCAAAGATAATTTGCATTTCCAATTTCTTTATTTTTATTTTCTTTGGGGCATCCAAAAGGAAGTCTTCCTGCACTGACTGCTGATTCTGCCTTTACCTTATCCACATTAAATGGTGGATTTGCCATAACATAATCACAACAACCTTCAAGGTTATGCGCATCATGATAAAACGTATTTGCCTCGTCCCCAGACTTTATTACTCCAGTAAGCCCATGCACTGCCATATTCATCAGACAAAGCTGTGCATTATATTCTACTTTTTCCTGACCATAGAAAGTCATACTGCTGTTTGCTTGTAATCCTGCTTCGTTTACAAAATCGCCTGTCTGTACAAACATTCCACCTGACCCGCAGGCCGGATCGAGAAGCACGCCGGATGTCGGTTCCAATATATTAACAATCATTTTTACAAGTGATTTCGGCGTAAAAAATACTCCATCATCTGATGCTATGTTTTTTGCAAACTTATTAAGAAAGTACTCATAGATTCTGCCTATTACATCTCCACCAACTTCATCAAGCGCATTATTATTGAATATGCGGAGTAACTCTCCTAACAATTCATCCGAAAAATCCGTATAACTTTTAGGTAAAACTCCTGCTAGTTGTTCCGATTGCTGTTCCACAAGTTCCATAGCATTATTTACTACTTCTCCAAGGCTGTTCATAGGTTGACCAACTATATTTTTCAAATTTGCCGACACAATATTTTCAGGTAAATTAACAAGATACTCATATTGGGCCTCTCGCGGCAGAAAAAGTGCACTTTTTGCTGAGAAATCTTTTGCCTCTACCGGCATCTGTCTACCATTGCGCGTTGGTCTGTCTTTTAATATTTCCACTTCCACCATTTTGAATCTACTGTATGCATATCTTAGAAACAGCAATCCCAACACCGGCATACAGTACTGGTTTGATGTCAGTTTAGAACCTGCTCTTAGCAAATCTGCAGATTCCCACAAATCAGCTTCCAACTTTTTTATACTTTTATTATCCATTCTTTTCTTTCCTCTTTTTTCCTATAATTTGTATAAATTCTTGCCACTAAAACAGCTACAGAAGCGGTGACAGTAGCCTGCACACCTGCTCCTTCACACGTATTTTCAACCTTCTGGCCACATAATAATCCCGGGTGATCTGGCGGCAGACTTCCAGGTCTTTTTGAAAGATATCCACCATTTCCTGTGCTTTTTTCTCATCGTAGATCACTGCATTTACTTCAAAATTCAACGCAAAGCTGCGGATATCCATGTTCGCCGTCCCATAGCAGAGCACCTTTCCATCCACGATCATGCCCTTGCTGTGGAGAAAGCCGTTATTGTAAGTATAGCAGTTCGCTCCCGCCATGACCATATCGCCAATATAGGAATAGGTCGCCCAGTACACAAACGGGTGATCCGGCATACACGGGATCATGATATTTACTTCAATTCCGGATTTCACTGCGATCATCAGCGCATTCAGGATTGCCTCATCCGGAATAAAATACGGTGTCTGGATATAGATGCTTTTTTGTGCCTTATTGATCAGGCGCAGATAATTGTCATGGATCTGCTGGGTCGTCTTATCCGGTCCACTGCTGATGATCTGCATATCACAGAAATCCCTCGTACCGGCTTCGATCCCCCGGAACAGTTCCGGGCGCAAAAACAGGTTCGCTCCTGCCGCATAATTCCAGTCTAAAATAAATCGCACCTGGAGTCCCAGTACCGCACTGCCACGGATCCGCAGGTGGGTATCTCTCCAATGACCGAACTTCTCATCCAGATCAATGTACTCCTTACCTACATTAAATCCTCCCACGTAAGCCACTTTATTGTCAATGACCACAATTTTCCTATGGTTACGGTAGTTGATACGAAGCTGAAGCCTCCGCAGGATCGCCGGGAAAAATTCCGCAGTCTGCACGCCCTTTTCGTTCAGCCATTTCCAGTAGCTGTGCCGCACAGACCGACAGCCCATGGCATCGAACAACACCCGGACCTCCACGCCCTGTGCCGCCTTCTCGATCAGAATATCCTTGATCTGATTGAATAATACGTCGTTTTTAATAATGTAGTATTGGATATGGATAAAATGCTCCGCATTCCGCAGATCTTCCATCAGTGCCCGGAACTTCTCATTGCCGTCGATGAAGATATCCACATCGTTGTCCTTCGTCAGCATGGCTTCTCCGGCCTCCAGATTATACATGACCAGATCCTCATACCCTCGGATATTTTCATCCAGCTCCTGGACATCCCGGGATCTCAGCCGGTACTCCTGCTGTCTTATATCTTTACTGATGTGATCCTCCACCTCTTTGATCCGGAACATTTTCCGCTTGTGCATGTCCTGCCCCAGCAGCAGATAAAATAAGAACCCCAGCACCGGAATAAAATACAATAAAAGCAGCCATGCCCACACGCTCTTCGGATCCCGCCTCTGAAAAAAGACAATAACGATGGCGAAAAGCATATTAAATACTACCAGATGCTGAAAGAAAAACTGCACTCCCGTCTTTGCGATCTCAAATACTTCGTTCATAATTACCCCTCTTTGACTTCTAAATACTCCCGTCCCCAATATAGCATAAAAAAGTCCCGCTTTCCAGCGAAATTCCTTTCCACTCCTGACCGGTATCATGGGCTGGAAAATGTTCTGAGGCCACTGCGATCTTCTGCAGAAGAAGACATAAAAAAAAACGCCTGGAACAATTCCAGACGGATATCGCCGATATTCTGCCGGCCCCTAAACGGGTGACCGGCAGTATCGGTGCCTGCCGTTTCCGCTATCCACAGGATATGCAGGAAGTATATGTGCAGACAGATAAGCTTTTGTATCAGGCAAAGCACTATCCTTCTGCGATGAGCTTTCGCTTTCCCTCCGTATTGCAGGACTCGATCACATAGGAACAATCCTGTAAATTTGCTTTCAGCTCCGCAGTGCATCCCTGATGTTCCCACACAAAGTGAATCCGGGATCCGTCACTGCTTACTTTGATCCGGCTTTCTTCCGAAAATGCCGGGCAGGAATTACGGAATCGTAACAGCTCCAGTTGCTGCTTTACAATCGTCTTTCCTAAACCGCTGCATACCTGTTCTACTGTCAGATTCGTGCGATTGATCTCTTTATGTCCGCCTGGGCCTGCTTTCTTCACCGCTTCATAATCATTCTTGCCGGCAAACAGATCCAGATACCATATCTGAGGTTTTCCCGGCATAAAAATCTGCAGTGCTCTCGCAAGCAGCATCTTTTTCTCATCCTCGCCCAATGCGCTGAAATAGGTTGCATTTACCTGATAATAAATATTTTTCTGACCGTGAAGATCCTTCACATACCCGCCACGGGAAACAATAATATCGATCAGTTTCTGAATCCGATCCTCCGCTAAGATTCCTTTAAGATCCAGCAGAGGTATTCCGTCATGGCATCCCAGCATGTTCACAGTTCTGATGTTTTTGTCAATCAGTTCCTGCGCCCACCCTGTCAGATGTTCTCCATTTCCCGATTCCAAAGCATCTATAATGAGTCCCGGCAGAAAAAAGTCGTAAGTGACATATCCTTGCTCCGAAATTTTCTCATATATCTTTTCACTATAACTTTCATGAATTTCCGGCAGAAGTTCCATACCATACGGTTCCGCAATCTGTTTTACTTCGTCCAACAGTTTCCAGGTGTCCGGCTGGTTCAAAAAATTCCGTTTTCCGGGAGTCTTCGGTGCATAGGCAAACGCATCCAGTCTCACGATCTTTGCGCCATACCCCGCCAGTTTCTTTAATACTTCGCGATAGTAATCCCACACTTTCGGTGATTGAATATTCAGATCCATCTGTCCGAGATAATACCGGTGCTGTTCCATGTAATTCCAAACAGATGCAACCTGTTCTCTGGTCAGCCTTCCTGCTTTTCGTTCCAGAACGATTTCCCGCAAAATTTCGGCCGGTTTTCTCCCTTCGTGACAACCGTCTGACAATTTCTGCGCAATGACCTCTGCCTGCATATATTGCAAATCGGTAACTTTCATTAGTTCCTGGGCACTGACCTCAGGATAGTTCACTTCCTGGTAAAATGTATTCCAGTAGGGAATCTCTCTTCCGTCTGGGAAACGTACCATAAGGATGGGAAGTCCCGGTTTTCGGAAAAACATTTTTTCCAGATATTTTTCTTCTGGAAGAATATAACCCTGTTCCGTCATTTCTCCGCAACCCTTCCAGAATTTATTCCAGTTAATAAAGAAATCCTTGTATTCCGATTCTTCACCCTTTGCAACGATATCCTGAAATTGCTTTGACAATACCGAAGCATGATTCAGAATAAAATCCAGTTTCAATTCAATACCCAGTTTTTTTATTTTTTCCAACGTCCCACCGGAGGCATACATCCTGTTCAAGGAATAATCAATGACAGAAAATCCTCTGTCCAGATCCGTATGATACAGGCTGGGCAAAATATAGCAGGAAGAGAATGCTCCTTCAGCCTCTTTTGTTTTCAAAAAATCCACAACATCATCCAAGGTTCCGCCCAGACTATCCGGGTAGATATTCAACATTGGTCCTATGTTCATAACATCTTTCCTTTTTATTCTGAAGCTTTGGGGACAAATTGTGCATATTCCTTCCGGTCCAGCACCGTTCCGTCCCTGGTAACAATAAGCTTTGCCTTCTCCGCCTGTTTTTTCAACATTTTCTGCTCAATATCCAACACCATCATGGTAAATGGATTGTCTATCCATTGATCACGATTTCTCTCCAGACGGTACTGTAATGTTTCCTGAGGTGTACTGTCAAGATAGATGGGAATGTCTACGCCACTGTAATAATCACTGTTGCTGTGTGTCCACTCTACCAACAACACCTTTATCCCGGTAAAGTCTTTTTCTTCATACCACAGTTCTGTCTCTTCCCGGCCATATGTCTACCCCACAGCTTCTGTCCACCATCCTTAAACGCATGAACCAGTCTGTCTACTTCCTCAAAATTAATTTCCTTTTCCGTACCCAGATAATTCTCTAACGCTTTTCTTCCATTTCTAAGATAGGACTCATACCATGGATATTTTTCAACATATCTTTCATCCGCATCATTTTCTGCTTTCTGAAATTCCTGAATGATTGTGCGTCGCTCCTCTGTATATGTCCGTTCTTTCAACATTCCTACAATTGCATTCTCTCTAAAAATCTGCAGTCGCTCAGCATCATTATACTTCGGAATTCTATGTGGATAATTATCTCCGGACAGAATACAGGTCTCTATCCCTTTTTCCTTCAGGAAACAGGAAAGTAACAATGCCGTTACTGATTTACCGGAGCCTGAGCCTCCACTTACTGCGACGACAACTTTTCCGGAATGGGCCTGTTCTGCACAAGTCTCAATCATGGGAAGCAGTTTTTGCATCAGTTTTTCCGCAATTGTTGTATCATATATTTTCAGCAATTCTCTTGATGATGCTTCTGCTTCGCTTTCCTTCATTATCCCTTTTTCTTTCATGTCTGTTCCTTTATCGTCATTGCTGCCCGATCTTAAAAAGTTCATGCAGCAATACGTTTCTTTTTATTTTACTTTTCCGGTGGACTCCCGGTCGATCAACTCAACCGGAAATACAACCTGTGATGGAACTTTTTCACTTTTTACCTTTTTTATAATGGCCTCTATTGCATATTCGCACATTTCCTGAACCGGCTGATGAATAGTCGTAATAGAAGGATACGTCAATGTGGAAATCCAGGTATCATCAAATCCCACAATTGATATGTCCTCCGGAACACGTTTTCCCATTTTTTTACAAGCGCGGATAATATTAGCCGCCATTACATCACTTGTTGCAAAAATTCCATCCAGATCCGAATTTTTTTTCAACAGTTTCAAAATATTATCACTGAATTCTTCTGACAAGGGAGCCAACCTGTCTGTATAAACCACACGACCACTGATCTTTTTGTCCTCGCAACATTTGATAAATGCCTTTTCTCTACTGTATGCAGGGATGTTTTCCTTGGTCGGTTGGTTAAAAATAGCAATATTTCTGCATCCGGCGTCAATCAGCCGGTTGGCAGCCAAAGTACCGCCCTGATAGTTATCACACAGAACTGCCGGAATGTTTTCCGCAATTTCTCTTTCAAAAGAAATGAGCGGACAATTGGAATCCAGATGTTCCATCGTCTCTCCGATATGACTGCACACAACAATCCCCAAAACTCTGTGCGAATAAAGCAGATCAATATATTGTAATTCTTTTTCTCTGCTGTTTTCGGATATACAGACCATTATTTTGTAGTTGTGTTTCGTCACATAATGCTCCAGCCAGTGAAGAACTTTGCTGAAATACGGATGCTCTACGGAGGGGAGAATCACCCCGATATAATCACTCTTCTGTCGGGACAAATTTCTCGCCATCTCGTTTGGCATGTAGTTCAGCTTTTCCATGGCGGAATATACTTTTTCTCTCGTCTCTTCACTGATATATCCACGATTATTCAACACCCTGGATACTGTTGTAGAGGTCACTCCTGCTTCTGCGGCAACATCTTTGATTGTTGGCATTTTTCCTTCCCCTTATCTTACTTTTTACATTAGACAGTAATGGAAAGTCCATCGTAAGTCAACAGGAACCCCTCCTGACCTACCAGTCTTTCATATTCCTGCGGAATCATGCCGCACATATGTGAATAATGATTCAGATAATATCTTGTATCCGGTGTTACTGCATTCATTCTGCGGAGTCTCTCCCGCAGTTCTATGTTTTCCCGAATTCCCATATGTGTGTCACCATCCAGTGTACCTCTGCAGGTATCCATACTGACGATGTCAAATTTTATATTTTGTTGTTCTATGAAGTCCAGTGTTTCATCTGGCAAAGCTCCCGTATCGTTTGCATACAACATGGTTGATCTTCCATCCTCTATCACAAAAATCAGTGCTTCCTCATCCAGCTTGTGATATGCCTTTAAAGGTATAAACTTCAAATTGCCTGCCTGGAACGGTTCAAACTTTCGAATCCGATGAAATTTCATTCTCGTCAGATCCACATGCGGATCCTTTGCCACCATCTCCATAATACCATTTTGCACTGCATCATTCCCATAAATTTCCATAACTTTTTTATCTTTTTTTCGAATAACGGATGCCAGTTCCCGTAACCGGAAGCATATTTCCGTGGTATTCAAGTGATCGGAATGGGAATGTGTGAATACCACATGATTCACCTCCGATAAATCCACATGATTGTTGATACATTGTGAAAAAATATCCGGTGACAAGTCAATCATCACTTGATCCACCAGCGTACAACTACGCATTTTTACGTTTTTTCCCAACAGTGTTCTTACCTTCCGGCATGCATCACATTGGCAGAAAATACTGGGGAATCCTTCTGCTCCACCTGTTACAAGATATCTGATTTCCACTTTATCACCCCTTAATTCCACTGGATGTCACAGACGCTACAAACTGCTTCTGGAATACCAGGAATAATATCATTGTAGGAATAACCATTAATGTTGAGAACGCAAATACCTGTCCCCAATCGGTGTAAGTATCGGAAAACAGTGATTTTAAAGCCAGCGGCAATGTTCTGTATGTACCGTCTCTGGTAATCAACGTCGGCCACAACAGATCACTCCAGGAACGGATAAATGCCATGATTGCAACGGTGGTAATGATCGGCTTTGACAAAGGCATCATGATTCTGGTAAATATTTTCCAGTAACTGGCTCCGTCGATAATTGCAGCCTCCTGCAATTCCTTAGGCATTCCCTTAAAATGATTGTAGTACAGATACATGTACATAGGATAAGCAACACTGGGGATTGCCAGTCCTATATAAGTATTCAACAGGCCCAGTGCATTCACTGTCATAAAACGGTTAATGATAATGGACTCTTTGGGAATAATGCTCAATGCCACAATGGTGGATATAATAATCGTTTTTCCGCGGAACTTCAACATTCCAAGGGCATAGCCGATCATTGCATTAATCGTTGTTGCCAGCAGAACAAAGATAATCGTTACTACAACAGAGTTCTTGAAAAATTTGAAGAAATCCGCTTTCACAATGACATTCACATAGTTATCCAGAGACAGATCTCCGTAAGGAATGAATGCTTTGATATTTGACATATCCGACTCGATCTGCGCATACGGTTTCAGGGAAGATACGAACAAAAATACGATCGGTCCGATGAAAATAGCTGCTATGATCAAATATCCAAGATACATGCATAATTTCATAATGATTTTTTTCTTTTTGACATTGCAGTTCTCATTCCCTAGTATAACCGTCATTAATTAACTGGACTTTTCAAGAGGTAATGTTTCAACCTGCACCTCTTCATTTGGATCAATCTCATCGAGTTTG
>ENA-UERG01000098-UERG01000098.1-human-gut-metagenome-genome-assembly--contig:-NODE-98-length-77161-cov-11.257784_pt1 | contig 77161 bp, 68 predicted proteins | sample MGYA00242954_ERZ507954 | MGnify/ENA primary metagenome ERZ507954 (study PRJEB26167, sample SAMN06115478) | human gut metagenome | host: Homo sapiens | place: China:Sichuan | collected 2015-01-21...
GGCGGCGCCGGCGCTTCGGCAGAAAGGCCGCGGCGGACGGGCAGGAACCTTTGACATAACGGAACAAATGGCAGGGAGCTGCCGATCATCATGAATACACGGGCGGCAGGGGATTCCGCCGCCCATGAAAAGGAAGGGATTCTTTTTGAATATCAGTATTATTGTCGGCTGGGGCATTGCTTTCGGCATGGTTATTTTCGGCATATTCCAGGGCGGTCAGATGGACTGGTTCATCGACCCTCCGTCACTGGCGATCACCATCGGCGGTACGATAGGCTGCCTTATCGCGTCCTATCCGCTGAGCTACCTTGCAGGCACTGGAAAGCGCCTCAAGCTTGTTTTCATGCCCAAGAAGTTCAAACCGGAGAAGTACATCGACGACATCGTTGAGTACGCCAAGATCGCAAGAGGCCGCGGACTTCTCGCCCTCGAAGAGAGCGCGAACCAGTGCCAGGACCAGTTCATGAAATCCGCGCTCATGCTCATCGTTGACGCGAACGACACCGCAAAGGTCCGCGGAATGCTGGACGACGCCATCAGCTTCATGTGTGAGCGCCACGACAACGGCCGTGCCTTCTTCGAGAAGGGCGTTGCGGTATTCCCGGCTTTCGGTATGCTGGGTACCGTTGTTGGTCTGGTAAACATGCTGAACACCATGGACACCAACCCGGAAGGTCTGGCAGACGGTATGGCAACGGCGCTGATCACGACGTTCTACGGCTCCCTGTTCGCGAACGTACTGTTCAACCCTATGGCGAGCGCACTACAGAACGCCCACAACGACGAACTTCTCTGCATGCAGATCATCGAGGAGGGAGTCCTTGCCATTGCGGAGGGATCCAATCCGCGGTACATACAGGAAAAGCTGGAGTTCATGCTGCCCTCTACAAAGAAACGTTCCGGCAAGGCGGCAGGCTGATCTGGCACTCTGACAGAAAAATTACAATTTTTCTGTAAAAAATCAAAAAAGTATTTGCATTTTCAGCGGATTTATGCTACAATAATATATTGGCAGGATATATGCGCCCTGCCGGTCGATTTGCGCATGCGATAATTTCCGCAGAGGAGGGACATCGGTGGCCAAGATAAACAAAAAACCAAAGGAAGACCACAGTAACGACTGGCTGTCAACTTACGGCGACATGGTAACGCTGCTGCTGACGTTCTTCGTTCTGCTGTACGCTTCCTCGTCCCAGGACGACCAGAAGTTCCAGTACATATATCAGGCGTTCACTTCCCACGGCAAATACCTCAACCAGTATGTGGATTCCCCGAATCCCGTACCCGAGGACGGCGAGGGAACCGTCAGCGAGAAGCCCGACAGCAACGGCGGTCAGGGGAATCTTCCCCAGAGCTTCGACCAGCTGTATCAGTACATGTCGCAGTACGTTTCAGAGAACAACCTGGAGCAGTCCATTTCACTGGATAGCGGTGCGGCGCACCTCAGCATAAGATTCGACAACAACGTGTTCTTTGAGCCGAACAGCGCAGTCCTCACCCAGGCAGGGAAGAACCTGCTGGACGGAATAGGACCCGGCATAAAGGCAGTCAAGTCCTCCATCAAGACCTGCACCGTCAACGGACACACCGCCAAGGCGATCTCAGAGGTAAACGACTGGGACCTGTCCTCCGGTCGTGCTGTCAGCGTTGTAAAATACATGGATTTCCGGAAGGTGCTGGAAACCGAACAGTTCCGCACCAAGGGCAGCGGCTACGCCGAGCCAATCGCGGACAACAGCACCCCCGAGGGAATGGCGCAGAACCGCCGCGTTGAGATGGTGCTGCTGCGTTCTGACGTGGATCCCACGGACCCCGAGGTGATGAAGGATATCCTGCGTATCGACTACGGAATCGACCTTGATCAGTTCGATCCGGACGGCGATCACAGCAACAACACCGACAAGGTGCCGAACGACTACGCCCAGTCGATCATCGACTCCCTCGATGAGAAGTACCCTGACCTCAGCGGCGGAATGTCCGTCGGTCCGACGATACCAGGGAACTACGACACGTTCGCGGCGAACACCGATTCCGAGGATTCCGGCTCCGACGCCGGGGACGGCGGCGATTCCGACGCGGCAGCGTCCGAGTGACGGGAGTCCGCTTACAGAAGTTAATTATCAGGGGGGATACAGATGGCTGATGTCCTGACGCAGGCGCAGATAGATGAAATGCTCAAGAACGTCGCCGCCGGCGCAGTTCCGGAGGTTTCAGCGAAGGAAGAGGAGAAGGTCAAGGAGTACGACTTCCGTGCCCCGAAGAAGTTCACCAAGGAGCAGATCAAGGTACTTGACGGTATCTTCGAGAACTACGCCCGTCTGCTTTCGTCTTATCTGACGGGTCTGTTAAGACTTTACTGCCGCGTTTCGCTCGTCAACATCGAGGAACAGCGGTACAGCGAGTTCAATAACGCACTGCCGGACTATGTCCTGATGGGCATGGTGGATATGGGAATAAAGAACGAAGAGGTCAGCGAAACCACAGTCATCGTGCAGATCTCGAATACGATCACGTTCACGATGATCGACCGCCTGCTGGGCGGACGCGGAGAATACCGGGACGTGAACCGCGACTTCACCGAGATAGAGATCACGATAATGACCGACGTCATGAAATCCATGGCAGGGCTTCTATACGAGCCGTGGTCTTCCCACATCGAGCTTGAGCCGAAGCTCATCGGTATCGAAACGAATTCCAGGGTGGTGCAGACCATCGGTCACGAGGACACGGTTATCATCGTTGCCCTCGAGGTGGAGATAAACGGCGCGAAGTCCATCATCTCCGTGTGCATTCCTGCGATAAACCTTGACGAGATCATGAGCAAGTTCATCTCGCGCTACAACGTTTCCAGAAGAAAGCTGGACGCGAACCGCGAGGCGGAGCGCCGCGACACCATTATGACCGGTATCAGCGACACGGATCTCAATATCACCGCAGTACTCGGGGAGATCAATCTTGACCTGTACGAGGTGCTGACATTACAGGTGAACGACGTCATTCCGCTGGGGAAGAGCATTTCCAGCAGCGTGGACGTCCGGATAGGCAACAAGCCCTGGTGCACCGGCAAGCTGGGTACCTACAATAACAAAAAGGCTGTAATGATAGATAATTTTATAGAGAATTGAGGTAAAATGTTCGATGGCTAATGAAAAGGATGCAAACGTTGAATTCAGCTCATATGAAATAGACGCGGTCGGCGAGATACTCAATATAAGCATGGGCGCCGCAGCCACCGCCGTATCCGAGCTGCTCAACGCAAAGGTCTGGATCACGACACCGCAGGTGAGCGTGGTCAAGGCTGCCGACCTTAACTACGACCGCCTTGAGCCTGCGATCTGCGTCAAGATCGTATATGTTTCCGGCATTTCCGGTCAGAACATGATGGTGCTCAAGCAGGACGACGTTCAGCTGATCCTTAACCAGCTGATGGGCAATCCGCTGGTCGTTTCACCGGATTTTGAGTTCGATGAAATGAACATCAGCGCCGTTTCCGAGGTCATGAACCAGATGATGGGCGCCTCCGCGACCGCGCTGTCCGACCTGCTGGGTATCTCCGTGGATATCTCCACGCCGACCCCCTACCTGATCGAGCAGACGAATTTCTGCCAGCTGGCGGAACTCGACCCCGAGCAGACCATCGTCGCAGTCACCTTCAACCTCTCCGTTGACGGCGTAATGAACAGTGAGTTCATGTCCGTCATGTCCGTGGATCTTGCGAAGTCCCTCTCCGGAAAGATGATCGAGAAGTTCAACGGCGACGCTGCCGATACCGAAAGCCACATCAAGGATACCACCGCGGATACCACCGCGGCTCCTGCCGCCGCTGCGCCTGCTCCACAGCCGGCTGCCCCGGCTGCACAGCCTGCCGCACCGGCACCGGCTCCTCAGCCGCAGGCTCCCCAGCAGGGAGTCCCGGCGCAGGCTCCTGCCGGATATCCCTATCCGCCGCAGGGTCAGCCCCAGGGCTACCCCGGATACGGCTACGGAAGCCAGTATGCGGCTTACGGCGCTTATCCGCCGCCTGTTCCGCCGGTAAATATCCAGAACGCCCAGCTGCACCAGTTCGACGCGATGGATTTTGGGCTGCCGGCTGACCAGAAGGATAACCTCAAGCTGCTGATGGGCGTTCCGCTGGAGATCTCCGTCGAGATCGGCACGGCAAAGCGCAAGGTGAAGGATATCCTCGAGTTCCAGCAGGGAACGATAATCGAGCTTGAGCGCCAGGCAGGCGCCCCCGTCGATGTCGTTGTCAACGGAAACCTCATCGCCCGCGGCGACGTCGTGGTAATCGACGACAACTTCGCGGTAAGGATCACCGAGATCGTGAAATCCAACTTCATGGACAGCCTCGGCAAGGAATAATACATAATTAGCATTGAATTAAAAATTACAATACATCAAGGAGAAATTTGTAATGGATAAGAAGATTTTACTGGTGGACGACGCAGCTTTCATGAGAATGCTCATCAAGGACGCTCTGACAAAGAACGGCTACACAAATATCCTTGAAGCGGCTGACGGACAGATCGCGTGCGATGTTTATGCGGCGGAGAAGCCCGACCTTGTCATCATGGATATCACCATGCCGAACAAGACTGGTATCGAGGCTCTCAAGGACATCAAGGGCATGGATCCTATGGCGAAGGTGGTAATGTGCTCCGCTATGGGTCAGGAGGCAATGGTTGTTGAGGCTATCAAGCTCGGCGCACTGGACTTCATCGTAAAGCCGTTCAAGCCCGACAGGATCTTACAGACTGTCAAGAAGGTCCTCGGCTGATATCTGCGGATGCATGGCAGAGGCGGCTGCTCAGAGTGCAGGGCGGTCAGGTCACGGGAAGCCGCCTATCGCCTGCCGCGAGGTCCTGGTGAAGCAGTATTACCGCCGCACTGTGTATTATGGTGCGGCTGTTTTGTTTAGCGCAGCCGTGAGTTTACAGGGGGGCACCCGGTGGAATATTTTCAGATGATAATGGCTCTGCTGGGCGTTCTGGCACTGGTCTTTCTGCTGTTCTGGGCGATGAAGAAGCTCAACCGGCGCGTGACCGTCAGCGACAGCAGGCACATGAAGGTGCTTGAGAGGATAAATCTCGGCCCGGATAAAATGCTGCTGCTGATCAGCGTGTGCGGAAAGTGCATGGTGGTCGGCGTCACCAACGGCAGGGTGGAGAAGATCCACGAGCTGGAGGAGAGCGAGGAGCAGCTTCTCGCGAAAAAGGAAGAAAACGGCGGCAATCCCACTTTCAAGGAGAGCTTCAAGACCGTTTTCAGGGACATGATGAACAAGAAGTAGGCAGGAGGAACGGCAGCGTGTTCAGACAGTATCAGCTGACAAAAGAGAATAAGCGGCTCGTGCTGAGATTCGCCGTTTCGCTTCTGGTGACGGTCATTCTGGCGGTACTTCTGTGCACCCTCTCGGCATACGCGGAGCAGGGCAGCGCGGAATCCGCGGTGCAGGCGCAGTCCACTGCGGAGGCTCCCATCGAAACGGACAAGCAGCCCGGGGACTACATCGACACCGACCCCACCTACGTCGGCAACGACACCGGTTCCTCGGTGATACAGGAGCTCATCGGCGTGGACGCCTCCCAGCCCCTGGAGATAATCATACTGCTGACGCTGATAGCGCTGGCTCCGTCTATCCTCATCATGATGACCTGCTTCACGCGTATCGTCATCGTCCTGGGATTCCTGCGGACGGCAATGCAGACGCAGAGCACTCCGCCGAACATGGTCATCACCGGCATGGCGCTGTTCCTGACTTTCTTCATCATGGCGCCGGTGTTCTCGGAGATAAACGAGGTGGCGTACCAGCCCTACGTCAGTGAGGAGCTGACCACGCAGGAGGCTCTGGACGCGGCTTCAGTGCCGCTGAAGAAGTTCATGCTCAAGCAGACCAGCAACGACGATCTCCGGTTCTTCCTTGACCTCTCCAAGACGGAGGTCCCGGAGGAGATCACCGAGGAATACCTCGAGAACGACCTCAGCCTGACGGTCATCGTGCCGTCGTTCATGATAAGCGAGCTTAAACGCGCATTCCAGATGGGATTCCTGATATTCCTGCCGTTCCTCGTGATCGACCTCGTTGTCGGAAGCACCCTCATGTCCATGGGTATGATGATGCTGCCGCCGGCGATGATCTCAATGCCGTTCAAGATCCTAGTTTTCGTGCTTGCGGACGGGTGGAACCTGCTGATAGGGTCCGTCGTGGCAAGCTATAACCTGTAGCGGATTCCGGAGGGGGTGTGACAGATGACTCAGGACGATATGATGGAGGTGTTCCTGGCGGCGATAATGTTGGCGTTCAAGCTGGCGGTGCCGATACTCCTCATTGCGATGATCGTCGGACTGGTTGTCGCAATTCTCCAGGCGGCGACCCAGGTGCACGAGCAGACGCTCTCCTTCGCGCCGAAGGCGGTCGCGGTAGGCCTGGCGCTGTTCTTCCTCGCACCCTGGATGACCTCGGAGTGTATCGACTTCGTGAACCTCATCTTCGAGAAGGTCTCCCAGGTGCCGATAACGTAAGGCGGCGCCATGTCAGAGATCTGGGGAATCATTCAGAACAACTTCGTTATCGTGCTCATGGTGCTGGCAAGGGTCAGCGGAATATTCACGTTCAACCCGATATTCTCGCGCAACGGCGTCCCCAACATGGTCAAGGCGGGCGCGTCCCTCATGCTGGCGGTGGTCATGACCTCCGCCGGGGGATTCAGCTACACCGTGCCGGACGGGCTGCTGCCCTTCGTCCTGGATATCGCCAAGGAACTCCTCGTGGGCTTCACGCTGGGATTCTTCGTGAACGTCATGTTGCAGATGTTCACCTACGCCGGCGAGATCTCGGATTTTCAGATCGGCTTTTCCATGTCGAAAAGCTACGACCCGACGTTCGGAACGACCAGCCTTATCACGCAGTACTACAGCTGGTGGTTCATGATATACTTCTTTCTGGTGGGAGGACACCTGTCCTACATCAAGCTGTTCGCGGTGTCCTATGAAACGATACCGATAGGGTTCAGCGATTTCAACATAAACTTCACATATCTCATAGTGCAGTATTTCGAAACGGTGATCACCCTGGGCATAAAGCTGGCAATGCCGGTGCTCGCGGCGGAGCTTGTGACGGAGTTCTGCATAGGCGTGCTGATGAAGGCGGTGCCCTCTATCCACGTCTTTGTGCTGAACGTGCAGATCAAGATGCTGGTCGGATTCGTGGTGCTTGCCGCAAGCTGCTCCATGACCGCCGGATTCATGCAGGACATCATGGACCTCATGTTCACGAACCTCAACGGATTAATCGGGCAGATGACGGCAGTTACATAACTCCGGCTGAAAGGGCGGTAAGATGGCAGGAGAAGAAAAAACCGAAAAAGCCACCCCGAAAAAGCGCCGGGACCAGCGCAAGGAGGGCAACGTTCTCCAGAGCAAGGAGATCGTCACCGCCGCTTCCGTGCTTGGTATCTTCGCGGCGATGCGGCTTCTGCTGGGGCTGGTGACGAAATCCGTGCTGGCGTATTCCGGCTCGCTGTACGAGCACATCGGGCAGACCACCGTCAGCCGGGATACCATCATGACGATATTCACCGACGTGATCACCGTCATCGGGATTTGCGTCGGTCCGATATGCCTGATCGCCATGGCTCTGGGAATAATCCCCACCGTTGCGCAGACCCGGGGACTGTTCACCATGAAGGCGCTCAAGCCCAAGTTCTCGCGGCTTAATCCGCTGTCGGGGATAAAGAAGCTGTTCTCGATGCAGTCCATCGTGAGTATCCTGAAGGGGCTGATCGAGGTCATCATAATCAGCGCCGTGATCTACAACGAGATACAGAACCGCATGCCGAAGTTCATCGCGCTGATGAACACCGGCGTCATGCAGGGCGTCACCTACGCAATGCTGACGATATTCGACCTGGTCATGCTGATATGCATAATGCTGGTCTTTGTCGCGGCGGCGGACTTCCTCTTCCAGTGGTGGCAGTTCGAGAAGAAGCTCAAGATGTCCAAGCAGGAGGTCAAGGAAGAGTTCAAGCAGATGGAGGGCGACCCCCAGATCAAGAGCAAGATAAAGCAGCGCCAGCAGCAGATGGCACAGCAGCGTATGATGCAGGACGTCCCCAAGGCGGACGTCGTCGTCAGAAACCCTACCCACTTCGCCGTTGCGCTGAAATACGACCAGGACAAGAACAACGCGCCGCAGGTCCTCGCGAAGGGAAAGGACTACCTCGCCCTGAGGATAGTCCAGATCGCCGAGGAAAACGACGTCATGACAATAGAGAATCCGCCGCTGGCACGTTCGCTGTACAGCATGGTGGATATCGGCAGGGAGATTCCGACCGAGCTTTACAACGCAGTCGCCGAGGTGCTGACGGTGGTATACCGTGAGAAGCACAAGACGCTGCATGCTTAATTCCGACACCAACCGTATAATTCGGACAAAATATTACAGAGAGGAGATGATGGAATGATACGGAAGATACTGAACAACTCGTTCGTGCTGTTCGTTATATTCATCGTCATCGCCATCATTATTCCGCTCCCCAGCTGGCTGCTGGACTTCCTGATACTGCTCAACATCTCGCTGAGCCTTATCATTCTGGTAATGACCATGTTCATCAGGGAGGCGCTGGAGTTCTCGGTATTCCCGACAGTCCTGCTGCTGACCACGGTGCTGCGATTGTCGCTGAACGTTTCCACCACCCGTGGAATACTCTCCAGCGGATACGCCGGCAGCGTAATCGCCGCCTTCGGACAATTCGTAATGGGCGGCGACGCCATCGTCGGCTTCCTGATATTCATAATCATCGTATTGGTAAACTTCATCGTAATCACCAAGGGCTCCGAGCGAGTATCCGAGGTGGCTGCGAGATTCACCCTGGACGCAATGCCCGGTAAGCAGATGGCGATAGACGCCGACCTCAACGCCGGCATAATCAACGAGGAGGAAGCCAAGCGCCGCCGTAACAACATACAGCGCGAGGCGGACTTCTACGGCTCCATGGACGGTGCCACCAAGTTCGTAAAGGGCGACGCGATAATGTCCATCGTGACGACCCTCGTGAACCTCATCGGCGGCGTTATCATCGGAATGGTGCGCGGCGGCGGTGATTTCAACTCTATACTTAACACCTATTCCCTGGCAACGGTCGGCGACGGACTCTGCTCCCAGATACCGGCGCTGCTGATCTCCGTTGCCACCGGTATGATTGTTACCCGCGCGGCGAGCGAGGACAGCCTTGTCAACGACATCAAGAGCCAGTTCACGGCGCAGCCTTTCGTGCTGATGATCGCCGGCATCGTCATGATCGTCATGATGGTCATTCCGGGATTCCCGACGGTGGTATGCCTTATCCTGGGCGTGCTGCTTATCCTGGCGGCATTCCTGCTCAACCGCAACAAGAAGAAAATGGCGGAGCTGGAGCTTGCCCAGCGCCAGAAGGCGGAAGAAAAGGAGATGGAGAAGCTCCCGGCGGACAACGACTACTACCGCGACATCGACAATGTGTTCAAGCTGCTCAATGTCGAGCCTATCGAGATGGAGTTCGGCTACAGCCTGCTGCGGCTTGTCGATGAGAAATCCGGCGGAAACTTCATCGAGCGCGTGGTCATATTCCGAAAGCAGTTCGCGCTGGATATGGGTATGGTGATCCCCTCCGTGCGAATGACGGATAATCCCGAGATCAACCCGAACATGTACATCATCAAGATCAAGGGCGAGGAAGTCGCGCGCGGCGAGATACTGGTGGATCACTACCTGGCGCTGGACAGCGGCGACGTTACCCAGCAGATCGATGGAATCGACACCGTGGAGCCGGCTTTCGGACTCCCGGCGAAGTGGATATCCGAGGACAAGAAGATCATGGCGGACGTCGCCGGATACACCCTCATCGACCCGGTTTCCGTCATGATAACCCACTGGTCGGAGATCATGAAGCGCTATGCGCATGAGCTCCTCTCGCGTCAGGACGTAAACACCATGCTGGACAACGTCAAAAAGACCAACCCCATCGTGGTGGACGACACGATACCCAAGGTCATCTCCGTGGGCTATCTCCAGAAGATACTCTCGAACCTGCTCAGGGAGGGTATCCCGATACGCGACCTGGAAACTATCCTGGAAACCATCGGCGACCACGCGAACGTGCTCAAGGATACCGACATCATCACCGAGTACGTCCGTCAGTCCCTCAAGCGCACCATCACCCACCGCTTTGCGGAGGCGAACTCCCTGCGCGTGATCACGCTGGATACCCAGATAGAGGACATGATCGTAAGCTCCGTGAAGAAGTCCGACCAGGGAAGCTACCTCGCGATGGCTCCCGACCTTATCCAGAGGATAGTCGCGGCTTCCAACCAGGAGATAGACAAGATAAAGGACGTTATCCCGACGGTCATTATACTGACTTCCCCGGTGGTGCGTATCTACTACAAGAAGCTCACAGAGCAGTTCATTCCCAATATCACGGTACTTTCCTACAGCGAGATAGATTCCACCGCCCAGATACAGGCGATAGGGAATATCTCCCTGAATATGCCGGGACAGCGCACTTCGCCCATCGGTCAGCCGGCGGCGGTGCACTGACGGCGTAAGCTCACTCAGAAGGAGGGATAAGCATGGAAAGCAGCAATGCGGCGCTCCTGGAGGAGTACGGCATGAGCCGCAGCGAAGCGCTCCGTAATGAGATAGTGCTCAAGAATCTCGGGCTTGTGCGCGCCTGCGCGCTTTCCCTGCGAAACACCTTTATAAAATACGGCGATGTGGACGACGTCGTCAACGAGGGCGTTATCGCCCTGATGGAGGCTATCGACAGCTTCGACCCGGCAAAGGGCGCGAAGTTCGAGACCTACGCTTCCCTCAAGGTGCGCGGCGCGATCATTGACTACGTCCGCAGGCAGGACTGGGTTCCAAGACCTGTCAGAAAATTCGCCCGCGACCTTGACAAGGCGAACAGTATATTGTATAATCAATATAACAGGGCGCCGACCAATGGCGAGCTGGCGGAGTACCTCGGCATGTCCGAGGATAAGCTGCTCCGGGGCATGGCGGACGCCGCCAACGCAGTCACTCTATCGTTCGAGGAGCTGCTGTACGAGGATAATTTCGAGGACGCCCCCACCGCCAACGACGGCACGGATTCCAGGCTTCTCCGGGAGGAGCGCCGCCGGGTCATCGCCGACGCCATAAGCTCCCTCAGGGAGAAGGAGCGCCAGGTCATCACGCTTTACTACTACAAGAGCATGAAGTATTCCGACATCGCAAAGGTGATCGGCGTGTCGGAATCCAGAGTGTGCCAGATAAACACCAAAGCCATGCTGGCGCTGAAAGCAGCGCTGGAGCCCTATATCAGGGGAAATTCCCCGGAGAAGGAGGAGCAGTCTTGAACAGAGGATACTACTACGCCTGCAACGGCATGATAATGAACCAGCGCAAGCTGGACTGCATAGGCAACAACCTCACCAACATGTCCACCGCAGGATACAAGCGCGATACGATAATCACCAACCGCTTCCAGGAGCAGATGATCCTGGTCAAGCACCGGGAGGAAACCTCCGGGACTTTCGCGCAGACATATGTGGACACTTCCTACACCGACCTGGGTCAGGGCACGTTCGAGTTCACCGAGTCCCCGTTCGATGTCGCGATAAACGGCGACGTGTATTTCAACATCGCCTCCTACAACGGCGACACAATGCTCACCAGGAATGGTCAGTGGGAGCTTGACGAGCAGGGATACCTCTGCCTGTCCAGTTCCGGCAGGATCCTCGGCGAGAACGGCGAGATCTACCTCGGCAACAAGGATTTCGTAATCGACGCGGACGGCTCCATCTACCAGGACGGCGAGCTTGTGGATAAGCTGCGTCTTTCCTATATCGACCCCGAGGGGAATGTGGACAAGTTCGGCGCGAACATGTTCACCTCCGTGCAGGCGGGGGATGTTCCCGAGGGGACCCGGTTCGAGATAATCCAGGGCGCATACGAGCGCTCCAACATAGACGTGAACTACGAAATGACCATGATGATGAACGCCAACCGTATCTACGAGGCGTCCAGTTCCCTGGCGAAGCTGCTCGACAGCATGAACCAGAAGTCATCTTCCATCTGCAAGATCTGAGGAGAATAAACAATGAATATATCGTTCCACACCGGAAAAACCGCGATGATCGAGCAGGCCAAGGCGCTCAACGTATACGGCAACAACATCGCAAACATAAACACCTACGGCTACCAGACGGTACGCCCCTCTTTCGCGGACTGCCTTTACTCCACCCAGCGCGCTACCGAGGAGGACTGGCAGACGGGGCACGGCGCGTATGTCCAGAAAACTGACGTGATGTTCGACGAAAGCTCGTTCTATTACACCGAGCGTCCGCTGGATTACGCTCTGGCAGGCGAGGGATTCTTCGCCGTCGAGGACCGCTACGGCGATGTGAATTACACCCGGGACGGCGCTTTCGCCATGACCCAGGCGGAAACCGGCGAGTGGTACCTGGTTTCAGGCAGCGGCGAGTACGTCCTGGATTACGATAACAACCGCATAGTCGTTCCGTTCGACGCGGACGGTGCGGCTCCGGATTACCAGGCGCTCAGCGACATGATCGGCGTATTCACGTTCGACAATGTGTACGGAATCGAAGCGGCTGCCACCAATCGTTATGCGGCTACCGCAAGAAGCGGCGCAGCGACCGCCGACAGGACCGCGGAGAAGCTCCAGGGGGTGCTCATCACCTCCAACGTGAGCCTGGCGGACCAGATGGTGAAGCTGATCGAAACCCAGCGCGCTTACCAGATAAGCTCCCGGGTGGTGACTACCTCCGACGAGTTCTCAAGACTGGCGAATAATCTCAGATAAATACTAGGAGTATATAATGCTGAAGAATTACGACGAGTTATCTCCCGTGGCGATAGACTGCCTGCGCGAGATAGGAAATATAGGCTCGGGAAGCGCGGCTTCCTCCCTGTCAGAAATGCTCGGTAAGCCCATTGAAATGAAGGTGCCGAACGTCTGCGTCCTGGAATATCAGCAGATAATCGACACGATGGGCGGTCCGGAGAAGGTCATCACCGGTATACTGGTGCGGCTGGAGGGCGACATAAAGGGCATGATGATGTTCCTGCTGGAGGACAGCTTTGCGCAGGTGGTTCTCTCCACATTCATGAGCGCGGAGAATGTGCAGGTGACTAAGCTTGACGACATGCAGCTTTCCGTCATCACCGAGATGGGCAATATCATGGCAGGAAGCTACCTGCGCGCCCTGGGTACTCTGACGGGGCTGACCATCGACATGAGCATTCCGTCCATGACGGTGGACATGCTGGGTGCGATCATGAGCGTGCCGATAATCGAGTTTTCGCAGGTGGGCGATAAGGTTCTATTCATCGACGACGGATTCGCCATTGATGGCGTGGATATCAAGTCGAACATTATCCTTATCCCGGAGATGGAATCTCTAGAAACGCTTATGAAGAAACTTGGTGTTATGTAATGGCAAATCTGACGATAGGTATATCCGACCTGAAGGTATGCAGACCGCCGGACGTACTAGTGACATATGCGCTCGGCTCATGCGTGGGGATATGCCTGCTGGACAGCGCCACGGGCGTCGGAGGAATGTCGCACATTATGCTTCCGGACAGCACCCAGGCGACGAACGGCGCGGCGACCCCGATGAGATTCGCGGACACCGCGATACCCATGCTGGTGAACGAGATGGTTAAGATGGGCGCGAGCCGTTCGAGGATAAGGGCGAAGATAGCCGGCGGCGCAGTAATGTTTGCCGCGACCAGCGACAGATTCAACATCGGCGAGCGGAACATCGCCGCCGTAAAATCCGCCCTCCGCAAGGAGGGAATCCCGATAATCGCCGAGGACACCGGGCTGAATTACGGCAGAACCGTATTCTTCTACCCGGAGAACGGGATCATGGAAGTCCGCGCGGCGTCCAAAGGGAACAAGCAACTTTGATCGCGATTTTTTTATAGTGTGTCGGCACCTGGGAATGATCGGGTGCCGTTTTCATATGACATCGCCGGCGGAGGGTCAATTACGCTTACCTATATCAGGTTAGCATACTCTAATATCAATTTGTAAATAAATGTGACAGTTTTTGGTGCATTGTGTACAAATAATCTGAAAAAAACGCATTGCCTATTTACAAATTGAAGAACTTGTGGTAGAATAAAAGATAAGCTAAGGCAGTGCGCCCATGAGGGCGATAGCTGTCATAACGGCAGCCAAGCTGCCCGAAATATTAAGGAGGATAAATCCAATGGCTAGAGAAAAGCAAACAATGGACGGTAATAACGCTGCGGCTCATGTGTCCTATGCGTTCACAGATTTAGCGGCAATTTACCCCATTACCCCCTCGTCCGTTATGGCGGAGGTGACTGACTCCTGGTCCACTGCCGGCGTGAAGAATATCTTCGGCGAGCAGGTAAAGGTCGTTGAAATGCAGTCTGAGGCTGGTGCCGCAGGTGCTGTTCACGGCTCCCTGTCAGCAGGCGCCCTCACCACTACCTACACCGCATCACAGGGTCTGTTGCTGATGATCCCCAATATGTACAAGATCGCAGGCGAGCTTCTGCCGTCCGTAATCCACGTTTCCGCAAGAGCAGTCGCTTCACATGCGCTGTCCATCTTCGGCGACCACAGCGATATCTACGCATGTCGCCAGACCGGATACGCTATGCTGTGCTCCACTAACCCCCAGGAGGTTATGGACCTCGGCGCAGTCGCACACCTGTCCGCTATCAAGGGCAGAGTTCCGTTCCTGCACTTCTTCGACGGCTTCCGCACCTCCCACGAGATCCAGAAGATCGAGAAGTGGGACTACGAGACCCTCAAGGGTATGGTAGACATGGACGCTGTCCAGGCGTTCCGCGACAGAGCGCTCAATCCTGAGAAGCCCGTGCTCCACGGCACAGCGCAGAACCCGGATATCTTCTTCCAGGCTCGCGAGGCTTGCAACACCTACTACAACAATATCCCCGATGTAGTCACCGAGTACATGGACAAGGTGAACAAGGAGATCGGCACAGACTACAAGCTGTTCAACTACTACGGCGCTCCCGACGCTGAGGAAGTCATCGTAGCCATGGGCTCCGTATGCGACACCATCGAGGAGACCATCGACTACCTCGCAAAGCAGGGCAGAAAGGTCGGCCTGGTTAAGGTAAGACTGTACAGACCGTTCGTATCCTCCGCATTTGCAGCGGCTATCCCTGCGACCGTAAAGAAGATCTCCGTCCTCGACAGAACCAAGGAGCCCGGATCCCTCGGCGAGCCGCTCTACCTCGACGTAGTAGCTGCCCTCAAGAAGGAGAACAAGTTCCAGGACGTTCAGATATTCACCGGCCGTTACGGACTCGGTTCCAAGGACTGCAACCCGGCTCAGATCATCGCAGTATACAACAACACCACCAAGCCGGTATTCACCCTCGGTATCAACGACGATGTAACTCACCTGTCCCTCGATATCACCGAGAATCCGAACACCACTCCGGAGGGAACCACCTGCTGTAAGTTCTGGGGACTCGGCTCCGATGGTACCGTCGGCGCGAACAAGAACTCCATCAAGATCATCGGCGACCACACCGACATGTACGCACAGGCTTACTTCGCTTACGACTCCAAGAAGTCCGGCGGCGTTACCATTTCCCACCTGCGCTTCGGTAAGACCCCGATCAAGTCCACCTACTTCATCAACAAGGCTAACTTCGTTGCCTGTCACAACCCGTCCTATATCGACAAGTACGACATGGTAGAGGACGTTGTTCCCGGCGGCTCCTTCCTGCTGAACTGCCACTGGACAGTTGACGAGCTGGACGAGAAGCTCCCCGCACCCGTAAAGGCTTACATCGCAAAGAACAATATTAACTTCTATATCATCAACGCTAACAAGGTGGCAAGAGAGATCGGTCTGGGCAACAAGACCAACACCGTGCTCCAGTCCGCGTTCTTCTCCATCGCAAACATCATTCCGCCCGAGGACGCTATCACCTACATGAAGAAGATGGCGTACAAATCCTTTGCCAAGAAGGGCGACGATATCGTCAACATGAACTACGCCGCTATCGACAAGGGCGCAGGCGAGGTCATCAAGGTAGACGTTCCTGCTTCCTGGGCTGACTGCGAGGGCAAGCTCCCCGAGCACAAGGCTGAGGGCGACAACAAGTTCCTGGTTGATTTCGTCAACAAGGTTCAGATCCCCGTAAACGCACAGCGCGGCGACAAGATCCCCGTATCCACCTTCGTTGATATGGACATCGTTGACGGTACATTCCCCCAGGGTTCCGCTGCATATGAGAAGCGCGGTATCGCTGTTGACGTTCCCGAGTGGATTCCCGAGAACTGTATCGAGTGTAACCAGTGTGCATTCGTTTGCCCGCACGCAGTTATCCGTCCGGTTATCATGACCGCTGACGAGGCTGCGGCTGCTCCTGCTTCCGTTAAGGTCAAGGACGCAATGCAGCTGCCCGGTATGAAGTACACCATGGCAGTATCCACCCTGGACTGCACCGGCTGCGGCGTATGTGCGAACATCTGCCCGGCAGGCGCAAAGGACAAGAGCAAGAGCGCTCTCGTGATGAAGCCCATCGAGACCCAGATGGATCAGCAGCCGGTATTCGACTACGCTGTATCCAAGGTTTCCGACAAGCCCGAGGTTCACGAGAAGTTCAAGGAAACCACCGTTAAGGGCTCCCAGTTCAAGCAGCCGCTGCTCGAATTCTCCGGCGCATGCGCAGGCTGCGGCGAAACTCCGTATGCTAAGCTTGTAACTCAGCTCTTCGGCGACAGAATGTACATTGCAAATGCAACGGGCTGCTCCTCCATCTGGGCAGGTTCCGAGCCGTCCACTCCTTACACCACCAACAAGGAAGGCAAGGGTCCGGCATGGGCTAACTCCCTGTTCGAGGATAACGCAGAGTTCGGTTACGGTATGTTCCTGGCTCAGGACACCCTGAGAAAGAGAGTTCAGAAGAAGCTCCAGGCAGTACGCGAGGAAGCGCACGACGACGCAAAGGCGCTCATCGACGAGTACTTCGCAACCGAGAACGACGGCAAGGCAAACGCAGCGGCTACCAAGAAGCTGGTAAGCGCCCTTGAGCAGTGCCCTGCAAAGGACGGACTCGTTGGCGAGATCCTCGCAGCGAAGAACTACCTCTCCAAGAAGAGCCAGTGGATCTTCGGCGGCGACGGCTGGGCATATGATATCGGCTACGGCGGACTTGACCACGTTCTGGCTTCCGGCAAGAACGTCAACGTCCTGGTATTCGATACCGAGGTTTACTCCAACACCGGCGGACAGGCTTCCAAGGCTACCAACGTGGGCGCAGTTGCTCAGTTCGCAGCCGGCGGTAAGGACGTCAAGAAGAAGGACCTGGCAGGCATCGCAATGAACTACGGCTATGTATACGTTGCACAGATCTCCATGGGCGCCGACAAGAACCAGTGCCTGAAGGCGATCGCAGAGGCTGAGGCCTACGACGGACCGTCCCTCATCATCGCTTACGCACCGTGCATCAACCACGGTATCAAGGGCGGTCTGACCATCGCTCAGCAGGTCGAGAAGGAAGCTGTAGAGGCTGGTTACTGGCACCTGTTCCGCTTCAACCCGGCTCTGGCAGACGAAGGCAAGAATCCGTTCGCACTCGACAGCAAGGCTCCGACAGGCGACTACAAGGCATTCATGATGAGAGAGGTTCGTTACAACTCCCTCATGCGTGCTAACCCCGAGAGAGCAACCGTTCTGTTCGACAAGGCTGTCAAGAATGCTGCCGCTAAGTACAAGCACCTGGTAGAACTCCAGAATATGTACGGCGACGAATTCAAGCAGGATTGACAGAGCGGAGATAAAGGCACATCTCCCCGCTCTGGGGAATGCAGAACAATTGAATAAAATTTTCTCCCCATCGGAAACGGTGGGGAGATTTTGTGTATCCTGTCGTAGTCATTGAAATAGTCATTCCGTTCGGCGAAATATTCTTTGCACATAATTTATAGCAAAAAAGGACTTGACAAAAGGTCGTTGCAGACTTATAATTATTATAGGTTTTACTATAAAAAGACAGGAGATATCATAATGATTAAAAGATTTACAGCGATAAGCAGAGTTTTGATGTTTGTCAGCCTTGCGATATGTACTTTTATAGTGATAGCATATATAAGAGTTGCCGCGATCTCATTAAACAGCGTTCCGAATGCGATAAAGATGAACATAAGTGATATTCTGACCGTTGCGATCGTTCATCTGGTGTGGGGACTGATAATTGAGATCTCCAGGAATGTGATAAAGATAGGGGAAAAGCTCGGCATAAAATCCGACGAGGTCAGCCTGGAGGATTCCCCCTGGAAGTGCGCGGAGTGCGGCAACGTGAACTCATCGAAGTGCAGGTTCTGCCAGAGCTGCGGACGCCCGAAGCACGCAGACCTGAATCCCGGGGACAGCGCCCCCTGGAAGTGCAGCCAGTGCGACAGCTATAATCCGGCAAGCAGCGCATACTGCATGAGCTGCGGAAAGCCGAAAGTCGGAAACTGAGCGCCGTAGTAGCAAAAGAAATTTTGGAGGTAGTTATGCGTTCTTTCTGGTCAGGTTTAAACAGCGGTCTGCTTTTTGTCAGCCTTGTGGCGTGGATCGGCGGAGTTATTATTTTCGTTTCGCAGTTCTGTAAGTCGATGTCTAACGAAGAGCAGATCGGGATCGTTCTGGTGGCGTCTTTTGTGATCCTGGTGTTTCACTCGTTTTGGGGAATGCTCGTGGAGATGTCGAAAAACGTTATAGCCAGCGGCAGGAACTCCAAGGAGGACAGGAACGACAACAAGTCGCTCAACAAGGAGAACAGGGAGCTGCAGTCAGAGGTCGATGAGCTTCACGCGCAGCTGAAAGAGATGTCGGTTCAGCTTCAGCTGCTCAGGGCGGGTTCCGGAGATAGCGGCGAGAAATTCCAGAAGATAGATCCTGCCCGGGTAATCACAGAGAACAGCGCCGCGAGTGAACCGGAAAGAAAGATAGAGTGGTACTGCGACTCCTGCCTGTACGGAAATACGGCGGCGGATTCCAGGTGCGCAAGGTGCGGCAAGCCCAGGGTCCCGGACGATGACCGCGAACGTATCCAGAGGATCATCGTGTGCCCCGTGTGCGAATTTCAGAATGACGAAAGCGTAGGCTTCTGCGGCGGCTGCGGATACAAACTCAAATAAGAGATCTCCCCATCGGAAACGGTGGGGACTTTTCTTTTCCCCCAACCTTGCAAAATCCCCGGGATTGTGATACAATGTAATGCAGAACAACAACGGGAGGTAACGAAATGTTCAAATACGAAACCCACATGCACACGAAGGAGGGCAGCGCCTGCTCCAGCGCGCCGGCGGCGGATATGGCGAGGGCGCATAAGGAAGCCGGCTACGACGGTATCTTCGTGACGGACCACTTCTTCAACGCGAACACCGCAGTTCCCCGGGACCTTCCCTGGGAGGAGCGTATCGACAGGTACTTCCTGGGATACGAGCACGCCAAGGAGGTCGGCGACCAGATCGGACTGAAGGTGTGGTTCGGGTGTGAATTCACTGTGTACAACGCGGATTTCCTCATCTACGGCATGACCAAGGAGTGGATGAAGAAGAACGAGCACGCCCTCATGGAGATGGACGAGCGCGAGCTGTTCCGCGGACTGCGCGACATGGGCTGCTGTATAGTCCACGCGCACCCCTTCCGGGACGACACCTATATCCACCACATCAGCCTTTACCCCCACGACATTGACGCGGTGGAGGTCATCAACGCCAGCCACGACCCCAGGAAGCTCTATAACGAGCGCGCGAAGCTCTATGCAGACAGCTACGGGCTGATAAAGACCGGCGGCTCCGACAGCCACCATCTGGACAGGCTTTTCGGCGGCGGAATCGACGTCCCGGAGCCTATAAACGGTCCGGAGGATTACCTCCGGCTGCTCCGGGAGGGTAAGGTCTACCCACGTCAGCGGACTCTCCCCGTGTGATTTTACGGGAGTCCCGGCGGAGCGCATTGCGGCACGCTCCGTGGATTATCAGACGCATTTCCGGAATCGTCTATTATCTTCGTAAATTGTACCAAATATTACTATAAAAATTGTCTAAATTAATCAAACTCAATAGGTTACTATTGTTATATTTCACGTTTATTGCGCATAAACCTTGAAATTTCTGCGGAAAAATAGTATAATGATAAATGGTGTAAAATAGCTAAAGGTGCAAAGCGCCGTGTATATGAAAGGGGTAACTATCAGATGACATCTCCGTTTACTAAGGAGGAGCTGAAAAGACAGCTCGACGGCATACTCGAATTCGACTTCAGAACTGACGCGCAGAACGCGACCATCACGCAGGTTTACCGCGCACTTTCCTCTATCGTTGTGAACTACCTCAAGGAAAAGCGCCACGACTTCATGCGCGACTGCAACTCCAAGGGCAGGAAGCAGGTTTATTACCTCTCCATGGAGTTCCTGATGGGACGTTCCCTCAAGACCTCCCTGTACAACCTCGGCATGCAGGACGTTGCCGCTGACGCCCTCAAGGATATGGGCATCAAGATCGACAGCGTTTACGATGAAGAGCCGGACGCAGGTCTTGGCAACGGCGGTCTGGGCAGACTCGCAGCATGCTACATGGACGGACTTGCTACCTGTGACTATCCTGCTACCGGTTACTCTATCCGTTACGAGTACGGTATCTTCAAGCAGAAGATCGTTGACGGCTGGCAGACAGAGCTTCCCGATAACTGGCTCCCCGGCGGCGGCGCATGGCTGGTTCCGGTTCCCGACCAGGCTATCGAGGTACACTTCGACGGTCAGATCAACGAGTACTGGGAGGATAACTACCACCACCTTGAGCATGTCAACTACACTACAGTAAACGCTGTTCCTTATGATATGTACGTTTCCGGCTACGACAGCAAGGGCGTTTCCAAGCTGCGCCTGTGGAGCGCTGAGAGCATGTCCTTCGATATGGGCAGCTTCAATACCGGAGATTACGCTAAGGCTATGGGCGCGAACAATATCGCACACGCCATCTCCAAGGTGCTCTATCCTAACGATAACCACCTCGAGGGCAAGGCGCTCCGTCTGCGCCAGCAGTACTTCATGTGCGCTGCCTCCGTCGGCGATATCGTAATGCGCCACATGAACGTATACGGCACACTGGAGAACTTCCACGAGAAGGTAGCTATCCACATCAACGATACTCACCCCACCCTCGCTATCCCCGAGCTGATGAGAATCCTCCTCGACGACTGCGGCTACGGCTGGGAGCAGGCATGGCACATCGTTACCAACACCTTCGCTTACACCAACCACACCGTTATGGCGGAAGCGCTTGAGAAGTGGGATCAGAACCTTGTTGAGAAGATCCTCCCGAGAATCTACTCCATCATCTGCGAGATCAACCGCCGCTACTGCGAGGATCTGTTCAACAGGACCCAGGACAGCGACAGGGTTTCCAAGATGTCCATTATCCAGGACGGCAAGATCCACATGGCATATCTCTGCTGCGCTGCTTCCCACAGCGTAAACGGCGTATCTAAGCTGCACAGCCAGATCATCAAGGACGACATATTCAGACTCCAGGCTCTCGACAGACCCTCCCAGTTCAAGAATGTCACAAATGGTATCGCCTACAGAAGATGGCTGCTCCAGAGCAATCAGGGACTCACCGACCTGCTGTCACAGTGCATCGGCGACGGCTTCAAGAAAGATGCCGCAGAGCTTATCAAGTTCCAGGTGTTCGCTAACGACAAGAACGTACTTGAGCAGCTCGGCAAGATCAAGAAGCAGAACAAGCAGGCGTTCGCTGAGTATGTTGAAAAGACCACCGGCACAAAGCTGAACCTGGATTCCATCTTTGATGTTCAGGTAAAGCGCCTGCACGAATATAAGCGCCAGCAGCTGAACGCGATGAACATCATCGCTGACTATAACTACCTGCTCCAGAATCCGAACGCTGACTTTGTTCCCAAGACATACATCTTCGCTTCCAAGGCCGCTCCCGGATACTACATCGCCAAGCAGATCATCAAGATGATCTGGTGCATCGGCGAGGAGATCAAGCACAACCCGAAGATCCGCGAGAAGCTCTCCGTCGTATTCCTGGAGGATTACCGCGTTACCCTGTCCGAGATACTCATGCCGGCGGCTGAGATCTCCGAGCAGATCTCCCTGGCAGGTACTGAGGCTTCCGGTACCGGTAACATGAAGCTCATGCTTAACGGCGCGCTGACTCTCGGAACCTACGATGGTGCGAATGTCGAGATCCACGAGGCTGTCGGCACCGACAACATCTTCATCTTCGGCATGAGAACCCCCGAGGTGAACGAGCTGCGCATGAAGGGCTACCGTCCCGAAGACTACATCAACAACAGCCAGGTTATCCGCGATGTACTGTCCCGCATGTACAACGGAATCAACGGCGCCACCTTCGAGGAAGTCGCAAACTCCATCAGAAACAAGGATTTCTACATGGCTCTGGCGGATTTCGACAGCTACAGGGGAACCCAGCACTACATCAGCGAGGTTTACAAGAACCAGCTTGACTGGAACAAGAAGTCCCTGTACAACATCGCCGGCGCAGGCAGATTCTCTGCTGACCGCGCTGTTACCGACTACGCAAGGGATATCTGGAACCTCAAGTGATCAGACTTTGAATAAAGGCACGCAGGCGCCTTTGTTATCAGTAATAATCAGGCGGCATGCCGCGGCTTTTCGGCTGCGGCAGACCGCCTTTTTCTGTATCGTACGATAAGGAGATTTCAATGGGAAAACCGATTTTTGACTGCTTCGACAGCAGCTACAAGCACCCGTTCGGCGCACTGCGCAAGGGACAGCCGAGTATTTACAACCTGCGATTCCCCAAGAGCATGGCGGTGAAAGACCTGACCCTCGTCATGTTCCGCCCGGGGTACAAGGAGCGCTTCATCGAGCTGATACTCCAGGACGAGAGCGGCGACGACAATATCTATTCCTGCTGCTTCACCCCGAACAACGTGGGACTGCACCACTACTACTTCACCTGCGTTCTTGACGGCAGACGGCGCTACATCAAGCGCCGCGGCGCTTTCGAGGGCGTGTTCGAGGGCGAGGATCTTTTCCAGCTGACGGTATTTGATGATAATTTGTATACTCCGCTGTTCATACGCGGCGGAATCATGTACCAGATATTCCCGGACAGATTCTGCAGGAGCGGAGTGGAGCACGAGGGAGTTCCCACCGACCGCATTATCCGCGACGACTGGAATGCAACACCCTACTACAAGCCGGACGAGAAGGGCGTTGTCCGCAACAACGACTACTTCGGCGGCGACCTTCGGGGAATCATCGAGAAGCTGCCCTACATCAAGAGCCTGGGCACCACCGTGCTGTATCTGAATCCGATTTTCGAGGCGCACGAGAACCACCGCTACAACACCGCGAACTACGAGAAGATTGATCCCATGCTCGGCACCGAGGAGGATTTCAGGGAGCTGTGCGAAAAGGCGAAGGAAATGGGAATCAGCGTTATCCTGGACGGAGTGTTCTCGCACACCGGCGCGGATTCCATCTACTTCAACAAGTTCGGCAGATACGGCGACCACACCGGAGCCTATCGCGACCGCAACAGCCCCTACTTCCCGTGGTACAGCTTCACGGGCTACCCGGACAGATACGAGAGCTGGTGGGGGATCACGACCCTGCCCAACGTAAACGAGAACAACCCGGACTACACGAAGTACATCTGCGGCGAGGGCGGAATACTCCAGAAGTGGATAGCGTTAGGCGCGCAGGGCTGGCGACTGGACGTTGCGGACGAACTGCCGGACGAATTCCTTGACAACATCAACAAGGCGGTCAAGGGAATGGGCGGCGACAAGATAGTCTACGGCGAGGTCTGGGAGGACGCCTCCAACAAGGAGAGCTACGGCGTGCGCCGCCGCTACCTCAACGGCGGACAGCTGGACAGCGTAATGAACTACCCGTTCAAGGAGGCTATCCTGAACTACGTCAAGTACGCGGACGCAAAGGCGTTCACGGACAGCGTGATGACAATTCTCGACCACTATCCGAAGCCTGCGATAGACATGCTGATGAACTTCCTCTCCACCCACGACACGGAGCGTGCTCTGACGAGGCTTGCCGGAGATGATATCGGCTGGAACGGCAAGGACTGGCAGGCGGAGCGCTACCTCAACGGGCAGCAGTACATGTACGGGATTTCGCTGATGAAGTGCGCGATGGTGCTTCAGTTCTTCCTGCCGGGTATCCCGTCGGTGTATTACGGCGACGAGGCAGGCATGGAGGGCTACCGCGACCCGTTCAACCGCCGGTGTTATCCGTGGGGGAACGAGAATCTCGACCTGATCGAGTTCACGCGCCAGCTGGGAGTTATCCGCAAGGGCACTCACGCCTTCGAGCAGGGACACATGATGTTCATTGAGGTGGACGACAACGTGTGCGTATTCGCGCGCTACGACAAGATAACCCGTGAAGCCGCGATAATCTACCTGAACAAGAGCACCCGTGGGCATACGTTTGAGATAGTCAACGACAAGACTGACATGTTCTATGATTTCGTGCCGGCGTTCGACCGCTACGGCAGGGGAATAAAGGACGGAAAGGTGCAGGTAGCACCGTTCGATTACGCGGTAATTTACTGCAAGGTATAATAATAAATGGCGGAGTTTTTACTCCGCCATTTCAGACTGTCGATAAAGGCACATCTGCGTTGTCAACGCCAGTTTGGCAGGCAATAAGCCTAGCCAAACTGGCGTTTCCTAGCATCTGCACCTTTCTCGGCAGTCTGGGAAGATACTTTTTCTACAAACTGAAATGGCGGAGTTTTTACTCCGCCATTTTCTGTATTATGTTACGATTACGCTTCCTTTACGACTTCCTTCTCCGCGTCCTTCATCCCGAACTTCTTCTTGAGCTTGTTGTAGCTCCAGAAGAACAGCGGGAACAGGAAGCAGTCCGCGAACAGCCATGCGGCAGGGTTCGCGAAGCAAACCGCGTTGAATCCCAGGGTGGGCACCATAGCCAGCGCCACGACTCCGCGCGCGATCATCTCGAACACGCCGGAGAATATCGCGATCTGGGAGAATCCCATGCCCTGGATAAGGAACCGCACGATATTCACGAACGCCAGCAGGATATAGAACGCACCGTTGCACACCAGGAACTGCTGGGAGAGTGCGAGAATCTCCTCCACGCTGCCGGCATTGGCGTCGTTGACGAACAGCATTGAGATGGTCCGCCCGAGGAACAGTATTATCAGGAACGCCACGATCGAGTAACCCACGCCCAGGCAGGAGCAGTCGAACAGACCTCTGCCGACTCGCTTTATCTTTCCTGCGCCGACATTCTGACCGCCGTAGGTCGCCATGGTGCTTCCCATTGCGTCGATGGGGCAGCAGAGGAGCTGGCTGACCTTTGTCGCCGCAGTCACCGCCGCAACGTATGTGGAGCCGAGTCCGTTGACCGCGGTCTGGATAAGAATGGAGCCGATGGCGGTTATGGAGTACTGAAGTCCCATGGGGATACCCACGCCGCACAGGCGGCTGATGTAGAAGGGATTGAACTGCATTTCCTCCCGGCTGAGATGGAGTATGTCGAACTTCTTTATCATGTAGATGAGGCAGAGCACGCCGGAAACCAGCTGGGAGATCACAGTCGCCCAGCTTGCGCCCATGACGCCCATATCCAGTACGATTATCATGAACAGGTCAAGACCGATGTTCAGCACGCTGGAGATGAGCAGGAAGTACAGCGGCGTCTTTGAATCCCCGACAGAGCGAATGATTCCCGACAGGATATTGTACAGGAATGTGACCGGTATACCGAGGAATATCACGAATATATAGTCGTACGCCTGCTGGAAGCAGTCGGCAGGAGTATCCATCCAGACGAGGATATTTGTGCAGAGCAGGCAGGTGGCGGCAGTGAGCACAACCGCGAAGATGGAGGATATCCAGATGGTGTTGCCGACGTACTTGCGCATGGAGTTGTAGTCCTTTGCGCCGAACATCTGCGCCACCGGGATAGCGAATCCGGTGCAGACGCCCTGCACGAATCCCAGCACCAGGAAGTTTATCGAGCCGGTGGAGCCGACTCCGGCGAGCGCCTTTACTCCGAGGTACTGCCCGACGATGGCGGTGTCCACCATGTTGTAGAACTGCTGGAACAGCATTCCGAGGAACAGCGGCAGCATGAAGCCGAGAATAAGCTTCATCGGTGAGCCGGAGGTGAGATCCTTTGTTGTACTTTTTGCCATATATTTATCTCCTTTCAGAGGTCGCGTCTGTTATTATTCCAATTGCAAAACAATAGTAATTATACAGTAACAGTGCGGTTTATTCAAGTGGTGAAATGCCCAATTATTTGGATTTTACGCGGCTTTTATATAGAATTTTGCACAAAATCACGGCGCGCGATTTGTCGCATTTCAACAGACGGCGCCGTGGCTTCATTATAAACGTTCAGTGTTTCATTGCGATACCGCATAAAAAAACACGCGCCCTATTGACAAATCCGTCCGGAGGGTATATAATGTAGTTACGGTGAGTGATCGCCGAATACATTTTATCTGTTTCGGGGCGGAGTGAAATTCTCCACCGGCGGTGAAAGTCCGCGAGCCCGGCGCTGCATTCCGTAGCCGATGGGTTGAACCGGTGCAATTCCGGTACCGACGGTATAGTCCGGATGAAAGAACCAGAGATTGAGCGCAGCGGCGGCTGCCTCAACAAATGTGTTATCGCTTCTGCGTGCATATTTGCGCCCCTGTACAGCATTTTGTGCGTGCAGGGGCTTTCTGTTTCCCCAGAACATTGGAGGAAAACATGAACAACACAACAACCACAACCAAGTCAACTAACTGCTTCGACGTCCGCAGGCTGGTGTTCACCGCGCTTCTCGGTGCGCTGGCGGTGGTGCTGATGAAATTCCTCAGCTTTCCGCTGCCGTTCATTCCCAACTTTATCACGTTCGATTTCTCGGACGTGCCCGCGCTGCTGGCTTCCCTCACCATGGGTCCGGTTTCCGGTGCGGCGGTGTGCCTGATAAAGAACCTGATGGGACTTCTCTTCGGCTCCATGACCGGGGGTGTGGGGGAGCTTTCCAACTTTATCCTCAGCTGTCTGCTCGTCGTTCCGGCGGGTATCATCGCAAAAAAGACGACCCACACCATAAAGCATGTCGTATTGGCGTGCCTCGTCGGCGCTGCGGCAATGGCGCTGGTGGGTATATTCACGAACTATTTCATCGTGTATCCGCTGTACACCGCGTTAATGCCGATGGAAGTCATAATCAGCATGTACCAGGCGATCTGGTCCGGTGCTGACAGCCTTCTCAAGTGCCTTGTCGTATTCAATATGCCGTTCACACTTGCCAAGGGGCTTATTGCGGTGCTTATCTCAGTTCCGCTGTACAGAAAGCTGCGTCCGGTGTTTAATGGCAGCTTCCGCAAAGAAATCCGCAAAGAAATTTAATCATATGCGCGCCCGGACGTTCAGCGCATTACAGGAGTCACAAAATGTCGCTGAAAGGATTTTTCGGGCACTTCCGCACAATAACCAGGCACCGCCACAAGGTCATCGCGCACTGCGCGAAGGCAGGAATACTCTGGCAGGGACTGCGCCACGACCTCTCGAAGTATTCCCCCACGGAGTTCATACCCGGGGTGAAGTACTACCAGGGCACCCGCAGCCCGAACGAGGCGGAGCGTGAGAAGAACGGATATTCCCTGGCGTGGATGCACCACAAGGGCAGGAACCGCCATCACTTCGAGTACTGGATAGACGTGGATCCCGTGGAGAAGGTCTACAAGCCGGTGAAAATGCCGCTGCGTTTTCTGGCGGAGATGTTCTGCGACCGGGTGGCGGCAAGCAAGATCTACCGCGGCGCGAAGTACCGCGACAGCGATCCTCTGGATTATTTTCTGAGCCGCAAGCCCACGCGTTCTATCCATCCGGAAACCTCCGACATGCTGGAGAAGCTGCTGCGCATGCTGGCGGAGCAGGGCGAGGAAAGAACTTTTGCCTGCCTCCGGGAGCTTCTCCGGGCGAAAAAGGAATACTGACACACGGACTGTCCGGGACTCCCGGGCAGTCCGTTCTGTTATATTCTGTCAGAATAACAGGAATGATTCCGAAAGAAATGTGAAAATTTCAAAAAAGGGCTTAACATTCGCGGTAAAATGTGATATAATAAAAAGGAACATGCGTATTGGCATGTGGAATTCCGTAACAAGACAGCCCATGCCGCAGAACGGCGGCACACAGGTGAACAAAGTATGGACAAGAAGAAAATCAAATACATCAGGATCAAGGAGGAGCCGGTAAAGAAGCCCTCCGGAAAGAGAAAGAAGAGCCGCGCGCTCAGGAACTTCGGGCACGCCATGACGATAGTCGGCACGACATTCTCCGCAATGCTGCTGGTTCTTGTAATCATGGTCTGCATCGTGGCGACGGTGCTGGCGGTGTATGTGCTGGATTTCGCGGACAAGAGCTACGACGCGAACCTGCGCAACATCGAGATGAAGTACACAAGCTTTGTCTACGGCTATGATGAGAACAACGAGCTGGTGGAGATAAAGCGGCTTGCTGCCGAGCAGAACCGCGTCTGGGTGGACTACGAGGACATCTCCCCATACATCGTGGACGCAGTCGTTGCCTCTGAGGACAAGAGATTCTACACCCACAAGGGCGTTGACTGGTACCGTACCGCAGGAGCGTTCTTCTCCAACGGCGACGGCGGCGGCGGTTCCACCATCACCCAGCAGCTGATAAAGAACCTCACCGGCGATAACGAGGTCAGCTGGGAGCGTAAACTCCGTGAGATATTCCGCGCCCTCAGCCTGGAGGAGAAATACACCAAGATCGACATTCTTGAGAGCTACCTGAACCAGATCTGGTTCGGCGGAATGGTATACGGAGTCGGCGCTGCGTCGCAGTACTACTTCGGCAAGGACGTTTCGGAGCTGAACATCGGCGAGGCAGCGGTCCTGGCAGGAATGATACGAAATCCCGGCAAGATGTCCCCGTATTTCGACCTCGCACGCAGCAAGCAGCAGCAGAACTACTCCCTGCGCTGTATGTACGAGCAGGGAATGATCACCACCAAGGAATACGAGGATTTCCGCTACAACCGCATTCAGGTGCACTTCGCGAAGCCGGTGTACGGCGATGACTACGGCTACATCGACGCGCGCACGCTGGATTCCTCCGACGATTCCGTGGACGACACCGACAACACCCAGCAGGCGGCAGGCTACGAGGCGTACAAGTGGAACGGTGACTACGAGGTCACCCAGGACTGGTACGTTGACGCCGCGATAGACCAGGTGATCACGGATTACGCCGACCTCAAGGGCATAACCTACACCTCCGCCAAGAACGAGCTGTACAACGGCGGCTACAAGATCTATATCAACGAGAATATGAAGCTCCAGAAGATACTGGAGGACAAATACAAGGATCCCTACACGGTGCTGTCGTATTATGACGCGTCCGCCCCGGCGGAGGATCTGATACAGTCCGCGTTCATCGTCATGGACTACACCGGCACCGTCCAGGCGGTCGTCGGCGGACTCGGCGACAAGCCCGGCGACGGTACGTTCAACCGCGCGACCCAGGCGACAAGATCCCCGGGTTCCACGATGAAGCCGATATCCACCTATTCCCTGGCGGTACAGAAGAACCTCATCACCTATTCCACGCTCATTCCGGACGCGCAGATAAACATCGGCACGGAGGACGAGCCGCAGTACTGGCCGGAGAACTACGGCAGCGTTATCGGCGACGGCACGCTCCGCCCGGCATGGTACGGTGTTGAGCACTCGCTGAACACCCTGGCGGTAAGAGTCGGCAGAATGAACACGACCAAGGCGATGTACAATCAGCTGACCCAGATGCTTGGATTCACCACGCTGGTGGAGCAGGATATCGCGCTCTCGCCGCTTTCGCTGGGCGCGCTGACCTACGGCGCGAAGCTGGTGGAGGTCGCCGGCGCATACCAGATATTCGGCAACGGCGGCGTTTACTACCGTCCGATGTTCTACAGCAAGGTCGAGGACAGCAAGGGCAACGTGATACTGGAGCAGGACTTCTTCGGCACGCAGGCTATCGACAGCGACACCGCGTGGGTCACCAACCGGATGATCTACAAGGTCGTCAACGGCGGCAGCGGCACCGGACCGAAGGCGCAGATGGAGAATGTTGAGGTAATCGGTAAGACTGGTACCTCCAACGCCGGCACCGACCTGCTGTTCATGGGACTCACCCCGGATTACGTCGGCGGACTGTGGATAGGCTACGATGACAGCCGTGAGATAGGCGGCGGCGACGGCTGGAAGGCAGTTGCGGCGGTCTGGAAGGAAGTCATGAAGGATATCCAGGACACCACCGAGATACACAAGTTCACACCGGACGCCAGCGTTGTTGAGAAGCTCTACTGCACCAAGACGGGACTTCTCGCGACGAACAAGTGCGACAGCACGGATATCGGCTACTACCGCCAGAGCAATCTCCCGGCGTACTGCAACGGAGATCACAAGGCGATAAGGGAGCAGATACGGGCGGAGAATCCGGACTGACGGAATAAAACACAGGGCGGAATTATATTCCGCCCTGTCAGTCTGTCGAAAAAGTGAAATTTGCCTGCGAAGCAGGCTTTTATAATACGTTTTTTGCCACGGGTCTCCCGGGGCAAAAAACACTTCTATCTCAGCAAGTGTATTGGAAACGGCTTCGCCTTATTCCTTACGCGCGCAGCTTGCATTTTATCTTCGATAAAATGCGTAAGGCTTGGCAAAGCCAAGCCAGTGGATTTGTTCGGCGGAAAAGCCCCTTTAGGGGATTTTTCGACGGGCTCGCAGGGCGGAATTATTCCGCCCTGTTTTGTTTATTGGAGAGCGTCCTTGTAGACCTTTCCCCAGTCCCCCATTGCGGAAAGCACCGGGCGCATGGATTCGCCAAGCTCCGTCAGCGAGTATTCCACCCTCGGCGGCACCTCCGGATAGACCGTGCGCAGGATTATTCCGTCGGATTCCAGCTGGCGGAGGCTGTCCGTCAGGACTTTCTGGCTCACCCCGTCCAGGGATTTCCGCAGCTCGTTGAACCGCCACGGCCTCATGAGAAGATTCCGCATTATCAGCAACTTCCACTTGTTGCCGATTATCTGGACGGTGGTCGCGACGTCGCATTCGGGTAGTTCTTCGCGCTTTAACATATGTATCCCTCCAATAGTTCAGAATATGATGTTATATACATTATAGCATATATACCGCGAAAAATCCACCGTAAAAATTAAAACGGCGGCAGGACACCTCCGGGTGAATTTGTAACCGGGAAGCGTGCTTTACGAACGGGAAAAGCCGTATTCAAAGCGACATTCGCCCCCCGGTCGGACACCCTCATTGACAAAGCCGCCGGAATGTGGTAAAATGTATCCAGATAGAAGAAAAGGGGTTTAGATATGAGCAGGGACGATGAAGAAAATTATACGGTGCGGCCGCTGACGATACAGGATATCGACCAGTACAACGCGCTGCTGAGATACGCATTCCAGGTCACGGAGCAGGAGCTTTCCGAAACCGGCTGGAAGAACGACGAGATAAAGCGCTCGAAGTTCCCGGTGCTGCAAAGGGCGGACGTGCTGGGCTGCTTTGACGGGAACGACCTGGTGTCGCAGTTCGCGGTGTATCCGCTGGAGATGAACATTTACGGCGCGAAATACCCGGTGGGATTCGTGACCAGCGTCTGCACCTACCCGGAGCACACCGGGCACGGCATTATGAAGCGCCTGATGATACAGAGCCTGACGCGCATGCGTGAGAACCACCGCCCGTTCGCGCTGCTGTATCCCTATTCCATTCCGCTGTACCGGCGGCTGGGCTGGGAGATAATCTCCAACAAGATGACCTACATCGTCAAGGATACGCAGATACCGCGCAGGATAAAGGAGCCGGGCTATATCCGCCGCGTGGAGTGGGACGACAAGGAGTTCATGCAGCTCCACACGAAGTTCGCGCAGAAGACCCACGGCTGCCTTTACCGCAACAATCTCGCCTGGGAGGAATACTGGCGCTGGGACGAGGACGACACCCGGGTGGCGGTGTACTATTCCGACGACGATGTGCCCTACGGCTACATGGTGTACCTGATAAACAACGACATCATGCACATCAAGGAGATGATCTACCTCACCCACGAGGCGCAGAGGGGTCTGTGGGAGTTCATTCACGCGCATGATTCCATGATAGACGAGGTGCGCGGAAACAACTACTACAGCGAGTCCATAGCCTTCGAGCTGGACGACAGCGACATCAAGGAAACTATCCGCCCCTATTCCATGGGCAGGATAATAGACGTGGCGGAGTTCTTCGAAAGCTACAAATGCGACCCGGACGAGCCGGAGGCGGTGTTCCGCTTTGACGTGGAGGACGACCTCCTGCCCTGGAACAACAGGAGCTTTACGGTGAGATTCAGCCACGGGAAGTGCAGCCTTACCGACGCCGAGCCGGACTACTCCATGAAGCTGTCCATCGCCACGCTGACGACTCTGCTGCTGGGCTACAAGACGGCACAGAAGCTGTACGGCATGGACCGCATAACCGCCGAGCCCTCCGCCGTGGAGATACTGGACGATATCCTGCTGCACCAGATCCCCTACGTTTCGGACTACATTTAACGGGAGAAAACTCACGGATCTTACGGTTCGTGAGTTTTTTGTCTGATCTTCGCTAAACTGTATCATTTTTTGCTTGAATTCCCCGAAGAAAATTAGTATAATTATCTTTAACGGCTAAAACCGTCAGAAAAAGGAGGAATTCAACATGAAAGCACTCAAATCAAACTGCATTTTCGGAATCGTGATCGGACTGCTGATCGTGGCAGCCGGGCTGTACCTCGCCTTCGGATTCTCCGGAAGCTACATCGGCAACGACAGCGGCACCGCGGAGTTCGGCGCGGATTTCTACACCTACCAGTACAAGGCGACGCGGAACGCCGCGACCAACGTCGAAAACCTCGGCTTGTTCACCAGGGACGTCGCGCAGTTCGGATTCCGCGCCGGCGGTCTTGTCGTTGCCGGGCTGGGGCTGGCGATATCCTGCCTGTTCGCCGTGAAGCTTGAGGAGGCTAAGCACCGCGAGGAGCTCGCCGCACGCGCCGGAGGAAATCCCGGGGTGCCTGCGTATTCCGTTCCCGGCGGCATTCCCCAGGGGAATCCGTATGATAACGGCATGGCAGTTCAGCAGAACCCCACGGACTTCGGGCAGAACGTCTGATATAACAAGGATCCCCGGATATTCCGGGGATTTCAGTTTGTCGAAAAAATAGATTTTGCCCACGAAGTGGGCTTTTATTATCCGTTTTTTCCACGGGTTAAGGGTGACTGCGTCGACCCTGCCGGGTGCAAAAAATACTTCTATCCGCGCAGGTGTGCGAAGTTTCGTTCCTGGCTTGCTCTCTTTATTCCTGTTTTCAGCGCCGGATTTTTGCTTGAGATGAGGGCAATACCGCACAAAGATTGTGCGTGTATTGCGCAGTCAGATTTGCCAATATCAGAGCGTGGGGCGTCAAGTTTAATTATACAACATCAATTTGCAGGGTGTTTTTTTGGTACTATGCAAATCTGAAATTCTGTGCTATAATAAAATCATCTGCAAAATCCTCAGTAGTAAAACCACGGATTTTTACTACTATCTGACTACTACACGCGTCCGCAATTTGCACCGATTTGCCGGGTTTCTGTGAAATCAACCGGAAATCCGTAAAATCTGCCGGTACGCAAATTGCGGCAAAATAACGCAATACAAAGCCCTTTGAAAGGAATTTACCCGATGTACAAGATACTATTCGTCTGCCACGGCAACATCTGCCGTTCTCCGATGGCGGAGTTCGTATTCCTGGATATGCTGAAGAAGCGTGGGATAACCGGGGTCACGGCGGAATCTGCGGCGACCTCCACAGAGGAGATAGGGAATCCGGTGCATTACGGCACGGCGGCGATACTCCAGCGGCTGGGGATAGACTACTCCGCCAAGCGCGCCCGGCAGATGACCCGGGCGGACGCCGGGAAATTCGACCTGCTGGTGGGAATGGACTCCGCGAATATCCGCAACATGACCCGTATAGCCGGAGAGGAATACGCCCCGAAAATACGCATGCTGCTGGATTTCACCGACCGCCCCGGCGCCATCGCCGACCCCTGGTACACCGGGGAATTCGAAACGACCTGCCGGGACGTGCGCGAGGGCTGCGAGGGACTTATAGACTGGCTTTACAGCGAGGGGATAATTTGAGGAAGCTTGAGAGAATGCACCCGGCGGTGGGATTCCTATACTTGCTGGGGGTGATGGGAATAACCGCCTTCGCCGGAAGCCCGGTCGTGGTACTGGAATCCCTCGCCGGGGCAGCGCTTCTGGCGGCGCTTTCCGGCAGACTCCGGGGGATAGGCTGGACTGTTCCCATTGCATTTACGGCGGCGCTGGCTAACTTTCTGTTCGTGCATAACGGCGCGACTGCGCTGTTCTTTGTCGGGGATATGGCGTTCACCCTGGAAGCGCTTGCCTACGGCGCATTCACCGGAGTCATGCTGTCATCGGTCTGCCTGTGGGGGAATAATGCGGTGCGGTACGTCACCAGCGACAAGTACATCTGGCTGTTCGGCAGGATACTTCCGGCGGCAGGGCTGGTGCTTTCCTGCGCGATAAGATTTATTCCGATGTTCGTGCGGCGCACCCGGGAGTTCATCGCCGTGCAGCGCTGCACTACGGTCCGGGGGTATTTACGGGCGTTTTCCGCTTCGGTGGGATACTCCGCCGAACAGGCGATGGATTCCGCGCTGTCAATGCGCGCCCGGGGCTACGGCACCGCACGGCGCACCAGCTTTTCGCTGTACCGCTTCACCGGAGGGACCGCCGCCGCGCTTGCTGTGACGGTATTCCTGGGCGCAGTGTGCGCCGCGCTGATGATCTCCGGCGCCGGGGCGTTCTGGTTCTATCCGGCGGTGTCCGGAATACGCATGCGGCTGCCGGATATCCTGCTGTACTGCGTATCCGGGGTGTTCTTCCTGCTGCCCTCCGCGGTGGTCTTATGGGAGAACGTGCAGTACGCCCGGGGACTTGGGCTGAATTCTGCCAGGGCAAAGGAGAAATAAATGGACAGGATATGGAACGATATGTACAGCGCGGCGAGAGCCGTGCAGAATGAACGCGCCATTTCGGACTGCGTCGAGGCAGGCGGAGTTGCCGCCGCGGTGCTTTCCGCTTCCGGGAAGATATACACCGGCGTGTGCGTGGACGCCGCCTGCACCCTGGGTATCTGCGCGGAGCGCAGCGCAATATTCAGCATGATAACCGCCGGGGAGCAGGAGATATCCCGGGTCATTGCGATAGGCGGCGACGGAAGCACAGTACCTCCCTGCGGAGCCTGCCGGGAGTTCATGTCGCAGCTCATGCCGGAGAAATTCCGTGGGATAGAGATAATGATGGACTACGGCGCCGACAGGGTAGTTACCCTGGGGGAGCTTACTCCGGATTGGTGGATAAAGTGAAGCAGATAGAAACAGAGCACCTGTCCTTCAGCTACCCCGGCGGAAATTCCGCGCTGAGGGACGTCACGCTGTCAGTGGAGCCGGGGGAATTCGTGACCCTGTGCGGACTTTCCGGCTGCGGAAAGAGCACACTCCTGCGCCTGCTGAAGCCGGGAATACAGCCGCGCGGCGAGGCCGGGGGCAGAATACTCCTGAACGGGAGAGAGCTTCCGAAGGAGCCGGACAGCTATACTTCCTCCGCCCTGGGATTCGTCATGCAGGACCCGGAGGCGCAGACCGTCACGGACAAGGTGTGGCACGAACTGGCGTTCTCCTGCGAGAGCGTGGGACTTCCCCGTGGTGAGATACGCCGCCGGGTGGGGGAGATGGCATGCTATTTCGGGCTTGAGGAACTTTTCGGACGTGATACCTCCACCCTTTCCGGCGGACAGAAGCAGTTGCTGTGCCTTGCCTCCGCTGCGGCGCTCCACCCGGAAATACTGCTGCTGGACGAGCCTGCTTCCCAGCTGGACCCGGTGGCGGCGCAGAATTTCGTGGACGCGGTGCGCCGGCTGAATCACGATTTCGGTATCACAGTGATAGCGGCGGAGCACCGCCTTGAGGAGCTTCTCCCAATATCCGACCGGGTGATAGTACTGGACAGCGGCAGTGTTATTGCGGACTGCCGCCCCTCAATGCTGGCGGAGCGGCTCCCTGCCGGGCACCCGATGGGGCGCGCCCTCACTGCGGCGCAGCGTGTATTCCGGGCGGCGGGCGGAAAGGGACCCTCCCCGGTGTCGGTGCGCGAGGGCAGGCAGGACTCCCTGTGCCGGGAATACATCGCGGCGCACCCGGTTTGCTCCGGCGACCGGACCGTGGAGAAGTCCGCGCAGGAGCCGCTGCTGTCCGTCCGGGAGCTTTACGCCGGCTGGGGCAGGACCGCCCCGGAGGTGCTCCGGGGGACTTCCCTGAGCGTGCGTCCCGGGGAAATCTACGCGGTCATCGGCGGAAACGGCAGCGGCAAATCAACGCTGCTGAAAGCGATTTGCGGCATAGTGAAGCCCACCGGCGGCAGGATAAAACTGCGCCGGGGAGCGAAAACCGCGTACCTGCCGCAGAATCCCTGCATGCTGTTCACCCGGGACGCCGCCGGGGAGGAGGCTCCGCAGGAAATGCTGGCGGAATTCGGGCTGACGGAGCTTTCCGGCAGGGACCCCCTCGACCTCTCCGGCGGTGAGCGGCAGAAGCTGGCGCTGGCAAAGCTGCTGGCGGAGAATCCGGATCTGCTGATGCTTGACGAGCCGACCAAGGGGACTGACGCCGCTTCCCGGGAGGGATTTGCGGCAATGCTACGGGATATCGCGGCGAGGGGCACGGCGGTGCTCCTGGTAACCCACGATACGGAATTCGCAGCCGCCTGCGCGGACACCTGCGGAATGCTGTTCAACGGCGAGATCATCAGCGAGGCTCCTCCGGAGGAGATGTTCCGGCAGAATTACTTCTACACAACCCCAATGTCCAGGCTCTCCCGGGGGATCTGAAAAGATTGATTTATTTTGTGGGCTGAATCTGGAAAAAGTGGTTGAATTCAGATGATGAGTGTGTTATAATAAATTGCAGAGTGTTCTTAGTACAGACAGATGCCTTTCGCACTCGGTACCATTACTCACAACCAAAAGGCAAGGAGCGTAAATGGCGTATATGAATGGAAATCAGCTGATGTCCCGGCTCGGCGCCGAGATATCCAAGGTAATAAAGGGAAAGCAGGAGGCGGTTCAGCTTATTCTGACCGCACTGCTGGCACAGGGGCATGTGCTCATCGAGGACGTACCCGGCGTGGGTAAAACCACCCTCGCAATGGCGCTTGGCAGGGCAACGGGACTTGCATTCCGGCGCGCGCAGTTCACTCCGGACGTCATGGCGTCGGATATCACCGGCTTCACCATGTTCGACCGGGAGGAGAACCGCTTTGAATACCGCGCAGGACTTGTCATGACGAATATCCTGCTGGCGGACGAGATCAACCGTACCTCCCCGAAAACGCAGTCCGCCCTGCTGGAGGCGATGGAGGAGAAGCGCGTCACCGTTGACGGCGTGGTGCATTCCCTGCCGTCCCCGTTCATGGTTATTGCGACCCAGAACTCCCAGGGTTATGTGGGAACGTTCCCACTGCCGGAGGCTCAGCTTGACCGATTCATGATAAGGATCAGCATGGGATACCCCAGCGTTGAGGAAGAAACCGGGATACTGCTGGACAGGCTCAGCGCGAATCCCGTGGAAGAGGTGCAGCAGATAATGACCGCCGAGCAGCTCCAGGGCTGTATTGACGAGGTACAGCAGGTCCAGGTGGCGGACAGCGTGTGCAGGTACATCGCGGAGCTTTCCGCGGCGACGAGGGCACACGGCGGCGTGGAACTCGGCGTGAGTCCCCGGGCGTCGCTGGCAATACTCCAGGCGGCGAGGGCGTTCGCGTACCTCAGCGGCAGGGATTATGTAGTGCCGGAGGATATAGTCCGCCTGATGATCCCGGTGTTCAGCCACAGGATAGTCCTGCGGCAGGAGATGAAGCTCCGCCGCCTGGACGTCACGACGGTGCTCCAGGACGTGGTGTCCTCGGTAACTCCTCCGGTAAGGCGCGGAATTTGAGAGGGCGCAGATGAGCAGGAACAGACTGATATACATTACGCTGACGGTGGCGTTCATGGTGTTCTCCGCAGCGTATGAGAGCCGGCTTTCGGCGGTGCTGTTCATCGCGGCGCTCTGCTATCCTGTACTGGCGGCGGTATGCGTGCTGATAAACAGCCGCATGACGGACATCGGATTTGCGGAAGGATCTATGACGGCAGGCGCGCGCCCGAGGATAGTCCGGCAGAAAGGCGAGGCCTATGACCTGTGGATATACGTCCGCAGCCGTTCGGTGTTCCCCTGCGTGCCGGTGGAATTGCAGTGCAATCTCCCGGACAGGGACATGGGGCTGTTCATGCGCAAGCGTATCTACGCCGCAGTGCCGCCCCTGGGCAGGTGCAGGATATCCGTATCCGTCATGCACCGCTACCGTGGAGCGTATACCGCAGAGATAAGCCGGGCTGCGTTCTTTGATCCGCTGCGGATAATCCGTATCAGCCGCCGGGTGGATTCCGAGGCGACGCTGATATTCCTGCCCCGGCGGCTGGACTACGGCGAGCTAATCGCGGAGGCTCCCGGCGAGGAGAGCACGGACCCGGCGCTGCTGCTGAAGGGCGAGCGCGAGGAATTCTCCCACGTCCGGGAATACGTCATCGGCGACATGATGCAGCTGGTGCACTGGAAGCTCACGGCGAAGCTGGACGAGATGATGATAAAGCAGTACGACCAGGCGACGGAGCGGCGCTCCACGATACTCTGCGACTACTGCCCCGACAGCGCGGACACTGGCATGGCGATGAAGCAGGCGGATTCCGTCATCGAAACGGCGATAGCGATCGCGCTTGCGTCGGTGAAGGCAGGGGTAGGCACCCGCGTGGATTTCGGCGCCGTGACGGGGGATTACCGCTGTGATATCCGCGACATGGCGGACTTTGAGAGGTTCTACGACCTGGCGGCGGTAATGCCGCTGAGGTTCGATACGGTGGGAGTTCAGCAGCTCCTGGCGGACGGACAGCAGGGGGCGTCGGTGGTGTTCCTGATAACGGGGCGGCTGAGCGAGGAACTTGTCGCAATGCTGAACGCCGCCGCGGAGAACGCCCGGGGAACGGTGTTCGTGCTGGCGAACGTGAATCCGGGAGTGAATCCGGCGCTTGAGGAGAAGGCAAAGCAGCAGCACTTCGAGTATTTCCCGGTGAGGGAAAAGGAAGCATAAAAAATGGAGGGCAGACCCTCCATTTTTTATTCAGCGTTTCCCATGTCCTATTCAGCGTTTCCCAGCAGTATGTCCGCCGCAAACTCCGCCATGCAGGCGAAATCCGACCTGCCGGAGCGCTCCACCGGGAGCTCCATCGGCTCGCAGACTCCCCGGAGCGTTGTCATTGCACGGTTCAGGGAGAGCGTCACGGTTTCCCCGGCGTCGGAGGTAATGCTGACGGTGTTCATTCCGCACCTGCCGCAGGTTATCAGCTGGATACCCGCCGGACTGCCGGCAGGCAGCGCTCCGGCGTCACCGTCTATTATCAGCCCGGCGGCGCGCTTCAGCTCCGGGAGCTTCCCTCCCAGGAATACCACGGCGCACTCCGGGCAGTTCACCGCCAGGACGGATTCCGCAGCCACCCACGGGATATTCCCGGACAGAGCCATTACTCCGCCTATAGAAAGGACAAATCCAGACATAAAAACGACCCCCGAATTCAGATTCCGGGGGTTATTTTGTGCTGTTCAGAGGGGATTATTCACCGCGGTCCGGCGAATACTTCTCCATTATCCTGACGGCGGTCTTTATTCCGTCCACCGCCGCGGACATGATACCCCCGGCGTAGCCGCAGCCTTCGCCGCAGGGGAACAGATTATCCGCACACGCCGCGAATCCGGATTCGTTCCTGGGGAGCCTTACCGGGGAGCTGCTGCGCGTTTCTATCGCGGTGAGCACGCTGTCGCTGTCGGAGAAGCCGGGAATACGCCGGTCGAAGTAGCGCAGCCCGTTCTTCAGCGGCGTGCTGACGTATTCCGGGAACAGCCTGTTCAGGTCCGCAGGCTCCACCCCGAGGGAATATGTCGGCTCCACCCTGCCCAGGGTGAAGCTGCTCCCCCCGGCGATGAATTCCCGGGTGAGCGCCGCCGGGGCTTTCCCGGAGCGTCCCATCTGGAACGCCTGCTGCTCCAGCCGCTGAATGAATTCCGCGCCGCCCAGCGGACCGCCGCCGAAATCCTCCGGGGAAACCGATACCAGCACGGCGCTGTTGGCGTTCCTGCCGGCACGGTCGAAGTAGCTCATGCCGTTTGTGACAACAGTCCCCGGCTCGCTGGCGGAGGCAACGACGTAGCCCCCGGGGCACATGCAGAAAGTATACACGCCCCTGCCGCCCTCGTGGTAGGACAGCTGGTATTCCGCCGGAGGCAGCGCCGGGTGCCCGGCGTACTTCCCGTAAAGCGCGAGGTCGATGTCCGTCTGGAGGTGCTCAATACGCGCGCCGACGGAAAATGGCTTGGGGACAAGCTCCACGCCGCTTTCGTTCAGCATTCTGAACGTGTCGTGGGCGGAGTGACCCACAGCCAGAGCCAGCGCTCCGCAGGGGAGATCCGCGCCGTTTATGCGGATACTCTCCAGCCTGCCGCCGCGCAGCTCCACGCCCTCCAGCGGCGTGAGGAATCTCACCTCGCCGCCCAGGCTTATCACACGCTGCCGGAGATTCCGGACGACGCTGCGCAGCCGGTCGGTGCCGATGTGGGGCTTCGCCTGGGTGAGTATCTCCTCCGGGGCGCCGAATTCCGCCAGGCGCTCCAGTACCCGGGAGCACAGCGGGTCGTTTATCCGGGTCGTGAGCTTGCCGTCCGAGAATGTCCCGGCGCCGCCCTCGCCGAACTGCACGTTCGAGGAGCGGTCCAGCGCGCCGCCGTGCCAGTAGCCCTCCACCGCGGCGATACGGCGGTCCATGTCCGCACCGCGCTCCAGTACCACCGGCTTATAGCCGAATTCGCACAGCGTGAGGGCACAGAACATTCCTGCCGGACCGAATCCGGCTACATAGATGTCCCCACGGAGCTTCTCGCTGCCGCGCTTCACCATAAGTTCCCCCGGCTCGTACAGGCGTACTTCCGGGCGCTTTTCCGCAATACGCTTTTCGCGCTGCCTGTCCTTCAGCCGGATATACACCGAGTGGACGAAGCACACCTCCCGGCGCGCGTCCACGGAGCTTTTGTACAGCCGCGCTTCCGCAATATCCCCGGACTTCAGCCGGAGCGCCGCCATCGCCCTGGATACTGCGTTCTCCTTAGGCTCGTCCAGTCCGGTCTTTATCTGTGAAATGATTATCGCCATTTATTCCTCTTCTGCTACCGTGCGTGCGCTGACGGTTATTTTGTAGCTTCCCACGGCAAGGCAGTTGCTGCCATCGGAGCCGGTTATTACCACCGTGACGGGGACGTCCTGGGAGCCGTCGTGCAGGGAAACTCCCAGAAGGTTGGCGGTGATGTAGAAGTCGCCGGAAGCAAGTGCGCTCAGCTGCTCTGACGGCCCTATGACGCTCAGCGTGAGTTCCTGTGTGATGATATCGACCTCCATGTTGTCGGGGACGTTCACCACAGTTATGTTGGTCACGGGGAAGTCCAGCTTGCCATAGTCCGCAATATCCCAGGTGACCCGGGCGCTGTTGTATCCGGAGAGGTTCTTGTAGCCCTCGGGCAGCGTTATCGGTATCGTGGAAACGGTCTGGTTCAGTCGGATATCCGCAATGTTCACCGTGCCGATGTTGAGTTCGCTGAGGTTGCTGATACTGTCGTCCGGCGCCGCCACCATAATGCTCTTGGGGGAGATGTCGAAGCCCAGGCTGTCGATATCGAAATACTGCGGAACTCCGGCGAAGGAGAACGTGAGCGGAAGCTCTTTCTGCATATAGATGGGGATATTCACCATGACGCTATCGGCGCTTATCTTCACATCGTCGTTCACCAGTTTGGAGCCGCTGGCGGTGTATATCGTCAGCGGAGTCTGCACCTCGTGGCTCTCGTGTATCTCGCCGTCCAGAGTCGCCTTTGCTTCAATACGGCTTATCTTGTCCAGTACGGAAGCCGAGCCGGTCACGGTGACGGTCGCCGGGGAGGCGGTTATCTCATCGACGTAGTATCCCTCGGGCAGGCTGATATCCGGCGCGTAGGCGGTTATCGGGAATTCCCGGGTGGCAATCTCATCGATGGTGATGGTCACAGCCATCTGCGAGGTTTCCAGAAGCGTGTATTCCACGCCGGTCTTGCTTGATACGCTGACGGGCACGGTGAATGTGCCTGCGGAGCGCACGGAATCCAGGTCGAGGGCGGCGTAGAAATCCTCCGCCTTGAGTGCGGCGATGTCGTAGCGCTTGCCCTCTATGCGGATATCCGTTGTCCCGGAGTAGCTGTCGATTATTTGCAGGTTGTTGCTGATCATGTATTCCGTGGGCTGCACCTGTATCGGTATCCCGGAAATGCTGGTTTCGATGGTCGGGAACACCTGCACGGATACCAGTATCCACACGATGACCGCAAGCACGGTGCTGAGCACGATTATTTTCAGATTGTTCCGGGCAGCCTTGCCCATTCCGCCCACCAGGCTGCGGAAACTGCGCTGATTCCTGGGCTTCTGTTCGCTGTTGTTCTTGTTATCCATGCTGCCTCCTTATTCTGCGCCGGCGCCTGCCTGGGGGCGCTTTGTCCTGCGCTTGCCCTTTGCCTTGGCTTCATCGGGCATCTCATCGCGGAGGATATTTATAAGAGCCTCTTTGGGATTGTATTCATTGTTGAATCTGGTGAGCTGTCCGGCTTTCGCCACGGAGATTATTCCGGTTTCCTCGGAAACGACGATGATCAGCGCGTCGGAATTCTCGCTCATACCGAGAGCCGCGCGGTGCCGCGAGCCGAGGTCGGCGTCAACATACTGCCCCTTGTTGGTTATCGGCAGGAAGCAGCCTGCGGCGTATATCCTGTTGTTGCGTATTATCACCGCGCCGTCGTGCAGCGGAGCCTTGTTGTAGAACAGGTTGCAGAACAGTTCCGGCGACGGGTCGGAGTTTATCACGGTGGACTGCTCGATGATGTTGCCTAGCTTTGTCTGGCGCTCTATGACGATGAGGGCGCCGGTGCGTGTGCGGCTGAGCCTTTCGCAGGCGTCCGCAATTCCCTGAATGCACTTCTCGCGCGCCTGCACGTCGCCGATACCGTTATCCAGCGACTGGACGATGCTGGGGACCTTTGCGGTGCCCACCTTTTCGAGCATCCGGCGCAGCTCCGGCTGGAACACTATCACGACCGCAATAAGTCCCACCTGGAAGAAGTTCTGGAACAGGAAGCTCATTACCTTGAGCTGGCATATCTGCACCAGGAAGAACAGCGCCACAAGCACCATGATACCTTTCAGCAGCTGCTCCGCGCGGGTTTCCTGCATGAGTTTTATCACCACGCAGATAAGGACTGCGAGGAGTATCATATCTATTACGTCAAACACAGTTATCGACATAAACACGCGAACCAGGTTGCTGAATACGTCTGATATGTAGCCAAAGAAATCCAAAGCCATACCCCTTTTCGGTTATTTGTTCGTTTCCGCCAACTTATATTATAACAGTATATCGGGTCAAATGCAAGTGTTTTCCACAAAAAAAGTATGGGACTCCGCCGCCAAAATATGCCGCCGTACTTGAAATTTGCCGGGGAATGTGCTATACTGTGTGCAGAGCGGAGAATTCCGCAATAATACGCAGATAAAGGAGTTTACACCATGGATATCAGGGCAAGGATAGACGAGATTGTCAACAAGGTAAAGAGCGACCCGGACATCGCCGCAAAGTTCCAGAATGACCCGATAAAGACGGTCGAGGGGATCATCGGCGTGGACCTTCCGGACGATGTGATAAAGCAGATCGTTGACGGCGTAAAGACCAAGGGCAACACCGCACAATTAACGGTTGGCACCTTTGCCGCACGCTTGTTTGCATCTTTTTCGTCATCTTGCACAACTTTCACTTGACAGGCGCTAGCCTGCCTGCGCTCAATTTGTACAATCTGACAAAAAATCTGCGGCGCAATCGCACGACAATAATTGTGCGGTGTTGCCCAAGGTCAACGTTGACGGGCTGAAGGATAAGCTGGGCGGTCTTGGCGGACTCTTCGGCGGAAATAAGTAACAAATCTGACGGCGCTGCCCGTGTTCTGCGGACAGCGCTTCCTGTAATATATAAGGAGCATAAACATGAAAAGAACTCTCGACTGGGAACAGTACCTTGAAGCCTCCGCCAGAGCGGTTTCGCAGGGCGTCGTGCTGCTGAAGAACGACGGCGCGCTTCCGCTGAAGAAGGGCGGCACCGCGGCGGTATTCGGCAGGATACAGCTGCACTACTACAAGAGCGGCACCGGCAGCGGCGGAATGGTGAACGTGTCCGAGGTCATCGGTATCACCGACGGACTTATCCGTGCAGGATACAGCGTTGACAGGGAACTCCTGGATACCTACACCGCGTGGGACAGCGAGCACCTGTTCAATTACGGCGAGGGCTGGGGCGGCGAGCCGTGGTCCCAGGAGGAAATGCCGCTGACGGACGATATCGTGAATTCCGCGGCGGAGCGCTGCGGCACCGCCATCGTCATCATCGGCAGGACCGCCGGCGAGGAGATGGACAACAAGTTGGAAAAGGGCGCATTCCTGCTCTCCGACCTGGAGGAGGATATGCTGAAGCGCGTCAGCGCCGCATTCCAGAATACCATCGTGCTGCTGAACACCGCCGGACTTATCGACATGGGATTCATGGACAGATACGACATTTCCGCCGTGATGTATGTATGGCAGGGCGGAATGGTCGGCGGCACCGGCACGGCAATGGTGCTCACCGGCGAGGTTTCCCCCAGCGGAAAGCTCCCGGATACCATCGCTTACAGCGTCAGCGACTACCCCTCCGATAAGTACTTCGGCAGCGGCGAGGAGGACCGCTACGGCGAGGATATCTACGTCGGCTACCGCTACTTTGAAACCTTTGCCAGGGACAAGGTGCGCTTCCCATTCGGATTCGGGCTTTCCTACACCACTTTCGGCATGGCTGCGGAGTTCACCTCCGGGGAGGATTCCGTTTCCGCCAACGTCACCGTGACCAACACCGGCAGCGTCCCCGGCCGCGAGGTGGTGCAGATATACTGCGAGGCTCCCCAGGGCAGACTGGGTAAGCCTGCGAGAGTCCTCTGCGGATTCGACAAGACCTGGACGATAAAGCCCGGCGAGAGCGAGCGGCTGACGATAGATATCCCGGTGGAGTCCCTGGCTTCCTACGATGATTCCGGCGCGACCGGGCACCGCTACTGCTGGATACTGGAGGGCGGCACCTACCGCTTCTACGTCGGCGCGGACGTCCGCTCCGCAAGGGAGTGCTTCGCTCTGGATATCCCCGAAACCGTGGTAAGGCAGTGCGATTCCGCCCTCGCTCCCGTGGAGGGATTCCAGAGAATGCGCAACTCCGGCGGCAGCATTGCCTTCGAGGAAGTACCCCTCACCCCCGACCCGGAGCCGCACTCCCACGCGAAGCTCCCGGCGGAGATACCCCAGACCGGCGACCAGGGAATAAAGCTCGCGGACGTGTACTACGGCAGGAACACCCTGGAGGAATTCACCGCACAGCTGACGGACTACGACCTCTCCTGCATAATACGCGGCGAGGGAATGGGCAGCCCGAAGGTCACGGCAGGTACTGCGGCGGCGTTCGGCGGAATTTCCGATGAACTCCGGGCGCTGGGAATTCCCTGCGCGTGCTGCGACGACGGTCCCTCCGGAATGCGCCTGGACTGCGGAACCAAGGCGTTCAGCCTGCCTAACGGCACCTTGCTTGCCTCCACCTTTGACAGGCAGCTTCTGATGGAACTGTTCACGCTGATGGGGCTTGAGATGCACACCAACCAGGTGGACTGTCTGTTGGGTCCGGGTATGAATATCCACCGCCACCCCCTCAACGGGCGCAACTTCGAGTACTTCTCCGAGGACCCGTTCCTGACGGGAAGCCTGGCGGCGGCTCAGCTTGCCGGACTGCACTCCACCGGCGCGGAGGGCACCATCAAGCACTTCTGCGGCAATAACCGCGAGACCCACCGCCACACACTCGACAGCATTATCTCAGAGCGTGCACTGCGCGAGATATACCTCCGCGGATTCGAGATCGCCGTAAAGCAGGGCGAGGCGAAGTCCGTCATGACCACCTACGGAAAGGTGAACGGCGTGTATACCGCCGGAAATTACGACCTGGTGACGAAGATACTGCGCGATGACTGGGGCTTCGACGGATTCGCCATGACCGACTGGTGGGCGGATATCAACCGCCGGAACGCTCCCACCTCCAGAACGGATTTCGCGGCGATGGCTATGGCGCAGAACGACGTCTACATGGTGACCGCGGACGGCGCGCACAACGACGACAATACCCTCAGCAGCCTTGAAAAGGGCGAGCTGACCCGGGGTGAACTCCAGCGAAACGCGATGAATATACTGCGCTTCCTGCTGACCACGCACGTCATGAAGCGCGAGATGGGTATCGACGACTCCACCGAGATCATCAACCGCCCGGCGGACAGCGGCGACGTGGACAGCACGGATATCACGTTCTATCCCATTGACGAGGAGCTGACCCTCGACCTTTCAGAAGTGACCGTTGAAAAGGGCGGAAGCTGCGCATTCGGACTGAACGTTTCCAAGCCCGGAGTCTACACTGCTACCATCACCGCCTCCAGCGAACTTTCGGAGCTGGCGCAGACTTCCGTTACGCTGTTCGCCCTGGGAAGCCCGAGCGGCACCTACACCTTCAACGGCACCGGCGGAAAGCCCGTGGAGATAGCGCGCGACGCGAACTTCCTGTCGAACTTCATGTCCATCAGGCTGTATTTCGGCGGCAGCGGACTGCGCCTGCACAACATCAGATTCGAACTGAAGGAAAGGTGGAACTGACATGGTAAGGCCGATAGTGAAGGATAAATTCCTGCTGAGTCAGAAATCCGCGCCGGCGGACCGCAGCGACCTCCCGACCGCCCAGGACCTTGTGGAAACCATCGCCGCCCACGCCGAGGAGTGCGTGGGAATGGCGGCGAACATGATAGGCGTACTGAAGCGCATTATCGTGTTCCAGGAGTTCAACAGGTATGTCGTCATGATAAATCCTGAGGTAGTATGGGAAAGCCCGGCGACCTACGAAACCAACGAGGGCTGCCTTTGCCACGAGGGCGCTAAGAATGTCACACGGCATGAGGAGATAGAGGTGGAGTTCCTTGACCTGCGCATGAAGAAGTGCCGGGTGAAATACAGCGGTATCACCGCAGAGATAATCCAGCACGAGATGGACCACCTTGAGGGGATACTGATATGAACGGAGCGACCTCGTGCATGTACGTCCACAGGGAGCTGCCATGACGGAGTTTGAATTCGGGGGATTCTCCTGCCGGACGGAAGGCTCCGGCGGCACCCTGGCGCTGCTTTTCAGCGGATTCGACCGGGAGCTGTTTGCGGACGTGGGCGGAATCCTCGCGCAGTCCGGCGGCGGAGTCACCCTGGCGGAATTCGGGGATATCGACTGGGACCGGGACTACTCCCCCTGGGAGGCTGCCGGGACGAACGGGCGCGTGTTCTCCGGCGGCGCAGACCGTCTGGTGGGATTCCTGCCGGATATAGTGCAGGAGCTTTCCCGGCGGTACGGGGAGTTCTCCCGGGTGTACCTGTGCGGATATTCCCTGGGGGGACTGTTCGCGCTGTATTCCGCCGCTGTGTGGGATTTCCCGGCGCTGTGCGGAGCGGCGAGCTGCTCCGGCTCCATGTGGTTCCCAGGGTGGACGGAGTTCCTGAGGGAGCACCCGATTCACGGGGACGTATTCCTGAGCCTTGGCGGAAAGGAAAAGAACTCCCCGGACCCGATGATGGCTTCCGTTGAGGAAAAGACGATGGAGGTAAAGCGCATTGCGGAGCGCACCGCGCGTGTAGTATTCCGGAACGAGCCGGGAGGGCATTTCAGCCGCGTTCCCCAGCGCCTGGCAAGAGCGGTGGAATACCTGGCGGAATGCAAATAAAAGAAGGCGGAGAATCAATTCTCCGCCTCAGACTGTTGAAAAACCTATCAAATTATGCGTAGCATACTAAAAGTTTTCGGTCCAGCCTTTTCCAAAAGGCTGGCGAGTCGAGGGCAGCGCCCTCGTCGCCGTCCGCAGACGGCGAAATCTCTACGATTCAAAAGCGCTAAAGGGGTGTGGGGGAAAACAAGAGTTTTCCCCCACAGTTTTTTTCAAATTCCCTGCCGTATCGACTTTTTGACAAGCTGAGAAGGCGGAGAACAGATTCTCCGCCTTTTTTATTTTAGTATCAGGAGTGCTGCACCGTGTACTGCTCCAGCACTGTCTTGAGTGCGTTCACGCTGGCATTGTGGATACGCGCAACGGGGATTCCGTGCTTCTCGGACTTCTGGTTCACGGAGTTCACCATCTTGTGGGAACATGTGTTCGTGAATACCACCATGAGGTCCGGGGTGCCAAGCTTGTTCGCGAAATCCGTGGGCATCTGGGTGAATACCTTAGCCTTGCAGCAGTAGCTTTCGCATATGTCCTTGTATCGAGTCGCCATTCTGTCGTTTCCGCCTATTACAACTACGCTCATAAATATTCCTTTCTAGTTATGGACAACTAACCCGGTGGTACAGATATACTATTCCCATCGGGTCCGCCGATGATCCGGCGTTCGGTCATATTTGTTGGGTGTGATAAAACAGGGAGAGGATCCAGGTTAATTACCACTAACTGAATTGTACCATATTATGATATATCTTGTCAAGTGGTTATCTGAAAAAAATACGGAATATCGCGAAAAATCCGGAAGCGCACTGCCGTTGTTAAAAAAATAAAAAAATGCAAAGAATTTTATTAAAAACGCTTGACAAATTATTAATCCGGGTGTATAATATAATCATGAACCGATAGAAGAATATGTAAATCCCCGGCGATGTTCCCAGGTAAGAAAAGGAATCCGCCGGGCTGTCGGTCAAAAGTCATGCGGAGGTGGGAATAACGAAAAAGAGTATTTACAGCCTGGTGCTGTCCGACGACGTGGTCGAGGCGGTGGACAGGCTGGCGGCGAATTCCGGGCTGAGCCGGTCGGCGATGGTCAACCAGCTCCTTGCTGAAAGAGTACGCTGCGTGACCCCGGAGATGCGGCTCAAGAGCATTACCTCCGCGATACGCAGCGCAGTCGGTACGGGGTTTTTCCTGACGGAGCAGCCCTCTGCGGCTACGGTCGCGTGCAGGACGGCGCTGAAATACCGCTACAAGCCTACGCTGAGGTATTCCGTCGAGGTCTACGGCGCCGGGAACAAGCGCGCCGGAGAGCTGCGAGTAACCGTACGCACCCAGAGCGAGCAGCTGTACGCCGACCTGAGCGGATTCTTCAAGTGCTGGACGGCGCTGGAGCAGAAGTACATCTCCGACCGGCTGTCCCAGGACATCATGTTCGCCATCGAGCCGGGGCGCTTCACCAGAACGCTCAACATGCCGCCGGAGGGAATCACGGACGACCTGCTCGGGCAGGCGGTGGCGGACTACATGGCAATGCTGGACGAGGCAATGAAGGTCTACTTCGCGCAGCTTCCGGATACCGCCATGGCGCAGGCGGCGGCGGAGAAAAGCTACACCGCTGCAATAACACATCAGCAGGTAATCATCTGAATCATTGATATAAAGGAGGCAGTTATATGAATCCTAACAAGTACACAAAGAAATCCCTTGAAGCGATACAGTCCGCGCAGGACATCTCCATCAGCTATCAGAATAACTGCGTGGAGCAGGAGCACCTTCTGTATGCGCTTCTGACGCAGGACGGAAGCCTTGCTTCCCAGATACTCACCAAGATGAACATAGACGCAGGCGCGGTCACCCAGGCGGCGCTGCACTTCATCGAGGGCATGCCGAGGGTTTCCGGCAGCGGCAGGGAGGCCGGCAAGATCTACGTTTCCCCCGACCTTGACAAGGCGCTCACCGAGGCGGAATCCCAGGCGGACCGCATGAAGGACGAATACGTCAGCGTGGAGCACCTGTTCCTTGCCCTGGCTGAAAAGCCCTCCAGCGGTGTTGCCGGAATATTCCGGAGCTTCGGCGTGACAAAGGACAAGCTGCTGAAGGCTGTGTCGGAGATACGCGGTTCCGCGAGAGTCACCTCCCAGGAGCCGGAGGAAACCTACGACGTGCTGAACAAGTACGGTCAGGATCTCGTTGAGCTTGCGCGTCAGAACAAGCTGGACCCGGTCATCGGCCGTGATAACGAGATAAGAAGCGTTATCCGTATCCTCTCCCGTAAAACGAAGAACAACCCCTGCCTTATCGGCGAACCCGGCGTCGGCAAGACCGCCATCGTCGAGGGACTGGCGCTGCGTATCGTGCGCGGCGATGTTCCGTCCAACCTGAAGGACAGGAAGCTGTTCTCGCTTGATATGGGCGCGCTTATCGCCGGCGCAAAGTACCAGGGCGAATTCGAGGAACGTCTGAAAGCAGTGCTGAACGAGGTCAAGAAGAGCGAGGGCAGGATACTGCTGTTCATTGATGAGATCCACCTCATCGTCGGAGCCGGAAAGAACGGCGGCGCAATGGACGCAGGCAACCTGCTGAAGCCTATGCTGGCGCGCGGCGAGCTGCATTGCATCGGCGCGACCACCCTGGACGAATACAGCAAGTATATCGAGAAGGACCCTGCACTGGAGCGCAGATTCCAGACGGTAATGGCGGACGAGCCTTCCGTCGAGGACACCATCTCCATTCTGAGAGGACTGAAGGAACGCTACGAGGTGTTCCACGGCGTAAAGATCCACGACAGTGCGATAATCGCGGCGGCAACTCTCTCCAACAGGTACATCACCGACAGATTCCTGCCGGATAAGGCGATAGACCTTATTGACGAGGCGTGCGCGATGATACGCACCGAGATGGACAGCATGCCGCAGGAGCTTGACGAGATCAGCCGTTCCATCATGCAGGACGAGATCGAGGAGGCGGCTCTGAAGAAGGAAACCGACAAGCTCTCCCAGGAGCACCTTGTTGATATCCAGAAAGAGCTTGCCGAGAAGCGCGAGAAGTTCAACGCCATGAAGGCAAAGTGGCAGAACGAAAAGAACGCAATCACCAAAGTGCAGGATCTGCGTAAGGAGATCGAGAACACCAACGGCGAGATCGAGAAGGCAAAGCGCGAATACAACCTGAACAAGGCGGCGGAGCTCCAGTACGGCACCCTGCCGAAACTCCAGGCGGAACTTGAGAAGGAGGAGCAGCTGGCGGAGAAAGCGAAGAGCGACAGCCTGCTTCGCGACAAGGTCGGCGAGGACGAGATCGCACGTATCGTTTCCAGATGGACCGGAATCCCGGTATCCAAGCTGGTGGAGGGCGAGCGCGAGAAGATACTTGCCCTGGGCGACACGCTCCACAAGAGAGTCATCGGTCAGGACGAGGCGGTGGACCGCGTGACCGAGGCGATCATGCGCTCCCGTGCCGGGATCAACGACCCGAAGAAGCCGCTGGGTTCGTTCCTGTTCCTTGGTCCTACCGGCGTCGGCAAGACCGAGCTTGCAAAGGCTCTGGCGGAAGCTCTGTTCGACGACGAGCACAGTATCGTCCGTCTTGACATGAGCGAATACATGGAGAAATACAGCGTGTCCAGACTGATAGGCGCGCCTCCAGGATATGTCGGCTATGAGGAGGGCGGTCAGCTTACTGAGGCGGTACGCCGTAAGCCCTACTCCGTTGTGCTTTTCGATGAGGTCGAGAAGGCTCACCCGGACGTATTCAACGTGCTTCTCCAGGTGCTTGACGACGGCCGTATCACCGACGGTCAGGGCAGGACGGTGGATTTCCGCAATACCATCATAATCCTCACGTCCAACTTGGGCTCTCAGTTCATTCTTGACGGAATAAACGACGAGGGCGAGATCTCCGACGAGGCGAAGAAGTCCGTGGACGCCCTGCTGAAGCAGTCATTCAGACCGGAGTTCCTGAACCGTCTGGACGAGATCGTGTTCTACAAGCCGCTCCGCAAGGAGGAGATATTCAAGATCATCGACCTGCTGGCTGCTTCCCTCAAGCAGCGGCTTAAGGACAAGCAGATCTCCCTGGAGATCACCGACTCCGCAAAGCAGGCGATCGTTGACGCAAGCTACGACCCCAGCTTCGGCGCGCGTCCGCTCAAGAGGTATATCCAGCGGAACGTTGAAACCATGGTTGCCAAGGAGATACTCCGTGACGAAGTACGCCAGGGTGATATAATCACCATCGACGAGCAGAACGGGGAGCTTACCTCCTACGTTCAGCATAACGAGGAATAAAAGAGAACGGCTGCGAGTGATCGCAGCCGTTTCAGACTGTCGATAAAGGCACATCTGCGTCGTCAACGCCAGTTTGGCAGGCACAAAGCCTAGCCAAACTGGCGTTTCCTAGCATCTGCACCTTTCTCGGCAGTCTGGGAAGATACTTTTTCAACAAGCTGGAACGGCTGCGAGTAATCGCAGCCGTTTTTCATGTCATCAGATACTTCTGACCGCCTCGCGGACCTTCAGCACGAAGCTTGGCGAAACGGAAAGCTCGTCGATTCCCATGCGGAGGAATTCACCGGTGAGCGAAGTATCCGCCGCAAGTTCGCCGCAGATTCCTATCCACGCGCCGTGCTTGTGCGCGTTCTCGGCGCTCATCTCGATGAGCCGCAGAATCGCTTCGTGGTGGGTGTCGATGAACTGCTCAATGTCCGGATTCTGACGGTCGCACGCCAGAGTGTACTGCGTGAGGTCGTTGGTGCCTACGCTGAAGAAATCCACCAGCGGAGCCAGCTTGTCGCTGATGAGCGCCGCCGCAGGGGTTTCTATCATGATACCCAGTTCCACCTTGTCGGAGTAGCCGATTCCCTCGGATTTCAGCTCTGCCTTGACGTCCTCGCAGATGGAGAGGATCTTCTCGACCTCCCATACGCTGGTTATCATCGGGAACATGATTCCGAGATTACCGTAAACGGAAGCCCGGAACAGCGCTCTCAGCTGGGTGCGGAATATCTCCGGACGGGTCAGGCAGATACGAATAGCGCGGTAGCCCAGAGCAGGATTCTCCTCCTTCTTCAGCCCGAAGTAGTCAACCTGCTTGTCTGCGCCGATGTCCATGGTGCGGATTATTACCTTCTTGCCTGCCATGCTTTCCAGAACGCGCTTGTACGCCTGGAACTGCTGGTCCTCGGTCGGGAAGTCGCTGTTGCCGAGGTACAGGAACTCACTGCGGAACAGCCCGATTCCTCCGGCGTCGTTCAGCAGCACTGCGCCGATGTTATCCACGCCGCTGATGTTCGCGTAAATGTTGATCTTCCTGCCGTCCCTGGTGACGTTCTCCTTGCCCTTGAGCTCCTGGAGCAGGCGCTTCTTTTCCTCGTCCTCCGCGCGCTTCCGGGTGTATTCCGCGATGGTGGCTTCGTCCGGGTCAACGTAAATCTCGCCGGTGTAGCCGTCCACAATTGCGGTCTGCCCGGCGGAGATCTCGCTCAGGAACTTGCCTCCCACGCCGATAACAGCCGGAATATTCATGTTCCTTGCGAGGATAGCCGTATGTGAATTGGAGGAGCCGTGCGCCGTGACGAACGCCAGCACCTTGTCCTTGTCCAGGGAAACGGTTTCACTGGGGGCTAAGTCCTCGGCGCAGACTATCATGCTGTCGGAGCTTTCCGCGCCGACCTGCGCCGCGCCGGAAAGCACGGCGATGAGCCGGTTGGAGATATCCCGGACGTCTGCGGCGCGCGCCTGCATATAGGTATCCTCCATGGCGGAGAACATCTGTGCGAAGTTGTCCGCAGTAACCGCGACCGCGTATTCCGCATTGACGGACTGCGTGTCGATGATGTTCTCGATGGACTCGTTGTAGTCCTCGTCCTCCAGCATCATCATGTGTATCTCGAAGATCTGCGCGTTGGTCTCGCCGACCTCTTTCAGCGCTTTTTCATAGATGGACTGGAGCTGCGCTGCGGCAGTCTCCTTTGCCTTTGCGACGCGCGCCTTTTCGGCGGCGGTGTCGCTGACGTGTGTACGGGTGACTGCGGCGTCGTTCTTGCGGAATACCGATATCTTACCGATAGCCACCGCGCCGTATACGCCCTTGCCGGAATACTTTTTCATAACGCACCCCCTGGGTTAGAGCGTGTTCACATTAACGCTCAACGCTCATCTTGCGGCAAATTTTCCGCATAGCTGCGTTAATTTTTCTTGACGTACATACAGTACGCCTGCGAAAAATTGCCTTGCTCTGCAAAAAATTTGCTTCGCAATCTGAGCATTTCGGTTTATGTGAACACGCTCTAATTCGGAATTAAACCTTATTCCTCTCCAAATCCGCTCTCGAAAAGCTCCACTGCCTTGTCAAGCGCTGCCTGCTCGTTTTCGCCGTCGGCGGTGATCTCTACTGTGGTGCCGCACTTGATACCGGCTGCCATGATCTGCATTACTGCGGAAGCCTTTGCGGACTTCTCGGCGGTCTTGAGCATTACGGTGCAGCCTGCAAACTTCTTCATCTCGCCTGCGAGTATTCCTGCCGGACGCATGTGCAGTCCCTGTGCATTCTTTACTGTTACTGTCTTTGTTACCATGATGATACTCTCCTTATTTTGTCGGATTCCCGGGAGCGCCTCAGCGCCCCCCATTTTACTGTTATATATCTCTTTCTTTTGTTCAGATCACAATGACCAGTTACTTCGCAGCGGTTCTTTTCTTTTTGAGCAGAGCCAGCATTAGCATTCCGACCAGGGCGCCTGCCACCAGGGATACCAGGTACATCAGCCAGTTGCCTACTACAGCAAATACGAAGATGCCGCCGTGGGGAGCCATCAGCGTGCAGCCGAACGCCATGGAAAGTCCGCCTGCGACTGCCGCGCCAACCATGCAGGAGGGAATTACTCTCAGCGGATCCGCCGCAGCATAGGGGATAGCGCCCTCAGTGATGAAGCTCAGTCCCATGATGTAGTTCACGGGGCCGCTCTTGCGCTCCTCCTCAGTCCATCTGTTCTTGAAGAACGTGGTGGAAAGCGCGATCGCAATCGGGGGAACCATACCGCCCACCATGACCGCCGCCATGATGTCGTAGTTGCCGTTGGCGATAGCCGCAGTTCCGAACACATACGCAGCCTTGTTGAAGGGACCGCCCATGTCGATGGACATCATCGCGCCGAGCGCTGCGCCCAGGAGTATCTTGCTGCTTTCGCCCATGCTGCTGAGCAGATCGGAGATTCCGGAGTTTATCATTCCCATGAACGGATTGACCGCGCACATGACTACCGCGATGACTCCCAGACCGGCGAGGGGATATATGAGCACGGGCTTGATTCCGTTGAGCGCCTTCGGCATGCGGTCGCAGAGCTTCTCAATACCCAGCATGATGAATCCGCCGGCGAAGCCTGCGAGCAGCGCGCCGAGGAATCCCGAGGGCATATCTCCGGCAATCTTCGCGAAGGTGGAGCCGGTGGTCGCAAGGTAACCGCCGACAAGTCCCACCAGGAATCCGGGGCGGTCAGCGATACTCTTGCCGATATATCCGGCGAGCACGGGCACCATGAAGTTGAACGCGAATCCGCCGATGGTCTTGAAGAACCTTGCGGCTTCCGTGAATGTGCCGAAGCTGTCGTCCTGGGGAGCGCCGGCAATGGTGTCTATCAGAAACGCCAGCGCGATGAAGATACCGCCGGCAACAGTGAACGGGAGCATGTTGGAAACGCCGTTCATCAAGTGCTTGTAAATCTTTCTGCCGAAGCTCTCCTTTTCGCCGGAGGAAACCGCCCCGGAGCTTCCGCCCTCGTGGTGGTATACCGGTGCGTCGCCATTTTCAATACGCTGGATAAGCTCGTCCGGGATCTTTATGCCGTTAGCGACCTTGGTCGCGATGACTTTCTTGCCGTTGAACCGCGCCATCTCCACGGATTTATCCGCCGCAACGATGATTCCGTCGCATGCCGCGATCTCCTCGGGGGTGAGGATATTCTTCGCGCCGCCGGAGCCGTTGGTTTCCACCTTGATGGAGATCCCCAGGCGCTTTCCGGCTTTCTCAAGAGCCTCCGCCGCCATGTAGGTGTGGGCGATTCCGGTGGGGCAGGCGGTTACTGCGAGCACCTTGTATCCGATCTGTTCCGCGGGCTTTTCGTTTTTCGGCTCATCGGGGTACTTTTCTTTTTCAGCGGCGTCGATGGCAGCCAGGAATTCCCCGGCGTCAGCCGCTGCCAGCAGCTTTGCGCGGAAGTCCTCGTCCATAAGCAGGGTCATCAGCCGGGAGAGCACCTCCAGGTGAACGTCGCCGTTGTTCGGCGCGGCTATCATGAACAGCAGGTTGGACGGCTCGTCGTCCATCGCCTGGTAGTCCACGCCCTCCGGCACGGTCATCGCCGCCAGGGACGGAGCCTCCACCGCTTCGCTCTTGGCGTGGGGGATAGCGATTCCCTCGCCAACTGCGGTGCTGCTCATTGCTTCTCTTGCCAGAATGCCTTTCTTGTATTCCTCCCGGTCGGCGATCTTTCCGCCCTTTACCTGGAGGTCGATCAGCAGGTCTATCGCTTCGGTTTTGCTTTTGGGTGCTGCGCCGAGGAGAATGCTCTCACGGCTTAAAAGGTCAACTATTCTCATAGTATTTCCTCCCATTTCCTTATCCGTTATACGAGCTGCGTCAGAAGCTCGTTTATCTTTTTCTTTGTTGCGAGTCCTTCAGAGAAGGCGGTAGCGCCGCCTGCCGCTGTGCCGAGCTTCAGCGCGTATTCATAACCGACTCTCTCGCAGCCGGCGATGAATCCTGCCACCATGGAATCCCCGGCGCCCACGGAGTTTTTCACCGTGCCCCTGCATACGCCGCAGACGTGGGTCTTTCCGTTTTCGTCCAGGAGCACCGCGCCGTCGCCTGCCATGGATATCAGCACGTTGCGCGCGCCCATCTCCCGGAGCTTTCCGGCGTATTCAATGATCTCGTCGGTGTTCCTGAGTTCCACGCCGAATATCTCGCCGAGTTCGAAGTTGTTCGGCTTGATGAGGAACGGCTTGTATTTCAGCACCTTGACCAGAAGGTCCTTTGTGGCGTCCACCACGGTGCGGATATTCCTGCCGTCCAGTCTTGCGAGAATGCGCTCGTAGATATCCGACGGGAGCGATGAGGGAATGCTTCCGGCGAGAACCAGCGTGTCGCCTTCCTTAAGCTCGTCAAGCTTTGTGAAGAGCTGCTCCACCGCCTCGTCCGGAATCCTCGGTCCCTGACCGTTCAGTTCGGTTTCCTCCCCGGATTTTATCTTGACGTTGATACGGGAGAATCCCTCGGTGAGGTGGACGAAATCCGCGTCGATACCCTTTTCGGTGACTCCCTTTTCGATCGCCTCGCCGGTGAATCCTGCGACGAATCCCAGCGCCTTTGACTTCATACCGAGTTCGCTGAGGACTATTGAAACGTTGATACCCTTGCCGCCGAAGTATATTTCCTCGCTGTCTGAGCGGTTGGTGGCGCCGGGAGTCAGCTGCTTTGTGTGGACGATGTAGTCTACCGCCGGGTTGAATGTAACTGTATAGACCATTACAGTACCTCCTTGATGACTGTGTATTCTGCGTATTTTCTCTTTGTCAGCGCGTCGGTGATTATTTCCGCCCGGCTGAGCTGTGCGAATGTCGCTGAGCTGATCTCGTCGAATTTCGAGTGATCCGCCAGAATATACGACTTTCTGCTGCTCTCGATCGCTGCGGATTTCACCCGGGCTTCGTTCACGTCCGGCGTGGTGTAGCCGGCGGTGACGGATATCCCGTTCGTGCCCATGAAGCACTTGGTGAAGTTGTAGTTCCTGAGGGTGAGGACGCATTCCGCGCCGACTATCGCTTCGGTGGAAGCCTTGATCTCGCCGCCGGTGATGTACACCCGGAATCCGCGCTGGGCGAGCTTCTTCGCGTGGATAAATCCGTTCGTCACGAAGCTCACGTCCCTCTGCGGAAGGTGGTCGATCATCTTTTCGGTGGTGGTTCCGGCGTCGATGAACACGAAGTCGCCGTTTTCGATCAGCGAAGCCGCGTATTCCGCGATGGCGGATTTCTCGCCGGTGAATATCGCGGATTTCTCCTCCACGTTCTTTTCTATGGCGGAGAAGCTCTCTCCCAGCGCGATCGCGCCGCCCCTGACCTTTGTTATTTTACCCGCTTCTGCGAGAATATTCAGATCTCTTTTAACGGTGGAGGGCGATACGTCGAGTATTCGTGAAAGTTCCGCGATCGTCACGCTGCTGCGGCTGTTGACGGTGTCGGTTATGATTTGTAAGCGTTCTTCAGTAAGCATTTCTGTTCCTCTTGATCATGATCATTGTTGGACTGTTCTGAACTTATCTGACCTGTCCTGATTATATAATAACACGCTTATCGTTCGATTTCAAGTACTTTCGTTCAAAAATATTCACTTCGGCGCTATTTTTGTCTGATTTCACATCTGATGTTTACATTTATTGTGCAATATTCACAATGCCCGGCGCGATTTTGTGGACTGTTCTGGAATATACCTGTCATAATCGTTCAGCGGTGACCAGTTCTGTTCATGAATTATACCTTGAAAATTCCTATGGAATGAGTATAATATAATATACGTCTATTATTCACCGACGGAGGTACATATATTGAAAAATACAGACCGCAGCGTGATCGCGCGCTCTTTCCGGGCGGCGTTTCCGCATACGATACCTATTCTTGCCGGATTCCTGTTCCTGGGTATGGCGTATGGAATATACATGAACGTGCAGGGATTCAGCTTCGTTTATCCCATGCTGATGGCGCTGGTGATCTTCGGCGGCAGCCTGGAGTTCCTGGCGGTGGAAATGCTGCTTTCTCCGTTCGCACCTCTACAGGTGCTGCTGGTTTCGCTGATGATACAGGCGCGGCACCTGTTCTATGGGATTTCCATGCTTGACAAGTTCAAGGACATGGGCTGGAAGAAATTCTATCTTATCTATGGCATGTGCGATGAAACGTTCAGCGTGAACTACACCGCCGGGATACCGGAGGACTGCGACCGGGGGTGGTTCTACTTCTTCGTGACGGCGCTGAACCAGCTCTACTGGGTCGGCGGAGCCACCCTGGGCGGGCTTCTGGGCAGCCTGATACACTTCAACACCAACGGGCTGGATTTCGTCATGACGGCGATGTTCATCGTGATATTCCTGGAGCAGTGGCTCAAGGAGAAGCACCACTACAGCGCCTGGGCAGGAATGCTCTCGAGTGTCGCGTGCCTGCTGATCTTCGGCGCGGACAACTTTCTTATCCCGACGATGATATGCATACTGGTGCTGCTGACCGCGTTCCGCAGACCCATCGAGCGCAGGGAGGTGCCCCATGACTGACATGCCGGTTTATGAGCAGATAATCACCATAGCCATGTGCACCCTGGGTACCATGGCGACGAGGTTCCTGCCTTTTCTGATATTCCGCTCGGACAAGCCCACGCCGAAATATGTGCAGTATCTCGGGAAAATGCTCCCGGGGGCGATATTCGCGATGCTGGTGGTGTACTGCCTGCGCAAGGTGGACGTCACGGCGTTCAGCTGGGGGCTTCCGGAGCTTATCGCCGGGGGAGTGACGGTGGGACTTCACCTCTGGCAGCGGAAAATGCTGCTTTCCATCGCCGCAGGTACGGTGGTTTATATGCTGCTGGTGCAGTTCGTGTTCGTATAACAGAAAGCGCACCGCGGCGCTGATTTATCTCAGCTGCTGCGGTGCGTCCGTTTTGTCATTTCAGTTCATCGTAAGTCCCACGGCGCGCCAGCCGTCGGCGGTTTTCACGGCGAACACCGTGTTATCCGCCGGGTAGGAGTAGGTCTCGCCGTAGTACACATTATGAACGTAGCTCACGCGCACAGCGAAGCAGCTTTCGGAGTACTGCGTGACGCGCAGTGTTTTCTCCTCCGTGAAGTCGTATCCGGTGTGGTAGGTGTAGAACTGCCCCTCGTAGGTTTGCAGGTCGTGGTAAAGCTTGGTGTCCGCCGGGACATACCCGGACAGCGATGAGAAATACGCGTCGTTGGCTATGTACCGGGAGTACATCTGGGAGAAATCCATCGCGAATTCCGCGGCGTCGTCCGCGAATTCCCCGGAAGCTCCGGGGCAGGGGCAGGAGTAGGAATCCCCGGTCTGCACGGCGTCCAGGGTGTTTCCGCTGCCGTCCCGGAATTCCACCTGCGGCGGGAACATCAGCCCGTCAACGGTGCAGGAGTACATCTCGGGAATTTCCGCGAGATACTCCCCGAATTCCTCCGCCTCGGCTATGGGTTCGGCGGATATTGCCTCGTCCGGAAGCAGCGCCGTACCGTTGATGAAGGGGGTAGCTCCGGTGGGGTAGGAGAGGGTGACGCGCTTGTTTTTCACCGGGACAATGCCGGTCACGCTGTCGGGGGAATAAAGCGCCAGGTCGTACAGCGCGTCCTTCCCGGACTGCTTCATCGTGAGGAATGCCACCGCGTCCTCGCCGCACATGACGGTGTACACGGGGGCGTCCTTGGTGCTTTTGCGGAGGTTCTTCCGCAGGGAGAAATCCCCGGGGAAGCGCTCGTCTATCTGCCGGCGGAGCATTTCCTCGTTCTCATAGGGGGAGATATCCGGGTCGGCAGCGGCGTACAGCAGGCTGCGGTCGCCGGAGTTCAGCTGCTTCTCCACGGCGTCGGTGACGTGGTATATCTGGCTGGCTTCGTAGTGGCTCAGGAACTGCCACAGCTGCCCCAGCCCGACTGCCGCCGCGGAAAGCACCGCCGCCAGCAGCACGAAATATATCGAGTAGAACACGATGGTCCCGGTGCGGCTGTGCCGTTTTGTCCGTGATTTCACTGGGACACCTCCTCGCCGGTGGACTGACCGCGCACAAGTATTGCGGTGCACATCTTGCGCAGTCCGATAAGGCTGGCGTTCTGGTTTATCATCTCGCCGTTGTATATCATGCTGGTGGAGGAGCCGCCGTCCAGGTTGGCGGCGTTGACAGCGCCGAATTCCAGCATTACGTCCCGGACGTCCGCAAGACTTGCGCCGATGGAGTTGGACTGCCGCCCGTCGATGGTCAGCAGGAGCATTGCGCCGTCCGCGCGCTGTCCTATCGCCGTGCGCGGATTCAGTCCGCTGCCGTCGCCGAGGGCTTCCACCGGTTCGCCGTTCACGATGAGAATGGGACCGAATTTTACTGCGTCGCGCACGCCCATGTCCACCGCCTCCTGCACGGTCATCTTGCCGACGACCAGCTTGTTGTCCCAGGTTATGCCGATGGTGTCCCAGGAGTAGTACATGGGAGTCCCCCACAGCACCTCGCCCTCGGACATGACGATACCCCAGGGTTCGCCGCCGGTCATGTGTCCGGGGCGGTCGTCGAATCCGCCGCCGTTGACTGCGCCCACGATGTTGTCATAGGAGCTGTATATCTCCGGCAGGGTCTTTCCGGATTCCGACTGCCCGAATTTCCCCGATATCCCCACGAACACCCGGGAGGGGTCGTATATCACCATCATCTTCCCCTTGAAGGTTGAGCCGCTGAAATCCACGATGTCGATCCCGTCGCCGTCCGGGTCGATTTCCGGGTCGGATTTCGCGGCGTCCTGGACCTCCTCCGGGGTGGGTATCTTCACGAGGTCCGGGTCGGTGATGTCGTCGGTTTCCTTTATGGCGTTCTGCGCGGCGATCTCGTTCACGGTTTCATCCGACAGAAATATGTTCGGCACCCACTTTATCGCCGATGTTTCCCGGCAGGAGATGACGAAGAGGTTCCGGGCGGTTTCCGACGGTCCCTTCTCCATGACGTAAATCACGCCCAGCAGCGCGGCAAGCACCGCAAGTATCGCGGTGACTATCACCAGCAGCACGCGGCGCACAACGCACCATACCATCTTCGGTTTCTTTTTCTTGAACCGCGGACGGGTGCGCTGCGGCTCCCGGGTGCGGACTTCTGCTTCAGCCATGTGTTCTCCTTTCAGTCTGCGTAGACCCAGTCACGCTGGATACCGAAGCTGACAAAGAACAGCACGGTGTCCGTGACGACCTTGATGATTGTCTGGAGTATCCCGGCGCCGGTCCCGAACAGCGCCGACAATCCCCTGACGCACAGCGCTGAAACCAGCAGCTGCGCGGCGGCGAGTATGTAGTACCGCAGGGCGGAGCGCTTCACGCTCTTCCCGGAGCGGAACACCCGGCGGCGGTTCAGCGTGAAATTAACCAGTGATGAAACAATCCGCGCTCCGGCGGTGGCGGTGAGGATACGCAGGCTCTCGTTTTCGCCGAACAGGGGAGCGGTCAGAAGATTGATCAGCGTGAATAACCCCAGGTCGATGAGCGAGCACAGCCCGGAACTCAGCATAAACCGGAATATCACGGCGTATATTTTGATGGAATCCCGGAACGGGTGGAAATGCGTACCCTTGTTCCGGTCGTTGTATATCGTCCTTATCGGGAGTTCCTCAAAGGGGAGCGCCAGCCGCTTCATTTCCAGGAGCATGTTGGTTTCGTATTCGAACCGCTCTCCGCCAAGCGCCGTCAGCGGCGGCAGGTAATCCCGGGGGAGTGCGCGCAGTCCGGTCTGGGTGTCGGATATCCGTATTCCGCACAGCAGCCGGAACACTATCCGGGTTGCATTGTTCCCGAAGCGGCTTTTCGGCGGAACATCGCCGCCGGAGAAATCCCGGACGCCGAGCACCGCCCTGCCGCATTCCGACATTTTTCGCGCGCAGCGGTAAATGTCCTCCGGGTCGTGCTGTCCGTCGTCGTCCGTGGTGACGACTCCGTCGCAGTCCGGGAAATGCTCCAGGACGTAGCTGAACGCGGTCTTGAGTCCGCGCCCCTTGCCGCGGTTGACCTCATGGCGGAGCACCGTGCACTGTGGCATTCCCTCCAGCTGCGCGAAAATTCCTGCGCACTCCGCGCGGCTGCCGTCGTTCACGATGACGATATCCCGGAATCCGGCGGCGATAAGTCCTTCCACCACTTCAAGTATGCGCTCCGACGGGTCGTAGGTCGGTATTATGACTGGCACGTTCATTTTGCACACTTCCCCTTTTCAGCCTGCTGGCAGACTCTGCCTATTTCTGTCTGCATTATAGCATATTCCCCTTGATTTGTAAATACCTTTTTTGTATTGTAACTGAATTGTAATAAGCGTTTCTGCGCGTTTTTACAGCCGCGAATTTTGCCGGATTCTATTGACAAAGGTCACGGTTTGTCTTATAATTGAATCAGTGAATTTAAGGCAATACCGCACAAAGATTGTGCGTGTATTGCGCAGTCAGTTTTGCCAATATTACGCTTCGCTTATTGGCAAAACTCGATTTTTCGTCAGATTGTACAATGAGGAGTTGTTGACGGAAGCGATAGCGTTTTCAAGTCAACAACTATCGACGCAAGGCTGGTCTTTCGGTCAACCTCTCCGGCGCTACGCGCCACCTCCCCCGCTGGGGAAGACACGCCTTGCTAGGACGAATTGTGCAAGATGCAAGTTTGGCGCAACATGGAACATATCCGTTGAGTAATCATGTGATTTTTTGCGCCAAACTAAAAATATGCAAGCAAGACACGTGCAAAATTCAATAAATGGTCTTTGTGCGGTGTTGCCTTAACCTTAGTTACGTTTGATAATGAAAGGATCAGCATGATGGATTTAACGAAAGAATCAGCGCAGACCGGGGATCAGGGGAATACCCTGAACTCCGGGATGGAGGTTTCCGCGGCGTGTGCCGGAATAAATTTCATGGACTGCATTGGCGCAGTCCGCACGATGGGGGAGCTCTGCGAGAAAGGATACGACAAGTCCGTGCTGGAGCGTTACCTCCCGGGGATTTGCTCCGGAATACAGCAGGTGCTGGACCGGGTGACCGATCCGGGGTATTTCCGGGCGGTCTGCGATGAGGCGGATAAGCACCCGGCGCTGTCCGGCGTGGAGTGCACGGAGAAATTCACCGCGAGCCTTAAAGAGCAGCTCGACCGGGCGGAGAAGCTTTCGCGCACCTACCGCGGCATAGAGTTCCCCAGCGCGGAGGAGGCTGCCGCCGCCGCTGCGGAGGAGCCCAACATGGAGCTCCTCATGCGGTCCACCGCCCGGGACGACCCCAACAGCATAACCGCGACTATCCAGCGCATGAGCGGATTCCGCACCCGGCTGAAGGATCAGTACATCGACACACTGAACGTATGGCTGAAGGAGTGCGAACAGAACAGCCGCACGTTCCACGGCACGGTGTATGACTCCGTGGAGGAGCGCAATGCCGCCGAGGCGGAGTACCGGGCGAGCCGGGATTACGTCCGCACCATCGACCGGAGCAGCGAACAGGCGGTGGCGATGGCGTACAATTCGCTGCTGAACTGCAAGTATCATTCCTCCGACGAGATACGTGAGGAGCTGCTGGCGCAGTTGAAGCAGTTCGACGAAATGCACCGCACGGTGGACGGCGTGGTACTCCCCACCCGGGACGAAGCGGAGATCGCCCGGGGAGAGATACAGCAGATAGCCCAGCTTATGCCTGCCGCCGACCCGAACAACGAGGCGGCGCTGCTGGAGATAAAGTCCCGTATGGAAGCGATGAAGACCCCTGTCCGGGACAAGTACCTGGCGTACATAAACCAGCTGCTGACCAACTACGACATCAACTACCGCACCTACCGCGGAACTGTCCGCGACACCCGGGAGGAGGCTGACCTTCTCCGCCGGGAGGAATCCGGGATCGCGGCGGTGTGGAGCCAGGTGCGCGCCGACGACGAGCAGTCCATGCTCGGCGCGAAGGCGGAGCTGGAGAAGTTCACCACATTCCTCCGGGACGAGAATATCGCGCGTATCGACCAGCTGCTGTCGGAATACGACATCGCAATACGTTCGTTCAACGGCGTGCTGTACCAGACCCGGGAGGAGGCTGCGCTCAACCGGTTGGAATACAACGAGATCGGCAGTATCATGGCGACGGTATACCCGGACAACGAGCAGTCGATGCTGGACGCGCTCATGCGCATCAACCAGATGAAGACCGCCTATAAGAACCCGGTTCTGGACAATCTGAACCAGATGTGGAACGCCTACGACCAGAGTATGCGCACCTACCAGGGAATTCTGTTCGAAACCCGCGCCCAGGCGGAGAATGCACGCCAGACCCGGGAGGAATTCTACCGCATGGCGTATTCGATGGATCTTTCGCAGCCGGGTTCGCTGGTCACGCTGGATAACTACATCGAGGACAGGCTTAATCCCGGGATACGGCAGGAAGCGGTGGCGTTCGTTTCCGGCGTGAGGGACGTGCTGAACTACGCGAACTACCTCTTCGGGCAGAACAGCTACATCAATCCGGAGATGGACAGAAATGCAAGCGCCGACCTGTATTTTCAGGCGAAGGAGCTTATCCCCCGGCTGGAGCAGTACGGTATCAACGCCAACGGCATGCGAATGATAATGGAGCGCCACTACAATTCGCTGAACCCCGGTCAGAAGCTCATGGAGCAGTTCAGAAAGTAATGTGAATAAATAAAACGTGGGACTGTATTTTCATACAATCCCACGTTTCAGTTTGTCGAAAAGTAGATTTTGCCTGCGAAGCAGGCTTGAAACCGTCGAAAAGCCCCTTTAGTGACTTTTTCGATGGTCTATTTACGGCTGCTGATTTATGCTCTTTACCTTGAGCCTTGCGGCTGCTCGGGCGAGGGTCATCTGCGCCGCGTGGAATTCCTTTATGCTCCGCTTCTGGAGGATAGCCTCCCTTGCGGCGGCTGCTTCTTCCCGGGCGCGGTTGGCGTCAATCTCGTCGGGGCGCTCCGCGGAATCCACCAGCACCAGGACTTCGCCGTCCTCTACCTTGACAAGCCCGGAGGACACCGCTGCGACCTGGTTCTCGCCGCCGGGGACGCGGTAGGTCATTATTCCCGGGACCACTGCGCTGATTATGTCGCAGTGCCCTGCGAGTATCCCGTACTGCCCGTCCGAAGTCGGCACTGTCAGCGATTCGCAGTCGCCCTCGTAGAACGTGTTGGAGGCTGCCAGGATATGCGTCTTGAATGTGTTCATGGCGCGCTCCTTACAGCTTTGCTGCCTTTGCAACTACGTCGTCGATGGTGCCGACGTTGTAGAATGCAGCCTCGGGGTACTTATCCATCTCGCCGGAAACGATCGCCTGGAATCCCTTGATGGTTTCCGTCAGCGGAACGTAGATTCCGGGGATTCCCGTGAACTTCTCCGCAACGTGGGTCGGCTGCGCCAGGAAACGCTGGATCTTTCTCGCTCTGGTGACCACCTGCTTATCCTCGTCGGAAAGCTCGTCCATACCCAGTATCGCGATGATATCCTGGAGCTCGTTGTACTTCTGGAGTATCTCCTGCACGGTACGCGCGGTTTCGTAGTGATCCTTGCCCACGATGTCCGCCTCGAGTATTCTCGAAGTGGAGCCAAGCGGATCGACCGCCGGATAAATACCCTGTTCGGCTATCTTACGGCTGAGGACCGTGGTGGCGTCCAGATGTGTGAATGTCGTTGCCGGAGCCGGGTCGGTGAGGTCGTCCGCCGGGACGTATACCGCCTGGACGGAGGTCACGGAACCGCTCCTGGTGGAGGTGATACGCTCCTGGAGCGCGCCCATCTCCTCGGACAGAGTGGGCTGGTAGCCTACCGCGGAGGGCATTCTGCCCAGCAGAGTGGATACCTCGGAGCCTGCCTGTACGAAACGGAATATGTTGTCGATGAACAGAAGCACGTCCTTATGCTGGACATCACGGAAATACTCCGCCATGGTCAGTCCGGACAGCGCCACGCGCATACGCACGCCGGGGGATTCGTTCATCTGACCGAATACCAGCGCAGTCTTGTCGGAAACTCCGCTCTCGCGCATTTCGTTCCACAGGTCGTTACCCTCACGGCTTCTCTCGCCGACGCCGGTGAACACGGAGTATCCGCCGTGCTCCATGGCTACGTTGTGGATAAGCTCCTGAATGAGCACCGTCTTGCCGACGCCCGCGCCGCCGAACAGTCCTATCTTACCGCCCTTGGGGTATGGCTCCAGCAGGTCAATGACCTTGATACCGGTTTCCAGTACCTGCGCCACCGGCTGCTGCTCCTCGAATCCCGGTGCCTTGCGGTGTATCTCCCAGCGCTCGCCGTCGGCAAGTTCGCCTTCGCCGTCGATGGGGTCGCCCAGTACGTTGAACATACGTCCCAGAGTGCGGTCGCCCACCGGCACGCTAATCGCCTTTCCGGTGGAGGTTACTTCCATTCCTCTTGCGAGGTTCTCGCTTGCGCCCAGCAGTATGCAGCGGACTCTGTCCTTGCCGGTGTGCTGTGCGACTTCCATCACGCGCTGCTTTCCTCTTACGTTTACTGTCAGCGCTTCCTTTATCTTAGGCAGTTCGCCCGGGGCGAACATGCAATCTATTACCGGTCCTGAGATCTGTGTTATCTTACCTGTACTCAATGTCCGCACGCCTCCTCATTTTTCTTCTTTGCGAGCTTCCTCTTCTGCGCCTTTGCGCCGGAGGAGATCTCGGTTATCTCCTGGGTGATCGCAGCCTGCCGCGAGCGGTTGTACTGCACTGAAAGCTCACCCAGCAGCTTTTCCGCGTTCTGGTTCGCGGAGTTCATCGCCGTCATGCGCGCGTTCTGCTCCGCGCAGAAACTGTCAACCAGCGCGCTGTAGATGTATCCCGAAACGTAGCTCGGGACAAGCGTTGCCAGCACCGCCTCAATGGACGGCGTGAATTCAAACGGTCTTGTTATCGCCTTTTCGGTGGTGTTGTCAGCGAATATCTTACGGTGGAAGGGCAGGAGCCTGTCGGTCTTTGCCTCCTCGAACATACCGTTGCGGATATCCGTGTAGACCACGAATATCTTGCAGACTTCATCGCGCTCGAACAGCTCCAGCAGTGTGGAGCTTATCTCCCGGGCGCGCTGCATGGTGGGATTCTGCGCCGTGTAGAGGAAGCTCCTCTCCACCGGTATCCCATGGTGCGCGAAGTACTGCCTGCCGTATTCGCCGACCACGAACAGCCTTGTGTCCGGGTGCTCCTTCAGCATTTTCTCAGCCTCGCGGATAACGTTCTGGTTGTACATGCCGGCAAGTCCTTTGTCGGCGGTTATCACCAGGCAGGCGTAGGGGCCTGTCAGCGTGTGGGCGCCGTCCTCGGGATAAAACCAGCGGCTCTCCGCCTCCTTTTTGGAGGTACGGAAGATTCGCTTTATCTCGCCCTTTATCGCTTCGAAGTAGGGGCGTGTGTGGTCCAGTTCGGACTTCGCCTTGCGCATTTTCGTGGAGGCTATCAGGTACATAGCGTTGGTTATCTTCTGAGTATCCCGGACGCTCTTTATGCGGTCCTTTATCTCTTTCGTGTTAGCCATAGCGCACCGCCTTAATTGCCGTTACGCTCCAGGAAGCGCTGTGCGAATTCCAGCAGGGACTTTCTCTCCTCTTCGGAGGTTTCGCCGGTGCGGTCTATCTTCTCGCAGAGGTCGGGTATTTCCGCCGCCGCTGCGTCGAGCATATCCCGGCTGAACTGCGGTATCCTGTCCACCGGAACGTCCTGGAACACATGTCCCATAGCGGCGGTCAGCAGAATGACCTGCTCGTGCTGCTTGTAGGGATTGTACTGCTTCTGGCGCAGTAATCTCATCAGACCCTGACCGTAGCGCAGCTGCTTCTTGGTGGCTTCGTCCAGGTCGCTGGAGAACTGCATGAATACCTCCATTTCGCGGTACTGCGCGAGGTCCAGACGGATAGCGCCGGTCGCCTTCTTCATAGCTTTGGTCTGGGCTGCGCCGCCGACACGGGATACGGAAAGTCCGACGTTTACCGCCGGGCGCTGACCGGAGTGGAACAGGTCGCTCTCCAGGAATATCTGACCGTCGGTGATGGAGATTATGTTTGTAGGAATATACGCGGAAACGTCGCCTGCCTGGGTTTCAACTATAGGAAGCGCAGTCATGCTGCCGCCGCCCAGCGCGTCGGAGAGGTGCGCGGAACGCTCCAGCAGACGGGAATGCAGGTAGAATACGTCGCCGGGGTAGGCTTCACGTCCCGGGGAGCGCTCCAGCAGAAGGCTCAGGGTACGGTAGGCTACTGCGTGCTTGGACAGGTCGTCGTAAACTATCAGCACGTCCCTGCCGTGGTTCATGAAGAATTCGCCCATCGCACAGCCGGAATACGGCGCGATGTACTGTAACGTCGCGGAGTCGCTGGCGGTGGCGTTGACGATTATCGTGTAATCCATCGCGCCGTGTCTGCGGAGGTTCTCGGCAAGCTGTGCGACTGACGAAGCCTTCTGACCGATGGCAACGTAGATGCAGACAACTCCCTTGCCCTTTTGATTGAGGATAGTATCCAGGGCAATGGCGGTCTTACCGGTCTGGCGGTCGCCGATTATCAGCTCACGCTGACCTCTGCCTATCGGGAACATGGAGTCTATGGACAGCAGTCCGGTTTCCATAGGGCGGTTGACCGGCTGGCGGTCGATAATGCCCGGCGCCGGATTCTCAATGGGGTAGTAGTCCTCCTGGGCTATCGGACCCTTGCCGTCAACCGGCTCGCCGAGAGCGTTTATTACACGGCCCAGGAACGCTTCGCCTACCGGGATTCCGGCTACCTTCTTGGTGCGGCGCACCATGCTGCCCTCGGTGATCTCGCTCTCGTCGCCGAAGATTACGCAGCCTATCTCGTCCTCCTTGAGGTCGAGTATCATGCCCTTGATCCCACACTCGAACAGCAGTATCTCGCCGTATTCCGCGTCCTCAAGTCCGCTGATGGTCGCGATTCCGTCGCCGACGGTGAGTACAGTTCCGACTTCCTCGTCCCGTGGCACCGGCTCGAAGTCCTCTATCGCCTGGCGTATCATCGGCAGGACGTCCTGCTTGCCGCGGATAGCCTCGCTTATGCTCTCCTTGAGCTGCTTTGCGCGGCCCTCGGCGCTCCAGTCGAATATGCGGTCGAGGTTCCACTTGTAGGTGGAGGTGCCGATCTCAATACGGAAGCCGTCGCGCACGCTGTCGTCCTTCTTCGGGATAACGGCAACGGCGGCGCTGTATTTCTTCTCCAGGAACTCCTGGACCTTTTTAAGCTGTTCGTCCGTGGGAGTTTCACGGCTGTAAATGAACGCTTCGACCTCGACTTTTCTGATCTCGTGTTCTGTCATCAGTCATTACTCCTTTCCGGATTCATCAAAGCTGTCATACGCGCTGCCGGAGGGTACAAGCAGCTTGTCCACAGCGGCGGATACCATATCCTCGATCTGCGCGTTTGCTTCCTGGAGGATCTTGTTCTTCTCCGCCAGGGCTGCCTTTCTTGCGTCGTCGATGATGTGCTGCTTCTCCTGCTGGGCGTCGGCGATGTGAGCCTTTGCGGCGGCGTCAGCGTCAGCCATGGCCTTCTTCTTCAGCTCTGCTGCCTCGTCCTGAGCCTTCTCGACCAGCCCGGAGTATTTCTGCTGCTCGGCTTCTGCGGCGGCGAGCTTGTCGGTCGCAGCCTTGTCCATGTCCTTGTAGTAAGCCTCGCGCTTTGCCATGAAGTTCTTGACCGGCTTGTAGAGCAGCAGCCACAGTCCGCCGGCGAGAATGATGAAATTGAACAGGTGCAGCAGTATCTGCTGCCAGTCTACATTCAGAGGGATTCCCATAAAATTACCCCCTTACAGTACGAAGATGATGAGTATTGCAACAACCAGGGCGTAGATGATCGCGGTCTCGATGAATACCAGACCAAGCATCATGTTGGTACGGATCTTGTCGGCAGCCTCGGGCTGACGGGAAATGCCCTCGGAGGACTTTGCAGTGGTAAGACCCATGCCTATGCCGGCGCCGCATGCTGCGATACCTACGCAGATACCTGCTGCAATTGCCTTGCTGCCGGTGGAATCAGCGGCATTGTCAGTCTGGGCTTCCTCAGAAACGCTGGTGCCGTCAGTGGGAGCAGGCTCGGGCTTGTCGGAAGCGGCGAAAGCCACCAGGCTGCACAGTGCGCATACCATCAGCGCAACGATACCACATACTACTAATTTCTTTACAGATCTCTTCATGGTTATTTCCTCCATAACTATTGTTCGTTAAAATTATTCTTTACCTGTTGATTTGGAAACGAGCTTTTTCGCTGACTTGAGCGGCGGCTCGGATACCTCGCCGTAGAACATCGCCGTCAGCATGGTGAGTACATACGCCTGGATAAGCGCATGCAGCAGCGTGAACATGATTCCCACGAATACCGGGAGAACAAAGCTCAGGCTGATGTTGTAGTAGACAAGCTCCGTTACCAGCAGACCGCTGAGCAGCGCGCCGAAAAGACGGAAGCTCATCGAGATGGGCAGCGAGAATTCCTTGAGGGTGCGTCCCACGCCCTTGATCTTCGCGCCGGCGATACCTCCGCTGAGGATCACCAGATAGGACAGACAGCCCAGCATGATCGCCGCGTTGATATCCGACAGGGGGGCAGGAAGCGAGATCGTTCCTCCCACGGTGGTAGGCGCCTGTATTCCGAAAAGCTCGAACAGCGTTCCGACGAAGATGTAGACTCCGGCGGAGAATACATACGCTCCCAGGAATGTGTTCCGGTGGGGGCTGCTTGTCTTTGCGAGGTTGTCGAAGAATCCGACGAGCTGCTCGAGGATCATCTGGAATTTACCGGGTACCATCTTGAATCTGGGGATCACGAAAATGCGTATTATCGCCGCCGCAATCAGCAGCACGCCGCATACGGCCAGAGATGAGATGTACGCCGGATTCACGTCCTTTATACCAAACAGGCTCACCTTGTTTGTTCCGTGCAGCACCGCGTCGCGCATGACCACCTTGATGGATTCCGACTCGCCGCTGCCGCCCACAACAAGCGCCGCAGCGAGCACTACGACCATCAGTGCCACCCATACGACGATGAACACCGCACGTTTCTTTTTGCTCATATACTTTCTCCTTTCTGTTTCTCTATATATGAACCGCAGTCAGCGGTTATTGTCATGTTCCTGCTGCTCGTGAATGAACATCATTCCGAAGCTTACCGAAAGCAGTCCGCAGCAGACCCAGATGATTCCGTGCCCGATCATTGTCGAGAGCACGCTGCCCAGACCTGCGCCCACCGCGAATACGCCGATGACACCGAAGTAGGTCAGCGCCCTTACCAGGGTTTCGCGGTCGTGGCTGCGGAACCAGGCGCACAGGGATTCCATGCCGCTGCGCATGTTGCCTATGCACATCGTGCTGGCGTAGGGCTGCCCGTGTATCTTGTGGAACGTCTGCACCTGCAGCGCGCACACGAAGGATACCAGCGCATTCGCCAGGGGGTCGAGATATTCCGGGATAAATCCCACGATGAACAGCAGGATTATCTCCTCGATAAGCACTATCTGCCGCCAGTGTATCTTCTCCTGCCGGCGGTAGTGGACGTGTACCAGCTCCGCCACCGCAATTCCCAGCAGGAACGAGAGCACCGGCACGAGGTATTTCACGACAGCGCCCCAGTCCCCCCGGAACAGCGCCGAGGACATCAGCACTATGTTACCGGTCTGGGCGTTGGCGAAAACTCCGCCGCGGCAGCAGTATGTATATGCGTCCTGGAATCCGCCGGAGAGTATTATAAACACCGCCGAGCGGAATTTGTCGGACATCTGTCCGTGGAATCCATTGTGTTTCATTCGGTCCACCTCAGAGCGTGCGCTCTTTTACTGTATGCCCCGGAGGAGCTTTTCGGCACTGACTATTCTGGTGCAGAGCGCCAGTACCGTGACCGCGGTTTCCGCGTCGGAAAGCTCCGCGAAGCTGGGTGCGATACGGATATTCCGGTCGTCTGGGTCGTATCCTCCCGGGAATGTCGCGCCGGCAGGAGTGAATTTCACGCCGTATTCAGCGCACATCGCGACGACTGCCCGGGCGCAGCCGGGAAGCGTGTTGAACGAGATGAAGTAGCCGCCGGTGGGCTTAGTCCAGTCGGCGACGCCGAGTCCGTCAAGCTGGCTGCCGAGGACCTCCAGAACCTTCTCGAACTTCGGGCGGAGGATATCCGCATGCTTTTTCATGTGGGCGCGAATCCCGGCGCTGCTGCGGAAGAACCGCGCGTGGCGCAGCTGATTCAGCTTGTCCGGACCGATGGTCGCAAACTTCAGGAAGGACTTTATATCTATCAGATTGGCAGAACTTGCCGCAACTGCGGAGATTCCAGAGCCGGGGAAGGATATCTTGCTGGTGGAGCAGAACTCATACACCAGGTCGGCGCTGCCTGCCTTCTCGCATTCCTCGATGATGTCCGGGATAGTGGCGCATTCCCCGGAGAAGCAGTGCACGCAGTAGGCGTTGTCCCAGAATATGCGGAAATCCGCTGCGGCAGGCTTGAGCGCCGCGAATCTGCGGACAGTTTCGTCGCTGTAGACCACGCCGGTGGGGTTCTGGTATTTGGGCACGCACCAAATTCCCTTGATGGAAGCGTCGGAGCTTACCAGCCTCTCTATCATGTCCATGTCCGGACCGTCATCGTGCATGGGTACGGGGATCATCTCGAACCCGAAGTGCTCGGTTATCGCGAAGTGGCGGTCGTATCCCGGGACGGGGCAGAGGAACTTGCGGTCCTTTACCTCCTGCCAGGGTGTTCCGCCGCAGATTCCGTCGGTCATTCCGTGGCTTACCAGCTGATACATCAGCGTGAGGCTGCTGTTACCTCCGACGATGGTGTGGACGGAGTGCGTCCCCATCATGTGCGCCAGTATCCGCTTCGCCTCGGGTATTCCGTCAAGTCCGCCGTAGTTGCGGCAGTCCTGACCGTTCTCGCTGTCGAGTACGCTGTGGTGGTCGAGCACGTCCAGCATTTTAAGGGACAATGCCAGCTGCTCCTTCGAGGGATTCCCCCGGGAAAGGTCAAGCGATATGCCCCGGAGCTTTTCCAGCTCCTGCCTGCATTTTTCTGCTTCGCCGGAAAGCTCCCCGGCGTTCATTGCGCTGTATAACATCAGTCTGCCTCTTTCCTTTGTCGTGTCGCCGGGTATCCCCGGTCCTTTTACCGGACTTTATTATAATACTTTGGCAGAAAAAAATATAATCTTTTTTTGAAATATCCGCAATATCATCATGATATACCAGCATATATCCGTGCCAGAAATTTCATATACATAACCTTATGCATATAAACTATTGCCGTCCTGCCCGGATCTGCACAGAAAAGTCATGTTCCTCTTGACAATGGCACGAAATCCGAGTATAATTTATTTGTTGACCCAATAACGGGAGATATTATAATGTAGGGCAGGGGCTTCGGCGGACTGCCAGTGAACAAAGGAGAAACAAGATGAAAAAGTTTCTGTCAGTTATTCTTGCGGCGTCCATGCTGCTGTCCCTGACCGCGTGCGCCGGAAATGAAAGCAGCACCTCCGACAGCTCCACCTCCACTGAGAGCGCGGACAGTTCCAACAGCTCCGCTGCGGAGAGCCAGACCGCTGCGGAGGGGGCTTCCACCGCGGAGAGCACGGCTTCCGAGCCGGCGCAGACGGAGGAATCCGACGCTGAGGACACACGCACAGATTATGAGAAGATGGTGGACCGCTCCCTGCTTTCCACCGGCAGCATGACCAGAATGGCGAACGTATTCAAACGCGCCCAGAACGGCGAGCCGATAACTGCGGCGTACATAGGCGGCTCCATCACCGAGGGCTATAACGCAGGCACCACGGAATTCTACGCCAAGACCTGCACCGACCTGCTCCAGAGTTACTTCCCGGATTCCACCGTCACCGGAGTGAACGCCGGAATAAGCGGCACGCCCTCCCTGCTCGGTAATCTCCGCCTGGAGCGCGACGTGCTCTCCGCCGATCCGGATATCGTGTTCGTGGAGTTCGCCGTTAACGACGGACAGGAGAGCGACTACAAGAACGCGTACGAGAGCCTGGTTCGCACCCTGCTCACCCAGGACAAGGATATCGCGGTCGTACTGCTGTTCACCGTGCTTGACAGCGGCTACACCTGCCAGGAGCACATGTCGCAGATCGGCGCGAACTACGACCTGCCGATGATCAGCGTTCACGACAGCGTTTACGAGGAGATCGAGGCGGGCAGAATGACCTGGCAGGATTACTCCAACGACCAGTCTCACCCGAATGCATACGGTCACAAGTGCATTACCGATTTCGTGGACAACTACTACCAGAAGGTGCTGGCGGCGGTGGACGAGAACACCGGCGTTGTTGACAAGAACCTCCCCGACCCCGTGTTCAGTGCGAAGTACATGAACATGCACTACATGGACAGTGCGAACATGACCGGCGTGGAGCTTGACGGCTTCAGGGAATACGACACCCACGGAAGCTTCCACAACGGCTGGATGTACAAGGGCAGCAGCGGCGGCTCCATGAAGTTCACGCTGACATGCAGCGTGCTGGAGATGGTGTTCAAGGCGCAGAACAGCGACAAGTACGGCGCTGCGGATATCTACGTTGACGGCGAGAAGGTGAAGTCCGTGGATTCCAACATGTCCGACGGCTGGGATAATCCTGTCACCGCTTATCTCATCGACGACGCGGAATCCGCTGAGCATACCGTGGAGATCCGCATGGAGCCGGGCGACGCGCAGGCTTACTTTGTGATGGCGTTCGGCTACTGCGACTGATCCCGGCGGACGGGGGGTGCCTGTTCTGGTTTGTGGTATTCCCGGAAAATGAGTGTACCATTCCTGCCGCGTCCGTGTATATACAGATGTGGTAGGAATGATACCAGAATAAATACCGCGCAAAACGCAGAACAACGGAGGTAACGTATGAAAATTTTCAGGAAGCTCGCGGCGCTTGCCGCAGCGGTAGTCACGGCAGTGGCTGCATTGCAGGTGACCGCAGGCGCGGCGAAGGCGCCGGCATGGACCTATGAGGCACAGGAGCTGGACTCCGGGAAGGAGACGACCTGCTATCTCAGCAAGGACGGTTCCTGGGTGGATTTCCAGATAACCGCGGAGTGGGACGGCGTTGCGGTCCTCGACGCGAAGGTATACGCAAGCAAGAGCAAGGTGCTGGTCACGAACTCCGGCGGAAGCTCCATCTCCACTAATTCCAAGACGCTGACGGGAACCTACAGCAGCGGCACCTACCAGTGGAACAGCGTTTCCGAGTATTCCGAGTACACACGCAGCTTCCCCGTCAAGGAGGGCAAGGTGTATTTCGTCAGACTGGCGGCCGGCGGAAAGAACGTCAACGGCTCCCTCAAGGCTTATCTGACCGTGACCGTACCCGAGGGCAATCCGTTTAAGAACAGCCCCACAGTAAAGTCCGACAGGACAGAGAAGCTGACCCTCGACACCAAGTCCGAGGAGGCCTACTACACCATAGATATCCCGTCCAAGGGCGTTCTGTCCCTGGGTCTGGACTATGAAATAAGCAGTATCCGCACGATCCTCTATGACGAGGACGGCAACAAGGTCGTGCCCTACGACAAGAGCGCGGAGCTCGGCAGTGCGCAGATAAACACCGGCTCCAAGTACGGCTACGGCAGCTGGAAGAGCAGCGAAAAGAGCGGCAAGTGCAGCTTCGACTACAACGTTGACGCAGGCACCTACTACATCTGGGTAAGCAACACCGGCAACAGCAACGGCACCGGCGATATCAGGCTTACTCCCACCTTCACAAAGGAATCTGACGCAGCGCTCACGCTCCTCTCCGTAAGAGTCAGCAAGGGCGGCAGCGTTCAGCTCCTCGCAACGGTTTCCGGCAAGGGCAGCATTCAGTGGAGCAGCTCCGACAGCAGCATTGCGACAGTCAGCAACACCGGCAAGGTTTCCGGCAAGAGAAAGGGCAATGCGGTTATCACCGCGACCTGCGGCGGCACCGCCCTTTCCGTCAATGTAACTGTAGTATAAACTGCAATATAACAAATAACCAAAAAGCCGCACGTCATTTACTGGCGTGCGGTTTCAGTCTGTCGAAAAAGTAAATTTTGCCCGCGAGGCGGGCTTTTTAAATCAGTTTTTTGCCACGGGTTTCCCGGGGCAAAAAACACTTCTATCCCAGCAAGTGTATTGGAAACGGCTTCGCCTTATTCCTTACGCGCGCGGCT
>ENA-UERG01000099-UERG01000099.1-human-gut-metagenome-genome-assembly--contig:-NODE-99-length-77135-cov-19.933842_pt1 | contig 77135 bp, 75 predicted proteins | sample MGYA00242954_ERZ507954 | MGnify/ENA primary metagenome ERZ507954 (study PRJEB26167, sample SAMN06115478) | human gut metagenome | host: Homo sapiens | place: China:Sichuan | collected 2015-01-21...
CTTAAAGCCTTCGCTTCGCCCGTGCAGTACCCGGGGAAGTTGTACTGGTGCATATAGCGTTTTTCTTCTTCCTCGTCTAAGCCTTCCATTCTCTGCGCTTCGTCAAGCATACCGAGGGTGCAGGTAGTCAAAGCCTGCGTCTGTCCTCTCGTAAACACCGCCGAGCCGTGCACGCGCGGAAGAATACCGTGTTCGCACCAGATCGGGCGTACTTCTTTCAATTTTCTGCCGTCGGGGCGCACGCCGTCCTCAAAAATCTTCTTTCTCACGATCGCTTTCGTGATATAGTAAATGGAATCTTTGATTTCGCGCTGCTTATCGGGGTAAACGTCCGCAAAATGTTCGAGAATTTCTTTCTCCGCCTGCGCCTGACGCGCCTCGCGTTCCTGTCTGTCGAACGTATCCAAAGCCCACACAAGTTTGTCGTAGCCGTATGCTTTTACCGCCGCGTCCAGATCTTCGGGGATGTGATACAGCTCCATCTCTCTCTTGGGCTTGCCTACTTCTTTCGCAATGCCTTCGATAAACGCGCACACTTTCTTGATTTCTTCGTGTCCGAACGTAATCGCGCCCACCATTTCGGCGTCCGTAACCTCTTTCGCTCCCGCTTCAATCATTAAAATAGCGTCTTTCGTGCCCGCCAAAGACAGATGAATCGTGCTCTTTTCTTTTTCCTCCACCGTGGGGTTGATGATATACTTCCCGTCGATGCAGCCCACAATCACGCTGCCCGTAGGTCCCGCCCAGGGAATATCGGAAACGGAAAGCGCAATGGAAGAACCGATCATGGCGATGGGTTCGGGCGCGATGTCGGGGTCAACCGAAAGCGCCGTGGCAACCACCACAACGTCGTTGAAAATTCCTTTCGGGAAAAGCGGACGAATCGGACGATCGATGAGGCGGCTTACGAGAATCGCCTTATCGGAAGCTCTGCCCTCGCGCTTTTTGAATCCGCCGGGAATTTTGCCCACGGCGAACATTTTTTCTTCGTAATCAACGGAGAGCGGGAAGAAATCCATTCCTTCGCGCGGCTGATCCGCCATACAAACGGTAACGTTCACCACAGTGTCGCCGCAACGCACGAGGCACGCCCCGTTCGCCTGTTCGGCATACTTGCCGATTTCCACGGTAAGTTCTCTTCCCGCGTAATCGGTCTTGAAAATTCTGCTGTTTTCTAAATTCGGCATAGTGTTTAACTCCTTGTATCCTTGTATTGTTCTTTTTTTGTTCTTGCCCCGTTTTCCCGTCTGCCAAAACGGAAAAGCAGGAATTTTTTTGTTTTGGTTGTTGCAGGCGGCTTACCTTCCCTATTTTTTGCTTTTCGTACAACTTTCGCTTTGCGTATTTGTAGCCGCCCCTCATCAGTCGCTTTTCAGCGACAGCTTCCCCCCGGGGGGAAGCCTACCCTTCGTTAAGCCTTCCCCTTGGGGGGAAGGTGCTGAGCGTAAGCGAAGCGGATGAGGGGCGTAACACATTTTTGATTGCAATTTTCAATCAAGGGGCAGTTACATTCGCCACCGCTCAATTCAATCCGCTAAAAGTCCCGAAACAAGCAAAAAAGGGCGGATATAAAAACCCGCTCTTTTCAGCCGCTTTTATTTTCTCAGATTCAACGCTTCGATAATCGCTCTGTAACGCGCGATATCTTTTTCTTTGAGGTAATCGAGAAGACCTCTTCTCTTACCAACCATTTTCAGAAGCCCGCGGCGGGAATGGTTATCCTGCTGATGCGTAGCGAGGTGTTCGTTCAGGTGGTTGATGCGCTCGGTAAGAAGAGCAATCTGAACTTCGGGCGAACCGGTGTCACCTTCGTGGGTAGCGAATTTAGCCATGATTTCTTTTTTTTCCATTTTGTTTATCCTCCGATGGAATTTAGTACGCGTATCACAAAGCAAGCCGTTGAGATTCGCACTGCTTTGAAACCGTTAGCATTATTGTACCACAAAGAAAAGAATATGTAAAGTAAAACAACCCCGTTTTTCAAAAATTCTTTCCCTTACGGCATCCGTTCGGAAACCGTCCGCTTCCGATACGATATTTCCCGCGCGGCGGCGATGAAAAGCAGTCGGGCGCGCCCGCTTAGCCTCTATCGAAAAATTCCGCCTTTTTCGCAATGATTTCGTCGATTTTTTCTATATATGTTTTCAGATCTTTCGGCGAAGCGTACCGCGTGATTTTCCCGTCCGAAAACGTTACTTTTTTCGAAACGGCGTTCGCCCCGACGGCGATATTGTCCGCGATTTCTTCCATCACGTCTATGTTGTACACGCATTCCGCGCCTTTTTTCGCCCAGCCCACATTCTCGTTGTTGCCCGCCTGATACTTCTGGCGGTACAGATAGTACGGGCGATACCCGTTTTCGGGCAGCACCTGCCGCGATTTTTCCACCATTTCCGATACCACGGGCGCGTCTAAATAACTCGTTTCTTCTTTCAGCTTCGCCCCCGCTTTCAGGCACAGGCAATGCACCGTAATGTTTTCGGGCGCCAGCCCCGCCGCCGCTTCCAGCGATTTTTCGAAATCCGCAAGCGTTTCGTCCGCCAGCCCCGCGATTAAATCGAGATTTATTCCGAAATCGTATTTCGCGGACATCTCAAACGCCCGGTACACGTCCGCCGCCGTGTGTTTCCGCCCGATTTTCCGCAGCGTATCGTCCGAAAAGCTCTGCGGATTGATACAAATGCGCGTAACCCCGTGATCTTTTAAAAGCCGCAGCTTTTCCTCCGAAAACACGTCCGGTCTGCCCGCTTCCACGGTGTATTCGCACCCGTTTTTCCGCAACCCGTCCACGGCGCAAAGCACTTTTTCAAGCTCGGCGCAATCCACCGCGAACGGCGTGCCGCCGCCGATATACACGCTGCGCAGATTTTTGATAAGCGGCGCGCTCGCTTCGATTTCTTTCGTTAAACAATCGAGATATGCAGGCAGAAACCCGCGCGTTTTATCGATGGGCGCGGTGATAAACGAGCAGTATTCGCACTTGCTCGGGCAGAACGGCAGCGAAACGAAATAATCGGCGTTTTTTTCGTCCTTCTCGTAAATTTCCCGCTGTGCTTCTAAAATTTCGCCCGTCAGCGCGGTGTTTTCCGCCGATACCCCCATAAATTCAAACAATTCAGAAAAATCCCGTCCCGCTTCTTTCTCGCGGTAAGCAAGTTTCGTGGGGCGAATCCCCGTCAGCGCGCCCCAGGGCATCTTTTCGCCGTATTTTTCGCTTAAAATCCGGTACAACCTCAGCTTCGCAAACAGCTTTTCCTTGCGTTTGAACTCCAGTTCTCCCGAAAATTCCGCCCTGTCCTCGTATTCGTACTTCGCCCCGTCCACTTCGAACGCGTTTTTAAATACGCCGTTTTCGTAAGTAAAGATATGCGAAAGCGTTTCGGGGCGCGACTTGAAAAGCCGTGCCACGTCGTATAATTCGTTTTCGAGAAATGTACAATCCGTAACCATTCTGTCCCTCTGCTCCGTCCACTGCCCGCGTCGTTTTCATTTTTTCGCGGTTTTCCCGGCTTATTTCGCTTCCCGCAACGTCGCGCCGGCGATCGCACGCCGCAACGCCCGCCGCAGGGCGAAACGCACATAAAAAATCACGAAAGCGTCGTCAGACGGTTCACGTCGTAAATCCGCTTGTCCGAACGCAGTTTTTTAATCAGCAAATCCATCTCCGAAACGTCCGTCAGGCGGATTGAAGCTTCCAGCACGGCGTCGCGGTTTTTATCGATTCTGCCGTTCACCGAAGTAATCGAAAGTTTCATATCCGATACCACCAGCGAAAGCGCCGAAAGCGCCGCGCCCTGATCGGCGGCGCGGATAATAATGTTCGCGTTGTACAGCTGCTTTTCCGTGCCCTCTTTCCGCCATTCCGCGGGCAACAACCGTCCGGGGTCGATGCCGCGCACGTTCGAACAGTCGGCGCGATGAATCACCACCCCTCTGCCGCGCGAAGTAAATCCTACGATTTTATCCCCCGGCACGGGCGAACAGCACCCCGCAAACCGCACCAGCAGCCCCGATTGCCCGTTCACCAGCACCCCGCCGGGCGTACGGAGATTGCCGCCGCCCGCATGCACTTCGAAGGGCTTCGGCATCTCTTTTTTGTAAAAATCGATCAGCTTGTATAATACCTGCCCCACGGTAACGGAGCCGTACCCCACCGCCGCGTACATTTCGTCGGGCGAAGCAAACGAAAATCTGTCCGAAATTCTATTGAAGCTCTCTTCCGTAACCAGTTCCGAAAGGGTATACCCCTTCTTTTTCGCCTCGTCCTCCAGCTTCGCCTGCCCTTCGCGGATGTTGTCCTCTTTCAGCTCGTTCTTGTAAAACTGTTTGATTTTGGCTTTCGCGCCCGAAGATTTGATGAATTTCAGCCAGTCCCGCGAAGGACCTTTTGAATTCTGCGAAGTGATGATTTCCACCACGTCTCCCACCTGCAGCTGTGTGGAAAGCGGCACGATTTTCGAATTGACGCGCGCGCCCGTGCAGCGGTTGCCCACCTCCGAATGGATGGCGTAGGCAAAATCCACGGGGGTAGCCCCCGGCGGAAGCGTAATCACCTTGCCGCGCGGCGTAAACACCAGCAGTTCCTCGCTGTACAATTCGGTTTTCAACGCGTCCAGAAACTCGCGCGAATCTTTCAGCGTGCTCTGCCACTCTACCATTTCGCGCAGCCAGGTCAGGCGGCTTTCGAAATTCGTGTTCTGCTCCTGCGATTTTCCTTCTTTGTACTTCCAGTGCGCCGCAATACCGAATTCCGCCACGCGGTGCATCTCTTCCGTGCGTATCTGAATTTCAAACGGCTGCCCGTACGACGTCATCACCGTGGTGTGCAACGACTGATACTTGTTCGGCTTCGGATTGGCGATATAATCCTTGATTCGCCCCGGCAACGGCGTCCACTTTTCGTGAATCGCGCCCAGCACGGTATAGCACTCCTTCACGTCTTTCACAATCACGCGCACGGCGGTTAAATCGTAAATCTGGTCGAACGTTTTTCCCTTGTTCTTCATCTTTTTGTAGATGGAATAAAAATGCTTGGGGCGCCCGAACACTTCCCCTACGATGCCGTCCGCCTTCATCAGATCTTTAATCTGCTCCACGATGTCCGCCACAAACTGTCGCCGTTCGGAAAGTTTTTCGTTGATGTGCACCAGCAGATAGCGGTAAGCCTCGGGATCGAGATATTTCAGGCACAAATCTTCCAGTTCGCTCTTCACGTGCGAAATACCCAGTCTGCCCGCCAGCGGCGTATAAATTTCCAGCGTTTCGTGCGCCATCGCCTGCTGCCGTTCGGGCGAAAGGTAGGCAAGCGAACGCATGTTGTGCAGCCTGTCCGCAAGTTTGATGATAATCACGCGGATGTCTTTCGCCATCGCCACCACAATCTTGCGGAAGTTTTCCGCTTCTTCCTGCTCCTTGCTTTCGAAAACGATTTTATTCAGTTTGGTAACGCCCGCAACCAGCTCTTCCACTTCTTCGCCGAACTTTTCGCGGATATCCTCTTCCGTCGCCGCGGTATCTTCCACCACGTCGTGCAGAAACGCCGCCGCCACCGTGGGCGCGTCCAGCCCCATATCCATCAGAATGTTCGCCACGGAGCACGGATGCACGAAATACGGCTCGCCCGAAGCGCGCTTCTGCCCCTCGTGCATTTTTTCCGCATAATCGTACGCTTCGGTTACCAGCTTTTTATCTTTTTCGTTTTCGTAAGTCGCGTCTATCTTCACGCGCGCCTCCGCCACCGCGTTTCCGCTCTTTCCGTCTGCGTCCATACTCCCTCCGTTTTTTAATCCGCTTTTTTTACGACTGTTCGTGTTTTTCCGTCAGCTTTCGCACCGTTTCATACAGCGCCGATTTCGAAAGATCCGTTTTCGCTCCTCTATACAGCGTGGGCGCGCCGAACGAAAAATCAAGAATACCCAATTCTTCGAATACCCGCGCCGCAAATAAAAATTCGTTTCTGTCCATGCCGAACGCACCGCACTTTTCCGTCAGCGCCCGCGCGTTTTCGCCCTGCAGCACGCCCGCGTTGTTTTTCAGCGCCGTAAACATTTTCACCAGCTCCCCGCGCTCCGCGTTCAACCCTTCGAACAATCTCTTTCCGTTCACTTCCCGGTTATAATACGTTTTCTTTCCCTCGCCGTACGCCCCCGCAAACGCCACGGGCGTATCCAGATACACAATCGTTTCAAACCCGGATAAATCGGTATCGGCAAACGGCGACAAAATCAGAACGTTCCCTACGTTTCTCGAAGAGGGATAAAACAACTCGCACGGCATATCCGCAAGATACGGATACGCTTTCAGCACCGAGGAATCCGAAGCAAGCAGGCACAATCCCCAGTCGCTTTCTTTCCGTTTTTTCTCTATCAAATCCCGTACTTCTTCGCCTGAAAGCGCCTCGGGCGCATTTCTCTTTTCTTCCTCGTTTCCTTCTTTTTCGTGCGAAGCGGAAGAAAAATAAAACCCGTCGATCGCCGAAGAAAGCGCCGAAAAATCGGTATCTCCGCCCGACCTTCCGTCGTAAGCGAAATCGCGGATAAACCCTTTCACGTATTGCTTTCCGCGGAACTCCGAAACGTTGATTTCGAACACGAACGTCTTTTTCACGTCGCTGTCTATCAGCGGCAGATACTTCGCGCCCGAAAAATACACGAAATCGAGGTATTCGTTCTTCATGGAAAGGTGCGGCGAACCGGGCTTCATCGCCCGCGCGTTGCACTTGGTGCAGGTCAAAGAGAACAGCGGTTTTCTGTGCCCCACCCCGTACGGCTCCATCGCCGCCAGTTCCCGCACCAGTTTCGGCGAAAACGCGCCCGACATTTCTTCCGCCACGGGAATACGCGGCACGAAATCCTCGCGCGAATAATGCGCGCCCAGTTCCTTATCCAGCGCTTTTTCCAGTGCGGAAAAGTTTTCCGCCTTTAAATTCACGCCCGCCGCCTGCGCATGCCCGCCGAATTCTTCCAGAAGCGAAGAACACGCGCGCAGAGCGGTGTAAATGTTCACGTTTTCCACGCTTCGCGCGCTGCCCCGCAGCATATCTCCGCGCTGCACGAAAATCAGCGTGGGGCGGTTGTATTCCTCGGCGATTCTCGCCGCCACAATTCCAACGAAGCCCGCGTTCCAGTCGTCGCCCGTCAGCATAATCACGTGCGAATACGCGCCCTTTGCCGCCAGCGTCTGCTTCGCCGCCAGATACAATTCGTCGCACTTTTTCTGTCGCTCCACGTTGTAAGCGCACAGTTTCGCCGCAATCTCCCGTTTTCGTTCCTCTTCTTCCGCGATAAACAGTTCGTACGCCGCGTTCGAATTTCCCATTCTCCCGGCAGCGTTCACCCGCGGCGCCAGCGTAAACGCAAGCGTCTGCGCCGTAATCTCGTCGCCCTGCTTCTCTTTCGTCCGCGCCAGAAGATAGGTAAAACACGAACGATGATCCGCGTTGAAAAGTTTCAGTCCTTCGGTTACGATGTCGCGGTTTTCGCCGAGGAGCGGCACGCTGTCCGCCACCGTGGCAAGCGCGGCAAAATCCAGAAGGTCGTAGGCTTTTTCGCCGAGAAGCGCGCACGCAACCTTAAACGCCACGCCCGCGCCGCAAAGGTTGTCGTACGGGTAATCGTCCGCGTTTTTCGGATTGACAATCACGCAATCGGGCAGTTCTTCGGGCAGCTCGTGGTGGTCGGTTACAATCACTTCCGTCCCAAGCGATTTGGCGTATGCAACTTCGTCTTTGCACGAAACGCCGCAGTCCACCGTCATAAACAAATCGGGCGCGCCCTCCGCAAAAATGCGGTCGATTCCCGCGCGCGAAAGCCCGTACCCGTCCGAACGTTCCGGCACGTAAATTCTCGCCCGCACGCCGTATTCTTTCAGCGCGTAATACATAATGGCGGAAGAACAAATCCCGTCGGCGTCGTAGTCCCCGAACACGGCGATTTCGCCGCCGCGCCCGCGCACTTCTTCAATCTTTTCCGCCAGCTCTTTCATGCCGCGCATCAGAAACGGCGATAAAAAATTCGCTTTTCCGGGATTCATGAAGCGGCGCACCTTTTCCGCCGTATCCACGCCGCGCGCAAACAGAATGTGCGCCGTGGTCTTTTCCAGCCCCGTCTCCGCCGCCAGCGCGTCCGCCGAATTCAGTTGTTCCTCCGAAAATTCGTATTCGGGAACGATTTCTTTCAATGTGTACCTCTTTTCTCTTCCGTTCCGCCTCTTTCCGTCTCTTTCTCAAAAGAACAAAGAGCGGGGGAAAAGCGTATTCCCCCGCATCGAGCGCGTTTCAAGAACGTTTCTTCAGTTTGCGGTAGTTTCCGCTTCGTTCGCGTCCGTTCCGCCGGCTTTCTTCGCCTGTCCGTCCGCCGGCTTCGCGTTTTTCGTCTTTTTATAATCGTATCTGCGCTTTGCCGCGCGCTTCTTTTGTAACTTTTCGAAAATCGGCGGATAAACGGAAGGAAACAAGATTCCCGCCGTGAAGTACGCCGATGCCAGCCCCAGAAGCGCAATCAACGAAAGCCATTGCACGGGAGAAATCCCCATGGCGCCGATCAGCACGATGCCAACCGCCGTCGCGCACGTAGCAATCAGAAGCGGCTTTTCGGGCATCTCTTTCGCCACGATTTCCTTTGCGGAAAGCCCTTCGTTTTCCTCGTTCGTTTCCGCCTTGCGCATCTTACCCGCCACGGCTACGCCGTATACGGCGCCCAGCACGGTCGATAAAAACAACGCGTTCGCGCAGGTGGAAGAAACGGACACGCGCACAATCACCGTCAGCGCCGTCGTCAGCGCAAGCGTAACCAGCGTAATCGCCGCGGCAATCACGCCGCCCGCAAGTTTATGCCTGATAGCAGTATACACAAATACGGCAACCAGCAACACGCCGCCCGCAATCGCCGCACGCAGAATAAAATGCGCCGAGCGCGCCGTATGCGGCACCGAAGAAGAAGCGCTCACCGAAACGAGGTCCTCGTCGATTCCGTTCAAAGCGCCGTTTTCGCCCGTCAGCTTCGCCGCCACTTCCGTGCGCAGTTCGTTCAGTTTCTCGTTCGAAAAATCGCCTTTGAACGAATACACAATCGTATAATCGTTCGCCGAAGCGCTGCGTTCCACTCTCTTGTAGCTTTCGTCCACGCTCTTATCCGAAAACACTTTCGCGCAAGCCGTCTCCACGGCGTTTACGCGCTCTTCCGAGTAATAGGAATTCACGTGAATTTTCAGCGTTTTCTCGCTGCCGTATTCCGGCGCGGTATTCATCCCGAAAATCGCGGCAAGCACAATCCCCGCCACCAGAATCAGAAGCGCCACCGGCAGAAAAATTTTAAACTTTCCAGCAATTTTATTCGTAAACTTATTCATCGTCGTCATCCTCCCTCTTCAAGCGATAGAAGGCGTATTTATCCTTCGCCGCAGAGAACAACAAATAATTGATTACGCGCGTCCACAGCAGGCACACGAACGCAGCCGCCGCAAAGCAGATCACCGCCTGCGCCGCCACCGTGTTCAGAAGCGCCCCGCCTATCAGAAACGCCGCCGAACCAAGCACCGCCACGGCGCACACGTCCACGGACGGCGCCAGCGTTTTTTTAAACGCGTTTTTCACGGAAGAAGCCACGGTTTTGCCCAGCGCCGCTTCCGCCTTGATTTTTTTGTATACGCGCGATTCCACGGCGAAAATCAACGCCAGCCCCGCCGCAAACAGCAACGCGGAAACCGCCGAAATTTCAAACACCGCGTTCGTTACGTACGCGTAGAGAAACGCCACGATTAAAAAGTACGTCATCGTTCCGTACGCCATCGCCACGCCGTAGCCCTTGTACAAAATGATCGGCAGAATCACCGCAATCGCCAGCACGATCAGCGCGGCAACGTAAAGCATCGTCTTTCCGTTTCCGCCGTATACGGCTTCGTACGAAGAAATTTCCGTCTTGTCCGAATCGAACGAGTACCCGCTGTCGCCCTGCGCATAATGCAGCGCCGAATCCAGCGTCGCGGCAAGAATCTTGCCCGCCTCCTCGTATTTCAGCCCGATCGCCCAGGTGTTACCGGAAAGATTTTCAAAGTTGGATCCGCTCGGCGAAAGCACCGTATCGTTGCCGATTTTCACGGTAATCGTAGAAGTACCGGAAGCAAACGTTTTCAGAATATCCGAACCCTTGTCGGTGGTTTTAATCTGCAGATACGCGCTCGAACCGGAAGTTTTCACCTTGAACGATTTAAAGTAATCCGTGCCCGTTTCCAGCTTACCGGGGTAAGTATTCGTGCCGTCGGTAATCGTCAGCTCGCCCGTATACGCAAACGTCGTCAGCGCCGACGAAACGGTGGAGTTCACGCTCGATTTGGGAAGCTTCACTTCCAGCACGTAATCGTCCGCCACCGAAACGCAGACGGTGGAATACTGCATTCTTGCATAACGCGAAGCCACAAGGTCTGCCGTTTCGTCAAACCAGGCTTTGAAAGCGTCGGTAACCGCATAGCTGTCTCCGCTTTCGCCCGTAACGCGCCGCATCACTTTGTCGTCCTCGTTTCTGGAAAGATAAACGCCGCCGTGTTTTTCGTACGAATCCACGTACTCCTGCAGTTTTTCTTCGCCTTCCTGCTGCGAAATGGAACGGCAGTTGCTGTCGTATTCCGTAGCGGAAATCACGCCCGCGGGATAGTACCGCGCCACGTATCCGCCGCCCAGTTCCTCGTCGGTATCGTACAGCGACACCACGGGATTCCACGTTTTCACCGAATCCTTTTTAAACACGGAAAGGTGGAACGACGGGAAAACCGCAACGGCGCACAATACAACGATCACGATGGTAATTAAAGTAAGCAGTACCACCGATTTCTTTTTGCCCATTGTAAAGCCTCCTGATAAAGCATTTCTTTCCTCCCGAGACGGCTTGTCCGCGGAAAAAAAGAAAATAATATACCGATACTTATTTATTATACCTTATTAACGGCTTGTCCGTCAAGTCATATCGCGTGTATTTGCGGCATTTTTCACAAAAAAATTACTTCCCGCGCCGAAAAAACCGCACAATCGCCTGAATTGCGGCATTTGTCCGGCCTGAAAAAATCCGGCAATCTTTATTTTCTTCGGCAAAAACGTGAAACCTTTCCTTTGTCCGGCCTGAAAAAATCCGGCAATCTTTATTTTCTTCGGCAAAAATGCGAAGCCTTCCCTTATCTTAAGCCTTCCCCCCGGGGGGAAGGCGGACAAAGCAGAGCTTTGGACGAATGAGGGGCGCACCTTGTTTTCCCCTTTGCGGCTCTTACCGAATCCTTGCTTTCCCCTTCGGGGAGAGTGGCGAGCCTTTGCGAGCCGAGAGAGGTCAAAACCGCCGATATAGTCAAATCATAGCAACAATCATCGCTTAGCCACATTCGCGAACATGCCGCAAATCGTACCGACAACGGCGCCGAACAGCAATTCGAATAAAACGCCCGTCCCCACGGCGCTTTCCGCGGCGGCGGAAAAGATAAAACAGGTAAGCAACCCGAACAACAGTCCCGAAACCAGCCCTTTCAGCCACCCTTTGCCGTCCCCGAACGATACAAGCGCCGCAATAAACAGCGAAAAAATTTTCGCCGCGATGCCCGAAATTTTCACCGCCGTCGCGCTCAGCGTAACAAACCGCGCCAGAACGGCAAACAGCGCCGCCGACAATACGCACAGCAACACCGCAATAGCCGTCGCTTTCAGTGCCTGATAAAAAAACGATCTTTTCAGATTCTCCGCCGACATACCCGTCTCCTTTCTTGCAAAACGAATCTTTTCGTCCGCTTTTTATCCTATGCCGTCCGCCGGAAAATAAGAACCGCTCATCGTTTGTATCTTCATTTTTTGCCGCAGCCTGCCGTCGCCTAAAGCGACTTTTAACATCGTCTTAAGCCTTCCCCCCGGGGGGAAGGTGGACAAAGCAGAGCTTTGGACGAATGAGGGGCGTAACTTGTTTTCGGTTGCTGTCTTTTGTTATCCTATCGGGGGGGGGGCTTTTCTTGCCGAACTGCCGTTTAAGGCAGCTTCGGCAGCCTGCCGTCGCCGAAAGCGACTTTTAACAATATCTTAAGCCTTCCCCTTGCCTGCTGAAAATTTTGCTTGCAAAATTTTCTTCGGCAAAAATGGTCAGCCTATTTCATAGGCTTCCCCTTGGGGGGAAGCTGTCGCTGAAAGCGACTGATGAGGGGCGTAACATATTTTCATTGAAATTTTTCAAACAAAGCGGCGTAACTTGTTTTCCGTTGCCCCCTTGCTTTCCCCTTCGGGGAAAGTGTCTGCGTAAGCAGACGATAGAGGTCAAATGAGAATTCGTGCCGCCTCTGGCTTTCCTCTTCGTACAGCCATCGCCCGTTCCGTTATGCCGGAATGATTCTTATTCCCCTTATTTCCGAAACAGCGCGAAAAACGCCGCATCCCGTAAGGGTAGCGGCGTTTTCCAAAAGGATAATTTTATGAAAAAGTCTGTAAGCTGAATTCAACGCGAAGAAAAATTATTCTTCGTCTTTTTTCTCTTCGGCGGGCGCTTCTTCCGTCTTTTCTTCGGAAGCCGCGGCTTTTTCTTCGGATTTTTCTTCCGCTTTCTCTTCCGCCTTTCCGGCAGCCTTCGTATCCGCTACCGCGTCCGTCTGATATACGGCTTGTTTATCGAATTTGATATACGATTTGCCGCTTGCTTCGGTGCCCGTTTCCAGCACAAACGTGTTTTCTTCCGCGTTCACTTCCACAACAACGCCGCAAATTCCGCCGATCGTTTTCACTTTGCTGCCCGGCTTAATCGCGTCAAGCATCTTCTGGCTCTCCTGCTGGCGCTTTTTCTGGCTGCGCGAATTGAAAATCATCATCGCCACGAACGCCGCCACAATCAATACGATGAAAATGGTGGAAAATACTTTGGTATTGCCGCCGCTGCTGCTGCCGGTGCTTTCTGCCAATAAATAGCCAAACATAATTAACTCTCCTTATATGGCGCGAAATCCCCGCGCCGCAAAATCAACTGTTTATATAATACCCTCTTTTTTCCTTTTTGGCAAGCAATTTACAGGCTTTTGCGCGATATTTTTTCTTTTTCACTTATTTTTCATCGCTTTGCCGAAGAAAAATCACGGCGTTTCCGCGCGGAATCTGTCGTTTTTGTTATCTTTTTATCGACAATAACCTTTTCAGACGTTCGTTTTCCTCTTTCAGCCGGGCGTTCTCTTCGCGCAGCGCCCCCGCGATCCGTTCGTATAACAGATTGATTTCCCGCTCCAGTCTGCGCTTTAAAAACTCCCCGCACGGCGCCGTTTTACCGCCCGCCGCAAGTTTTTTAACGCTTCCCGCAACGCTTTTTTCCGCCGCGCCGACGGCTCCGCCTTTTGCCTGCCCCGCATTTTCCAGTCCCAGTTCCTTTTTTGCCCGTTCGATTCTTTCCGGCTGCTTTTTCAGTACGTTTCTGTACTTGTTCTGCAATCTCAACCCCAGTTTCGCGTCTGCGCCCGTTACGTTCATAATCGCGCGCCGCACCGAAATCCCCTTGCTCTTTTCCGCCAGAATGCTTTTCAGCGCCGCGTCCGTCTCCTCTTCCGTAAATTCGCGGATTTTTTCCACACTGAGTTCTTTCCCGTCCAACAGCTTCATCACCCGCTCGTCCGAACCGGCAGAACGCATCAGCGCGTAATAATAATTGCGCACGCTTCCCCGCGCCCTGCCGTGTTCCGCGCCGTACGCGGCAAACAACGCCGTCAGCGTTTTTCCCGATTTTTTCCCTTTCCGGATGTACTCCACCAGCGTTTTCGCTTCCTCTTCCGTATAACCGTTAATTTTTCCGCTTGCGTTCATATCCTCTCCTCCGAGTTTTATTCCGCGGCGGCGTTTCCCGTCCGCGCAGCCGTCGTTTCCTGCGGCGGAAAGGATTATTAACCTATTTTTTCGTTTTTATACATATCGAAACGCAAAAACCGAATAAAATAACGGTATGAAAGTACGTTTTTTATCCTCCGTTCCCTGCGCGCTCACCGTCGGCGGCAAATATTACGGCGTTACCGACGGCTTCGAACGCTTTGCGGAAATCACGCTGAAAGATAATCTCTTCGCCTGTTTTTCCCCGCAGAACGCCCTCCCCCTCGGCGTGTTTTTAAACGAAAACCTCTTTTTCGCGCCTCCGGAGGGCGTATACGTCTGCCTCCTCCGCGACGGCGCGGCGGTGTACGCGCGCTCGTTTCCGCCTCGCCTGAGCGAAACGAGAATCGTCGCGCAGGAACGCTTCGTCGCCGACCTCATCACCGTGTTTTTTCAGGGTACCCTTTGCATCTCGCTGGAAACGTCCGCCGGCTTTTACATATCGCCGCTGCCGCTCCGTTACGAAAACGCAACCATATCGAAACACGGCGAACTGTATTTCGTCGAGGGAAAAAACGCGCTTTGTATTTTCAACGCGCGCGGCAAAAAACTGTTCGACGAAGAAGTGCTTTCCTACACCGCGGACGAAGCCACGCTGAAAGCAAGCGTAAAATTAAGCGGCGGCGCAAAGCGGGTGCTGTACGGCGAGTGGGCGCTCGCGCAAAACGAATGTTACCGTATTTCGGGCAAAATCGAAGGCACGGAAAACAGCGGACTTATCGCTTACGATTTTTTCGAAAACTTCCGCGTGGGCGCCGACGTATCGGCGTTTTTGTCGCATGAACTTGCGGAAAAATCGGAAAAACTGGGGGCATACCTCGGCGAATACGCGTACGCGTTCCCTTGCGAGAACGAAAACGAATGCGGCGTACTGCGCAAAAAGGGCGAACGAATCTACGAAGCGGATTATTACGTAACGGAAACCTCCGGCGGCAAAATCACCGATTTTAAAAAAATTTAACCGCCTCTCCCTCTTTCCCTTTTCCCTGCATCAAAAAAGCCGCGCTTCCCGACAGAAGCGCGGCTTTTTCTCCGCCTCAACAATAAATTTCCGCAACCTGAGCGGCAATTTCTCAGCCGTTCATAACGCAGCTCAACAGCGAAGCTTTTTTATCGATAAAATCCCCTTCCGAAATAATCCCGTCGTCCGCCAGCTGCTTATATCCTCTCAGCGCCGCCGTTATCGCTTCTTCCGCCTTCACCGTATCCGCATACGCGCTTTGCCTTACCATCGCGGACATTTCCGCACGCAGCTTCGCGTCGGAATACCTCAGCATCCGGATTTTCTTCTCGCTGTAATCGGAGCCGGAAATCACCGATTCGTCGCAGAGTTTTTTGTACTCCCGCAGCAATCCGATCACCCGCGTTTCCGCTTCGATCAGCGCAAACAAATCGTCATTTTTATTCTTTCCCGCCGCTACGCACGCTTTTGTATCCGCGCATTGCGCCTGCTCCGCCGAGCTATCCCGAATCGTTCCCGCGCATACGAAATACGCCACGGTTAAAATCGCCTGAAAAATCAGCGAAACGAACATATTCGTTTTAAATCCGCCAAGCACCGCCTGCACCGTTTCGTCTTTCTGCGCCGAGGAATAAATATCTTTCAGCTGTGATTTCACCACACTCACGAACACAATCGATACCACGGTATACGCCAGCGCCAGCGAAACCGAAACAATGGCAACCGTCGTTCCCGCTCTCCTGCTCGCCTTTTTCGAAAAGCAGAATATCGAAATCACCGTAAGCACGCATCCCGCCACCGCGGCAACCAGCGTCAGCACCGAAAAGATGCCGGAAATCACTTCCAACGCCGTCAAATCCGCCTCGTAATTCATCTCGGCGTACAGTTGGGTAATCATCGTTTTCAGCACCGCGGGCAGTTCGAACGACAGCATGTCGTACCCGTTCGCGAACAATTTCACGTCTTTGATTTTCAGCCCCGCTTCCAGCTCCATGTTGAAGCCTACGTCCAGCTTGATCACCGAAAACAGCATTCCGGTAAAAAGCAGCGCGCTCGCCAGAAACGCTATCGAAGCAAGCACGATTTTCTTTGCGGACATCTCTTTCATTTTCCTTCCTCCGTAATAAAGTTTGTACTTCCATTATACATCGCCGCTCGCCGCGCCGTCAAATCTTTTTGAACATAATTTTAACGATTTTCCCGTTTTTAGCACAAAACCATCGTATTTTAATTTTCCGCCCGCAAAAAATGAAACGCCCCCGCGCAAACGGAAGCGTTTTTCTTCGATTTTTTCCTCGAATCAATATTTCTTGATTTTTACGGACTTGATTACAATCGCTTTCTTAGGCACCTTCGCCTTAACCGTCGAAGAAGTTTCAAACGGATCGCCCGCGTTCGCCGTCAGCTTCTTTTCTTGCGTGAATCCGTCGTCGCCGTACGCGTCCGAAGAATAATCCGAAACGGCTTTCAACAGCTTGGCGAATTTATCGCGGCTCTTCTCTTCCAGCCGCGCGAACGTGCAGTAATTGTCGCTCGCCGCCGAATCCGACGAAGACGTGTAGAAGTAAAACAGCGAAGTGGCGCTGTTGTATTTGTACGGCTTGTAGCTCTGCCCGTTGCCGTCGAAGCGGTCCACATACACCGAATCTTCCGCGTCTTTCGAAGTATAGAACATCGAAAGCGAACCGTACGTCTGCTTCCAGGCGCCCGTGCCTTCCACCTTGTAATTGTTCTTCGAAAATTCTCCGTACACCGTGCTCGTCGGGTTTTCCTTATTCGGGGAAGCCCACACCGTCTGCGTCAGCGAAAAGTTTTTCACCGCGGCGAAATAATCGATTTCTTCCAGCTTCGTATCGTCGTCGCCTTCCGCCACCTTGTAACCGCCCGCAATCCATTTCGAAGTTTCGTAGCTGTGCACGCAAAGCCCGTCGTAAAAATTATTGTCCGCCAGCTCGATGAAATGCCGCACCGTCGAGGGGGCAAGCTTTCTCGCCAGTTCGTATTTCAGCGTGTAATCGGTATCGTTGAAGCTCACCGTAATTTCCGCCTTCGGGTACGAAGTTTCGCACGAAGCAAACGTAAAAAGCGTCGTCGCCGCAACAGCCGTCAGACAAGCCGCCGCCGTAAATTTTTTGAAAATATTCTTTTTCACCGTTCTTTCTCTCCTTAAAAAAGTTGAAAGGCACTTTTCCGTGCCGCGCCTGAGCGTCTTGCTTCCGCGCCGCGCACGCATAAAGTACGCTTTTATTTTAAACTTTCTCTCCCCGCTCTGTCAAGCGGTTTTCCCCCGATTTTTCGCTTTTTCGCTAAGTTTTATGCTTTTTTCACCGTTTCCGCGCAAATCGCCGCCGTTTCCGCCCCGTTTTCTCCGTTTCAAGCCGCTTCGCGCCCGTTCCGCCGCCCGTTAAAAAACGCATGCCCCGCGCACGCCAAAAGCGTCCCCGCGCGCATCAGCCGTCCGCTCGCCCGGAACAATCCGCCCCGCCGCAGAATCGCCGCCGCGCATCTCAGCTGTCCGCGATATATTTCCTCACGTACAGAGGCACGCCCTCGCTTTCCGCCAGTCTGCGGCAGGATTCCACCGCTTCCGCGCCGATACAGTCCACCACCGAAAACCGGCACGCCACGCCGTTTTTCACGCACGACTTCGCAAATTCCACCAGCGCGGGAAACGCGTCCAGCCGGTACTGCGAATGGCAGATTTTCTGATAACTCTCCGCGTCCGGCGCGTTCAGCGAAACGTTCACCAGATCGATTTTCCCCTTCAGTTCGGGCACGATATCGCGCTTGTTAATCAGATTGCCCTGCCCGTTCGTGTTCAGCCGCGTTTTCAGCCCGCGCGAATGCGCGTATTCCGCAATCGCCGTCATCTCGCCCATCTTGTAGGTCGGCTCGCCGAATCCGCAGAACACCAGCTCTTTGTACGCGGAAACGTCTTTCTTTTCCAGCTCCGCAATCACCTTTTCCGCCGTCGGGTCGCCGTGCCTTATCCACAGATAATTCCCGTAATAACTCGCGCGTTCGTTTCTCACGCAAAATTCGCACCCGTTGGAGCACTTGTTCGTCAGGTTGATATATACGTTCCCGTCCAGCTCGTATACGTACGTATCCTTGCGTCCGTCGTCCGCGCGGTTCTTTCCGCCGTTGTTTCCGTTGGCGTTTCTGTTTTTGTTCGCGTTGTTCGCGGGGTTCATGCCGCGGTTCTTCGGCTTGTTCTTGCCCGCGCCGTTGCCGCCGCCCGCCGCGTTCTGCGGCTTATTCTGCTGCCGCTGCCCGTTCTGTGCGTTCTGCTGCGCCGTTTTTCCGCCGTTGCTTGCGCCGCCGGAGCCGCCGTTTCCCGCCGCGCCGTTGTTTCCGTAAAATTTACGGCGCTTATTGTTATTGTTGTTGCCCATACAAAAATCTCCTTGAATCGTTCAAGCCTTACAAAGCGTTTCTTTCGCCTGCAAACCAAACAGCCGTTCCGCGTTCCGTCGCACGCCCGCGCAAAACTCTTCCGTCGTTTCGCCGCGCAGCTCCGCCAGAACTTCCGCCACCCGCGCCACATTCGCCGGAGTGTTCGGAAACGTTCCCCGCAGCGGTTCGGGCGCCAGATACGGACTGTCCGTCTCCGTCAGAATTCTGTCTTCCGGCACGGCGAGCGCCGCCTTTTTCACTTTCTGCGCGTTTTTGAAAGTAACCACGCCGCCGAACGAGAAATACCCGCCCAGCTCCGCATACTCCGCCGCCGCTTCCGCCGAATACGAATAGCAGTGCATCAGAAAACCGTTCCGTAACAGTTTCCGGTTCTCACGCAGAATTTCCAGCGTATCCGCGCACGCGTCGCGGCTGTGTATCACCGCGGGCAGATTCGCTTCGTCCGCCATTTGCAGCTGCCTCACAAACGTTTCGCGCTGAAACGCTCTCGACGGATTATCTTCGAAGTGGTAATCCAGTCCGATTTCTCCCAGCGCCACGCACTTTTTCTCTTTCAGCAGCCCGCGCACCGTTTCCAGCGCGCGCGTATATCCCGCTTCGTCCGTTTCGAACGGTTTTATTTCTTCGGGTTGCAGCCCCGCGCAGAAATACACGCCGTCATGCCGCGCGGAAAGCTCCGCCGCCGCTTTTGAAGAAGCCTCGTCGAACCCGCTTACGATCAGCGTATCCGCGCCCGCGTTCTTTGCGGCGGCAATCACCGCCTCCGTGCCGCCCGCCGCGGCATATTCTTTCTCGTTCGTCAGATGGCAGTGCACGTCGATATAACCAATCTTTTTCATGCCGCTTGCAGCCGCCTCCCGTTCCGTTCTTCTCTTTCTCCGCCGCGCTTTCCAAAGCGCCGCGGCGCCTTTTTTACGTCAATTTCCGCAAACTCAGCCCAGCCGCGTTCCGTCGTTCACGTCGTTTTCCGGGCAAATCAGCGAGAATTTCCCGTCGGCGTCCTCCGCCGCTAAAATCATGCCCTCCGAAAGCACGCCGCAAAGCTTCACGGGCTTTAAGTTGGTTACGAACACCACTTTTTTGCCGATGAGATCTTCGGGCTTGAAATGTTTCGCGATACCCGATACCACCGAGCGCGTTTCGTCGCCGAATTTCACCGTTTCGTGCAGCAGTTTCGAAGATTTTTCCACTTTCTCGCACGCCACGATTTCGCCTACCTGCAAACGCACTTTTTCGAAGTCGTCCAAAGAAATTTCCGTAACTTCTCCCGCTTCTTTTTCCGTCTTTTCTTCGTTCATTTTCTTTTTCTCCGCGTTCTTTTCGCCGCCCTCTTCCGCGGCGCCTCCCGCGGCGGCAATCTGCTGCGCGCGGATTTTTTCGATTTCCGGCAACAGCTGCTTCATATCCGCCCGCGCAAACAACGGCGCGCACTCCGTAACGGTAACGGTTTTCTGCGCCGCAAATACGCCGCACTCTTCAAACGTACGTTCTTCCGCGCCGAACGCCGCCAGTATTTTCTCGCTTGTTCCGGGCAAAAACGGCGAAAGCAGCGAAGCGCCCGTCGTAATCGCCTGCGAAAGATTGTACAGCACGTCGTTCAGCCTGTCTTTGTTCGCCTCGTCTTTGGCAAGCACCCAGGGCGCCGTTTCGTCGATGTACTTGTTCGCGCGGCGGAATACCGCCATAATCGCCGAAAGCGCGTCTGCGATTCTCAGTTCGTCGCCTTTCTTTATCACCGTTTCCGCGGCGGAAGTCGCCACGGCTTTGAAATCTTCGTCCGTGCCCTCGTTCGCCGCGCCCTCGCGCAACGCCACCGTGCCGCCGAAGTATTTTTTAATCATCGCCACCGTGCGCGATACAAGGTTGCCCAGCACGTTCGCAAGGTCGGAATTGTATTTTTCGGTGAACAGCTCCCACGAAATCATGCCGTCGTCGTCAAACGGCATCTCGTGCAGCACGTAATATCTCGTGGCGTCCACGCCGAACAGGCGGTTTAAATCGTCCGAATAAATCACGTTGCCCTTCGATTTGCTCATCTTGTCGTCGCCCGATAACAGCCACGGGTGCCCGAAAATCTGTTTCGGCAGCGGCAGCCCCAGCGCCATCAAAAAGATGGGCCAGTAAATGGTATGGAAGCGCAGAATGTCTTTGCCGATAAGATGCAAATCGGCAGGCCACAGCTTCGCGAAATTTTCCGAGGGATTGTTCACGTCGTAGCCGATGCCCGTGATATAATTCGTCAGCGCGTCCACCCACACGTACACCACGTGCCTTTTATCGAAGTCCACGGGAATCCCCCACTCGAACGACGTGCGCGATACGCACAAATCCTGCAAGCCTTTTTTCAGGAAGTTGTTCATCATCTCGTTCTTGCGGGAAGCGGGGCGGATGAAATCGGGGTGCGTTTCGATGTATTCCGTCAGTCGGTCGGCATATTTGCCCATTTTAAAGAAGTACGCTTCTTCCTTTTCGCGCTTTACTTCTCTGCCGCAATCGGGGCACTTGCCGTCTACCAGCTGGCTTTCCGTGAAAAACGATTCGCACGGCGTGCAGTACCAGCCCTCATAGCTGCCCTTATAAATATCGCCCTGCTCGTAAAATTTACGGAAAATTTCCGCCACTACTTTTTCGTGATCCTTGTCCGTAGTGCGGATAAATTTGTTATAGCTCATGCCCACGCTGTCCCAGATACGGCGGATTTCGGCGGAAACCTTGTCCACGTACCGTTGCGGCGTAACGCCCGCGGCGGCGGCTTTTTCCTCTATCTTCTGCCCGTGCTCGTCCGTGCCCGTCTGCAAAAACACTTCATAACCCTCTTTGCGTTTGAACCGGGCGATCGCGTCCGCCAGAATCGCCTCGTAAGTGTTGCCGATATGCGGCTTGCCCGAAGCGTAGGCGATTGCCGTCGTCATATAAAATTTGCCTTTGTTTTCAGCGGCGTTTCGTTTTTCTGCCATAATCTCCTCCGTGCGCCGTCCGGCAGGAGCCGGAACGGAAGTACGCTTTTTATTATACCCCGTTTTCCGTAAAAAGTAAAGCGTTTTTCGCACGGTAGCGCCCTCGCCGGCGAATAAAGGCAAAGCCGCCGTTCATACAATAATTTATGAACGTTTTATTCGCCGCGGTTTTCATTGTTTCCGCCGCGCTTTTACTCTTTGCCGCCCCGCAGGAATTTCTGCCCGCGCTGCTATCCGCCGCGTCCTCCTCGTCGGCGCTTTGTCTCGCGCTCCTTTCCTCGTACGCCGTGTTCTGCGGCTTATCCGCTTTGTGGGAAAAATCGGGCGTTACCTCCGCGCTTTCCAAGCTTTTGCGCCGCCCCGTAAAACGGCTTTTCAAATCGGACGATCCCCGGTTTGCCGAAAGCGTGTGCATGAATATCTCGGCAAACCTCCTCGGCATAGGCGCGCTCGCCACCCCGTACGGCGTGCGGGCGGCGCAACTTCTCGACGGCGCGACGCATATCGGCGAAAACAGGCGCGAATACGCGCTTGCCGTACTCTTTACGTTAAACGCGGCTTCGCTTCAAATCGTGCCCACGTCCGTCATCGCGCTGCGCACCGCGGCGGGCAGCGCCGCGCCCTCTTCCGTGGTGCTGCCCATTCTTTTATCCTCGGCGTTTTTTCTCGCGCTCGCCCTGCCCTGCACGAAACTGGTTTACGGCGCGAAACGTCGGCTGCCCGCGCGCGAAAAGCGCGGAATCTCGATAAGGCGGGCGGAAACATGAAAATCGCGGCATGCCTGATTCCGGCGCTGTTTCTCCTCACGTTCGTTTACGCGGCGATCAGAAAAGTGAACGTGTACGAAACGTTTATCGGCGGCGTAAAAAAAGCTCCGTCGCTCATCCTTTCCGTTTTTCCCTATATCGCGGCGGTGATGATGCTTTCTTCGCTGTTTGAAAAAAGCGGCTTGCAAGCGGCGTTTCTGGAAAAAGCCGCGCCGCTTTTCGCCGCGGCGGGCGTCCCCGCGGAACTATCGGAACTCATCCTCGTAAAGCCGCTTTCCGGCAGCGGCGCCACGGCGGTGTTATCGCGCGTGCTCGCCGCCCACGGCACCGACAGTTACATCGGCAGATGCGCCTGCGTGATCTTCGGCGGCAACGAAACTATTTTTTACGTGAGCGCGGTTTATTTTTCCGGCGTGAAACATAAAAAAATCACCGCGGCGGTAATCATCTGCGTGATTTCTTACCTGTTTTCGGTGATTTTTGCCTGTTTTTTGTGCAGAATTATGTGATTTTTCGCTTGTTTTTACGCGCTTTTTGCGGCTTTTTTTGCTTTTTTTGCCTTATTTTTGTCCATTTTTACGCATTATTCCGGCGTTTTTCACGCGTTTTTACGCCGTTTTTTTCGCTTTTATAAGCTTAAATCCACGGAAAAAGGATACAGTTCCGACTTCGTTACGCCCCTGTCTTTCGCCGCCATTTTTACGGCTTCCTTTTTTTCGTACCCCGCGCGCATGTAGTGCAGAATATGCTCCTTTTCGGTGAGAGCGCACAGCGGATTTTCTCTTTTTTCCGCGCCCGCCACCACCAGCACGTATTCGCCGCGTTTTTCGCCGGGCAAGCCCTCGCTTAACCGGAACGCCGTACATTCCTCGTGAATTTTCGTAATTTCTCGCACCGCCGCCGCCCGCCGTTCGCCGAACGCTTCGTACATCGCGCGCACGTCGCCGTCGATATCCTGCGGCGCCTCGTGAAACAGCAGCGTGGCTTCCGTATCCTTGTATTTTTCAAGCACGGCGCGCTTTTCGCCTTTCTTTTCCGGCAAAAATCCCACGAACAGGAATTTATCGGCGGGCAAGCCCGATAAAATCAGCGCGCAAAGCGCCGCGTTGGCACCCGGAATCACCGTATATGGCACGCCCTTTTCTTTCAGCACCGCGCACACGACGTTGCCGGGATCGGATACGACGGGCATGCCCGCGTCCGATACGACGGCGACGTTTTTGCCCGAAAGCGCCGCCGCCGCGATTTTTTCCGCCGCCTGCCGTTCGTTGAATTTATGGCAGGCGTACAGCGGCTTTCTGATTTCGTACGCGTTTAACAGTCTGATGGTGTGGCGCGTATCTTCGCAGTAAATTTCGTCCGCGTTTTTTAACGTTTCCACCGCGCGGTAGGTGATGTCGCCGAGGTTTCCGATCGGCGTGGCTACAAAGCTGACCATGTTTTTCTTTCCTCCCGTTGATTCAGTCCGTCGTGGCGCCCGTTTTAGCCGTGTTTACCAGTACGGGCAGCACCTTTGTGCCCGGCTTGCCGCCGTATACCGCTTCGATAAGCACAAGGTACGGCTGCGCCGCGGGGCTGCCGGAAACGAACTGCATTCTTTTTACGGCGAAGCCGTTTCTGTCCAGCGCGGCGATTGCCTCCGCCGCCCGCGACGCCTTATGGCACAGCGCGAACCTGCCGCCGAATTTCAGCGCGCGTTTCGCCGCCTTTACGATTTCTTCCAGCGTGATTTCGATTTCCTTGCGGCAGATTGCCTTTTCGTACCGTTCGTTTTCGAACCCGCCCGTTTCGTACGGGGGATTGCATAATACCAACGAAAATTTTCCGTTGTATTCTTTGGAAAAATCCTGCAGCCTGCCCGTAACGAAGGAAAAATTTTCAAAACCGTTCTTTTCCGCCGTGAGCCGCGCGAGGCGCATTAAATTTTCCTGCAGTTCGAACAGCGTGAAGCGCAGTTCCGCCCCTTGGTTGAGAAGAAAAAAATGAAACGCCACGATGCCGCAGCCGCTGCAGAAATCCGCAACGTACTCCCCCTTTTTCGCGCGGGCGAACCGTGATAACAGCACCGAATCCGACGTGAAGCGATACAGATTTTTATTCTGATAAATCACGCGGGAAAATCCGAGATCTTCCGCGACGATATTTTCGTTTTCCCCGACGTTTGTTTTTTCCATATTCTTCTCCGCCAAGAAAAAAGCGCAGGCAATAATTTCCCCGCGCTTCTCTTCTTTTGTGTGCTTAAAAGGGTTTCCCCTTTATAAGGCAAGTTTCAATGCTTACTCGGCTTTGATAGCGCCGGTGGGGCATCCGTCTTCGCAAGCGCCGCAATCAACGCATACGTCGGGATCTACCACATATCCGTTTCCGCCGGGAGCAATCGCTCCTACGGGGCAGGTTTCCGCGCAAGCGCCGCAAGCTACGCATTCCTCGGTGATTTTATGTGCCATAATACTTACCTCCCATGGGAAATTTGTGATAATATTATACCACATTTTTTGCCGCTCGTAAACTTTTTCGACGTGCTTTTTTCTGCTTTTTTTACTATTTTTCGTGAAATTTTCCTTTTTTTAGCAGTTAGCATAAGCTAACACATAAAGTTATTTCCGGCTAACTTATAAAAGAGCCGTTCCGCCGCTTTTTATCGCCCGTCGCGAAGCGATGAAGCAAGTTCGCCGATGAGCGACGCCGCCCGCACGATTTCCTCTTTGGCGTTGTGTTTTCCGAAACTTAAACGGAAAGAATCGCGCGCCTGTTCTTCCGTAAGCCCCGCCGCCGTCAGCACACGGCTGGGGCGGACGTCCCCTCCCGCGCACGCGGCGCCCGCCGAAGCGGCGATACCCCGAAGATCGAGAAGGGACAACATGGCGGCGTTTTCCGCGCCGTCGACGCGCACGTTTAAAATCGGTGGAACGCAGTTTTGCCCGTCGCCGCCGTTGACGTGCACGAACGGGAAGCGTGAAATTTCTTTGAGAAAGAGCGTTTTGAGCGCGAGAATTTTCTCGTTTGCCTCGTCCATTTCCGCCACGGCTTTTTCGTATGCCGCCGCCGCGCCCACGGCGCCCGCCACATTTACCGTGCCCGCACGGAAGCCCTGTTCCTGTTCGCCGCCGACAAGCACTCTTTCCGTAGGCGTGCCGCCCTTGACGTACAGAACGCCCGTACCTTTGGGACCGTAAAATTTATGCGCGGAAAAGCTGAGATAATCGGCGCCGAGCCGCCGCACGTTCAGCGGGAGATAGGGCGCCGCCTGCACCGCGTCCGTAAAAAACGCGGCGCCGTGCGCGTGCGCGATTTCCGCCGCCTCTTGCACGGGCTGGATTGTACCCAGCTCGTTGCTTGCGTACATCACGGCGACGAGCGCCGCGGAATCGTCTACGTTTTCTTCCAGATAGGAAAGGCTGATTCTGCCACGCGAATCCACGGGAATCACATACGTTTCGAAGCCTTCTTCCGCCGCCAGTTTTTCGGCGGGAACCATGACGGCGTGATGTTCGGCGGCGGAAACGAAAATTTTATTTCTGCCGCGTTTTTTCTGCGCGCGCGCCGCGCCGAACACGGCGAGATTATCCGCTTCGGTGCCGCCCGAAGTGAAATATACTTCGTTATCGTTCGCGCCGATCAGCCGCGCGATGACGCCGCGCGCTTCATCCAGCGCGCCCATCGCCTTTCTGCCGAAATAGTGCTGAGAGTTGGCGTTGCCGTACGTCTGCGTGAAATACGGCAGCATTTTTTGCAGCACCTCCTCATCCAGCGGGGTGGTTGCCGCGTGATCGAGATAAATTCTTTCCTGAGCTTCCATAAACGTTTCCCTTCCGTTTTTTCGCCGGAACGACGAACAAAACCGATTTTACTCATTATACAGATTTCGGGACGGATTGTCAAATCAAACGGCGCGGCGGCGAAAAAAATTTTGCCGCGAATACGGCGCGACAACCGCTTTTCGGCTTTTTTCAGCGTTTTTTGCACGTTTTTTATCATTTTTTCCGGCGAAAAATCCGCTTTCGACAATCAAAGTTTTTTTTCGACAAAATAAGACACGCAAAACGGCGCGGAATGAGTTTCTGCGGGCGGAAATTTGTGTTATACTATTTATGCGACCGGGAAAAACGACAAAAAACGGGATTTTGCCTCTGCCGATCGACAAAAACATACAAGGAGAACTACTTATGAAATTCATCACCATGGAACATTTACGGCGCTTCGATTCGCTTGCCGCGACGTGGAACGATTCTTATGCGGACAAGCCGCGTTCGGCGCTGGCTCTTGCCGAAAAGGAACTGCTGGATCAGATTTTCGCCGCAAGCGCGATGACGGGATTCGCGATGCGACGACTGCCCGAAAAGTTTGACGAGGACGAAATTTTCGAACGCCGACTTTTAAACGTTGCGGAAAAAAACGGCTCCGTTTATTTTTTCCTTGAAAACGGAGAGCTGATTTTAGACGAACCCGAATTTCTCGAACGGGAAGAATGTGATTCGCCCGCCGCCCGTACGATACTGAAAGCGTTTGAATTACATATCCTTGCCGACCGTTTTCAGGTGCATCTGCTGCTTGGCGACGTGATAGAAGAGAACGAAAAAACTGCCTTACAAAAAGGCGCGGACGACGTTATGTTTCCGCGCTATCGTTATCTTACGGCGAATTGCGCTTCGCTGCGTTTCGTAAAAAAAGCCGCGTGATTTTTAAGGCAGAAACGGCGGCGCGTTGCCGTGCGGCGGCGCGTTGCCGTGCGGCGGCGGGAAGAAGAATTTCGCTTTTTAAGCGCGCGTTTGTTTGCGTTTCGCGCGGAGGTGTGATATAATGAAAGCGGAATGAGCGGATTATATCTGAAAAATTACGAAAAAAACCGGGCGTTTCTCACCGCGCGCCCGAAGTTGAAAAAGTGCGTATACCTCGCCGACAAACTGTTTACGGTTGCCGTCGGCGCGGTTTACGTTATTTTATGCGCGTACGTGCTTTTCATTGCGAAATCGCGCGCGCCGCGCGATATGATACGATTGTTTGCTTTGCCCGCGATTTGCCTTGCGCTGACATCTTTTTTACGGCGCGTCGTAAACGCGAAACGCCCCTACGAGCGCGGCGTCGAGCCGCTGTTTACAAAAACGCGTCGCGGGCAATCGTTTCCGAGCAGGCATTTATCTTCCGCCGCCGTGATTGCGGGGATTGGTTATTTTTATCTGCCCGTATGCGGCGTTTTGTGCACGATTTTCGGCGCGGCGTTGTTTTATACGCGTTTCGCCTGCGGCTGGCACTTCCCGCGGGATCTGATTTGCGGCGCCCTTCTCGGCGCGGCGTGCGCCCTGCCCGCGTTTCTGATTTGAAATCGGTTTGACGAAAGGAAAATGCAAAACGATGATTTTTATTTTGATTAAGGGAACAATTATTAAGTTTTGTTTTCCGATTTTGCGGGAAACGCAAAACGCCTTGTGCCGTTTTTCGGCGCAAGGCGTTTTATTATCGGCATAATTTACTTCGCGTATTCGCAAAGAATATCCGAAAGAGCGGCGAGGCGTTTCGGCGAAAGAGTTTCGCCGCGGGCTTTTTCTTCCACGCCCGCCCGATTTAAAATTTCCGCCGCCGTTTCGCGGGGAAAAGAGAAAGATTTCATCAGATTGTTTTCCAGCGTTTTCCGACGGTTCAGAAAGGCGCAACGCACCGTTTTTTTGTACATATCTTTGTCTTTGACGGGCAACGCGTTTTCGGTAAAATCGATTTTTACCACCGCGGAATCGACGTTGGGCGCCGGATAAAACATATTCCGCCCCACTTTTTTTACGATTTTCGCCGTGCCGCGCAGCGCGATTGCCGCCGTAATCGCGCCGTATTCGGGCGTATCTTCTTTGGCGGCGAAACGTTCCGCCACTTCCTGCTGCACCATGACGCACACGCCCCTGACGCCTGCGCCCTCTTCCAGAAGCCGCGTTACGATGGGCGTGGTTACGTAATACGGCAGGTTGGCGACAACGGTGTATTCGCCGATTTCACGATACAGTTCGCCGAGATTTTCTTTGGAAAAATCGCGGAAAATTACTTCCGTGTTTTCGCAGCCCGCCAGCGTTTCGGCAAGCACGGGGCGAAGGTCTCTGTCGATTTCGTACGCGTACACTCTGCCCGCCAGCTTCGAAAGCGCGCGCGTGAGCGTGCCCGCGCCGCAGCCGATTTCCACCACCGTATCGCTTTTGCCTATCCCCGCCGCTTCGGCGATGGAATCGAGCAGGTTTTCATCGGTGAGGAAGTTTTGTCCGAGGCTTTTTTTGAACGTAAAGCCGTGTTTTTTGAGTACGTCGCGTATTTTTTCCATATTTTTCTCTTACTTTATCCGCGCGCCGCCACGCCGATACGTTCGCCGCATTTTACTTTCGTTTCCTTTTCTTCGGCGGTGTTTTTCAGAAATTCTTCGTCCGGCAACACGGCGCCCTTTTGCGTGAGCACGATGATCGTGGAGCCGCCGAATTCGAATTTGCCTTTTTCTTCGCCGCGCTTCACTTCGCCGGCGCCCTTATAGTTGACGATTCTGCCCACCATCATCGCGCCGACTTCGCACTGTACCGCCAAGCCGAAATGCGCCGTTTCGATGACGGTATATTCGCGGCAGTTTTCCGTAAACACCCGCCGGCTGCCGAGCGCCGCGGGCTGCACCGTGTGCAATCTGCCGCGGATAAACGTGTTTTCGCTTTTCATGCCGTCGTCGAAGTAAAAATAACGGTGATAATCTTCTACGCACAGGCGGAATACGAAACAATAACCGCCTTCGAATTTTTTTGCCAGTTCCGCGTTTTTTAAAAGTTCCGCCGCCGTGTAATCGAAGCCTTTTACGTTGAAACGGGCGCCGTCCGCTATCGGGTACAGCGAAAGTTTGCCGTCGCACGGGGCGACGAACGCTTCGGGCGCGGTATCGAACGGGCGCAGCTCCTTGCGGATACGCCGCGTGAAAAACGCGTTGAACGAGGGATAATTTTCCGTTTCGTACTGCGACATATCGATGCGGTGCTTTTTGACGTAGCCCTTGATTTTATGACGCGAAAAGCGGGAATCGAGGTATCTGCCCGCGACTTTGGAAACCCAACGCGCCGTTATCGGTTTTAAAAAAAACGTCCCGCATTTTGTGTAATACAGGAATTTTAAAATTCCTTTCGGCGCGGTTTCTTGTTTGGAAACCGTTTCGCGGGGCGTTCGTTCTTTCGCGAAAGATTGTTCCATCGCTTATTTCTCCCACGAGCGGAGAATGACGTGCGGCAACACGCCGATTACCTTTAATATCGCCATTGTGCCGAGAATAAGCACCGAAGCCGCCATGACGACAACAAGCTTTTTTATGGTGAGTTTGGGCATTTTGAAACGCACGACGAACGCAAGCGCGATTAAGCCGTAGCCCGAAAGCATGATTGCCGCCTGAATGGCGGGAGTTTCGAAACAGGTTGCCGCCATGAAGAAACACGGAATGATAAACCCCGCGTTGGTTACGGGCAAGCCCTCGTAATATTTACGGCGCGCGTTTCCCTCTTCCTGCATGCGGATTTCTTCGGTTACGTCGAAATACGCAAGACGAATGAGCGCGCAGAGAATGTACGCGGAATACACCGCCATGCAGTACCAGCGGTTGATGTGCATGCCGAAGCCGATCATCACGGGCGCAACGCCGAACGCGATTAAATCGGAAAGCGAATCGATACGCTCGCCGAACATGGCGTCCTGCTTCGTGCGGTTTTTACGCGTTTTCGCCACGGCGCCGTCGAAGCCGTCGAAAAAGCCGGATAACAGCAGGCACAACACGCCGATTTCCGGCATGGAATGTTTGTTGCCGCCGATGGAAAAGCAAATTCCCGCCACGCCGGAAATCACCGACAGGTAGGTAAGAACGACTCCGTAATGCCAGAACCCTACAAACTTTTTGCTTTCGCACTTCATATGTTTTTTCGCTCCCTTGTTTATCTTTCGTTTTCTTGTTTTCTGTAATTTCCGCGCGCGGCTTTTTTCGCGCGGCGATTTTTGCGGTTATTTTTTGCGGTTATTTTTTGCCGCCGTCTTTTTTGCTTTCTTCCGAAAGCGCCGCCGCTTCCTCTTCTATGCTTTTTTCGAAATCGGGCGAATACGCGGGCTTGATTTCGGCAATGCCTTCCAGCGTCTGCGCGTATCTGATTTTTCCGCCGTTCTGCAAAACGTGGTATACCAGCGTTACGGCGCCGCTGAAAATCATGCAGCCGTAATAGGATATGACGCGGGTTACCATAACAGCCACCACCAGAAACGGCTTATCGAACAACGCCACCGTGGAAAACACGTTGAGATACAAAAGTTCGAAAATTCCCGAACCGCCCGGAAGCGGCATGGAATTGTAGCCTAGCAGTACGAAACACTGCAGCGCGAACACGTGCAACATATCCGTTTCGGGCACGGCGGCTTTGAATACGAACGCCGTGATAAGAACCTGCGCCCCACGCTGCAATACGTTGAACAACAGCGTTTGCAAAAACAGACTTTTGTGTTTTTTGATCTGCGCGCCGCAAGAACGGTATTTTTCCACCATGGCGCTTAATTTTTCACGCAACGCTTCCGGCTTTTTGCTGAGGCGGAGTTTCGCAAGCAACTTAATCAGGGCGCCGCCCGTTTTTAATACCGCGCCCGGATGTTTGAGGCACGCCACGAACAGCCAGATTAAAAACGCCTGCATCGCCACGCCGATGACGATGAACACCTTGGAAAGCGTACCGAACGAGAAAAACACCCAGCCGCCCGCCGACGTGAACAGCGAAATAAGAAACGCCGCCACGCCCAGTACGAAAATCGCCGCCGTGTAGCCCAGAAGGTTGAATACGAGAATAAACGTTGTGGAGCCGGCGTCGATGCCGTCCTTTACCATGTAATATGCCGAAGCGGGCTGCCCGCCCGTGGCGGAAGGCGTAAGCGCGGAATAATACGCGTCTGCAGAAGAATACGCAAACGCGGAAACGAATTTTGTTTTGTAGCCGAATTTCGCCGCGATGTTTTTCAGGCTGAACGCTTCGGCAAGCAGAAATACCGGCATGCAACACACGGCGAGAACGATATAAACGGGTTTGCAGCCGCCGAAAAACGCGCGCACGTCGTTCCACGAAAGTTCTTTGTTGCTTTTTAATAGAATGAATACCGTAAGCCCCAGCAGCGCCAGAACGAATACGATATTCAGAAGATGATTTCTTACTTTTTTGTTCACGCGCCGTACTCCTTTTTTCTTTCGCATATATTATAACAGAACGGCGCAGACAAGTCAAGCAATGCCGTATGCAAACGCCGCAGAAAACCGCTTTTTATTGCCGTTTTGCCGCGAAGAACAAAAAAAACGAGCTTTTTCGCCCGTTTTTTTCTTTTTATTTGTTTTTTTTGCCGCCCGCGCGCGTTTTTGCCGCGTTTTTGCGGGAGGGGGCGCCGCGGAAGCGCGGCGGATAAATTATTCCGCGGATTTTTCCGAAGCGGTTTGCGATTTTTCTTTCGCGCTCTTTATAAACGCGCAGAACAGCGGGTTGGGCGTTTCCGGCGTGGAGGTGAATTCCGGGTGGAACTGCACGCCCACGAAGAAGGGATGATTTTCCACTTCCACCGTTTCCACGATGCGGTTATCGGGCGAAGTGCCGCCGAGGACAAGCCCCGCTTTTTCCAGCGTTTCGCGATAATCGTTGTTGAATTCGTATCTGTGGCGGTGGCGTTCGCGGATTTGTTTTTTGCCGCCGTACGCTTCCGAAATGCGCGTACCCTCTTTCAGGGCGCATACGTATTCGCCGAGGCGCATCGTGCCGCCGATTTTTTTGCCTTTCTTTTCGGGCAGGATATCGATGACCGCGCTGCCCTCGCCGTTGGTTTCGCTTAAAAATTCGCCGCTGGTGGCGTCTTTGATGCCCGCGACGTCGCGCGCGAATTCGATGACGGAAATCTGCATGCCGAGGCAGATGCCGAGGTACGGCAGCCCCGTTTCGCGAGCGTATTTACACGCCGCAATCATACCCTCTACGCCGCGCGTGCCGAAGCCGCCCGGAACGATGACGCCGTCCGCGTCTTTCAGCTTCTTCTTTACGTTGGCGTTCGTAACCGTTTCGCTGTCTACCCACAAGAGATCGGCTTGCACGCCGTTTTCGCCCGCGGCGTGGCGCACCGCTTCCACCAGAGAAATGTAGGAATCGCGAAGCGCGACGTATTTGCCGACGATGGCGATTTTTACCTTTTTCTTCGCCGTTTTCATCGCCTGCACTTTCTGCTTCCAGCCGCTTAAATCGCACTTGCCGTCCAGCGAGAGCGTTTGCGCCACCGCGGCGTACAAGCCGTTTTTATAAAGCATCAGGGGCGCGTCGTACAGACATTTTACCGTGGTTGACGGAATTACGGCGCTTTCCGGCACCGAGCAGAACAGCGAAACTTTGGCAATGATGTCCTCTTCGGGCGCCTTATCGGAACGGAGAATGATGACGTCCGGGCGGATGCCGCAGCCCTGCAGTTCGCGCACGGAGTGCTGCACGGGTTTGGATTTGAATTCGCCCGACGAAGCGAGATACGGCAGCAGGCAGACGTGTATGAACGCACAGTTTCCATCGCCCTCTTCGATGCGGAATTGCCGCAATGCTTCGAGATAGGGCTGGCTTTCGATGTCGCCCGTGGTGCCGCCGATTTCGGTGATGACGATATCCGCGCCCGATTTTTTCGCCACAAGACGGATATGATTTTTGATTTCGTTGGTTACGTGCGGCACGATTTGCACCGTTTTGCCGCCGTATTCGCCCGCGCGCTCTTTTTTAAGCACCGTGGAATACAGCTTGCCGCTGGTAAGCGAGGAATCTTTCGTGAGGTTCACGCCGATAAACCGCTCGTAATGCCCTAAATCGAGGTCGGTTTCCGCGCCGTCCGCCGTTACGAACACTTCGCCGTGCTGCACGGGATTGAGCGTGCCCGGATCGATGTTCATGTACGGATCGAATTTTTCCACCGCCACGGAATAGCCCGCGGATTTCAGAAGTCTGCCCAGCGAAGCCGCTACGATGCCTTTCCCCAAGCCGGACACGACGCCCCCTGTTACGAAAATGAATTTTGTCATATATGTTTTTCTCCTTGTATTTGTATCACATGAAAAATTTTTTAAGCGGCGGTTTTCGGCGATTCGCCGCTTCTTTTTCGGTGAAAAACAGCAAAAAAACAAATAAAAAAGGCGTTTTTTTTTAGCGTTGCAAAAGCAACACACAAAAACGCCTCTGAAAGACCTGTTTATTTTGTTTACCGATTTTCTATTCGCGCATCACCGCTTTTCAAAAACAGTAGAAATAATACCATATTTTTTTTTGCTTGTCAACCGTTTGAACAAAATTCGCGCGAAATTTTTTTAAAATTTTTTTGCGCCCGATTCGCGGTTTTCCCCTGCGGAATTTTGTTGTTTTGCGGACGCGCCGCGTTTTGCGGCGGAGGCTGTCGGCGGCGGAACAATGCCGCCTGTCCGGGCAAAACGCCGCCGACCGTTCGGTGGAAGATGCGCGCAAACAAGCCGGACATGAAACGTCTTTTGCACGAAAGAAGCCGTGATAAAAGAAAAAAGCTTCGGAAAATTCCGAAGCTTCCGATCCGATAGTTCAGGCGGTTTAATAAGTAGTGCCACCACCTATAATCGCCGCAATCACCACGCCGTAAATGATGCCGAGGACGAAACTTAAAACCATAAACACAATCGAGATGATTTTGCCCGCTTTCGCCAGTCCGTAACCGTCTTCGCCGCGTTCCTCACATTGTTTCATTCCGATAATGCTGAAAATCAACCCCAGCAGCGGAAACAAAAACGCGCAGACAAACCCGGCAATCGCCATGCCGTTCGTTTTTTTGTAGGTTACGGGCGGCTGAGTGTTATTGCTGCCGTAACTTGCATACCCCGCACCGGCGTACCCCGTGTTTGCCGGCTTTTCTTCCGGCGTTTCGTGCGCTTTCGCGCCGCAGTAAATGCAAACGTAGGCATCGTCGTTAATCTCTTTCCCGCACTTTCTGCAATACATTTTTCCTTCTCCTTTGTTTTTGCTTATTCTATATTATAGAATTATATTTATATTATAGCGTTGTAATGTAGAATTGTCAATCAAAATCGCATAAAATGTTTTAAAATATTCTATATTATAGAATACACGAGGACATGAAAATGGAAATCGGTACAAAAATTAAAGAATTGCGTGTGGAATACAGGTTAAAACAAAAGGAACTTGCGGCAAAAATCCACATTGCGGCGAACACGCTTTCGCAGTTTGAAACAGGCAAAGCCAACCCCGGCTACGACGTGCTGATTACGCTTGCCGATTTTTTCGAAGTTTCTGTGGACTATCTGCTGGGGCGCGCGGACGAGGCGGGAAACGTGAAAATACTGCCCGATAAAACAGGCGTGTACCCTTCCGCCGACGAAGCGGAATTGCTTACTTTGTACCGACAGGCGGACGAAACGGGAAAGGCGAGAATCAAGGCGTATGCCGAGGGCTGCGCCGCCGCGAATTAAATAAAATTTTTTTGTTTTTTTAAGTTTAAAGTTGGGGGCGTGCCGAATACCATTCGGCGCGCCCCTTTGTTGTGAATCTATACCGCTACCACCCAATCATTACTATACAAACTAAAAAAACTAATTTCCAGATTGAAATCACGATTCCCGCCGTTGCAAGCCCGCCGCATTCATCTCCGAACTCCTCGCATTGCCGCTTGCCGATAATGCTGAACACCAAGCCGAACAATATGGAAAAAAACGAACAGATAAATCCCGCGATTGCCAGTCCGTTGTTTTTGTGGCGAGGAACATATTCTTGCCGAAAATAACCGTACCTGTTATATTCTTCCTCTTGAGCATTTTCAATATTCTGCGACTTTTTCGGCGGGATTTGCGATATATTTTGCTTTTCATTCGGCAATTCCCGCACCTGCGCGCCACAATGTGCACATACGTAGGCGTCGTCGTCTATCTGCGCGCCACACTTTTTACAGTACATTTTTTTCCTCCTTCTTTCAAAATTCTATGATTACGATATTATTATAGTACGTTTATAACTTACTGTCAAGTAAAAACTTACTAATTTCGTATAATAATATCATGAAATTTGTAGAAAGGTTTAATGAGATTTTAAAAATCAGCGGAAAAAAGCAAACGGAAGTAGCGGCGGCTGTGAACGTTTCCAAGCAATGTATCAGCGACTATAAAAAAGGAAAAAGCGTTCCCTCGGTGGAAACTTTGTATCTTTTATGCCGCTTTCTCGACGTTTCTTCCGATTACCTTTTAGGTCTTTCAGACGAATATCGGTAAATGATGTTATACCGCAAAAAGGCGAGCCGAAAATTCGACTCGCCTTTTTCAACGCAATAATTTGCGTATAGCTTACTTGAGTTCAGCCGTAGCGCCGTTCTCTTTGAGCTTCGCAACCAACGCTTCCGCATCGGCTTTCGGAGCGTTTTCTTTGATTACGCCCATAGCTTCAACCGCTTTCTTCGCGTCCGCAAGGCCGAGGCCCGTAGCTTCGCGAACAACTTTGATGATCGCGATTTTGTTGGGTCCGATGTCCTTAAGAACAACGTCGAATTCCGTCTTTTCTTCGGCAGCGGGAGCAGCTTCCGCAGCGCCGGCAGCACCGGCAGCCGCAACGGGAGCGGCAGCGCTTACGCCGAATTCAGCCTCAAGGGCTTTAACAAGCTCGTTCAGTTCAAGAACGGTCATACCTTTTACTTCTTCAATAAGTTTCTGTACATCCATGGTAGTTTGATTCCTCCGTTTAAAATTATGATTTTTTTTGTAACGCGATTGTTTTTATACGGCGCGCCCTGCCGTAACTTCTTTCGGTACTTCGTACCATTTTTGCGCCATTTGCGCGCTTCGGTTTACGCCTCTTTCGCTTTTGCGATGGAATCGAGTACGTAAACGAATTTGGAAATGGACGACTGCAGGCAGCCGAGCATCTTCGCGATAAGCACTTCCTTGGAAGGGATTGCGGAAAGCGCCTTTACATCCTCTTTACCGAGATAACGGTTGTCAAGGTAAGCGGCTTTCGCGGCGATCTTATCCGCCAGAGCGGGATTTTCCTTAACGGCTTTGGCGAAAATAGAGGCGCCGCTGGTTTCGTCGGCGCAGAACACCGTTGCCGTGGTGCCGTTTAAATCGTTATCGAAATCGGTTACGCCGAGTTCGTTGAACGCCTTTCTTACAAGCGTGTTTTTATACACCTTGTATTCGCAGTTCGCCGCTCTGAATTTGTTTCTGAGCGCCGTAACTTCGAGAACGGTGAGCTTGTTGTAATCGGCAAGAACAACCGATTTGCTGGCGTTGATCTTTTCCTTGATTTCTTCAACGATTTGCTTCTTTCCTTCGATATTCTTCGACATTGTTTTACCTCCTTGTGATTTTTTACTGCCGGACGTTGAAAAACGCGCTGCGGCAAAAAAAACCGCCCCGCGCCGTACAATCGGCGCAAGGCAGGCGAAAATTCTCTTCGTCTTATCTCAGCGCCTGAGCGAGCGGAAATAGATTCCATTAAACCTTGCGGTGCTTGCCTTCTTCGGCTTTTCAACGATATTTATTGTACCATTCCCGCGGAATTTCGTCAAGCGTTTTTCGCGGGAATCGCACAATTTTTTTCAAATTTTTTGTTTTATAATTGTTGCGAAAGGCGGGGCGAGAGAAAAAAGTAGAATTTTCCCCCGTAAAATTGCGTAACGAGAGGGACATAAATGAAAGTGAAAAATGCAAGTTCTTATTTTACTGTTCGTTTTATACCCTCTTTACGCCATAACTATACTTTTATATCTCGTTTCGTAAAACAGATTACGTCGGAAAAGGCGTAGTCTGTTTTTACTATATTAAATATGTCGGGCAAACCTCCTTATGAAAAGACGGCAGACGTCATAAAAAAGCAAGTGCAAGTCTTGCGCCCGACAACCGCCGTGAGTGACGGCGCAAAGTCACTCCCCCTTAGATACAACGGCGCATAGCCTTGTAAATATATTTTAAACGGCGAATAGCCAAAGGAGAAACAATTATGCAGGTAAATTTATTCAAGAGAAGAGTTCCGTATGTGGACAAAGACGGCGAAAACAAGATTGCGACGAATTTTTTCGTTTCGTGCGGTGATATCCTCGTACCCGTGGAAGTGAAATACTTCGAGAACAAAGAAACAGGCAGAGACGATCGGTATATGGAACGCAAAACGCTGTTATCGGCATTTGCGGATACGTTACCCGAACGCCCGAAAAAAGACGAAGCACAGGCTTCTACGCCCGTTAACGTACAAGCCGCCGCGCCCGCCGTGCCGAAAGACAAAGCGGGAAAAGCATTGAAAGTCGATTCCGCCACGGGAGAAGTCGCGCCAGAAATTCCCTTTTGAGCGTAACGGGTATTTCTACACGGAATCTTACAGATAAATGCTTCCCTTTTACAGGCAGATTGCACTATAAAAACATCGCAAAAAACTTATATTTGGGAAAAATGGGAAAAACGGGAAAAAACAACAGAAAAAATATTCAATTATAAACTGAATAAAACCGTTATTCTAAAAGAGATTTCTTAAATTTTTCCATAATAATTCCCAACGCGACGGGGCTTGTCCAAAGCGTTGGGAAAAAGTGGGAAAAATGGGAAAAATTTTGGTTTCGAGGGGTAAAAAAATGAAATCAAAGAAAACGGCTGAAAAAAGCAAGAAAATACCGAGCGGGAAAGAATGTGAGGTAATGAATTATCTGCCTTATTTCAAAGAACCGCCGATCAACACGATTAAACGGTATAAAACGATAAAAAAGTATGCAATCATCTGCCACGATAAAGATTACAAGGAAACAAAAGACGGAAAACTGGTGCTGGAAGATCCTCACTATCACATATACCTGAACTTCGGACGCGCTACGATTCCGTTCGATATGGTGGCAAGCTGGTTCGGAATCGAACCGCAGTACGTAAATAAAGTTCAGAAAACGGGCTCTATGCTCGATTATCTCACCCACGCAAACGAAAGTCAGCAATTCAAACACAGATATTCCCCGGAAGAGGTTACGGCAAATTTTGATTTTGTCAAAGAAGCGGAAATCGAAAGAACGTTCGGCGATTTCACGAAATACAGTTATGCGCAGCAAATCGAATACGTTCACAGCCTTTCCGCGGATAAACAGTTGAAATATTACGCGGAACTTAAAAAACGTTGGGAATTAGAGTGCGCGTACCGTTCCTTACATACCGAGCGGAATATCGAAGTCATGTTTATCACGGGGAAAGGCGGAACAGGAAAAACGACTTACGCGAAAAAACTTTTGCGGGATAAGTTAAAATATGATTTTTGTATGTCCTCTTCGTCGAACGATCCGTTTCAGGATTACAAAGGACAATGGGGAATTATTCTTGACGATTGCCGCGATTACTGGTTTGAGTTTGAAGATATGCTGAAAATTCTTGACAATCACACGGCTTCGTCGATTATCGGACGATACAACAATAAAATTTTTGACGGAAAAATCATAATAATCACTTCGACGGACGAGCCGTGGAAATGGTATAAAGAACCGATACAAAGCCGCGGCAAGCAAAGGCGGCTTTCCTTGGAAGATTTAAATCAGTTTTATCGGCGAATTTCGTGTTTCGTGAATATCACGAAAGAAGAAATAACGGTATATAACGAGGGTTTGGACGAAAAAGGGCGCGGCAAAGGTTTAGGACAAGTTTTCGTCAACGATTTATGGAAAGAGAAAAAAGAAGAAACGCCGCGAACGGATTTCGCGAAATTGTTCGGCGAAATGTGTGAAAGCCCGAATACGGATAACGTTTTCAAAGGCACGCAGGAAGAAATGAAAGAAGTTAAGGCTATTCCGAAAGAAAAGCCGAAACGCGATAAATAACCGCCCTATCTAATAGGACGGTTACGGAAAGAAATTAACGTTTCATTTCTTCGATTACATTCCATATCGCTTTGAATAAAGCGGAAAAATTTGTTAAAAAACTTCGTGAAAGCACGGAGAAATAAATATAAAGGCAGGTAAAAAACAATGTTTAATCAGAAAGGCAAAAGCAAGTACACGCGAGCGCAAAAACGAGCGTATTATTCGGGCATGGGCTACGCTACGGCTTCGAGGAAAAAAGGTATCAATTTCGATAATCCCGAAAATGAAGCCTCGTTTAAAGCAGGGCTGAAACAAGGCGTGGCAATGCTATCACGTACGCCCGACAAATATCCCCCTATCGCGGAAAAGTTGGCAGCGCAGAAAAAATCGAAGTCGGCAAAAGTTACGCCGAAAAAAAGCCGCGGGAAGAAATCGGGTAAATCGGCAACCACTCCGACGGTTGTCGTTGAAGTAAAACAGTAAAAAATACGTGAAGGCGTATGCGATAAGCGGCAAAGGAAAAGTAAAATGAGTAATAATAACAAACAGTACAAGAAAAGCAAAATTTTAAACGGAGTTCTGGGCGGGTTGCTTGCTTTGGTGGTTGCAGGCGGCGTAGCCTTTGTGGGCGTGCTTTCTAACGGATTCAAAAATTGGGATAATATAAAACCGCCTGCGCAGGAAGAACCGAACTCGCCCGAAGATAACACGACAAAAGGCGAAGCCAGTATCGAAAACGGCGAAAGCGCGGGTATCAGACTTATGGCGATGAAAATTCCCGTAGCGGAATATAAAACATACGGTGTAAGCGTGCAAGCTGAAACCGCATACACGGTAACGGCAACCGTTTATCCCGAAGACGCGGCGAATAAAAAAGTAGATTGGTCGGTTGCGTTTGCGAACGCAAGTTCGACTTGGGCAAGCGGTAAAAAAGTTACAGATTACGTAACCGTTACTCCCTCTTCGGACGGCGCTTTGACAGCAGTCGTTCAGAACGTTGCGGCTTTCGGCGAACAGATTGTCGTAAAAACCACTTCGCGCGATAATACTTCCGCTTATGCTACTTTGAACGTAGAATATTTACAGCGTACTACCGGTTATTCGTTCTCCGTTGACGGAAAAGTTCTTTCCACTACGGGAACGAAGACTTATACGGCAACCCCGACTTTTGCGGCAACGAAGAACGTTACCGCAGGCGTTACGGTAAATAAATCGTCCGTTTATACCCGTGCGAATACGGATAAAGCGGAATATTTCACGATTAAACCCACCGCGGCATTCAAGACCGCTATCACCAACGCAGGACTTAACGCTTCCGACCTTGCCGAATATTCGGGCGGTAGCACGAAAGCCCTTTCCGATTGGTTCGATAAAACCTGGGGTGAAGACCTGTATACGAGCAACGCGCAGAGAAACAAACTGATTTCTGCGATTAAAGGTTTCAGCGGTAACGCGTACGAAATTGCAATTTACACCGCAAACGGCGGAACGCAACTTGCGACTTTCGGAATTACTCTCGATTCTTCCGTAATCGAAGGTCAGAAAGGCGTTGAAAGCATTACCACGGATAAAACGGAACTTGTGTTCTGATAAGGAGCGTACATAAATGACAGATAAGAAAAAATTTATATTTTCAAATCTGCTGTCCTTTGTTCTCGGCATCGTAATCGGTGCCGGGGGCTTCGGGATAGTCAGCAATATCAACAAAAACGAAAAGGTTCCCGAACAGACGGCAACCTTGCCCGACAGTGGCGGCGCGGTAATCGGCGAAAGCGTCGGTAGCGGGGTAAAAGTTATGTCCGCGAAGATTGCTCCCGAAAACTATGCGGTAAACGGTGTTTCGGCGCAAGCGGAAACGGCTTATACTTTGACTGCTACCGTGTTGCCGGAGAAAGCGTCGAATAAAGCGGTCGATTGGGCTGTTTCGTTCGTTAATCCGTCGAGCGCATGGGCGACGGGTAAGACTGTTACCGACTATGTGACCGTAACTCCGACGGCAGACGGCGCATTGACGGCGAATGTTGAATGTTTGCAAGCCTTTGGCGAACAAATTAAGGTGACGGTCACGAGCCGTAATAATGCCGAGGCGACGGCGACTTGTCTTGTTGATTATGCGGAGCGTGTTGCGGGATATACTCTTACGCTCACAAACGGCGGCGTGACGATTTCTTCTTCCGATCCCGAATATACCGTAACGGGTAACTCTTCTGTTTCTATCAGCAAGGGCGAATATACAAAGACCGTCGGTACTATTGAGGAAAACTTTACGGGAACGTATGTTATTCGCGGTAACGCAAGTTTTGCGGCGAATATGTCGAGTATCGGCGTAAATGCAACGGTGAAACAGGTCAGCGGTTCGGTTGTTCCTGTCGGCGAAGATATTTTTACTTCGTTGTATCAGCTTTCCCCGCAGGGCGGAACGCCTTTTCCTTCGATGAATCAGCTTATGGACTATGCGAACAGCCATACCGATATTCCGTTTGCGGAAGTATATGTGCATTTGGAAGGTGAACATAGCGATTATACTTGTACTTTCTCTTTGTATGGTTCGTCGGGTATTTTCACCTATGAAGTGGAAAACGTATCTTTGAATCCGGATAACATAGTAATTTAGTAAGGCGGTGAATTATGAGCAGTTACAAGACGAACAATTTCATAAAACGCACTTCGCGGGTAATTTCGTATTTGCTTGTCGTTTTGCTGTTGCTCGGAATCATAGGCGCGTGTGCATATTTTCTTACGAAGCCGAACGGTATTTATCTTCGCTACGACGGTAAAATCGTAACGGATAAAACAAGCGGAATCGTTATTCCGTATAAAGCGACGGCAACGTTTAAAATCGAAAATTCGGAAGATTGGGGCGCATATTCTGTAACCGATTGTACGGTGAAAATCGTGCCAAGCGCGGACGAATCTCATGACTTCGACTTCACCGTCGGCGACGATTCCCGCCCCGCCGCGTTTACGAAAGAAAAAGACCTGACGAGCGCTTTCGTCGAAAATTACAACGGCAAAGGCATTACAGTTTCCGAAAACGGCGAATTTACGATTCTTTGTTCTTATAAATCCGTTTCGGAAATATTGCAAGCCGTATACGGCGAAAAAGAAATTCACGCCGAAGCAGACGGGAATTTACTTGAATATCCGTATATCGCGATAAAAGTAACATCCCCCGACGGGAAGCAAACGCTGACGGTGCCGCTCTTGCTGTACGGCGTTGTAACGGGAATCGAACTGAATCCGAGCGAGGTCATTTTCTGATGAAAAAGCAGGTATTGAAAATTTCACGTATCATAGCGACGTTTTTATTAAGCGTGATATCTCTTTTCTGCGGACAGGCAAGCCTGTTCGCTTTTCCCGTTTTCGCCGATTCCGCAAACGTGCAGGAAGCCTTTGAAAACATCAACGTGCTGGACGATCTGAAATCGGATAAAAATTTCAATCTTCTGGAATATCCGTATTATAAAGGCAGTACCCCCGAAATGTATGTAATCAACGTCGTTGAGTTCTGTTATTCGTTCCGTAAGGACAAATCCGACGATTACGGATTATATCTGTACGTTTATAACCCGAACGGGCAGAACATAAAGACGGACAGCCTGCATAATCAGGTCTTAATGGCTACGGCATACAATACGAATCCAGTAACGGAAACCAGTAAGCCCACCGATTACGAATATTTCAAGTTACAATTCTGTTCCGCTTCCGAGGGCGATTACAAGAATTTGTTTTATAAATTCAAGGTAATCGACCATACGGGAGCGAAAGACGGAAAAACAATGCTTGAACGGGTAAACAGCAACGCGCGCAGATACGATATAGCGGAAATTCAATTGCTCGAACAAGGCAAAGACAACGCCGTAGGCTATCCGCTTTCGGGCGCGTATGCCGTAGGAGTAAATACGAAAGAAAGTTACGGAACGTTTTACTTTACGGGCTACGCCAAAGGCTACGGCGCGGACGAATCCGCTGAAAGTACTCTTTCCGTAAAATATTCAAAACTCGATACGATTAAATTATCTTTGAATCATACATATTGGCGGTCGAATACTTCTTCGCTCGGAAAAAATCACCAAAATCAAGTAGATACCGTGTATTTCGCCGTGCCGAACAGATATTTCGAACAGTACGGAAAATTACAACGTATCAAAGCCGAATGGTATGAATACAAGACGAAAGATTTGATCGTTACAAGCAATAGTGATTTTTATAACACCGCAAAGCAATATATCGGGCAAACAAATTCGGGAAAAGAAGACGATTGGGGTTATGGTTTAGCTGAAAATTATGGTGCTGCTTCTGGAATGGGTGGCTATACGTATGCCGATTGGACTTGGAATAATACAAGTATAGGCGTTGTGCCTAATGACGGCAGGTGTTCTTTGCTATATTATTTGTTCCTTACAAATGATATATCTTCATTTGATCCATATAAATCGTCGACTGCGACGGGTGGAATTAAAGGAACGGAATTATATTCCCGAATGTTAGAAGTCAGCGAAAAACTTGGCGGCGAAAAAATCGAAGCAAAAGACAGTAAATTGATTTCTGCTATTTTTGAAGACGATATAGACGAAAGCCGAAAAATAAACGACAAAGACCGTGGAATAATTCAGAAAGGTTACTCGTTTTACAATTTTGATGCTGGGCTCGACATTTCTAAATGGCAATCTTGGGACGATACAAAACCTTCTTTTTGGGATAATTCAAGAAATTATGGATTTTGGAAAACTCTTTTTAAAGATATTCCCCACGAAGAAGGTAAGGAAGTGCAGCCGATTATTGATTTAAAGGATCGTGATTTCAGCGGTACTTCTGCCGATATTTCGCAAAATTTAATGGTAAATCAAAATGACGTGTCGGCTATGCAAGAATATTATAATAAAAATAAAGCCGATAATCACGTGATTGCATTTCGCTTCGCTGTTACAGATTATTATTCAGCTCCTATAGATATTATTGATTATCACGGAATTGATAGCACGATCAACGGACAAGCTTACCGAGCGAAACAAAGCGTATTTTTTGATTTTAATATCATTCAGCTAACATTTAACGATAATGGTGAATATACGGTAATTCCCGTTGTATCGAATCCGATCGACATAATCAATGATATAACTTCGCCGACACAATTCCCCGATGAAAATTTCGATTGGAAAAAACTATTGCAAATCGTTATCGGCGCGTTGCTTCTGATTATCCTGCTTGTGATTCTTATGCCCTTGCTTCCGTTGCTTATAAGTCTGATTATTAAAATCGCAATTCTTCCATTCAGACTGCTTGCGGCGATATTCAAAACGATATTTCATAAACGGGAATAAAAACCGTGCCGTTCGGGGCGAAACTTCACCCCGTTCGGCGCGATAAAGGTTATAAATCGGAAATGAATTTATCGCGGTTTGAATATTTCTCGTTTGCAGAACGGATATTCGTTTTAAGATTGTTGCGGTAACCTTCTTTCCCGTTTATATATTTTCCTTTTTTGCGGGCGTGATTGATTTCTTTCCCCGTTTGTTTGTACGATTTTGCGTGCGCGTTGTCTAAGTCGCGGTGCAATAGCGAATCGTTACAACTTCTTACGAGAAATTTAAACCCTGCAAAAAGCAAACTCATAGCGGCATACCCCCTTATTTTTATTTCAAAGTTACCACCTTTGATACGCTTATTATAGCAAAATAAGGGCGGTATGTCAACGCTATGTATTTACGAGGTATTTACAATGAAAAAGAAAAAAACGCCGATAAACGGCGATAACAAGAAAAGATTTCAACCGCATTTCCGAAAGGCTTACAATGGAAAGTTTACAGGACATCCACAGTACATTTATGCAGACGATGAAAAAATGTACAAAATTATCGGCATAACTTCTTCACCTAAAACAAACGGTGTCGATAATATACCTTTGGAGTGCAACCCCGAGCCAAAAAATAAAAAAAAGGCTTATGTCCGTCCTAAACCCGATAAAGAGAATAAAGGTGCATTTGGCGAAAGATTAAAAGGGTGGAAGTTTACGGGGAACGACAAAGAAAAAGTGCGAATCATAATCGAAACGCACGATAAAAAGAAAAAATGAACAAAAAAAGAAAGGTCGCGAACCGATAAAATCGTTTTTACGCCCGTTCAAGCCTTGCGGCGAACGTAACCTTTCTATGTTCTAATTATACCCTATCAGCAGACGAAAGTCAATTAAAAATAGCAAACAAACAGAAAAATACAATGAAAATTTATAAAAAACTGTTACGAATATTATTAGTACTCACAATTACCGCCGTTATAGGCTATTTTATTTTTACAGGTTGCCCCGTATGAAACAGTTATTCCGAAAAATCAAACAAATCAATTATATGCACTACATAGCGGTTGCGCTCACAATGGGCGTAGCCGCGTTCTACTTTCGATTTCCGTATGCGCTCGGCAGACTGATAGAAGGCGTGCGGGATATGGGCGTATCAATCGGGTACTATTGCGTGGAACTGTTCGGCGGCGGCACAGATTTTCCCGCCACCGTAAACAACTACCCGAAAGTACCGTTTTTCGCTTCGGGAATGCAGGCAAACACGCCGAATTTTCCGCTCCCAGCCACGTTCGCCGAATTTAAAGCGAAATGGGTGTTGTATTGGCAAACGTTCATTAAAAAAGAAAACGTATTTGCGTATTTCAGCGCGCTCGCCAAGGGCTTACGTTATTTTTTGTGTGTGCTTTTGTTCGGCTTCCCTGTGATAATAGTAATCGTTATTCTGCTTCGCCGTGCAAGCGGTACGATAAACACCGACCACGGCAAGGAAAGCAAGCCACTCAAAATCTTTAAAAAATGCGTAAGCAAAACGTATATCCCCGTAAAAACGTGGTGTTTGTCGTTCTTCGATTTTTTGAAAACTCATTCGGCATACTATAAAATATGGCTTTGCCTTTGGCTGTTTTACTTCAACGCGTTTACGATTATCGCGGAATTTATCGCGTATTATTTCTATTTCGTGGTGTCGTTCGATTTCGTCAATTTGTATCGGCAATTATACAAACTGTTTTTCGATTTATGGGCGGTGATTGATTTCACACCGCCGTGGCTACTTGTGATTTTCGGCGTGTGGCTGCTGAATAAAATCGCAATCGGTATCGGGTACGCGGAATTGTATCACGGCGAAAACTGTAATCGCGGATTTATCAACGAACGCGGCGTTGTAACGGTGGTTTACGGCTCTATGGGTGTGGGAAAAACGGCGTTTATCACGGATATGGCGTTATCGGCGGAAGTTCAGCAACGCGACGACGCGCTTGAAATTATCCTTGAATGCGATATGAAATTTCCGTGTTTCCCTTGGATAAACTTAGAGGACGAACTAAAAACAGCGATTGAAAATCATATCGTGTTTTCCGTTCCGTCCTGCGTAAAGTTTATGCGCGAAAAGTTTCTCGCGTGGTATAAAGAACCGACGGACGAAAACATTTTCGGCTATGATTTCCGCCGTTACGGTTTGGAATACGATGACGGATTACAACTCACTTATATCTGGAACGTTCTCAAAGACTACGCCTGCGCGTATCTCATTTATACCGTAAAATCGTCTTTGATTCTCTCGAATTATTCTATCCGTACCGATATGCTTTTATCGGACGTAGGTAATTTCCCGATATGGAACGCAGATTTTTTCAAGCGCGACAGTCGGCTGTTGGATAGTTTTTCGCGGCACGCGCACATTCTCGACTTCGATATGCTTCGGCTCGGCAAAACAATGCTCGAACACAACCCGAACGCAACGGCTTTCGGCTTCGGCGTGTACGTGATTTCGGAAATAGACAAGGAACGTAAGAATACTCCCGAACTCGCCGAAATCAAGCGCGACGATAAAAAATGCAATCAGAAAAACGACCTTTTCAACGTCCTTGTAAAAATGAGCCGCCATGCGTGCGTTGTAGCGAATCGGGTATTCGTGAAAATTTTCGCCGACCTGCAACGCCCCGAATCGCTCGGTGCAGACGCGCGCGAACTCGGCGAAGTGGTTTTTATCAAAGAGAAAAGCGATCCCGCGCTGACTTTGCCGTTTTTTGCGCCGTTCTATTTCTTCGAGCTTCTGTTTTTGTGGGCGAAATCGAAGTTTGACGGCGCGTATCTCAATCACCGATACACCCGCGGCGATTATACGCTTTTGCCGTATCTTTTAAAATGCGTGTACGCGAAAATGTTTCATTTGAATCAAAGAACGTATAACACGTTCGGGCGGCAAACAATGCTTCTCGAAGTAGAAAGCGGAAGAATGGACGGCTTAGCCGATAAGAAGAAATATTATCGGCAGTTTAAAAAGATTTGGTCGGGAAGATATGCCACCGACTGCCTTTCGGCGATTTTCACCGATCGTGCCGAAGTGAATACGATCGGCATTGACGATATGAAAACGTATCATACCATTATCGCCACCAACGACGAATTGAAATTGCAGAACAGCCACTTTCAAGCGGAAATCAGCAAAATCACGAATGCAGAAAAAATGGAAAAAGCAAAGGCATAGAAAAAGGCGGGGCGTTACGCTCCGTCTTTCACTTTGTACTTTGCTTTGTGCGGTTTGTACTTTTTTGAAAATCTTCGGCGGTATTCCTCGCACGGGCGATTGTCGCAAGATTTTTCCGCGTGCGGACAATGATTTAAACAAAATTCAAGCTTCGTCAATAATACTTCTCCTTTAATGGTGAATTTCGATTTACACCATTTAGAAATGGTTTTTAACGTTGTACACCATTTCGCCCCGTATTTCTATGTTTCGGGGCACATTTCGGGCAGTAGCAATTCCGATAGTTTTTTGCGACCGCCCACCCGTGTTCCCGTGCGCTCGATACGGAAATAAATTCCGTTTGATAATTACAATCGTCGCAACGGAAGCCGTAGCCTTTCAGTACATAAAACATTATAATTTACCTCACTCGAATTTCGTCAAATCGAACTCGTATTCGGGATAAACGCAATACCCGCTCGCGGCATAATTCCCCGTAGGTTTCGCGATTTTATTTTCCGTGAGAAATTGCTCGATATTCGGCAGATTGTTCGTGTCTACAAAATTTATATTCGGCTTGTTTTTACTTAAATTCGCCGCTATATTTACCGTAATTCTTGCTACGGGTACGCCGTCTTCGTCTATCATTTGCGCGGCAAGGCGTTTATTGTTTTTGTATGTATTCGCTTTTAAAGTAACTTTATATTCTTCGTTGTAATGTCTGAAAATGTATTTTTGCATAATTTACCTCGTTTTAATCTCTTTCGGTTTCTGCGTAGCACCACGAACGCGGCGGGCGGGTTATAACGTAGTGGCACACCGTATCATAAGTATCGCAATACCCGCCGTGATATAACGCGTATTCTTCCTCGTCGGGCGAGAGAATAACCGAACCGTGTCTACAACCTATACAGTATTGAAATTTATCGGGGCAGGGTTTGTAAAAATCGGATAATTCTTTCGGCTTATCGTAAACTTTTAAATTTGTTATGTGCATTTCGGAAACGTCTTTATAGTCTTTGCCGCTGTATTCCCGTATTTCTTCTTCGGAAACGCAAGCAACTTTCGGCAAATGGGCGGGTATGCCCATACAAATACGCCATTCGGTAATTCTGTCGCATATCCATTCGTTTACCACTTTGTGCCGTCCGTTTGCGCCGCATTCATAAGTCAGAACTTTGAACGGTAATTCGCATTTCGGCGGCTTTAACCGTAATTCCGCCGTTTTTAACCCCGCTTCGATATTGTGGTTATGCTCTGCTCTGATTGACATTAAAATTTCTTTCATTGATTTCACCTTTCCCATTTGTATTTGTCGATTTCTTTGATATGCTCGATACTCGGATATTGTTTTTTCAGCTTCTCGAAGCGTTTCAGCGCGGCGGCGCGTTCCTTGCCCGAATAGGTTTCTTCTAATGTGATTTCGGGCGAGATTCCGCTTTCTTCGTATATCTTCGATACGCTCACGGTATACCATTTTTGATTGTGATATGGGTCTATCGTGCGTTTCACTTTTAATTGCAGATGATACGCCGCCGAACAAAGGGCTTGCGCACGTTCGTACAACGTTTTTCGGTACGCTTTCAGCACTTCGATATATTTCTGCATTTCGGCGATTTCCCGCACGGCGCGTCGATCTTCTGCCGTGATTCGGCGCATATTGTCGATACAGTCCGCGCGCGTGTGGTAAATATCTACGCGCTCGTTCGCTTCTTTTGCGGGGCTTCCGTATCGGCTGAAAAATTCGTCAAGGTTGCTCATTTCGTTCCGTCCTTTTCAATTTCGAGTACTTCCATTTTAAACGGAGCTTTGCCGCCGCAAATTTTCAGCCACCCGCGCCGATCCCGTTCCGCTTCTTCTTTCGTGTCGTACAATGTGCCGTACTTCTTTTTCCCGTTTTGTAAAGTTACTTCTAATACGTATTTCTTCATTTTCTCGTTTCCTTTCCGCGGGAATTATGCCGCCCGCGGTCGGCGTTCCTTTTTTATTAGTAGCGTTTATATTGCGCTTTCAGCTCGATTTCCTGTATCGGGTATAACGTGCCTTTTTCGCGGTTTATCGGCTGAACGACTTCGCAAATCGCCTTGCTTTCATAATCGATATACGCGATATTTTCAAAGCCTTCGGTTTCTACGATAATATAATTGCTTTCGTCGAGAATTTCAAGGGTATCGGCGAACAGATCGCCGCGCTGCGCTCTGTTCGCGAGATACGGGCGCAAATTATCGATTGCGCGTTTGTCAAGTTCTGTTGCGGCGTGCGGTTTCGTTTTTAAAAATTCGATTGATAACATTTTTATTTCCTTTCCGCAGGACTTCTGCCGCCTGCGGTCGGCGTTCTCATTCGGTTATTTTATGCTTTTCGTCAGTTCCGCGATTTTTTCAATCAGCATTTCTTCCGTTGCGTTGGGGTTGGCTTCCGTATATTTTTTCAGTCTGATTTGAATCAATCGGCTTCGAAGCGCTTCGCCTGCGCTTTGTTCCATACATATCTGATAGCCGTATAACGCTTTTTTCATATTCCCGTTTTCGTCAAGTTCCGCATAGGGAATCGTTCCGTAAAATTCGCCGTTTTTGTAAAATTCGGTCAATTTTTCGCTTTTGTCTTTTATCAGAACGAATTTTTCATCATCTAAAATTACGCATTTCGTTAAAACTTCCATTTTTCTTTTGCTCCTTTGTTTTTTCTTGCGGGAACGGCTTACGCCGCCCCCGTGATTCGTTTTGTTTCGTCCTTGCGCTCTCTGATTTTCTCACTTCCGTACTGGTCGCGGATTTCGTCCATCGTCAATTTGTGTTTGTTTTTCTTCGGCTCTTCGTCCGTCCACGCCCACGCCCGCTTTTTCGAGCAGTAGAAGAAACCGAGGTTTTTCAACTCGTCTTTGCATTCGTACGCGTTGAACGCCCACAACCAACACCCGCAAAGCTCTAAATCGATATTGAAGCCCATAACGGCATTGATTATATCGCGGAAACGGTCGGGCGCGTCGGCGGTCGCGGTTTCGCTCGTGTACGTTTCGCCCGTTGCGCTTTTGTGCGTATTCCATACCCGCGCCTTTAAATCGTTGTACTCGGCATTGATTTTTTGCATATCTTCCACGCGCCCGCCGTGGTCGGGGTGGTGTTCCATTGCTAATTTTTTGTATTGGCTGTAAAGTTCTTCTTTGCTCGTTACGTTCTTGAAAAATTCGTATTTCATTCGAGTATACCTCATTAAAAAATTTTTTTCGGCTCTGCGCCCTGTTTTCGCTTGCGTTTTATTTTCCGCTATGCTATAATTGAAAGGTATTCAGGAAGCAGGGGCGGCAGGTTTGCCCCTGTTCCGTGGTAGCCGTTCGGGGGAACGTTGGAAACTTTAACCCCGTTCGGCTTTGCTTTAATTCCTACGTCGTTAAACTTATCGGGTTATAAATTCGATAAGTTTAACGATTTTTTCATCTGTCCAGCCTTGCGAACGCAAGTACTGAATCAAGCGAAAAATTTCGCCGCCTGTCATTTCGTCCATTTTCCTTTTACCTGCCTTTTTTATATTCACGGCTTGCGCCGTGTCGACCTGATTTCCCGACGACCGAGAACGGAACCCGTTCCATTTTCGGGAGCCTCGCGGGGTTTGGTTCCGCTTGGCTCCGTTGTTCGGTGGTTTTGTTCCACTTCCGATCGCCTCAAAATCACAAGACTACGCCGCACGGGCGGGAACCTTTACTTTTCGTAGAAAAGCGCGGCACGCGGGTTCCCACCTTGTAACAAATCTATTCTTTTCGGCAGAAAAGCGCGGTACGCGGATTTGACAAGGTGAGTGCGCCGTAGTAAGGTGATACAGAGGCAGGCACAGGAAGGGGAACAGCCGAACGCCCTTAGGAGACAAGTGAAACCTAAGGGGCAAGACCCCTTTTCTGATTTAAGCCGTATAAAGAAAAGCACGCTTTTCTCGCGGCAAGATTGCAAGCGGTTTAGCGTGAAATCGCCGCGCTTGCGGCGATTTCAAAGGAAGTTTAATTTTAGCAATATAGCAAAATAACGTGGCTTACACGATTTAAGGGGGGGTACCCGTTTATGAAGAAAGGATCGAAATACATTACAAGAACGCAAAGACTTATGCTCGAAGATTGTTTCAATGCGAAACTGTCAAAGAAAAAAATCGCGCAGAAAATAGGTATGTCGCTATCTACCGTGTACCGTGAATTAGAGCGCGGAAAATGCACAAAACGTAGAAAAAAATACGACTGTTACGGCTCTTGCGGTTATGACGAATTTATATCGTATAGCGCTGATTTGGCGGAAGAACGGGCAAAACTTGAAATGACGAAAAAAGGCGCACCGATTAAACTCGGGAAAGATTTCACTTTCGCCGAATACGTTGAAAAACGCGTTATAAAAGATAAAATTTCGCCTTGCGTTCTTATCGGCGAAATGAAAAAATCGGGAAAATTTCAAACGGACGTCAGCAAAAGCACGTTGTACCGATACATTTCGCGCGGGTTCTTTTTGCATTTGCGTATGAAACATTTGCCATGCTACAAAAAGAAAAAGCATTACAGAAAAACAACCATTCAACGTGCCCCGCGCGGTACTTCCATTGAAAAACGACCGATTTGTATTCTTCAAAGAAAAATTTTCGGGCATTGGGAAATGGACTGCGTTGTGGGGTGTTCCTTGCCCACGTTGTTGGTGCTTTCCGAACGGAAAACAAGAAAAGAAATTATTATTCGTATTCCCGACAAAACAACGAAAAGCGTTGTTCACGCGTTGAATACGTTAGAGAAAAACTACGGCAAACGTTTTTCAAAAATTTTTAGAAGTATTACGGTGGATAACGGCGTTGAATTTTCCGATTGTTCGGGTATGGAAGAATCTATATTCGGCGGTACTCGAACAATGTTGTATTATTGCCACCCGTATACTTCGTGCGAACGCGGAACAAACGAACGACTCAACCGAGATATACGGAAGATATTTCCGAAAGGTACAGACTTCGCAAAAGTAACGGATAAACAAGTAAAGCGTTGCGAAGATTGGGTCAATCATTACCCGCGGGAAATATTCGATTTCGGTAATTCCGCCGAACGTTTTGAAGAAGAGTTAGCGAAAATCGCTTAAAGGATATTGTCTCGAAACAGAAAATAAGCCGCCCTTTCGGACGGCTTTTCGACGTTTTATTTATCTTTGATTTTTCTTCCGATTTTTTGCCTTAAAACAATTTTCGGGATAGGTCTTACTACCTATCCCGCTCTATTTTAGCATATTTCTTGAATTTTTTTTAAGTTTTTTTCATTCTTTCGCAAAATTTACTTGACAATACGCAATTTTTTTCAAATGTTTTTTGCGTTACGCTTTCGCAACGACTTTTACGCCGGGGCCCATCGTGGAGGCGAGCACTGCGCTCTTCACGTACGTACCCTTTGCGCTGGCGGGTTTCGCCTTGATGATCGCGTCCATAAGCGCGGTGAAGTTTTCGGTAAGCTTTTCTTTGCCGAAGCTCTTCTTGCCGATGGGGCAGTGAATGATAGCCGTCTTATCGAGACGATATTCCACTTTACCTGCTTTCACTTCTTTGATTGCTTTTTCCACGTCCATCGTAACGGTGCCGGACTTGGGGTTAGGCATCAAGCCTTTAGGACCGAGCACACGACCGATTCTACCAACCATACCCATCATATCGGGAGTGGTGATCATTACGTCGAAATCGAACCAGTTTTCGTTCTGGATTTTCGCGATGAGCTCTTCCGCGCCGACGTAATCCGCGCCCGCAGCCGCAGCCGCGTCCGCTTTCGCGCCTTTCGCGATAACGAGCACTTTCTTCGTTTTGCCGGTGCCGTGGGGAAGAACGAGCACGCCGCGAACCTGCTGATCCGCCTGACGGGGATCTACGCCCAAACGAACGTGAAGTTCGATGGTTTCGTCGAATTTCGCTTTCGCGGTGTCAAGCACGATGCCCACAGCTTCGGATGCTTCGTAGGTTTTGGTAAGATCAAACGCTTTTACGCTGTCAGAATAATTTTTTCCGTGTTTCATAATTGCCGTTCTCCTTTATTCCTCAACCGTTACGCCCATGCTGCGCGCGGTACCCGCAACCATGCTCATCGCGCTTTCAAGCGACGTGCAGTTTAAATCGGGCATCTTCATTTTCGCGATTTCTTCCACCTGCGCTTTGGTGAGCTTGCCCACTTTTACGCTGTTGGGTTTCGCGCTTGCCGTTTCCAGCCCCAGCGCCTTCTTGATAAGAACGGGTGCGGGCGGAGTTTTCAGGACGAACGTGAACGAACGATCCTGATAAATCGTAACGACGACGGGAATGATCAACCCCGCTTTATCGGCGGTCTGAGCGTTGAATTCCTTCGTGAATCCGGGCAGGTTGATACCGAAGGGACCAAGGGTGGAGCCTACGGGGGGAGCCGGAGTTGCTTTTCCTGCGGGAAGCTGTAATTTTACAACCGCAGTGATTTTCTTTGCCATAACTGTATCCTCCTACGTGGTGATAACAAGGCGGGCTTGAGATTTTTTATCCGCCTTTCCCACTGATTTGACATAATTGAATAGTTGCAAGCGCGCGCTGTTTCCGCGAAAAAAAGATTACTTGTTCTCTTCGCCGTTTTCTTCCGTTTCCTCGTATTCGGGGGTTTCGGGAATGGGCGCGTCGATGCGCTTGATCTGTATATATTCCACCTCGACGTCGGTATCGCGGTTGAACATCTTTGTGGTAACTTTCGCTTTCTGCGTGGCGTCGGAAAGTTCTTTGACGGTGCCGATGAAGCCTTTGAGCGGACCTTCTTCGATGGAAACGGAATCGCCCACTTTGAAATCGGCGTCCGATACAAACTCTTCAAGGCGCATTTTGCGCACTTCTTCCGCTTTCATGGGAATGGGGCGCCCCTGCGGGCCGCAGAACCCCGTAACGCCGCGCGTGCTGGTTACGTAGTACCAGATCTGGTTGGTGTAAATCATTTTGATGAACACATAGCAGGGCAGAAGCTTGCGCTCCACCACTTTACGCTTGCCGTTCTTCTCCTCGATTACCTGCTCCATGGGAATTTTAAGATCGGTGATGTAATCGCCGAGGTTGTTGTTCTCGATGAGCTTTTCCAAAGAGTCCTTCACCATCGCTTCGTAGCCCGAATACGTGTGAAGAATATACCATTTAGGTTGTTCCTGCATCTCCATACCGGGTACTCCTTACTTACGAACGAGAAGTTTTAAAAGTAAATTGAGAAGAGCGTCTACGCCCGTAGTAACCGCGAGAAACGCGAATACGATCACCATTACCACGCCCGTGGTTTTTACAACGGTGGAAAATTTGGGCCAGGTTACCCTCTTCAGTTCGGAAAATACCTCTCTGAACTTCGCGCCGACGCGACGGAAGAAACCGGGTTTTTTCTCTTTTGCTTTGTTTGCGTTTGCCATAACGTACCTCTGTATTGCGGGCGCCTGCCGTTTTTTCGCGGATTTCACGCGACGGGAACGCCTGTATAGTAGTATTTCCGCCAAAACGTCCCGCCGCGGCCGATATGGCGGCAGAGAAAAGCGGAAAGGCGAAGCGCACCGGCTTATTTCGCTTCTTTATGCTCGGTGTGTTTCTTGCAGAACGGGCAGTATTTGTTCAGAGTCAATCTGTCGGGATCGTTCTTCTTATTCTTAATACTGTCGTAATTTCTGTGTTTGCATTCCGTGCATTCAAACGTGATTTTGGCTCTTGCCGTTTTGGTTGCCATATCGAAACTCCATACAAAAAAATTACACCCTCTCTCAAGGTGCGCAAATACATTTTAGCATATTAAAGACGGCTTGTCAACTCTTTTTCGCGCCATTTTTTCGAAATAACGGAATTTTTTTCGTCGATACGGCAGAAAAGAAACTTTATTTTAACAGACCGTCCGATACGCAAGCCGTTTCGTTTTTCGCCGGAAAGCGGCAACGCCTTCTCCCGAGGGGAGAAGGCTTGTTTCGTCGCTTTGTTTTTTCACTTCGCAAGCGCTTCGGCAAGCGCCGACAGTTGCGCTTCGTTTTCCGCGTTCATCGCCGAACGGACGGTTACCGTCGGCTGTGCAAACGTGATTTCTTTCGAATTTTCAAGCATTTGCTTCATCGTTTTCGCCGCCACGGGCGCCCACGAACCGTTTTCGATAACGCCCACCGTGCGCCGGCGGAAATTCCGCTCGGTAAGGTGTTCGACGAACGTGCGCATAAACGGGAACACGTCGCCGTTATACGTGGGCGAAGCCAGCACGATTTTCGTGTAGCGGAACGCGTCCGCCACCGCTTCCGCCATATCGTCCCGCGCGAGATCGACGAGTTTCACCGCGGGGCAACCCAGTCCGCGCAGTTTTTCCGCAAGCGTTTCCGCCGCTTTTTTCGTGTTGCCGTACACGGACGCATACGCCACGAGAACGCCTTCCGTTTCCGCCGCGTACGACGACCACGTATCGTAAAGGCCGAGATAGTAGCCGAGGTTTCCCGTAAGGACGGGACCGTGCAGCGGGCAGATCGTGCGGATATCGAGCACGGCTGCCTTTTTTAAAAGCGCCTGCACCTGCGCGCCGTATTTGCCGACGATGCCTATGTAATAGCGACGCGCTTCGTCCGCCCATGCTTCGTCGGAATCGAGCGCGCCGAACTTGCCGAAACCGTCGGCGGAAAACAGGATTTTATCTTTATCTTCGTACGTTACGATGACTTCCGGCCAGTGCACCATGGGCGCGGCGACGAAATGCAGCGTGCGCGCGCCGAGCGCAAGCGTATCGCCCTCGCCCACAACCAGCCGGCGATCTTCGTACTGCGTGCCGAAAAACTGCCCCATCATGGCAAACGCCTTCGCCGAAGCGACGATTTGCGCGCTTGGATAAGTTTCCATGAACACGGCGACGTTTGCGGAGTGATCGGGCTCCATGTGCTGCACGACGAGATAATCGGGCTGTCTGCCGCCCAGAACGCGTTGCAGATTTTCCAGCCATTCGCCCGCGAAATGCGCGTCCACCGTATCCATCACGGCGATTTTTTCGTCTTTGACGACGTAGGAATTATAACTCATGCCGTGCGGCACTTTGTACTGACCTTCGAATAAATCCACCCGATGATCGTTCACGCCCACGTATTCGATTTCGTCCGCGATAAACATTTCCGCCGCCTCCGTTTCAGTTCTTCCACAAGCCGTGAAGATTGCAGTATGCGTATGCCGCTTCCGCCTCGTCGCCTTCGGCAAGCGCGAACGTTACTTCGGGCTTTTCGCCGGGCGCAAGACACTTGCGCTGGTTGCCCTGCTTCGTCTGCAGCGAAATCCATTCGATATAGTGCTTTTCTTCCATCGGGTGCGTTACGCTGCCCACGGAAACGGTTACGAGATTGCCGTTTTTATGCACTACGGGTACGTGCTTTTCTTTCGCCGCATCGGTTACGCCCGCTTCCAGCCGCTGCATTTTTTCGCCGCAGCAATTTACGGGCACGCCGCTTTCTTTTACGAACGCCACGATGTTTCCGCAATGTTTGCAAATATAAAATTTCTGTTCCATTTTTTCTTATCCTCGCTTGTAATTTTTTCTCTTTGAGAAACTCTTTCCGTTTATCGCGTTTCTCTTAGAATTATTCTAATTCAAAATTTAAAATTTGTCAAGCGAAACGAAGAGAAAAAACGAAAATTTTCGGTAAAATTATTTTTTGCTTTTTGCAGAAGAACGCGCCGGGCGGGATTTTGCTGCGCCGCCGCCCCGTACGTTGCAGGAAAAACCGACCGATTCCGCCGCCCCGGCAACGCGCCCGACGGTGAGATCGTCCTTTTTGCGGCTGCGCAGCGCGGGCACGGGCGAAGCTTTCTTCTGAAAGCGATAATCGGCGCCGTAGAGAGAAACGTGCTTTTCGATGACTTTGTGCGAAGGCGCGTTTTCGACGTTTTTGTTGGTAAGGCGCTGGAAGCGGAAGAAATCGGCGTTTTTATCCAGCTCGTCCACGTTTTTATAATCGTTCCGCACGGAAGTGTACTGCGCCGTGGACGAAAGGATTCCGCGCACGTAATCGATATTTTCGTGCAAGGACAGCGGCTGAGGAAATTCGCCGCTTTTCAGAACCTGCTGCCAATCCTTATGCTCGTACTTGCGCAGCAACTCCGCCGCCTTATGCAGATGCGCGATTTCGAATCCGAAATATTCTTCCCAGAGTTTTTTAAGATACGCGTCGGATTCCGTCATATAGCACGAATAATAGAGGTAACACTCGGCGTATTCGTGGCACAGAAGCATTTCAAGCCACGTGGCATCGGGATCGTTCAGCGATTCGTACTGCGTAACGTGTTCCTCTTCCACCAGCGCGATTTCCTGATACAAACGGCGCGCGAGCTCGGTTTTCGCGAAAGTCGCCACGTTCATATAATAATTCATCGTCTGCTGTTCGGCGGCGGTGATGATCATCGCCGAAAGCACCGTGAACGGCTCGGCGGTTTTTACGTTAATCGGCGTGCGAACGTTGTCTTTCGGGTAGCGGTGGTGCGATACCGTGGGGCGCCCCGGCATGATTTCCGTGTACTTGCCCACCAGATTTTCCGCGTGGATTTTCTGTTCCATTTCCAGCAGATCGGCATAGCGGTAGAGATGATCGAAATCTTCGAGCAGCGCGAAATCGAGCGCTTTTTTTACGTTGCAGTCCTCCGCGCGCGCCGCAAGTTCCGCCGTTAAATCCACCGCCAGCTGTTCGTAGCCGATGGTGTGTTCGAGCACGCTTTCGTTTTTCGGTTTGAGAAGCGAAAGTTTTAATTGCTGCTGCTTTTCCGCCTCGCGGCAAAGCGCCAGATCGCGCCTAAGTTCGTCGTTATCCGTATGCCGCGCGAACTGATGCGAAAACCAGTTCGCTTCGAATTCGGTGCCGTTCATCAGAATCACGCGCGTTTTCGAATAGGGCGAAATTTCGTTTTTATCGTAGGCTTTGGGATAAAGGCGCTTCCAGTCCTGCAGCTGGTCTTCAAGCTTCATCGGTTTTTCGTTAAAAGGGTTCATGTTTGTTTCTCCTTTCCCGCCCCCGCGGGCCGATTTTTTATCGGATAAAACAAATCTTCCCTTTTTTTCAGCGGTTTATACCCCCGCCCGGCGCTTTTTTACGATATTGCCTTCGGCTTTGAAAATGCAGTTTTCTTCCACCGTGCCGCGCACGCGCGAAAGCGGGTACACCGTGGCGTTTCTGCCGATAATCGTGCCCGGATTGAGTACGGCGTTGCAGCCGATTTCCGCGAAATCGCCCACGAACGCGCCCGTTTTTTTCAAGCCCGTCTGCATTGTTTCCTCTCCGCGTTTCATCGCCACGGGCGTTTTATCGGATTTGACGTTGGAGGTAACCGCGCCCGCGCCGAGATGCGATTTGTACCCCAGCACGGAATCGCCCACGTAGTTGAAATGCGGTACCTGCGCGCCGTCGAACAGCACCGCGTTTTTCAGCTCCGCGGAATTGCCCACCACGCAGTTTTTGCCCACCAGCGCGGCGCCGCGGATAAACGCGCAATGTCTGACTTCGGAATTTTCGCCCACGATACACGGCGCGCCGAGATACGCCGTGGGCGCGATTTTCGCGCTTTTGTGCACCCATACCCCCGCCGAAACTTCGGCGTATTCGTTTTTATCCAGCTCGCCTCCTATCCGCAGAATTTCCTCTTTCAGCCCCGCCAGCGCCTGCCACGGGTATTCGAATTTTGCTAAATATCCGCCCGCGGCGCTTTTCGTTAAATCGAACAGTTCGTTTGTTTTATACATAATTTTTCTTTCTCCTGCTTTTATTATATGCAGTTTTTGCCGCTTTGTCAAGCGAAGCGGCTATTTATAGCCTTTTATGTGCAAAAAAAGCGGCTTGCCGCGAAGCAAACCGCCGATTATATCCGTTTTTATTTCACTTCGGTAATATGCCATACCCAGGCTTCGTAATCGCCGCCGCGGGGCAGGAGCACGCCGCGGGAAGCAAGCACGCCGCCGCTTGCCGTAACGCCCAGCTCTTCAATGAAATACGTCTTTTCCTTATCCAGCCCGGTGAGGAATACGGGCGCCGCGATTTCGTTGGGCGAAGCCTTGATTCTTTCCATCGCCACGTAGGCGCGCGATTTATCTTTCGCTACGAGCATTTCGCAGAAATAGTTGCTTGTAAACGGACTGGAAAGACGGTACAGATCTCCGTCAAGCACAAGGTCCTGTATTTTCGCGTAGTTTTCCACCTGCGCTTTCGCCTGTTTCTTTTCCTCTTCGCTCATCGCAGAAAGGTTGAGTTCGTACCCCGTAGCGCCGAGAGAAGCGATGACGCCGCGCGTATTGAACGGCGTGATTCTGCCCGTCTGATGGTTGGGGCATACGGATACGTGGCAGCTCATCGCCGAAAGCGGATAGCACATGGAAGTGCCCCACTGAATTTTGGCGCGTTCGAAGCCGTCGGTATCGTCGCTCGTCCAGATTTGCGGGCAATAATACAGCATGCCGGCGTCGAATCTGCCGCCGCCGCCCGCGCAGCCCTCTATCATTACGTTGGGGAAAGCCGCGGTAAGCCGCGTTGCGAGGTCGTATACGCCTAAAATATAACGGTGCGAATATTCGCCCTGCCGATCGGCGGGAAGCCACTGCGAGAAATATTCGGAAAAGTTTCTGTTCATATCCCACTTGATATAGGAAATATCGTGCTTTTCAAGCAGCGCGGAAATCATGGAATAAACGCAGTCCACCACTTCTTTCTTCGAAAAATCAAGCGTGAGCTGATTTCTCGAACGGGTGGGCGTTTCGCCCGGTTTGATCGCCGCGTATTCGGGATGCGCACGGAACAAGTCGCTGTTTTCGTTCACCATTTCCGGTTCGAACCACAGACCGAACTTCAAGCCCTTTTCTTTGCAGTAATTGATAATGGTATCCAAGCCGCCTTTCAGCTTCTTTTCGTTGACGAACCAGTCGCCCAGCCCCTTGTCGTCTAAATTGCGCGCGCCGAACCAGCCGTCGTCAAGCACGAACATATCCAGCCCGAGATTCGCCGCTTCGTCGATGATCGGGAACAGCTTTTCGTTATCGAAATCGAAATACGTGGCTTCCCAGTTGTTGATGAGCACGGGGCGCTTCGCGTAGACGAACGCGGGATTGATGACGTACATGCGCAGGAAATCGGCGTGCGCGCGGGACATGCCGCCCAAGCCCTCGCCGCTGTAAGAAAGCGCCGCCTGCGGCGTTTCGAACGATTCGCCCGCGGAAAGTTTCCACGAGAAATTAAAATCGGACACGCCGCCCTGAATACGCAGAGGCACGTAGTTCGTGCGTTCGGCGGTGATGGAAAACGAGCCGCTGTAAATCAGCTGCACGCCGTAACATTCGCCGGAAGTTTCGGTACATTCGCCCTTTAAAATACCCATGAACGGGTTGGTTACGTGCGAAGAAGCGCCGCGGAGCGTGGAAAGCTTCGTGATACCGTGCGCGATGGGCGCCACTTCGGGGATGCGTTCCTGCGCCCAGTTGCCGCCGAGGCGAAGCGAAGAATAATTTTCGCCTTCCAGCCGCGGCAAATCGAGGCAGAACGAATACGCGCGCCCGATCTCCAGCGATTCTTCGCCGATATTTCTTATTTCGAGATTTCTCACGATGACGTCGGCATCGGCGTACACCGTGTAGTACAATACCACTTCCACCGCGGCGGAATCGTCTTTCAGCGTGATTTCCAGCGTTTCCGCGCCGTCCGCGCTGCCCGTTTTCGCGTTAGCGCCGCGGGCGTGCGGCATGTTTTTAAGTTCGTGCGCGCCTTTTACGATTTTGTGCGACGCGTATTTAAGGCGGGACATCGAAGCGCCGTCCTTCCGCGTATACAGCACGGTGGGTTCGCGGAAATCGCCGTGCCCGAAAAATCCGCATTCGGAAGGCAGCGAATTATAGCTTAAATCTTTGTTGATTTCGTTTTCGCCGGGAACGCCGTTCGCGCCGACGGTTTTCGTGAGATAATCCAGATCGCTTTCCTTGATTTTCGCGCCGAAATGCAGGTTTTGCAGCATGCCGATTTTATTTACGTACATGGCGTACGAATAATTTTTGCCGCCGAGCAGGAAGGCTTTGAGCGCCGCGTTGTAAACTATCATATTTCTATTTCTCCGTCTTTGATATTTCGCCTCGGCGCTTAAAAACGCACGGGCAAAACGGAAACGAAGTCGTTTCCGTCCGACTAAGGCTATTGTAACAAATCCGTTTGTTTTTGTCAACGGTTTTGATCGATTTTTTCAACGTTTTGTGAAGTTGAACTTGAAAATTTTCATACTTTAATTTTTGCCGGAATCCGTTTACTTATCTTCTTCGATATAGTGGCTTCTGAAAAATTCCGCGTCGGTAATCAGCACATAGAACACTCTGCCGTAATTCACGCTGTTTACGATTCTGCCGTGATCGAACACCTGCCTGTACGAGCCGTCTTTCGTTGCGAAATGGAACTGCACGTAATCGTTGCAGACGTCTCTTTGCGAATCGATCTGTTCCCAGATGCTTGCCTCCACGCGTTCGCGTTCGTCCGCGCGGATAAGGTTTCTAAAACGCCCGCCGCAGAAATTCATGAATTCTTCCTGCGTTTCGCACCCCGCCAGCCGCACCATCTCGTTGTTGGCGTACAGCATCGTATCGTCGTTTTTATCCGCCTTATAAATGAGAAACGCGCCGGGCAGATTTTCCGATACCTCATGCAGAGCGAAGCCCAGTTTGGAACGCGTTTCCGGACGAAGCGATTCGTTATAGGCGAAACAGTTGTGCTTGCCGCGCAGCTTCGCCTCGTACAGCGCCACGTCGCTTTTGCTTGCCAGCTCCGAAGCGTTTTTCGCCTGCAACGGGTATTCGGCATAGCCCATGGAAACGGTATAATTATATTTCTTTCCGCCATGCGTAAACGTCCGCTTTGCCTGCGTGAAACGCCGCAATTCCTCCTCGGCTTCCGCGCCCGTGCGCCCTTTTAACACAACGCTGAATTCGTCGCCTCCGTGCCTGCAGATAATCGAATTTTCGGGAAACGCGGTTACAAGCTCGCCGGCAAGATGTTTCAGCGCGCCGTCGCCGATGCCGTGCCCGTACAAATCGTTCACAATTTTAAAATCGTCTACGTCCAGCACCGCTTCCACGCACGGTTCTCCCGGAAATTCGCGCAGATATTTCGTAAGCAGCGTTTCGTAGCCCGCACGGTTTAAAAGCCCCGTAAGCATGTCGGTGCCGGCAAGATTTTTATATCTGTACGTTTTCTGCGCCAACTGCAGAACAAGAAACAGAAGCGCCGCCGCAGACAGTACCAGCATGCCGCCCACCAACGCAACCGCCAGCTCGTTACCGACCGAATATTGCCCGTCGACGAGCGACACGCCCAGCGTCCATTTATTGCCGCCGAGGATAAAAGAAGACGTCTGCGGCGAAACGGGCGCCGTTTCCGAAGCGTACACCGTTGCGCAAGCTTCGTAGCCGTCGATCACCGATTCGCAAATCAGCTCGAAATTATACCCGAAAGTTTTCAGCGTAACAACGGAATTTTCAAAAATTTCCGGTACGCGGACAATCGCGATGGCGAACCCCCAGAAATTCTCCGCCGAAGGCGCTTCGTCGCCCGTAGTAAGATACACGGGTTTTCTGATGGCGACGCCCTTTCCGCCCTGCGCGAGATTGAACGGTCCCTGTATAATCAGTTTATCGTTATCGCGCGCATAGCGGCAGATAAAGCCGCGGTCTTTATCGTTGATTAAATCGATCATGCCCTCTTCGTTGTCTTCCAGAGGATAAATGCGGCTTACCACACCGCCCGGCGCCAGCTGCAGGCACCGGATGAACGATTTGCCGTAATATTCCGACTGACTATCCGTCATCAGATTGTCGGCGATTTTTTCAAAGGAGTTTACGTTGCCGCGTTCGCTGATAATAACCTGTTCCAGCGTCGTTACCAAAGAAACGCCCTTGTTCAGTTCGCCGTGCATGCGCTCGGAACAGGTTTCGGCGTTCATACGCTCCAGCTTCTCCGCATGTTTTTCGTTTTCAACGCGCACGCCCCGCACCAGCGCCGCAACGAAAATCGCCCCGATGATCAACGCCAGCAGAGGCAGCCAAACTGCTATTTTTAATTTTTTGATTCGGGATTCTTTCATATTCCGCGTTCCTCGACATAGAAAAATGAAACAGAATAAATTCGGATAGAAGCGGAGAAAGCACCCCCCCCCCGAAAAAATACCGTTCCGGCGAGAGAAAGTTCCGTCCGCCCGGAGGATATAAGTATCGTTATTATAGCACCGCGCCCGAAAAATTGCAATCGAAACGGCGCGATGTACGTATAAATTTTTTTGATTTTCCGTTGTTTCAGCCGCAGTACGCGGTTATCTGATTTCTCCGTTTGCGTCTTTCACCAGCAAATCTTTGATATCCAGCAGACATTCCAGAAGCAGCGGATTGAATTTGCCGCACTCGCCGTTCAGAATCATTTTCAACGCTTCGTCGGAAGAATACGCGGCTTTGTAAACGCGCTTCGCCGTGAGGGCGTCGTATACGTCCGCCAGCGAAACCACCTGCGCCGCGATGGGTATTTCCTCCCCTTTCAAGCCTTTCGGGTAGCCCTTGCCGTCGTACTTTTCGTGGTGATACAAACAAATCTGATACGCGTATTTCACCAGCGGTTCGTTATGATATTCGTGAATATTCATTACGATTTCCGCGCCGAGAACGGTGTGTTTTTTCACTTCTTCGAATTCTTCGGGGGTAAGTTTGCCGGGTTTGTTTAAAATATCGCGGTTGATTTCCACCTTGCCTATATCGTGCAGCGCGGAAGCCGTGGCAATGAGATACACGTCCTTTTTCGTCAGCGCGTAACGATCGGTTTTATCCATCAGCTTCGCAAGCAGCAGCTCGGTGATGATATTGATGTTGGTGATATGTTCGCGCCCCATCCCCGAACGGAATTCGGTTACCTGACTTAAAATGTCCACGAGGATATGACTGTTCTTTTCCTTTTCGAGCATTTCGTCCAAAACGGCGGAAATCAGCCGTCGCTGCTTTTCGTGCAGGTTGATCGTGTTGGAAACCCGACGGTATACCACTTTGGCGTCGAACGGGCGAGCGATGAAATCGGATACGCCCATTTCGTATGCGCGGCGGAGGGCGCCGGGAGATTCTTCGTCCGTAACGGCGATGACGGGGATGTCTTCGATATAATGGTTATCCGCCATATATTTCAGCACCGTAAAACCGTCGGCATCCGGCATCATGATATCGAGAAGCACAAGCGCTATGCCCGATCCGTATTCCGCCAGCGCTTCGACGCAGGCTTTGCCGTCGTCCGCTTCCAACACGTTGTATTCGTTGCCTAATATGGAAAAAAGTACGGAGCGGTCGGCTTCCGAATCGGCCGCAATCAGAACGCTTGCCTTGTTCTGCTCTTCCGAAATTTCCGCGCCGTTATCGGTAACGATCGCGTTCTTTTTGGTTTTCGCGCGATACAGCAGCCTGTCCGCGCGGTTTACCGCGTTCTCCACCGTTTCGTTGGCGCATACGGTGGCGCCGATGCTGGAAGTTAAATTGATTTCCGCATAACCCCGCATCACGATGTTGCTTACCCGTTGCAGAATATGATTGAGCACAGAATCGAAGCGATCGCTCTGCAAGCCCGGCATAACCAGCAGAAATTCATCGCCGCCGTAACGCACCAGTTTATCGTTCGTGCGTATATCCTTTTTCAACGCCGCCGCGAACGAAGAGAGAACGGCGTCGCCCGCAATGTGCCCGTATACGTCGTTGTACACCTTGAAATCATCCAGATCGATCATCGCGACGCCCGCCGCCGTAAACACGGAATTTTTCAGTTTTTCTTCGTAAAAGCGGCGGTTGTATACCCCCGTCAGCACGTCGGTATACGTCTTTTCGTAGTACCCGTTGAGGCGGGAGAGAAGCTTTTCTTCGCCCGAAAGGTCCAAAAACGCTTCCGAATCGAATTCGCGCAGCAATTCCATTACGCAGGGAACGCCGTCGATTTCCGCATATCGTGCGATTGCCTGATATACGCCGTCCTTCGAAAATTCCAGCTTTACCTCGTCTTTTTTGCTCTGATACGCGCGAGCCGAAATGCAGTTATCGCACGGACGCTGCGTGCCCCAGAACGAATAGCACGGGCAGTTGAGTTTTTCCGTATCTTCCCGCGTACATATCCCCCCGATTTCGTCTTTATGCAGAATCCGCACCACGTTGAATACCTTGCGGTAACAACGCATCTCTTCTTCGGCTTCCGCCATGGTAAGAACGCATTCTTTCTTCACGACTTCCTCCCCGCGTGTTCTCCCGCGCGTCAAAACAAACTCCGCAGGACTACGATGATCCGTTCTGCTGCTTTTTGCAGTATGCCGCTTGCAGTATGCCGCAAAATACCCGCACGACGAATCCTCCGGCGTACAACAAGCACGCGTTCGTCTGCGGGCGCCGGCATATATTTTTGAACGCGTTTTTCCCAGCGCGCGCCCGCGTACGAAAAAAACGATTGTTCGCCGATTTACAGGCAAACAACCGCGTTCGATTCGTCCGTCCGCCGCAGCGGATATTTCAGCATTATATTTATTATACTCTTACCTGAAAGATATTTCAAGGTAAATAACCTTGCGTAATACTTTTTTCACATAATTTTCACGGTTTTTTGTATAATTTTTTTTAAATTACGGGCGCATTGCCTATCGTTCCGCCCACAGTACAAATTTCCGCCGTCCCGTCGGAGAGCGTCAAATTCCGGGAGTTTTCTTTGTGCATGCCTCGCGCCATCGCCGCCGATATATACGGAAAAATGTTCAATTTGTAAAATGTTATTGTAAAATATAGTGCTTTTTAGCCGCTTTCGGACTTATTTGGTCGCCCTCGGATTGCGAATATTCGCCTACGTTGCTGTGTTACAAGGGTATACTTTATCGTTTCCCGATTTTGTATTCTTCGTGGAATGCCAAACGGCATTCAAATTATTAAATTGTATCAGACCGGACTACTTATTATCGGTCTTTTCGTACTCGGCTTTCAAAGATTCGTAGTTCTTTGTCTATCATTTGTTTGCTCCTTGTCTTAATCAATCGGTGCCTGATGCGCGCCCTTCATTTCTGCCTTTATAAAATTTGCCACTCCGTTACGGGTTACGTCCGAAAACGCGCAGGTGGCGTTAAGAGCATCTTCATAAGCCTGATTTTCAGTCGTTCCGCAATGTAACGACAAATGCGCCGACATAAAGCGTATAATCGTCATATACTCGTTCAGAACTTCCCTTCCGCGATCCGTAAGAACAATTTTCCTATCCTTCTTTTCGATATATTCTTTTTCCCGCAACCTTTCAATCGCGTTATACGCACTCACCTTTGTTACGTGAAGACTGTTTGCTATATCGGTCTGTTTAACCGACTGCAACTCTTTGGCAAGGTTGTTTGCCGCTATCAGATACCTTAATTCCGACGAACTCATATGTAACTCACCATCCGTTTTATTTGGTTAGCCAGCACTAACCGTTCCTGAAAAAAATTTTGCGCCATGCTTACGCAGAAGCGGTTAGTTGAGGCTAACTCTTGCGCAAAAATTAACGGCCTTTTTCCAAAGCCATTTTTAATTATACTCATATATAGAAAAAAGTCAACCGAAAGTTAGCGGTTGACTAAATTTTTTTTGTATTTACACGTTAAAATATTTTTTGATAGCCTCGAACGCTTCTTCGGTGATAACGTGTTCCACTCGGCAGGCGTTTTCTTCCGCTGCTAAGCGTTCAAGCCCCATTTTTACAAGGGCGTCGGTTAAAATATTGTGGCGCAAAAATACGTTTTCCGCCTTTTTTCTGCCGCTTTCGGTAAGTTCGATAAGTCTGTCCTTCGCCACAACTATAAAACCGTCGTCTTTCATAATTCCGACGGCGCGCGAAACGCTCGGTCGGCTGAAACCCATTTCCTCCGCAATTTCGATAGACCTTACGCTACCCTTTCTCTTTTGAATTTTAAGTATCGTTTCAAGATACATTTCCTGCGATTCGTTATCGTACATATTGCCCCTCGACTCTCATATGTTTGAATCATTATATCACAAAAGACAGAAAAAAACAAGCAAAAAGCCCGTTTCTAAGCAAAAAACGGGCTTTTTAACCACAGGAATTGCGTTATTTAATTTTCCACTTGCCGCTATCCGACTGCAAGTTAAACATATGCCTGTAAATTCCGCCGCGGCGATATAATTCGTCGGGACTGCCTTGTTCGGCAACCACACCACCTTTCAGTACGACGATTTTATCCGCGCCGGCAACCGTTCTCATTCGGTGCGCGATAACCAGCACGGTTTTGTTTTTGATAAGCCTTGAAAGCGCGGTCTGAATGAGCGTTTCGTTTTCCACGTCAAGGCTTGCAGTCGCTTCGTCTAAAAGAATAATCGGGGCGTCCTTTAAAAACGCGCGGGCAATGGAAATACGTTGGCGTTCTCCGCCCGAAAGCTCCGAGCCGTTTTCCCCGATATTCGTATTCCATGTGTCGGGTAATTTTTCGGCAAATTCGTCCACGTTGGCAAGACGAGCCGCCGCCAGCACTTCTTCGTCCGTCGCGCCCTTTTTGCCGAGTCGGATATTTTCCATAATCGTGTTATCGAACAGCGTTACGTCCTGAAAGACGATCGAATAAAGGCTCATCAGTTTTTCGGGATCGATTTTCGATATATCCATACCTCCCACGGTGATTTTACCTGTACCGTTATCCCAAAACCTTGCGGCAAGCCGCGAAACGGTTGTTTTTCCGCCGCCGGAAGGACCGATTAAAGCCGTTACTTCGCCTTGTTTTGCCGTAAACGAAACGTCTTTAAGCACAGTTTCGCCGGTGTTATAAAAAAATCCGACGTGATTAAATTCTATATCGCAGCCGTTATTCGTAAGCGTTTCGCTTCCCGTCTGAACAGGATAATCGAGAATTTCGTTCATTCTCGCAACGTTCGTGCGCATTGCGATAATCGCCGCGAGATTTTGAAGCGCGGCTTGCATAGGATCGTAAAGGCGCGAAGCGACAAGCAAAAACATAAAGAACGTAAGCGCGATTAAACTGCCGTTTACAAGAAGCGCCGCGCCGACGATCGCAACCGAAGCAATACCGAGTTTTAATACCGTTCCTGCGCCCGTTACGAACACGGCGTTCGTGAGTTCGGCTTTGAGATTCTGCTTTTCTACGTTTTTAATTTTTCCGCTAAGCCCTTTCAGGTAATTTTGCTCGGCATTGTTGGCTTTCAAATCGCGTACCGTTTCGATATATTCCTGTATGCCGTCGGCGCAAGCCATTTTTACCGCCATCGTCTTTGCCTGCGTTTTGTCCTGAATTTTATAACTTAAAAGAACGATAAGCATCGAAACGGGGATAACCCACAGCGCGGCAAGAGCCATTCGCCAATCGAACGCGAACAACCCGACCGAGATAATCGTTGTAGATATAAGCGAACCGAAAAGCCCCGGTATAAAGTGCGAACAAGTTTTTTCAAGCTCTTCGCAATCCGCCATAATCGTACTCGTAAGGTCGGCAAGATCCCTTTTCCCGAAAAAGGACAGCGGCAATTTGCGCAAGCGTTCGGCTAAACTAAGCCGTCTTTTTCCGCTCTCTTCGTAAGTCGTAAAATAGGTATTGTTATATTGAAACCAAGTGGTAAGAAGTATCAGCGCGAAACACACGGCGATACCGCCGACGTAAAACCAAATTCTTCCGTCCGTAACGCCGCCATCCAGCATATCGGCAACGAGAAAATACAATAAACTCGTCGGCAGCATAAAGGCGAGGTTCTGAAACGCGCACGCGATTATTCCTTTTACAAGCCCTTTCGCGCCCTTTTCGGACGAAGCCGTTTTTCTTTGTATGGCTTTAATCATTGACATTTGCGCTTACCTCCTTTTTAACTTTCCATTCGACCGAAGCCGAATAATCTTTCCACATCTTCGCAAACAAGCCGTTCTTTTCGATAAGCTCTCCGTAACTTCCGCTTTCTTCTACTTGCCCGTCGGCGATAACGTAAATGCAATCGGCGTTTTCCACGGTGGAAAGCCTGTGCGCAATCATAATCACCGTCTTGTTTTCAGCAAGGGAAGAAAACGCTTTTTGCACCTTTACTTCGTTGTCGGGATCGGCAAACGCCGTCGCCTCGTCGAGAATGATAATCGGCGAATTTTTAAGCACGGCTCTTGCAATCGCTATTCGTTGCTGCTCACCGCCCGAAAGATAAACGCCTTTCGTTCCGATAACCGTATTCACGCCTTGCGGCATTTTTTCGATGATATCGTCGCACTGCGCGGCATGAAGAGCGGCAACCGCTTCTTCGTCCGTCGCGCTCGGTCTGCCGAGTTTCACGTTTTCGAGAATGCTCGCCTTTATCAGGCGCGAATTTTGAAACACGAACGAAACGGTATCTGCAAGTTCTTTCTTTTCTATCTCCCGAACGTCCGCTCCGCCGATTTTTATACTGCCGCTATTCACGTCAAAAAACCTCGCCACAAGGCTTGCAAGCGTGGATTTTCCGCCGCCCGAAGGTCCGACCAACGCAACCGTCTGCCCCGCGCCGATATTCATCGATACGCCGCGGATAACTTCCTTTTTGTCGTCATAAGAAAAATGCACGTCGTTTAGTTCTATCGAACCGTCTTTCGGTTTTTGGGGCGATTTACTCTTCGGTACTATCGAAGCGTTCAGCACTTCGTCTATTCTCTCTAAAGCGTCGCGGACGATCAGATTATTTTCGCTCATATACATAATTTTCGTAAGCGTAAGCGAAATTACGGGCGTGATTACGATATAGAAAATAAGGTTGAGCAAAAACGCGTTCGTAACGCCGCCGTGCGTCAACCACAACGCGCCCGCAATCAAAAACGCGAATACGCCGTTGATAGCCGCCGTGTAAAGCATCATCGGCACGCGCAAATCTTTGGTATACGATACCACCCACTTTTCGTACTCGTCGATCGTGCCTTTGAATTTTTTGAAAGAATATACCGACTGACCGAAAGTTTTCACCACGGGGATTCCGCGAACGTATTCCACCGCTTCGTTGGACATATTTTCAAGTGCGTTGTTATACTGTTTCATCTTTTCCGCCATGCGCTTGCCCGTCATCGCAGACATAATCAGAAATGCGAGAATCACGGGAACGAGGCTCAAAAGTCCCAAACGCCAGTCGAATATAAACAGCAATGCAAGCAGCCCTATCGGCGTTGCGATTGCCGCGTATTTGTCGGGCAGTTGATGCGCAAGATAGTTTTCCGTCGCGCCCGTCGAGTCGTTTATTATTTTCCTGAGTTTTCCGCTGCCGAAATTATCGACGTAGCCAAGCGGAAGTTTTGCTATATGCTCCGTAGCCAAAATTCGCATATTCGTGGCAACCCGAAACGCCGCAAGGTGCGAACAAAGCAGCGCGCATATGTAAATTAAAAATGCCGCCACGGCAAAAAACATTGCCATAACGCCGTTTTTTACAAGTCCGACTGCCTCCGAAAAATTCGGCGCGACGTCCAGCACCTCTTTTACTATCTTCCATATATAGATAAACGGAAGAAGCGCGACGAACGCGGAAAGGGCGGCAAGCACCCACGAAGCGTAAGTGAAATACTTATGCTTCCCCGCATACCCCATAAGTCTTGATAAATCCGATTGTTTTTTCAATGTAAAACCTCCTTGGATTGAATTTTTAGTTAGCAATGCCTAACAATATGGCATATAAAAAAGGAAATTCCTTTCCCTTTTTAACAAGTTTATTATTCGGGCAACGTCCAATCGGACGGAAGCCCTAAAATTTTATCCCAACCGGCGTTGAAGAAATACTGTAACTGCTTTATATACTGCCGTGCGTCGTCTTTTGAAAAGTCATGTTCCACCACTTCGAACATTCCGTTGAACATCGCCGTGGCAAGCATATGCGAAAGATCCGCTCTTACCGACTTAACCTTTATCCCCGCAGCGTTCATGTCGTTTATAAAACGAACGGTATTTTCGGTTTCAATTTCGATAAGACTGTCGATATACTTTTCGTATTCGCTGCCCTTGCTTTTACAGATAATCAACTTGAATTCATCAAAATCGCCGTAAACGATATCCAGCATTTCGTCTATCCTTTTATCGACGTAAACGTGCATATCTTTATATTGCGTTTCGGGCGACAAATTCGCAAAGCTTTCCTGCACTTCCGCATAATACGAATAAAGTTTTTCCGCCGGGGCTTTTACTATCGCTTTGAACAGTTCGCCTTTATCTGCAAATCTGCCGTAAAGCATGCCGGTAGTATACCCCGCATTTTCGGCAACCTTGCGCATAGACGCGCCCTCGAATCCTTTTTCGAGAAATTCCGTTTTGGCACATTCTATTATTTTTTCGATGGCTAAATCGTCTTTTTTTCTCATTGCCGAAATTCCTTTATTTTTAATAACATTGTTATTATAACACTGTTATCTAATAAAGTCAAGCATTTTTCCTGTCTGATAAATGAAAAAGCGGCAAATTTTTCTTCGCCGCCGTTTAGATTATTTGGTTTTAAATCATATCCGTTGAAGTTTTCATATGTTTGATTACCGCTTATTTATTCGCAACAATGCACAGCCAGTATTTTTTAGCATCTACAAAACTCTTAATATCACAAAATCCAACTTTTTCCAGCATTGTGCGAAGTTGCGTTTCGTTGTAGATTTTCATTCCCCCTATTTTTTTTGCCCATTTTTCGTCCTTGAAATTTGTACCATCGCTCTCGTTGCAAATAAGGAACGTACCGCCGTTTTTCATAACGCGGTGAACCTCTGCAAAACATTTTTCAAGGTCTTTCCAAAAATATACGGTCTCAAACGCAGAAACACAATCAAAAGCCTCATTATCAAACGGCATAGACGATACGTCGCCATAAACAATTTCACACTTACCTTGATTGATTGCCATAGCGTTTAGTTTTTTCGATTCCTCTACGCTGACTTTTGAATAATCTATCCCTGTAACATGCCCTGTTTCACATTTTCCTAACCAGTTTACAATATTTGCCCCACCTCCACAGCCGATATCCAATACTTTGGCGTTCGACTTTGCGTAAATTTTAGTAAAGCCCCATTTTGCCAACTTGCTATGACCTATGTTCATCATTTTTACCATTATCTTCCCACCGAATCCTTGTGGCTTTCGTGTATTTTCAAAAAATCCCATATTTATCTCCTTTTGTTCACTATACTGTGTTATTCTCTTTGTTGTTTATTTCTTTATTTTACTATGCCGATGACCGTTTTACGACCATACATACATATTGATTGCATGCCCGATTATCCCAAGCCCCGACATGATTTTCAGTATTACAGGATCCATATATTCCTCCTTTCGGCGTTTGCGTCGTTATTTACAAACGACGGTAAAGCCGATTATTTTTTCCGTTCGAACGTCATTGCCTCCGGCTAATCAAACCGAACGATTTCTGATTTTCTTCACGTTATTATTCATCAAATGTCTGCCTATAAGTCGATAAACGCACTTTTTTAATAAGTTCATTGTCTGTCCGTGTTCTCTTAAAAGAGAATCGGGATCGTCATATACTCCGAAGTCTCGAACGATTCCCTCTTTTTGTATATAGGTATCGCAACAATTAAATTCGACCGGCGGATTTATAAAGTTTTTCGTCGCAACGCCGTAACCGATAAAAGAGCCGTCATTATTCGGCTTAAATATTTTTTGCAATGCGGAAAGGTATTTTTTATCGAGAATAAACCCTTCGAGGTTATACCATTCCCCGCAAACGTACGCTTCGACATAACTGTGGAAAATCTCGTCGGGCGCAAACTTATACACCAAACCAGTCATCGCACCTTTCTGCAGAATTTTATCTATCATAAAACCATGTATTCGGCAAGGAATACCGCAGACGCGAAGAAGAGCCATAAAAAGCGTCCCCTTGGTGTTGCACTGCCCGTATCCGTCTTTCAGCACCCGACTCGCCTTTACGCCGTCGTCAACGTTGTAGCCGAATAAAATCTCGTCTTTAACGAAATTATAAATTGCTTTCACCCGCTCCGTTTCCGGTAAATTCTTCCACCCCCGTCTTTCTACAAGCAGTTGAATTTGCTCGGATGAATAATCGAGTATTTTTGTTTCTCTTAAATAATTTGTAAAATTCGAGCAATTCATTATTTATCCTTTATGGTCGTAATGGCAATCGCAATATGCTCCGCCGCCCGCTAAGGTATATTCCCTTGTGAAAACCGTATTGTTAAGAGCCGCCATATCGTAGTCAAGCGTACACATTGCGGGTATATACTCTTTAAGTCCGAGTTTGGTCATGAGATAACAGATTCCGCAAGTGTAAAAAGTTGCGGTATACTGATTTATCGTCTTTCCGTCTTCAACGGCAAATCTCCACGAATAAGGGTTTTTAGCAGCCAAAATCTCGCTTTTTTCGGCTTGCTGTTTAAGTAATTCTCTACCCTTCTCGGTGTACGCCTTACTTTTCTTCGATGCGACTTTCGTCAAGAAATTGTCGCACATCGCACCGCGGTAATAAACGCGCACTTCTTCCAATGTATACTTATTTTTTACCGAGAGCAAAATTGACGAAAGCAATGCGCAACTTAATATATTGATTAAAAATCTGTCGCCTTTTTCAAACTCTGTTACGTCTGCCAGAATTTCCTTGTATTTTTTATGAGCCTCTTTCATAACGGCCTTCAGGTCGGATTCTCTTAACGCTTCGGAAAGCTGTTTTTTAAATGTTCCTTTATAACCTGCCCACATTAACTTTTGAATAAAACCGTATTTCATTTGTTTATCCACTCCTTTATGGCTTTTGAAAGTCTTTTATCTATATCAATTCTCGTTTCCTTACATTCTTTCGGAAACTCTTTCGCCGCTTTGAACATCATTTTCAAAAGAAGCCCCGAACCTATCGGGAAAATCTTTTTCAAAAGACTTTCCGGGAAAACGAAATGAGTTCCGTGCTTATATGCAACAAATTCGGCGTCGCAATCGTGCGACTTTTCGGTCAATCGCTTTTCCGCTCTTTTAACGTATTTTGCAGCGTTCCATAAACAATCGTCTTCCGCGCCTATCATAAGAAGTTTGCCCTTTATGTTTTCGATTTTTATAAATTCGTCTTCGGTGATGGGATGCGCCTCTTCCGAATCGTCGAAAATCTTTTTAGAATCGATCATATTTCCCGACTTCTTTGTCTCCGATTTCACTACCTGCCAATACTCGGGGTGCTTATAACAAAACGGCATATACGGCAACGGCTTTCCACAATATGAAAACAGCGATTCCCCCTCGACAGGCCACTCTCTACAGCCGTCTTTTTTGCCTTGTTCAAATCCCTGCCATATAAAATCGCTTGATGTCATCGCCATTGTAAGCGTAATGTCAGGAAAATACGACGCAGCGGTCAGCGCAAGCGTTCCGGTGGTAGAGCCTCCCACGATGCCTATTTTTTTGTTTCCGTTGTTTTTGAGCCACTCTATAGCTTTTTCGATCCTTTCGAGCGGATAATTATGGTGGCTGTAATTTTTCTTTCCCGGAGACATCGTAAGCACGTTTACGCCTTTCTTCATAAGCCATTTTACGCATGACTTCGCCATATAATCCTCCGCGTCGTCACCGAGCATGGCAATTATCGCGCTGTTCGTCTCTTTTTTATTTTTCCAATACGCACCGTAAAATCCGTCCGTTTTCACCTCGAAATGAATATGTTTCATTGTACTTCTCCAAAATCTATTCTCACAATCTGCATCTTCATAAAACCATCGCCGAGCTTTGCCAGAAATCTGAAAAAACCGCTTACCGACGGTGACTTTAAGTCGTTATATCCGAGCATATATCCGCGGCTCGATACGATTGTTTTATTGCTCCACGGTGTTATTTCTTTGACGGCGTCAGACACGGCGAAAAACGCGCCGACGTCTTTGATTTTTGCGACTTTAAGCCATGTTTTGCGAAGTAATTTTCCCGCTTTTTTGTTTGCCGCATCGAATACAAGTTTTCCGTTCGGAAACGCTTCCGCCATTTTTCGGACAAGCTCTTTTACCTGTTCCGTCAAAAAGTAGTAAAACACACCCGAAGCAAAGAAAACCGCGCCGTTTGAACCGTCGATTTTTTTAAACCACGACGTGTCGTTAATGTCACATGCGACGTTTTCTTCGCGTTCGCCCGCAGGAATAAGTTCGTTTCGCACATTGATTACGTCTGCAAAATCGAGATTATAAATTTTGCATGTGCCGTTATCGCACTTTCTTCCCGTATCGTCCAGACCGCAACCGAGATTAACGACAGCCGCATTCGGGTGAGTTTTTAAGTAATCTTTTATCTCGTAAGCAAGGTCGTTTTGTCTCATCGCGACTTCTAAAAATCCAAAACGATACATCGTTTTTTTCGCTTGTTCTTCGAGTAAAGAAAAGTCGTAGTCGATTTGTTCGATAAGTTTTTGGGCTGTATCGTCGCGGTATAAATCAGGGTAGATTTCCGTGCAAACCTTTCTCCCGTAAAGGGGGATAACCAAAGTTTCCTGTACCGTATTCTTTTCTATGTGATATTTCATCATTCAATTCTCCTTCAAAAAAGAAAATCTCAGAATTTCGTTTTTATCTATAACCGAAACAAGCATTTCGGCAAAACCTTTCGGGTCTTTTATCTGATATTGCATATGATTATACCCCTCGAAAACGGGATAATGCGCATACGGATACGACTCTTTAACGTCTTCGCGATATTTATAATGGTCTTCTATGCTTCCGAACTCGAAAAACGTGTGCTTCTGTAAATTCTCGTCAATCGGCGGAAACGGTTTATTTTCAAGACTGTCTGCCATTTGTCGACGGATATTTCCATCCTCGCAAATCTCTTTCCTTATAAACTTCGCGCGGCTAAGTTCCATTGTTTATAATAGACGTTGCAGAGTATCGGCATAATTTCCGTAATCCCGAATTGTTTTGCAAACTCAGCAACGGGCAAGTCGTGAACGCATAATAAATAGCTTTTCTTTCGGAATATGGCGCGACGTTCATCTCGTAATCGTGCAATTTGTCGCATTTTGCCTTTGCCTTCCCAAGCGCCCCAATAGCGTTTTTATATATTATACAGCAAAACGATGTAAAAAGCAAGCAGTTAGCACGGACTAACCTATTTATTGTAAACAATATTGATGTATTCAAGCTTTTTAATACTTGTGAGTTATATCGATAATTCTGTTTTCGTCAAGGTGTAGTGATTTAAGCCACTCTTCCTTTTCTTTCTTTAACTTTTGATATTGCTCGCCGTTTGGATTGCAATACGATAACATTATATTGTAGTGTTTCAACTTGTTTCTCACTTTATCTTTTGGATCATCTTCATCAGAACACGGCTTACGAAATTGACCATAGAAGAAAACAAAACTTGCCCAACTGTATGCTTTAAGACATTGCTTTGCCGCTCGCTTACAATATCTTCGCCAACACAACCGAAGTGAAGATTGATGTTTTCGCATTTGAAATTCTTCCCATTTGAAATCGGGAATCAGAAAACCGTTGCCCTTTTTTATCCGTTCGGGAAACAGTAAAAAGCGAAGTTCTTCTTCCTTCATTTCATTTATCTCGTCAAGCGAAATATTCAAAAAATCAATGCGCTGCAAGACCTGCCATACCGTTGTTCTCGAACAACCGCACAATCTTGCAACCTGCGAAAAATTATTTCCTTTTGACAAATACTCTATGATTAACGTGTATTTTACCATAAAAAACGCTCCTTTTGTCGCCCCCTTTTACCTGCATCCGTATATACGGGAAAGTGTTTAGTTTTTCTGACCACCCCCGTTTTTTAGGGTGTTTTTCGAGTTTTGACAAACTAAATGCAGAGAAAAAAGCAGTCACTCTTTCGCAAGAATGACTGCTTTTCGTGTATTTTAGTATAAATTATGCGTTTTTTAGCCGATTTCGGACT